>Ga0070741_10005615_pt1 | contig 27663 bp, 18 predicted proteins | sample Coa_R1_4_FD_66440 | JGI IMG/M metagenome (GOLD analysis project Ga0070741, IMG submission 66440) | Surface soil microbial communities from Centralia Pennsylvania, which are recovering from an underground coalmine fire - Coalmine... | ecosystem: Environmental > Terrestrial > Soil > Unclassified ...
AGATCGTGCCGGGCGCCACCGTGATGGGCGACCCCGGCCTGATGCGCCTGGTGATGGAGAATCTCCTGGGCAATGCCTGGAAATACACGTCCCGCCACGAGAACGCCAGGGTGGAGTTCGGAACGATGGAAAGCGACGGCAAGCCCACGTTCTACGTGCGGGATGATGGCGCGGGCTTCGACCCGTCGCAGGCAGCCCGGTTGTTTGGCCCATTCCAGCGTCTGCACTCAACCGGAGAATTCGAGGGGTCCGGAATCGGACTTGCAACCGTCAGCCGCATCATCAATCGTCACGGCGGCAGGGTTTGGGCCGAAGGCGCCACCGAACAGGGCGCCACATTTTACTTCACCCTCGAATGAGACGCCGCCGCTGCCGGGCTGGCTGAAAGCGGCGACAGACACCTGGTTCGACCTACAACGCTACTCGCCTCAGGCCTCGAGAGATTCGGCCGTCCAGATCGGCGTCAGCCTGGAATCTGACCTGCAGTCCCGGGCGCGGCGGAGCTTTTGCAGTCAGCTCTGCGTTCGTTTGCATCGACTGGCTGCGCTCCATCTCCGCAATCCGGTCCGCTTCGCCAGATAGCTGTCGACCTCAGTCCTGATTCCCAGGTAAGAAGGCGATCTCACCGTGAACCTCTTCAGTGTGAGGGCCGGATAAGGCAACTATACTGTCGGCCGGCATTCTCTCGCGAAACTGCATCTACCGCCTTCTATACTCATGACCGCACGCGGCGCGAGATTTCAGTTCAGCTCCACACGGCACTTACCCGCACTGGCTGATAAGCAGCGCCGAGGCGCAGGCATCCCTGGTGGACTCGTCCGCGGCCACACTCCTTCTTGCCTTCCACATCGCATCGCTCAGATCAAAAGTGCCTTCTGGTGAAAATAAATTCGTGTAGAAGTTCGTGGCCAGCGCATACGCCCCCGTATCCGTAACCGCCCAGCGGAACCCCACGGCGTTCGGAACCCGCGCCTCCAGCACCGCCTGGATCGACCCCACGTACTGCTGATCCAGAGCGGTGTCGCCGCTCGCCGCCGCGCCGTAACAACAGCTCAGATAGGCCAGCCACAAGCCGTGATCGCTCAGCAGCAGCCGCAGTTGATCACATGAGACGTGCCGATCCTCGCCGCGCTTGCCCCGCAGGACCAGACTGCTCTCATCGGCGACGCGCCCGTGCTCGCCGTGCCCGCAGAAGTGAAACACGTGACACGGCTGATACTTTTTGTCCTTCAGCGCGTCATCTAACGCCTCATACGTCGCCTCCAGCGGATCGAGCACCCGCACGTTCACCCGCAGGCCCCTCGCCTTGGCCCCGGCCTCGATTCGCAGTTTGAGCTGGTTCAGCTCCGCATCCAGGTTTTTCAGCGTATCGTGAGTATCGGCGCCGGCGATCAGCACATTCAGCGGTTCGGACCGTTCGATCAGCGCGTTGATGCTTGCCGCGAACGAGCGCGTCGTCGCCGGTACAGGAACCCGATGAATCCGCCGCGCAATCCGTGATTCCTGCGCCAGGTACGAAGCATGGATCGGGAACAGTTCCAAGGGCAGTTGTAGCCCCGAAACCTCGGAGAGAAACACCAGGTTTGCACCCGGCGCGCAGAGTTGCTCGCCGAGCTTTGGGCATCTTTCCAGAAAGGTCCGGAATTGCTCGCCCACGCCGCGCAACTCGCCGGCAAAATCGGCGGCGCTCTGCCTCGGTCTCATCAGGCGCAGGCATCGCTGATTCATATCGGCGGCCGCTCTCGACATCTCTTCAGACGTGCGTCCGATCTCGTAATGGCTGCACTCGCCGGGCTTGTCGATGATGACGCCGAATGACGATCCCCAATGGATTCGCGTCTCCGGCTCTCGCACCACCTTGTCGCCGCGCGCGGATGACCCGTGCGACCGCTTCAGAAAATGCACGCTCAACTCCGACAACGCGGCCGATGCCAGCGACGGCCAGCAGTCATCCAGCAGCCGCAGCCAGTGCGAAAGCGAAGTTTCGTTCAGCCCCTGCCCCATATCGCGCGGGAACGTCAGCACCAGCTCCAGCGAAGCTTCCGCACGGGCGAACGAGATCGCCAGCGAAATGCTCTGCTCGTCGAAGCCGAATGACAAATGCCCCGCCGATGGCTCGTTCGCCTGCTGAATCGCCTGCTTCACGGATGCCGGACCCATGGCTGCCGCAACGCTCGCTTGGCGCCGCGCGGGATCGATCCACGCTTCCGTACCGTCTTCGTACGCCACATGAAGCCACATCGAGGTCGGCCGCCGGATTCCGAAAACACAGGCTTCCCATGCCGAGAACAGGCGCCGCAGCGAGCCGTAGATCTCCCGCGATTGGTAGCACTCTGCCCGGACATCCTTCAGTTGCGCGACGCTCGGAAAATGCACATACTCCGCGCGCGCGTCGTCGATCAGGCGCCGCACGAACCGCGCCACAATTTCGTTGCGGAACCGGTAATATGCCAGCGCCTGCTCATGATCCAGAATCACCACGCCGGACAGACAGAAACGGTCGATATCCGGAGAAAGATCGCGCCGGATGATGCGGCGCGAGGGAGAGCTGCTGATGTCTCGAACCAGGCGGCGAAGGTCCCGGTCGCTGGCAATCTCCAGCACGATCTGGTGAAAAGTGTCCGGACGCTCCGGAGCGTTCAGGATGGTCTCGATCGCCGTATCGATCGCCGCCTCGGTCAGCGGTGTTTCCGCCCCGAGCGCATCGAACAGCAGATCCAGAAACAGCGTCTCGCCCCCGGTGGCATTCCGTATTTTCGCCTTCACGGCGTCAGATACAAGACCATTAGTGCCGAACCGGCACCGCCATGCGCTCTCGTTGTGCTGCGGGAAGATCAGGTTCGACGCGAGAAAAGTGGAATCGCCTTCGCGCCGGAGATCAAACAAGCTGGTGGTGCCGGCCAGTAGCAGGCACAGACTCTTAAACTCGGTGCGCAAATCCTCCTGGTCCACCATCAGACGGAAACGGCGTATCAGGGAGCGTCCGAAGAAATGCGGCACCGCGTCGAGATGGTCCACTACCAGAGCTACCCGCGACTTCGCCTTCGTCAACAGATCTCCGACAAAATGATCGAAGCGGCCCGTACCATCCGGTGGACCTTCGCTGGAGATCTCGAACGGCAGATCCCGGCAGACCTCGTCCAATTGCTGAAACACCGAGCGGTACATGCGCTGTTCGGTGCCGAGCGGGATCTGCTTCAGGTCCACATACAGCGGAAGCGGAGCGCGGTTGTCCTGCGCGGCACGGCATTGCTGCGTGAACTCCTTCAGGAATTGCGACTTCCCCGAATAACGCGGCCCCAGCACCGCCCAACGCGGACAGGGGCGGCTCGGGTGCAGCTTCCGCAGTTGTTCCAGCAGCGCTTCCACTGTGGGACCTTGCCAGGTCATCAGTTGCTCGATTCCGCCCACAGGGCCTGCGGTGTGGCGAAATTTCGCTTCACGCGCTGTAGCGCTTTCTTCGTCAGGAACGGCAGATCCTGGCTCTCAATGTACGTCACCAGCGCTGGAACCGCGAACCGGTATCGATTCTGGCGGCCGTCCGCTTTTTCCGTGATCGCAACCATCCTGAGATTGGCCAGCACACCCTCGATTTGGCTGATTTCGAGCTCGATGCCCGCCGCCGAGAACGCCTCGTCTACATCAGGCAGGGAGAAACGAAAATCGTCCACCCCGCTGCTTCGCTCGTGCATTCGCCGGATCAGAAGATACGTCAACAATTCTTCGATTGGGTTGGCGTTCGACATGAACGTCCCGAAAATGCGGTTGCGAAACGCGTCGTCGTTTACCACCTGGTGCACCAGTTCGTTCGCGTCCGGTATGCGCCCCTCTCGCTCCGTGATCGAAAGCAGCGTATTGCAGTAGATCTGCACCAGTTCCGGGTGACCCTTGGTCTCCTGGTAGATGATCGCTACGTGATCGTCGTGCACATCGATGCCCAGCAGCCGCAGCGGCTCTTCCACCATTTCGCGCGTCTCTTCGCGGGAGAGCCCGCGCAGGTAAATCTTGTTCGTGAAATTGAACAGCTCGGAGTTGTCCCGCAGCGCCTCGGCCATCACGCGGCGGAACCCGGCGAAGAAGATGCGACAGTTGTCTTGCCCCTGGAACGTAGCGCGAAAAATCTTCATCAGGTATTCGCCGTCACGAACATCGCGCTCCAGCAGTTCGTCCAGTTCGTCCACGAATACCGCAACCCGCAGCTTTCCTTCCCTGGTCGCGTCCTTCTGAATGATCTGCGCGAAATTCTGGGCGATGGTCGGATCCTGCATGTACCGGTCGGCTTCCGCCTGGCGGAATATCTGGCGCAGAATCGAATACAGGACCTCCAGGCTCGAATGGTACGTGCTCGCATAAATCTCCGCCACCCGGACCTTGTCCGGACCTCCGGCTTCAATTCGTCTGCGAATCTCGCGCAGCAGTGACGTCTTGCCGATGCGCCGCGATCCCATGATGGTTACGCTGCCCGCACGCTTGTGCGGCATAGCTTCCTCGAGCGCGTCCTTCCTGCCGAAGAAGCGCTCTCCGCAAACCGGAGTCCCTGGATTGTAGGGCGAAAGCAGGCGCCGGCCCAGGACAGCGGCCAATCCCTGCACGAGCATCGAATTCCGCCGGTGCTGTTCCTTGGAGTCTTCTTTTCGCTCCTTGCCTTTCTCCGGCATGATGGCTTCGATGATCCGCCCGTCCAGAACGGCTATCTGTTCCGATTTGAGCCGCTTCTTCAGGTCGTCGGATAGCTGCGCCACGCGTCCGCCCACAACCAGCACCGTGAAATCGGCATCCACGTCGTGCAAATCGGTTTGCAGCTCCCCGATTACGGTCTCGATTTCCTCGGAACTTAAATTCTTGCGGCCGGAGAGGCGCTTGGGAATCGCGAAGGGCACGAAGTGTCCGGCCATCAGTTTGAGACTCGTGAAATCCAGATAATGGACTTCGAATCCGCCCCGCTCGTCTACCGGACGATGCCTCTTCAGACCGCTGTCGGCAAGAAACTTCAGGAACGCGCCGGGTGGTTGAAACTCGGAGGCAGCATCGGAACCCATAGGCATCTCTCCTTTCAGTAGAACGCGGCCAGCCGGTGGTGCAGCAGAATGCTCAGGCCGCGCATGAGTTGATCGGCATCGAAATCGCATTGTGCGGCCAGCGATTTGACGAGCTCGGAAACCCTCACCGCGTTGAGCGCGTTCAGTTCGCTGTACAGTCTGGCCAGCACCGGAGATTGAGCGGCGGTCCCCACCCGATAGGAGCAGATTCGCCCGGCGCCTACTTCGTGGTTCACGCGCAGGGTGCCGCCCTTGGTGCTGGTCCGTTCGAACGACTTCTGCACCCGGCAGCCCGGCTGAGTCAGGCGCGGGTTCAGCGGGAACTCGTTCATGTCGTCGTACCAGTCCTGCTCCCGGAAACAGTCCTTACCGAAATCCAGGATCTTCTTCCCGTCCAGGGACACTGACGGCCGCCGCGTGATCAGGTCCTCGTGGATGACCGATTCGTACCGGCCGCCGAATCCGCTGCTGTCGCCCAGCGCAATGTGAATCGTGCCGGCGCATTTTTCGTCGAACAACGAATTGCCCGTCAATGCCTGTATCGCCGCGTTGACGCCGATCCCGAACTCCGCCAGCGCGTTGTAATCCTGGTCGCGGGCCGCACGGGCTCGTTCCAGCAGGGCCTCGAATCCGCCGACTACGGCGCGCGGCCCTCCCGGGCGGCCCGACAGCCTGCCCGATTCAAACCGCAGAATCACCGCCTCACCATTGCCCAGCACACGGTCCTTGTATGCGCCGTTGATCGCGATTTCGCCGGCCGCGCTGTCTTCCAAAGGAGCGATGAACGTCTCGCCTCCGGGCAGATTGCCCCACGTTCCCGACGGAATCACCCCCGTGCTCACTACCGGCATCCTTTTGAAACCGCCCAACTCGATCCTCAGGTCGTGCGACGAATCCGGCTCGCCGTCCCGCCCGAACGTGTAGGTTGTCAGGACCGCCCGTTCAGCCACTGCCAGCGCCGCCGCCAGGTGTTCGCAACGTGCCACCGCTTGTGCGTAATCGACATTAATCGCCGATGCCAGAACGAATAAGCTGGCTCCCGGAATATGCCCGACCTTGGTGGTCCCGGTCGCACCGCTTCGCAACAGCGCCCGCCGGAACGGCGTCGTTTCCGTCGAGTCGTTCAAGCAGGTGATCACGGCCGCGGCGTCGTCGAGCGCATCGCGGCAGCGCGCGCATAACCCCGCCTCGGGTCTGATGGAAAGCTGGTGTTCGATCGGCACAAAACGCTCGGTCAGACGCAGATTGAGTTTTTGTCCTTCATCCAGAAGAAGCATTGCCGCTTCCCGGGTCTTCTGGTCATAGAAGATAGATACCCGGTCGCCGGCCCTCAGATCGAGGCAATCGGCCAGCACTTTGTGTGCGCCCTGGCGGGCCTCCGCCAGATCGACATGGATTTCGGACATGCTGCTCATCCGCCCACCTCGAAGATCCCGGTGACGGGCGATGCAGACGAACCATCCCCCATCGAAGCACGGATGTGAGCCCGATACACTCCAGGGCGGAGACAGGGAATTGCCAGTTCCCAGCCTTCCCCAACCGGAGCGAATTCCAATGTGCCGGGATTGTCGCCCATCCCGGCAGCTTCGACCCTCGCCTGAACCCGTGTCGCAGGTTCTTCATTACCGACCAGAGAAACGGAAAGGACCGGCGTCTCGTCCGGCTCGTAGTAATCGTCGACTGCAACCGACAGGCCGGGCCGCGCCGCCTCCCCCTTTTCCTGCTTGGCCTCGAAGCGAACCGCGGTCAGATCGGGAGTCTGTGTGCGACGTAGAAAATCATAAAGATAATCGAGCACGCGATAGTTGTTCTGGATTGATCCGTGCTGCTCGCAGACATACCCGAGCCTCAGCTCCGTCGACATTTCGATTGGGATCGCCGAAACATACGGTACGGTTCCATCGCCGTGCGACCATAAACGATCGAATTTGGGCGGCGGGTCCTCGCTCGTGGTCAGCCCTCCGCCGTTCAGCACACCCGACTGCAGCGTCGGCTGCCCTGTGCCGACCATCGGCAGCAGAGTGTAGCTGCTGCCCGCATGGTCCGCCTTCACCCCCTCCTCGATCGAACGGTGAAATTGCAGAGCCTCGGCCGCCTTGTCGGCGCGAAGATTCGGAATCGTCGCCGCTTCGGCAACGCGCTTGAACTCGCCCCCTGCCGAGAGCATCGGATAGATTGGCAGCAACTGATAGACCGACGTGCAACTCTGTATGAGCCGTGTCAGCGACGCAATCCCGGGCTTGTAGCCGTTCGCCAGAAATCTGACCGCCTTGGGAGAGCCGCGGTGCGGCGTACCGAAGGTCACGAGCGCGCGGCAACGCTGCCAACCGCCCAACGCCTCCAGCCAGTAGCGCGCCACCAGTCCTCCCATGCTGTGGGCCAACAGAATGGCGCGTGCATCGGGCAGGTGCTGGTCTTTCTGCCACCAGCCCAGGTATCGATCAATCGTCGCCGACAGGCGATGAGCCATCGCCCGGTTGTCCCGTCGCCAATCATAGGGGAACTCTACGTAATTCGCTTTGCCGGGAGCAAACTCGCTGTGCGGATAGAGCTCAAACCCACGGGCGAGCGAATCTCGGATGGCCGAATAGCCGTCGATCTTCCAAAGCCCCGGGATAATATGGATGTCGTCCACCAGCCGCGGCGCATCTACTCCGTCGCCAAGATCGGCGGCATCAGGATCGTCCGATTGGAGAATGAGTGCTTCGAGCGATTTCGAACGGGACTTTAGAAATCCCCAAAGCCCCGCGGCGGTCGGTGCCCAGACTTCGGCACCATGCTTGGTCAATACACTGCCGCCGATCCCGGGAAGCAGGAAGATGACGTCCCGCATTGCAAGCCGTTCCCCCATGGGTTACCTCGCCAATCTGATTGAATAACTATATAAGAAAATATCCTGGCGCTCAACGAGACGACTTTCTAATGTTAAAAGAAATGAGGTCCAATTTTTCGCTTAGCGCATTCCAATTTCGCCAAATAGAATGCCTTTATCTGCGTTTTCCCGATTAAATCGGACCATCTGCGGGCTGCACTCTCTAATCTTCAGGCGGGCTGCGTGCTGGAGCAGGCGCTTTCGCCTGCTTATGTATCCGAACGTCTCTACGTGCTGCTGATCTTCTCCCGCGCGGCGCGCGTCGCCAGTTCGTCGGCGCGATTGTTGTCCGTGTGCGACGCGTGGCCTTTGGTCCAGACCCAGGTGGCCTTGTGCCGGCCCACCTGCTCGTCGAGTTCCTTCCACAGGTCCTGGTTGACCACCGGCTTCCTGTCGGACGTCATCCAGTTGCGCCGCTTCCAGTTGTGAATCCACGTGGTGATGCCATTTTTCAGATATTCGGAGTCGGTCACCACTTCCACCTCGCACGACTCCTTAATCGCCCGCAGCCCTTCGATCGCCGCGGTCAGTTCCATGCGGTTGTTCGTCGTGTACGGCGCAAATCCGTAGAGTTCCTTAGTGTGCTCGTTGTAGCGCAGGATGGCGGCCCAACCGCCCGGACCCGGATTGCCGCTGCACGCGCCGTCGGTGATAATCTTGACCTTCTTCACTGGACCAGCGCGGGCTCCTCCTCGCGCTGTTCCTTCGACTGAAAGAATTCGTGGACTCGATCCAGAATCTCCTGCGGCTGCTGGCAGCGATAGATCTCCGCCCGCAGCTTCGATCCGTGCGCCACGCCGTGCGTGAAGTAGGTGGCAAACTGTTTCATCTTTCCCGCTGTATCCGGCTCCGCGCGGTCGAGCAGCATCGAGTAATAGGTGCGCATCATATCGTAGCGGTCGCGCTCGGTCGGATGCTCGTACCTCCCCGTCGCCAGGTACTGCTCGATTTGCCGGAAGATCCACGGATTCGACGATGCCGCGCGCCCGATCATCACGGCGTCGCAGCCGGTCTCGGCGACCATCCGGACGGCATCTTCAGGCGTCAGAATGTCGCCGTTGCCGATCACCGGAATTCGCACGGCGGCTTTGACTTCCGCGATGCGGGCCCAGTCGGCGCGCCCGCTGTAGCCCTGTTCGCGTGTCCGCGGATGCAGCGCCACCGCCTGCAGTCCACAATCCTCGGCAAGCTGTGCCATCTTCACGGTCACCAGTTCCTGATCGTTCCAGCCGGCCCGGTATTTCATGGTGAACGGAATCGTGATGGCGGCCCGCACTTCCCGCAGCAGACGCTCGACCAGCGGAAGATCGCGCAGCAGTCCCGATCCGCCGTTGCACTTGACCACCTTGTTTACCGGGCAGCCGAAATTAATGTCGAGAATGTCGAAGCCCAAATCTTCGCAAAGCCGCGCGGCGTCGGCCATAACGGCGGGATCGGCGCCGAATAATTGGGCTGAAATCGGATGCTCTTCCGGTTCAAATGCCAGGTATTTCAGCGTGCGCGTACCCTTCTTGGCGCGCCGGGACGCGCTGACGCCATGCGAACTGGTGAATTCCGTCATGATCAGCCCGCACCCACCCAATCCGCGGATAAACCGCCGGAAAACCGTGTCCGTGACGCCCGCCATGGGCGCCAGCACCGTAGCCGGGCAAACCGGTATATTGCCGATTTTTAATGTGGATGGAAAGCTCTTCATGACGTGCTTTTCTTGATTCTAACAGGCTGCCGAAAAACCGGGGACCGGCACCTATTTTCCCATGCAAGTGATTGATTAGCCGTGGACGTACCTGCGAACCCCGCTCTTTGTCCCCGGCTTTAAAATAGCCCTGTGTTAGCGCGTTCGTTCGGGAAACGGAAAGCCGCACGCCATCGTCAATTAAGTGCTGGAGAGACTGTACCCATATGAAACCCTTGCAGATCGGACTGTTAGTAACCGCGGGCGCGCTAGGCGGCGCCCTCGTGATGAAGTGGCAGTCGACGCGCCATCCGGTCGAAACTCCGGTGGCGGCGGTGGCAGCGCCCGCTCCCGCGCCTGCGCGAGCCCAGGCGCAAGCCGAGCCTCCGGCTCCGGAACCGCAGGCTGAGCCGCAGCCTGCCGCGGAAGGCCAAGCACCCTCTCCATTCCCCGAAAAGAACAAGCAAGCAGCCCGCAAGGCCGAACCGAAAGCGCGCGCGGAGCATCCGGTGGTTGCACAGGTGCAGCCCCCGGTAAGGGAACCGGCGCCTGCGCCCGCCGCGGCTCCAGCAACGCCTCCACCGGCGGCCGATCCCGTCGCGCCTCCCGTGCGTAGCGCCCCCGCTCCGGCTCCCGTGCAGGAGCCCGCGCGTGAACCGGCATCGCCTCCGCCGCCTCCCCCAGCCCCAAATAAGGTGACGCTGACCGCCGGTACACTCGTCCCCATCCGGCTCGTTGAGGGACTTTCCAGCGAGCGCAACATGCCTGGTGATACCTTCAGCGCCACACTCGATGCGCCGCTTATCGCCGGTGAGTTCGCTATTGCCGAGCGTGGCGCTCGCGTGGAGGGCAAGGTAGTCTCTTCCGAAAAAGCAGGCAAAGTCTCCGGCGTTTCAAAACTCGAAATCGCACTCACCGGAATCACGACCTCCGACGGCCAGCACATAAGGATCGAAACCCATTCGTTCACCAAAAACGGCCCGACTACCCATGGTGATGACGCCAAGAAGGTTGGTGCGGGTGCGGGCATCGGCGCCATCATCGGTGCCATCGCCGGCGGCGGCAAGGGTGCGGCGATCGGAGCGGGTGTGGGTGGAGCGGCCGGCGCGGGCGACGTTATGCTGACGCGCGGCAAGCCCGCGACTCTGGCCAGTGAAACGCGTATCAATTTCCGGCTCAGTGCCCCGGTAACCATCACCGAGCGGCAGTAGCTCCTGTCCGCCGCGCCGCTGTGGCGCGCTCTCGTGCCACAGGGCTGCCTGAAAAGCGGACGCGGGCAGGTTAGCCTGATCGACCCAGTTAATCCCCCTTGGGATAACAGCCTAATATTTGCAACAGGTCCGCCAATTCGCGCAGGTGATTGAGTGCGTTCCGGCTGTTCTCGTCCTCCGTGCGTCCTACGAAATCCAGGTAGAACAGGTACTCCCACGGCTTGCCGCGCAGCGGCCGGGATTCGATCTTGAGCAGGTTCAAATCGCGAAGCGCGAATGCGCTCAGCCCCCGGAATAGCGCGCCCGGCACATTCCGCGTCGTGAACACGAGCGATGTCTTCCATGGCTTCCCCGGCGCGGCGTGCACCGGATGCCGGCGCAGATAATCTGGCGTCCGCAGCAGGAAAAATCGCGTGAAATTTTGCCGGTCGTCTTCAATCGAGCGGCGCAGGATCCGGGCCCCGTAATTTTCCGCCGCGATCCGGGAAGCAATCGCGCCCGCGTCCGGCGGCCGATCCTGCATCAGCATCTTTACGCTTCCCGCCGTGTCGTAATATGGCACCCGCTCGATCTGGGGGTTAGCCGCGAAAAAGCGCAAACACTGATTCAAGGCTACCGGGTGCGAATATACGCGCCGAATGCGGGAAAATGCTACACCTGGCGGCGCGATCAAATTGTGCACAATACGTACGCTGGTTTCTCCAGCGATCGGAAGTTCGTAGTGCAGCAGGTGATCGTAATTCTCGTGTACCGATCCGGCGAGCGTATTCTCGATCGGCACTACAGCACCTTCCACCTGCTTGGTCTTCAGGCTGCGGAACAGGTCCTCGAATCGTTGCATCGGTTTGACCTCCACGTTCGGCCCCAACAACTGCTGCACCGCCACCTGGCTGAAGGCCCCGAGCTCCCCCTGAAACGCAATCCTCTCCCGCTTTGTCGGTTTTCTCTTCACATTTCCGATGCTCGCACGTTCTGTGCCGGAAGGTACAAATTGTTTGTTCCATATTCGGAACAAACCGGTCTTTTTTTCTTGCCGCGCGTCACTGGTGGCAGCTATAATCCGAAACTGGAAGAATCTGGACTACTTAGGTGTTTTGCTGTATGCAAAAATTAAGTTGCAGCAATAATAGCGGAGGCGCCTTGGCAGGCACACAGGATGGGAGACTCCTATGGAAGATGCCGGGCAAAAGCTCAAACGTGCCCGCGAGAAACTCAATCTCCGGTATCGCGATGTGGAAGAAGCCAGCCTGCGCATCGCGGATCGTCATAAAAATGAAGAGTTCATAATTGCGCTCAGCCGCCTCTCAGACATAGAAAACAAAGGTACTGTTCCTACCATTTACCGGCTCTATTCGCTCTGCGCCATTTACCGGCTCAAGTTGAATGAAGTCCTCTCGTGGTACGGTGTGGACCCCGTCGGCCTCGCCGGCGATTCCGCTGCGATTCAACTGTCGCAAACGCACCTGGTCGGACTTGCGGCCGATGGCGAGGGGGATGTATCCCTGCCTCTGGCACTCGATCCCGGGTTTGACATCCGAAAGACCACTTATCTCAGCCGCATGATCCAGCGCTGGGGGCGCGTCCCGCTTTCGCTCTTGAAGGATCTCGACGTACCCAGCCATCGCTATGCATTTATTGGGTCAGAGGATTGGACGATGTATCCGTTGATCCCTCCCAATACTTTCGTTCTGATCGACGAATCGAAGAAAAAAATATTAAATTCAGGCTGGAACTCCCAATTTGACCGGCCCATCTATTTTTTGGAACACCGCCAGGGATATGTCTGCGGGTGGTGTAATCTCAACGAGAATCAGCTCGTCCTGCAGCCTCACCCCGAATCCCAGTGTATGCCGCAGGTCTGGATTTACCCGGAGCAGATCGAAGTAGTAGGGCAGGTTACTGGGATCGCTATGCCGTTGGATCAGGGGAAGCGACGTCGTGGTCAAATTTGAGAAGTTCGAGAACTACTTCGATATCAGTAAGATATAGCTGGCGCTCCACTTCCCGGGCACGGGCCGGGATCACGTTTCGATAGGGAGCCAGTCGTATCCAGTTGGCCAGAATCGCGTCGACATCCTCTTCCAGCCCGGCCAGATAGTCCTCCAAGTCGGCTTTCTGCTGCTCCAGGTTCAGATTCAGCCAGGAAGTGAACGCCTGCGCATGACTCTGCCGCAAAGTCCGGTCCGCTTCTTTCGACCCGAATACTTGCGCCAGCCCGTAGTGTTCGTAAGTTCCTGAATTAGAATCTCTTAGAGAAGATAAATAGACCAACCGTCCGAATAGAGTGGGAATCTGGGACAGCGTATTTCGCCACAAATCGGCAGCGGCGCCACGCTCCAGTTTCAGATCCGCTCTGCTTTCGCCAGCCATTTCCTTAAGACATTTCTGATACCGATTCTATACCAAGCGCTCGGTTTACGCTAGCCGGATGCCGGTGTTCTGTTTTCAGAAAATATTCCTGGGTTCTAACAAATTCTAAGGGTAAACATTTACCCTTGTACTTCAGTACTGATAACGGTAACTAACCGTTAACAGAATTGACCAAAGGAGACAAATAAAAAGTATGTTTAAGAAAGCTCTCATGATCCTGGCTCTGGCCCTCGGTGTTTTCGCCGCGTCCAATTCCCACGCCGCTGATCCGATGCCGGATTGCTTCCCCTGCCCGGACGTTCGTTAAGCGAGATCTAATCGACTCGGTTTCATCGAGTCTGCATGTTAGAATCGGTGGCATCGGCGCCCGCGTATGCCATCGTATGAAAACCTCGTCATAGGTCTCGGTCTAACCGGTTGTGGCGTTGGCAGTGGGGCCGCCATCCGACTCTACTGCCAATCGCTCCACAAGCGATACCATGTCTTATTTCTTTTCCTGTCCTTCGGAGTCACCCGCGCTTTTATTCTGCTGGTCTTCAGTCTACCGAGTCTAACCAAAGCTCTTAACGTCCCACACCCTCGTGGGGTCTATGCCTGGATCTGGGTGCTCACCGAGCCAGTCTTGTGGTTCTTTTACGTTGGCATTGTGCTGGAATTGTACTCCCTGGTGCTGGCCAACTATAAAGGCTTGCAAACCGTCGGACGTTGGGCTTTTCTGATTGCCATGGCGCTGGCTGTCCTGATTTCCGGTTTAAGCGTGCTCCTTACCTCGAGCCATCACAACGAAACAGCGGTCGTAATTTTTTATTACGCACTGATTGACCGGGGCATCATGTTCACCCTGGTGCTCTTCATTTTACTGATCTTGTTCTTCCTCTCCTGGTATCCCATTAAACTCTCCCGCAACCTTATTATTCATGCGATCATTTGCACAGTTTTCCTGATCAGCCTCAGCATGGGATATCTTGTCCGCAACGTGCAGGGTACAGCCGTGACCCATGCAGTGAACATAGCCAATCTCGGCATCACCATCGCATGCTGGGGCGCCTGGATGCTGCTGCTTACCCGGGAGGGCGAAGGCACGCGCATGGTGGTCCGGCGCGAATGGACCCCCGAGGAAGAGAAACGCCTGGTCGACCAGTTAACTGCTATTAACTCTTCGCTGCTCAGGGCTACGGGCAAAAAGAAGGATAAAGACGCCGAAATCCGTCAAAATAGGAACTAAATCCTACAAATATTCGATTGCATTTTTTTTCATTTCCGGCTACTCTCATCTTTCAGCGAGGTCCAAAACATGAATCTGATCATCGGAGTCGCCACCATATCCTGCGTGTTTCTCTGCGCATTGTTTCTTCTGCTCTGCCGGAAACTCGTTACCGACACGAGTCTGCCGGTGGATAACGATTGGCTCCAGCGACTGTCTCCCCTGCGCTATCAGCCCATGGAAAGGCTCCTGGATGCCGACGAATATCGCCGCCTGAAAGCGCATCCGGCCATCTCGCGCAAATCGCTCCACACCATCCGGACCCGCCGTATACGCCTCTTTCGTGAATACCTGCGTTGTCTTTCCCTGGACTACAGCCGGATCTGCACGGCGATTAAGATCGTAATGGTGCAGTCGGCGCAGGATCGGCCGGATCTGGCTCGCCTGCTCGTTCTCCAGCGCTTCACCTTCAGCGCCCGGTTATTGATGGCGGAGTGCCGCCTTACGCTCCACTATCTGGGTATCTGCGGCGTGGATGCCGGCAAACTCGTGGCCGCGATGGAAGCCATGCGGCTGCAGTTGAATTCCATGCTGGAAGCCCAGCCTTTGGCGGTAAGTGCTTAAATTGACGCTGATTTCGCTATTGATTTACATATTCGGCTAAAAATTAATACAAATTTAGAGCTGCTGCTCTACGATCTCTAAACACCGCGGCCACTTCTGGCCGCAGCTGCCTACCCCTGCGGCTCGGCGAGACTCGCGCGGACAGATCCGTCTGTCCGCACTTCCTGCCGCAATCAGCTAGAGCTTTTTTAGAATCTCTTTGACTTCGGGCAGCTTTTCAAAAGCCTTCTCGGCTTCCCGGAACTCCCGTGTATGCACCCTGCGCCGCCTCCCGTTATGGTCCACGGGATATCGCAAGTGCAGCATCTCGTGGAACATCACGTATTCGAGCGCCAGTCGCGGGGTGGTTTTCCGGTCGAAGATCCGGCTGATGATAATGGCGTTGTGCGACGGATCGAAGTGCCCGAGCAGGCTGCGCGACGCTGCGCGGCTCCAGCCGAGTTCCGGCCGGCCCAGCAGGCCGTGAAAGTATCGCTCGTTGAGACCGTCGAAGATCTCGTTCAGATCATAGAGATCGCCGCGCGGGCCGGAGAGAAACTTGCGGCCGCGGATCTGCCGCACCAGGTGCATCTTGCGGCGCATATCCTTGCGATTCAGATATAAACGATAGCGGTGCGAGTGGATGCGGGCCACAGGCTTGCGGAACAGTTTCCCCAACAAAATAAAAGCCAGCGCTTCCATCACCGGCGCGGGCGCGGCTTCGAACAGATCGGAGAGGCGGACACGAAGTTGGCCGTTCTCGAGCTGGATGAAGCAGTCGGCATTGGCGAATTGGCAGAACTCGACGTGAACCGCTGGAGGAGGAGTGCGCGGCTTCAACTGGCGGAAGACCCTGGTGTAGACCTCAACCGGGTTGAAAGCGATTTTTTCGCCAGGATCAACGTTTGTCATACGCTATATTGAACAGGAGAGGAGCGCATTTGGCAAAGGCTAAGATTACGGCGTTGGGGTGCTACACGCCGCCGCGTGTACTGACGAACCATGATCTGGAAAAGATGGTCGATACCAACGACGAATGGATTCGCGAGAGGACCGGCATCTCCGAACGGCACATCGCCGACCCGGAGATCGCCACTTCCGACATGGCGACAGAGGCCGCCAAAGTCGTCCTGGCACAGCGCGGCATCAATCCGACTGAACTGGACGCCATCCTGGTGTGCACGGTCACGCCGGACATGTTCTTTCCGTCCACCGCATGCCTGGTCCAGAACAACCTCGGGGCCAAGGGCGCCTGGGGCTTCGACCTGATCGCAGCCTGTTCGGGTTTCGTCTATGGCCTGACCACGGGCGCACACCTGGTTGCCGGGGGGACGCACCGCAAGGTGCTGGTCATCGGCGCCGACACCATGACCCGTATCATCGATTACACCGAGCGCGGAACCTGCGTGCTGTTCGGCGACGGTGCAGGCGCCATGCTCCTCGAGCCCACCACCGACGCCGACGACGGCGCGGGTTTCCTCGATTTCCTCGGCGAGATCGACGGCTCCGGCGGCGAGTATCTGAAGATGCCCGCCGGGGGAAGCCGTTTACCTGCGTCGTGCGAAACGGTAACCAAGCGCCTGCATTATGTCCACCAGGACGGATCGCAGGTATTCAAATACGCCGTGCGCAAAATGTACGAGGCGAGCCGTGAGTTGCTCGAGCGGAACGGGCTCAAGGCCGACGACGTGGCCGCGATGATCCCGCACCAGGCCAACAAGCGCATCATTACGGCGGCCGCGGACAGACTCGGCTTAAATCCCGAAAAGGTCATCGTCAATATTGACCGCTACGGCAACACCACAGCGGCGACAATCCCGCTGGCCACCCGCGACGCCATTGCCCAAGGCAAGATCAAGAAGGGCGACCTGGTGCTCATGGCGGCGGTAGGAGCGGGCTACACGGTCGGCGCGAGTCTCTGGCGCTGGGCCTACTGAAGAGTCACGGCGGGTCTCAACTGGAGCCGCCAATTGGGGCCTTCCGAGACGGCTGGACATCCTGGAAAGCGGTCCGCGGGCAGCATTGTCCCCACAAAGCTCGATCAGAAATTTGCCTCTGTTCGACAACGCCAGAGCGTGCGGTCAATATCGGGGACAGACGAAACTGCCTGACTAACATTTTGGAATCAGCGAGATATCGGCGGGTACTGTGGACAGTTCCGTCTGTCCCCGATTTTGTCCGCACGCTCCCGGGGTAGTGAAGACTGCCGTAGCCTAGCTGCCGGCCGCGCGCAGTCGCACCCCGATCTCCGTCTTGCGCGGGACCGCGAGTTGGATGATACCGCCGGGATCGGCGGTCGTCTCGTACATTTCGCGGTTGTCCAGCTCAATGTCGTATTTCTGTTTCGGCTTGAGTCCCAGGATGAAGACCGCCTCCTCTTCTTCCAGCTTCACGTTGAACTTCATCTTGCCGCTGCCGAAGAACACGAGCGCCTCGGTCATCGGAAACGGACCCGCCGAGATCTGAGGGTTCAGCACCGTCACCTTGCCATCCTGAAAAAGCTGCGCCTCGCCTTCGAACACGCCCAGCCACGACGCTGCTTCATCCCAGCTCGAGCGGATGAACAGGCGGCCGAAGGTTTCGTCGTGAAAAATCAGCGGAACGTGGTAATAGCTGAGGCCGGGCTGATACGGGTTCGCCCAGAGGAATTCGTACGTAATGCCGAACGTGCCGCGCATGAGGAAATGATCGTCCATCAGCCAGCCCTGCAGGACCTGGCTCTCGGGGGAGTTGGAGTCGAAGGCCACCATGCTGAGCTCGGCGGCGCGGGAGAGCGCGGCCTCGCGCAGGTCCGGCTCCTTGATATGCAGCGCGGCCGGGATGCGGTACTCGCCGTCGGCAGCGGGAAAAATGGCGGGATAGTGACTGATCAGGTGATCCAGCGGGAAGTCTTTGAAGAATCGCGGCGCCGAATCGCGGAGGTCGTAGTTGAGGTTGTCGCGCACGACGTGCAGGATCTCGTAAAGCGCCGGAGCGTCTTCGCGCTGGATGACTCGGCGCCCCGCTTTCAGCGCCGGCGCGATCGTCTCCTCCCACCAGCGGCGGACGGTCTGCTCCATCACTGTGGCAGTGACGTCGGGAGCGCGGTCCGCCAGAGCGGCGGCTGCAAGGGTACGAGAGCGAATGTCGGGTATCTTCCCGGAGTTTGCGGTGGCTTCGATGCCGTGTGTGAGCTTAGCTGTGAGCGTTTTGGCCTGCGCGTCCGTGAGGAGATCCTGGCACCAGTCGAAGATGAACGCGAGCTGGCGGAGATCGGTTGCGGCCGGAGTCAGCGCCCACGTGACGGCTTGCTTACCGTACGCGTCGTTACCGCTCACCTGATAATAGAGTGCGTTGGCGAATCCGGCTTCGGGCATGGGTGCTTTGCCCGACATGAGGAGATTGAACTGCTGCCAGCGCAGCGACTGTCGTTCGCGCTCGCGACGCAGCAGCCGCAGACGTTGCGGGCGCAGGAAGATGCGCGGCCGTTCGGTGTAGACATGGTAATTCTGATCCGAAGAGGCCGCCGGAGGCCCCGGCGTTTCTGTTTGAGCGAACGCAGCCGCGGCACACAGCAGAGCACCGGCCAGTGGAACCAACAAGCGACCCATGTCTCTTCGATTATGCCACCGGCAGCTTACCCGCCGACCTCTGCCGCGCGTTGATGGCCAATATGACGGCAACTTACCCGCATCCCCCACATTGTGTTAAATCCGATATGACACTCGCAGCTTACATGCGTTCCCGTATGTGCATTTCTCCGCAATTGTGTCATCCCGACACAGACTGCTCCCCCACGCCGCAGAGCAAGGGGGCGGAAAACGCCGGTCGTCACGCAATTTCAACGGGTTAATCGATTTGACACTTGGCCGCAGGGTTGCTATTTTCTGAATGAATTGGCGAAGTAACTTTTAACCTGCCCTCTGCTGCAACAGACGGGTGGAAGAGCAGTGAGCCGGACGACAGCGTGCTTGCGGGAGCCGGTGTTTGAGGCATTGAACGCTCGCTATTTCTTCCCTTGTGGGTTGCATCAGAGGGGTTTTTTTGCTGTGAACGTCTTTTAACGATCTCGCCAGGGGATCTTGGTTTCGGTCCTCATCTGGCATTCGTGGCTGGGGAAATTGGACGCGGACCCGGCCAGGGATGAGAGTAGACAAAGTGCTCTTTCCAGGTGAGCCGACGCCGGATCTCAGCCCAAAAGGGCGGGCCGCATCGGAAAGGTCCTAGAACGTCTAAGGATCGTGCCGATGCGGTTTTTCTTTTGGGGTGACAACTGCCGCCCTGGTGCTTGCTGACCAGCAATCGCTCCCGTTACGTTCGCGGCAACTAAGCACGTCTTTCTCCGACCCTCACGCCGAACTCTCCAGCGCTTGTTACAGGCTGCTAAAGGACCGGTCTAAGCCGACTCTCCAGGAAGATGTTCATTCTCCATGTTGCGGGACTTCCACATCAAAGAGCGCGCCCGGCTGCAGCTCCGCGGAGAGTTTTCAATGCGTTCAATCACACGAATCTGAGCCTGCCGTCGGCGACATTCGGTGCGGCCGGTTTCGGCGTGATCACGGCGTCGGGCCCGGAGCGGCAGATCCAGCTTGGCGCGCGCATAACGTTCTGAGGCCGTGCGGCAATCGTGCCTTGTTGATCGAGAGAGCATCCCGCCGTTTATCAGTAAGCGGACTTAGCCGCTTCCCTCACGCGGGTCTCACTCGGCCTCCGCATCGAGGGTCGGCGAACGTACATCATTCCCTCGGTCGTGCGGCGCCCGTTTGCGGCTTTCGCGTGCGTGGATTAGGGGGCCGTCGAGCCGGAATGCGGGGGCGCGTTTGTTCCGCGTGAATTCGCTGAACTGCCCGGATGAGGCGCACGCCACGTCGAACTTGCATCAGAATAGAAATTGTACGTGAGAGATGCAGTGGCACCGCGCTCCCCGACAGATCGAAAGGAAAAGAGGACGGGCCGCGGCATGGCACGCATTTCGTAAGCGGCTCCTGTTTTGTGGCGCGCCCATCCGCTTGTTCGCAATCTTGTGGTCGGTCTTGCTTCTCACACCGTGGACTCCGCCGGCGTTTGATATCGGATCTTACGACGAGGCGTACACGATTTTTGCACATATCGCCTTTGCGCAAGGCAGGCCATGGGGCACCGCCGGTGCCCTACATACCGGCGGCCCATTAGGGTTCCTCCGCTTTCCTGTGTTTTACCAGCCGACGTATGCGGCTTTTATAATCGGCAATGCCTGCGTCGGAGCTGCGGCCGGGCTCGTCATCGATGAAATTGCACGCGTGCATTTGAAAAAATGGGCCCGCATTCCATTTGTCGCTGCAATGGTCTGGATCCTTTCTGTCAGCGACGAAGCCGTTTGGGGTTTTCTTTTGCTCGTCCCGCAAATATTGATTCCCGCGTTCAGCCGCTCCGAACGTTGGACCGTCAGGTCTGATTCACGCTGGCTCAGGTGGCCTTTGGTCATAAATCTCGCCGCTTGCGCTGTCGCCATTAACGCCAAGGGTTCCTTTCTGCTGATGGGCGCGCTCGTAGGGGCTGAGATTCTCTTATGGGAATTGTTTGCCCGGAGGCTGCCGCTGGTTTCGGCGGCATTCGCAGGAATCATCGCGTTGATCGCGCGGCTTTCAGGATTCCGGATCAGCGATTGGGGACCATACACCAAACATATTCTCGGATCAGTGATCGGTTATGCGGAGACGTTCTCAATCCTCGACCCGATGTGGGACGCTGCGCTGCTGTCTTTTTCGGCTATGTGGTTAATCGCCATTGCCGCCTGCTCTGCGCGGCACTCGCACGGACGCCTGCAAGCTGCGGTTCGCTGGAGCCTCTTCGCAATGCTGCTCTGGATGAACGTTAAGGCTGCGCTCATCCGCCCGGATACAATCCATCAGGTCCGGGCGATTACATTGCTCACCGTATTCTTCGCAGTCTACGCGGCCGCGTACTGGAATCAATGGAGCCGAAGGACGAAAATTTCATCCTTTCTGCCTGCGCTCTGCCTCGCCGCTCTGTTCGTCCGGGCAGTGCGGGATCTCGAACTCATGCCGAACCTTGCGGAGTTTGCCTCGCTGTTGCAGCAAGGCGTTGCCCCGGCTGAGGCGGAGGATGCCATGATGCGAACCAAAGTCGCCGAGCAGATCAAATCCCCGTGGTCATCTACGAGTTCCGTGGCAGTGTTCGGTACTTATCAGTCTCTGCTCCTCGGCCATCCCGGCCGGCTGCTGAATCTGCCCGTCATTGCAAGTTATGAGATCTGGTCGCCGTGGACCAGCCGGCTTGAGCGCGACTTCTTTTTGAATTCAAACCCTCCGGACTATCTCGTCTACACGGCGTCACCCTCTAGTGCCGAAGTCGCTTGCACCCTCACCTCCGTATATGAGGAAGTGGAACGCGGTCAGCAGTACCGCTTACTTCGCCGCCGTCCCGTTCCTCTGACAGTCACCAGGCGGGCCGTTCTTGAAGAGAACATCGATGCAGGGGACGTTGTCGAACTCGAGCCCGAATGGCGAACAGGTCCGGCAATTGTCGAGGTCCGTTACACGAAGACGTTTCTGCACTCGGTTCTATCAGCCTTGTACCAGCCAGCGGAAGCGTACCTTGTCCTATTTGAGGGTAGAAAGCCGTTCGCCAAAATTCGCATGAACCCTCTGCTCTCGGCGGAAGGCATTGTGCTCGCCGGCGCGCCAGGTATTTGGAACGGTCGTGGCTTACGGCTAGGCTCCATTCGCTTCGGCTTACTGACCGGTGAACGGGTACAAGCGACAGCCTTCGGCTTCGAAGCGAATGGCGCTCTCGGCAAGAATTGGAGTCGGTATTTCGGGCGAAGCTTGCGGGTGCGCATTTACATCCCGGATTTCGAAGATCGAACATCGCCAGGTTCCCAGCGCGACTCAGGTGAGAGGCCGTCGCTTCGATAGAACCCGCGGCCGCCGGCTGCGGTGATATCGGGTAATAAAGGTTAGCCAAAGCTGCGGAGGCCGTAGCATCACTTTCCGAGGCGCGGGCCCGGCGAATTTTCTACGCGCGGGAGTCAAACCCCCGCCGGGCTGACGGAGGCTTCTCGTGGGCCATTCGAATAGCCGAGCGCGAGGTGCTATGCGCGCGCAAGTCGCCCACGGGTGAAGGGCGCCTCAATAGGGTGTGAGACCTGCCCGATCGAAACCGCGCTGGGCCTCCGCGTTCCGCATAAAAGTGTCCCATACGAATCCCGTGCGCAGGTTCTCCGCCATGAGCATGGTGATCCCCGTATCGATGCCGACGACATCGGTGTCGTACCAGTTCGTCAGGGGATTGAATGCGTTGACAAACCCGTAGCGGCTCCAGGTCTTGGAACCGTATCGATTCTTGATATTCTTCAAAACACGCAAAGCGGCCTGCGGCTGAAATGGCAGCGAGCCGCCGGCAGCGCTGGGCACTACCGTTCCATCGATCGGACCGATCTCCGGGGGACCGCCCCAGACGACGTATCCCTTTTGCGAGTCCGAGGCGGTGATGCCCCACAGATCCTCGCTATAGTCCGGAAACTGCTTCGCCAGTTCCAGGCAGAAGCGGCGGTGGACTTCGACGGCGACTATGGAGTTCTTGAAGTAATCCGTATAGCGATCGCGCCGCCCGCGAAAGTCGAACCAAGCCTGCGAGTACTGGTGCACAAACAGCGGAGCATAAGAGCCTATATAGCGCAGCCCGTCGTACTCAAACAGTGTGCGTTTCCACGCGTTCCAGGCCTCCAGCGGGAGGGGGTGGACCGAGGATCCCAGACCCAGCAGGTACATCATCATGTGTTCACTGTAATAATCCCAGCGGTAAGGAAGAAAACCCACCTCGGGCGCCCAGCCGTGCGGTAACAATGAGGTGTCTTCGGAGAGCCATGTCCAATCGACCCGGTTGAAGATCGCGTAGGCCAGGCGGGTCAGGGCGGCATAGCGGAAGTGTGCCCGACAGGTGAGGAGACCGCACAGCAGCATGGCGGTGTCGACGGAGGAAACTTCGGAGTCCCACACCCGCTCGCCATTATTCAAATTAGCCCAGTGATAGAAGAAGCCGCGGTGAGTAGGCATCTTCTTCCAAAGGAACTCCAACGTCGCCAGGGCGCGGCTGCGCGCCTCCAATCGCGAAATCCAGCCGCGCTGCTCCCCGATGCAAAGAGCCGTCAGCCCAAAGCCGGTGGCCGCGATACTGGCGACCGTCGTATTGTCCGCCCGGCGAACATTGGCGCGATCTTTGACCAGCCCGGTCTCGGGATGGGCCTGCTCCCAGAAGAAAAGAAAATTCGCTTTCTCCAACTCGTCCAGAAACGCTTCGTCTTCCGGCGAGAGGACAAATGCGGCCGAGGAGTCAGGCTCCGTCGCTTCGTTGCCTGGAAGTGGTGCCGAACCGTCCAGCAGTGCCGCCAGCGACAGCCCGCCCGTCATGTTCCGAAGAAACGCGCGGCGTAATGGCTCCGATGTAGCGATAGATTTCGCTCCCTATTAACTAACTTAGACGATTCTGAATGTAACGAACCGGACATCGCGCAAAATTGCGGGCTCCAGGCCACTGACGATAATGGAAATTCGAGCCGGTTGACGAATGTCCCGAAGAAAAAAAGCCACTCTGGGGATCCTGACGGCCGCGATGACCGGAACTGCGGTGGCGCTCATCATCGCGAGCCCGCCTCCCAGGCTGTTCACGTCCATCGTTGGCATCGTGCTGGTACAAGATCCAGACCCCAGGAAACAGGCGGCGATTCCCGATGTGGAGATTAGGGCAGTCGGCGCTAAAATGGTCGCCCCCTCGCGGTCCGATTCTTCCGGCCTCTTTCGATTGCAGCTACGCGCCGGAGTCCGGTCGGATTCCACGTTCAAACTCGAATTCCGACACCCGGATTATCAACCGCTCGATATCACGGGCAGGTTCGCAGACAGGATTTCGGTGACCCGCATGGTGCCGCGGCAGGGAGGGGAACGGGCAAAGGCGAGTGTGCCGCAGGTTTTTCTGTCCAACGTGCGAGTGAGATATGTGACCAAGAATCTGACGATCGTAAACATCGGAAGCATGGTCAGAGCATTCGAGATCGCGAACACCGGCGGTGTTCCCTGCAGTCACCAGCGGCCGTGTTCGCCGGATGGCAAATGGAGGGCCACGGGTCTCGCCGAGACCTTCGATGCCGGTGAAGGACATGAGTTTCGCAACCCGCGAGTCTCCTGTATAGCGGGACCTTGCCCGGCTACGAAGATCGAATCGGAGAAGCTCTCCCCCAACGGCCGGGTATTCAGCGTGTCCGTTCTGAACTGGTCCGACACCGCTACATTCCTTTTCGAAGGCGAAGTGATTCACGCCATGCAGGGTGAAGCGATTCGGCAACTGTATCCAGCCATTTTTGGGCGAAATATGAATTTCACCTTACCCGCGCTAGGCCAGGGGCCGAGTATCCAGGCTGAACTGAACGGCGTCGCCATCGTCTTCCCCCTCGGGCCCGCCCTGCGCCTGAGTTGGGCCACGTGTAATATGCAGGTTGCCGCAGACAAAGCGAAACTGTACAGCTGTGAATTGAAACCAGGATACAGTTTCCGCTAAGACACCTCCCGCACGCAGCGCCTCTTCACCTCTGGCGCGCCGGCGTTGCGCGGAACGGTGGAGCAGTTGGCAACTGCCGAGAACGTTTGTCGAGAAGATGCGTACATTGCCATGGCGCATACTTCGAGCCAGGGAAGACGACGGCTAAATTCCCAGCTTCCGGGAGGACTTGCGGCGAAGCAAGGCTCCGTCACTCACCGGCGAGGGATGCATCGGAGTCGTTGGTCCACCACCACGCGGGAAATTATCCCTGAATCTTTCTATTGCGTCTTTGATCGCATGACGGTTGAAGTAAACGAGTGCCGTGGCAGAGGCTATCACTGAAAATCGGACTACGTCGTTAGCGTATCCCATGCCGTTAAGCCTACCATTTTGCCGCTTCGGTAAAGTCGGGAAAAGCGTAAGTTTCGCGACGCATGCGGCACCCAGTGCTACGATGGCGTCCGAGCAGATTCCGTATCTGCCCGGGAGAGCGCTTGGCTACCGTATCCGGCTGGTTAGAACACGACTCGCACGCCCAATTGCAGGATGCGCGCGTCGGTGGCGTCCGTGATGGTGCCGAATCCCGGTCCGCCTAACGCGCGGCCTGGCACGCCGAAATCCGCGTGGTTCAAGGCGTTGAACACCTCCCAACGCACCTGCACAAACTTGCCTTCGCGGAAGTCGACGTTCTTCACAAGCGAAAAGTCGAAATTCAGGCGCCCGTCGCCGCGCACGATACCCCGACCCGCGTTGCCGAACGTGAACGGATCGGGCGCCGTGAACGCCGAAGTATCGAACCAGCGGTCGAGCGTCTTCTGATCGTTCGGCAGGTTCGGATCGCGAATCACATTGGCTCGCTGCGCACCCGACGAGAACACGTTGGTGGTGTTCGTCTGCGTGGTGACTGTAAACGGCCCGGCGGTCTGTGCGATCCCGATCGCTCCGAGCGAGAAGCCGCCCACGACCTTCGTCAAGGGTCCCGCCTGAACCCAGTGCTTACCCTTGCCGAACGGCAACTCGTAGACGAAGCTTCCGGTAAAGCGGTGGTTGATATCGAGAGCCGACGGCCCTTTATCGGCGCGGCGATTGTAGTAATCAGCGAATTGCTGTGAGTCACCCAGCAGGTCGCTGGTGTCGTCAATATTGTCCAGGTTCTTCGACCATGTATACGTAGCCGCGAAATTGAGGCCGCCCGAGAAACGCTTCTGCAACTTCACCACTCCGGCATGGTAGTCGGTAACCCCGAGCGTCGGGTTTTGAATCGCCACGTTGTTGAACTGCGGGTACGGGCGGTATCCCTGCCGGAAGACACCCGCGGGACGAATGGCGTCGATCAGGCTCGGCGGAATCTGGTTGATGTTCATGGCCGCCGTTGCCAGCTTACGCGAGAGATTTCCAAGATAGCCGACCTCCAGCACAATGTTCCGACTCAGCTCACGCTGGATCCCGATATTGAACTGCTGCGAATAGCCGGTCCGGCGATTGGTCTCGAAGAAATTCACATTGGTCGTCGGATTCTTGCCCGGGCCGACCGCGCCGAAGCCCGGCGTGAGAGCGTCGCCGCCCAGGCTGATGGCGGGAACGCCGTTACGCAACAGAAAGGGCGCGGTGACGCCGTTATCCGGCGTGCTCAGGCCGGCCGATTCCTCGAATCCCAGCGAATTGGCGTTGGGCACGCCGTGATCGAAAGGATGCGCATATGCGATGCCGAAGCCTCCGCGCACAACCGTCTTCTCACTCCCGCCGACCTTCCAGGCGAAGCCGACGCGGGGTCCGAAGTTGTTCCAATCCGTGTCGTAGGGCGCGACCGGCCAGCCGTCCACGCCCGCGAACCGGACCACCCCGGGCGTACCCGAAACGGGGTTGATGGCCCGCTGATCGAAGCCGTTCATGCGGTTGTGGATATCAATCATCGGCGTGTCTGTCTCCCAGCGCAGACCCAGGTTCAGGGTGAGGCTGCGGCTTACTTTCCAGTCGTCCTGGAAGTATCCGGCGAGATAGTAGCTGTAGCGGTCCAGAGGATCGGTGGCGCGGAGCGTCAGCGAATTGGGGAAGCCCACCAGCAGGCTGGCCAAACCGAAGCCGGTATTGGCGGTGCCTTCGAGTGCGGTCGGCTGTGTCTGAAATCCGAACTGGCCGGAGATCGACGTGCGCAGGATGTCCTCGTTGCTGGAGCGGCGAACTTCCGCGCCGAACTTGATCACGTGGCTGCCGCGTATCCAGGTCCAACTGTTCACGTACTGCTGCTGGCGAATCGGAAACTGAACGCGTTCGTGCGTCCCGGACCCGAGATTCGAAAAGCCCGCCACCGTGATCTGCGGAAAGGCGCCCGTGGGGACGCCCTTGAGCCCGAGCAGTTGCGACGGATCCGCCCCCAGTCCGGGACTGACCGCATGATTCAGCCGGTCGGAGTACTCGAAGCGGACGTCCGTAATCAGATTCGGCGACAGCGTGTGGGTGTCGGCGAACAGAAAGAGCTGCTGATGGCGTTCCTGGGAGTTACGCGTATCGGCGACCGCTTGGGGATACACGCTGGTCGTCACCAGCGGATCCTTGTTGAACATGTATCGGAAGTAAAAGCGGTTCCGGTCGCTGAACGCGTGGTCGATGCGAGCGGTGAGATTGTCCCGATTGAAGACCGTGGCATAGTTCCCGATGAAATTGTTGGCGCCGGCGCGATTGGTGGCGGGCCGGTTCGGTAAAGGCCAGAACGTCGCGATTTTGGCGGCCACCGGATCGATACGGCCCGCCGGGATGACGTTGCCGGGGAACGGATCGCGCACGTTGCGGCCGCCTTCGATGCGGTTGGTATTCGGATCGTAAACCCGGATCAGTTGTCCGCCGGCATTGAATGTCTGGGAAAAATCGCCGGTGCGCTGTTCGGCGGTGGGCACGGTGATAATGTCGACCGAACCGGTATTCTTGCGCGTCTCCTCGATTCCGGCAAAGAAGTGCGTCTTGTTCTTACGAATGGGTCCGCCGGCGGTAGCGCCGAACAGGTTGTAGCGCAGCGGAGGCTTGTCGGCGGCAAAGAAGTTGCGCGCGTCCATCTTGTCATTGCGAAAATACTCGAACAGGCTGCCATGCAGTTCGTTGGTTCCGGATTTGGTGGTGGAAACGATCAGGCCGCCCGCCGAACCGCCGAATTCGGCCGAGTAGGTGTTCTCGATCAC
>Ga0070741_10005617_pt1 | contig 27650 bp, 21 predicted proteins | sample Coa_R1_4_FD_66440 | JGI IMG/M metagenome (GOLD analysis project Ga0070741, IMG submission 66440) | Surface soil microbial communities from Centralia Pennsylvania, which are recovering from an underground coalmine fire - Coalmine... | ecosystem: Environmental > Terrestrial > Soil > Unclassified ...
AGGCCGATGCCGACGCCCTGGTACTTGCGCTTGGAAGAGCCGTCCGCCTGCCAGAAGCGATCGAAGACGTGGGGGAGATTTTTCTCGGAGATGCCCATGCCGGTGTCGGCGACGCGGATGGCGAAGAGGTTTTGCTCGTGGCTGGCGCGTAGTTCGACGCGGCCTCCCGAAGGGGTGAATTTGAGAGCATTGAACAGGAGGTTCAGGACGATTTTCTCGAGTTTGTCGCGATCGGTCTGGACGGTGCCGAGCTGAGGATCGACCTGGATCTCGAGGCGCAGACGCTTGTCGTCGGCGACCTGGCGGGCGGCGCTGGCGAGGCCCTTGAGGAAATCGGCGAGGTTGACCGAGTCGGATTTGATCTCCATGCGTCCGGATTCGAGGCGGACGAGATCGAGCAAATCGTTGATGAGTTTAAGCAGGCGCATGCCATTGGAATGCATGGTGGCGAGCAAGTCTTTGGTGTCGGCGTCGAGGCCGAAGCGGCGGAGCAAGGATTCGAGCGGGGCAATGAGCAGGGTGAGGGGGGTGCGCAATTCATGGCTGATATTGGCGAAGAAGCGTCCTTTGATTTGGTCCAGCTCAACCAGCTTGCGATTGCTCTCCTCGAGCATTTGCTTGTTGCGATCCAACTCAAAACGCAAAGCGAACTCGCGAAAGCGATACTGGCTATGAAAGAACCGGCCGGTGATCACAATGATCCCGGTCAGGGAGAGAAACCACATATTAGTGAGGAAACCGCCGTCCTTGAGCAGTTCGCCCCAGCGATTGACCTGCTGATTAAGTCCGCACGCCAGCACATACATAAACACGCCGAGCAAGACGGCCAGCATGCTCTCCAGGAAAGTCCAGTGCATCACGAAGGCGACGGTCAGGAGCACCAGGTTTAGGCCGGCGTAGTAAGTTGAGTGTGGACCGTCGCTCAGGTAAATGAGCAGGGACATGAAGAAGGAAGGCAACATGGCCAGGGCCACACCCAGACCCCGATAGTAGCGTCGCGCAAAGGGGGTCAGGAGCACGAGCATGAAGGCGCCCACCAGCACGGAACAGAGCAAGCGCAGCCCGAGGAAGAGCCGAACGCGGTCAGGGTAAACGAAATGATCGATGATCGCCCCGCCGGGCATCAGGATGATTCCCAGGCAGCACGCGATTTTAAAATTGTTGATCGTTTCGCTGCGATCCCATTCCTGGTAAGCCCGCTTGATTTCCGGCAGGTTGGAAACCGTGGTGTTTTTCATGAGCCTGATTTCCTGGTTTCCAGCAGAACGTTCACGCCCGAAAGATCCGCCGTTACTTTGCAGGCATCGGCATCAACCCCGTCTGGCTTAAGATTCGTCAGTTGCGTCCCGGTGCGATAGATCAGATTCCAGTCGAGAATAAACTCGAGTTTGTTGCGGAACGGGCGGGTGCCGTCGACGTTGGTGGCCAGGAGCAAGCCGCCCGGGGTGAGCAACTCGTAGAGCGCGCCCATTAATTGCTTGCAGATCCGGTCGGGCAGGTAATCAAACAGCCCGGCGCAGTACACATAATCGAACTTGCCGGCACTGGAAGGGCCGGCTGCTCGGACGGCGTCGCGGAGCAGTTGCTGAACCGACTTTTTCTGCAATTGGATCAAAGTTTTTCGGCCAAAGCGAAGGGACGCCTCACGGAGCAGCGCACCTGTGTGCTCGATGGTTTCCTCATTGAAATCGAGCAGGGTGAATTGGGCCTGATTGCAGAGCTCGCTGTCCGCCAGGAAGTCCTTGATTTCGGCGGCGGGTCCGCAGCCCAGGTTGAAGATGCGGGCGGGCCGCCCCAGCCGGGTCACGCGGGCAGTTTCCTCGATCAGTTTCTGCTTTAAGATTTTCAACCGGTTGCGATGAGCTTCAGCGGGCAGTTGCTGCAGGAACCAGGCGTTGACCACCCGAGCGAAGAGCGAGCTGCCTTCATAGGGGTCGCGCTGGATCATGTTCACCATCTCATAATCGCCGGCGTAGCCCAGGGGTTTGTAGAACGTTCGATAAGCAAAAGGCGAGCTGAGCAAGGTCGAGTGAAGGTGCCGGCGCGCGAAATGGATGTGGGGCGGGCGCATCTCGGGAGTGAGTTGACTGGCCACCTCTTCAAAGCGGTCCCCCAGCGACTCGATGGCCCGCACCGCCGGACTCGCGACCACGTGCGCGGCTTCCCGCATCATTTCGATTCTCTCTCCGCTGGGTGACGCGCGAATGGCCAGTTCGACCTGATCGAGCCACAGGTGCAAGTCGGCCAGCAGGGATTGCATGTCGGCGACAACGAGCTTGAATTCGGGCACGACTTTGTACGAGGTTTGCCAGCGGCCCAGAAACTTTTGGAACTCGCTGGCCAGCTCGCCGGCGCCTCCGTTCAGACCGGAGGCGAGATCGATCCATCCTTCGTTCAGGTTGGCTTCGCACAGCAGGACCGACCCGGCATTGATGAGATTGCTGACGACGGCCTTGCCCGAATAAGCCAAGTGACTGTCCAAGTTGATTTTGAACTCGCTCAGAACCTCCGAAGCTCGCAGCAGGACCGAGGCAGTGTACACCTCGAAGACCGCGGTGTAGCGGGTGAAATGGACCAGCGTCGCCCGAACCTCCAAACCTTGGCTGTTCCGGCACGTTACCACGCCCTCAGTTGCGACCGGGCTTTTAACAGGAGCTGCTGTGTCCATAAAAGTCGGTTACGGGGTCGGCAGATTTTGCCCATACCCGCCCAATTTACCGATGTGCAATAGCGCTATTGCATTGTGAATCAATGCCGAGCTGCAAAAGAGCAATTTGGGGTCCAAAAAGCGAAAAAGCAGGAAGGCCGCACCTGAAGCGGAGAGCACTTTCGATTCAATGCCCGTTGGTAACGGCCAAAGGGGCGCGAACATCCGCCGGCTCAGAAATGATGATTAGCACCGGCTCGATTTCCGCCATTTTTTGCCCCGCTACAAAGCATTCAACCATCCCGTTGAAAACCGAATTACGGTGGTGCACCCTCGCTACAATCGTGACGATTCGATGCTCGGGGAGAACCGGCGCGAGGAACTTTGCTGAGACCTTTCCGAGGCGGGGCCGGCCACGGAATCCCGCATTCCAGGCCCAAATGGCTACCGCCTGTCCGGCGGCTTCAATCAAGAAAGTCCCCGGGAAAATGGGATCGGAAGGAAAATGGAAGGGGAAGACCCAATGGTGGGAGACATCCATCTCACAAACCAGACCTTCTTTGGAGATTTCGATGACTCGCTCGATCTGGAGCATCTGCTTAATCGGAAGAAACATCTCCTCCAGGTCGGCACGTTGGTACGGCGGCACCTGGACCGGAACAACACAGCCGTTACTTCGAGCTCGACTCACGAGCTTATCGTGCAAGAAGCTACGCAAATAAGCAAGCTGCTTTTCAACTATATTTTTCATCGCGCGGGGGCCGGTCCAGCTGAGGGGAAGGCCGTCGTGCTGCACGGGTTTCCCGGTTTACAGGTTGCAAGTCGTGGGGGTCTGAGGTCATCGTAAGCGCGAGTAAAAGCCCAACCTGTCATCTTGACCCTGGTACTGGCGCCAGGATTTGGTTTTGATTCCGCAAGACGACTGCGGACGTGCCGGCTCGAATTACGTTGGACGGCACGAAGCGATGCGGAATTGACGTGCTGCGCGCCGGGATATCGCCTCGGTCGTTTTGGTCGCGCCGGCGGGCCTTACGGGTGGCACCGTCTGTGCTTAGCTAAGCCTAATGCGGGTTGGTGGTGATAAAACCCGCGTGTGCTTTATGTGTTGTGCTGTTGTGACACAGGCACATGAATTGCCAAAGCAAGCGCCGCGGCTAGCCAAAAAAAACCTGGACTGCATAGATGCACTAAACTGATTATGAACATCATTAAATCGCGGCCACGAACGGGAAAGCTTTTCCCATCGGCAGGAATGACCAGGGAGCGAAAATGTCCCTGGCAGCATCGCCAAGTTAAAGCGGCGCTGGTGCTTGCGCTGTTGTTCAGCGTCGGAGCGGCTTCGAAGTTGGGAGCGGTCGGGGCTCGCCTGCCCAACCAGGATCCGGAGGGCATCGCTCGCGGAGATGCGTTTGCCGCGACGGCAGATAACCCCTCGGCGATTTATTACAACCCGGCGGGGATTACCCAACTGGAGGGTGTGCAGGTCCGGGCCGGCTTATACCTGATTTCGGCGGATAGTTCTTTCACCTCACCTACGGGAGCGAAGGCTCAAACGGACACCAGCTTTCAGCCGGTGCCGCAGTTGTATGCGGTAGACACGCTTCAGAATTTGCCCTTGTCGTTTGGATTGGGTGTTTATGCCCCCTACGGGCTGGCCATCGACTGGGGAGATCAAAACCCGTTTCGAACCGTGGTCGAGCGCGGGAGGCTTCTGTACGCCTGCGTCAACCCGGTGATTGCCTGGCGAATCGTTCCTACGCTGTCGGTAGCGATCGGGCCGACGATTAACTATTCTCAAGCGTCGTTTAAGCAAGGGTTCTCCGCGATTAATCCGAATGATTTCTTCCATTTCAAAGGCGACGACGTCGCTTTTGGGTTCAATGCCGGCATCCGATGGGAACCGTTGCCGCAACTGGCGTTCGGCGTTAATTACCGATCCTCCACCACGGAGGATTATCATGGGACGACCGAAACGGGGCCGACCGGGCCCTTTCCCTATTTTCCAGAAACGCCCACCAGCGCCTCGATTTACTTTCCCCAGTACGTGGCCGGTGGCATTTCGTACCGGCCGACCAAGAATTGGAACGTGGAATTCGACCTGGATTGGACCGAATGGAGCAAGCTGAAACAGGTTGTCTTCAAAGGCACTCCCCTGGGAAATCTTCCGTTGGTGTTGAATTACAAATCCAGTTTCATGTACGAATTTGGTGTGACCCGTCAGCTGGGCAAGGGATATTTTGCCAGCGTTGGTTATCTTTACAGCGAGAATTCGAGTCCCGACCAACACTTCAATCCAATCATCCCGGACGCTAATCTGCAGCTGGGCAGTGTTGGCGTGGGTCACCGCGGAACGCGTTGGGATTGGGCGGTCGGGTACCAGTTCGCCTACAATGGAGGGCGTCAGGTCAGTGGCAATGTGAACCCGATGGTCGACGGCACTTACAAGACCTTTAACAACGCGGTTAATATCTCGGCGACGCTCAAGTTCTGAGCGCCGGACCGTGCTGAAGTTGTAAGAACGTGTTTTAGAGTTCGGTTTAGAGTCCCGCCTTTAGGCGGTTTCGGCGACGGGCTGCGTAAAGGCAGGATTCCAAAGGAAGAGTCGCGCCTTTGGCGCTTCGGTTGGTTCTCCGAGCGGTGGTTCCCAGGCCTGCGGCCTGGGCTGATATGAGACGCGCCGTTGGCGTGCATAGCTTGGCGCGCCGTTCGCGTGCGCAGCGCTGGGTTGGTGAGCAGAGTTCGGCTGTGCGCGTAAGACCCAACGACGCATTTCAACTTTCTTAGGAGACCCTAATGTGAGTTTTAAGCCAGCCGCTGTCGATGCCGTCCCGATGGGCGATTTGTTGGCGCCCGGAAAAGCCAGGTTCAAGCCGCGAGCCATTGCCGGCGAGGGGGGTCGGCCAGCATGCTCGTCACGTCCAAATCAATTTCTTTGACCCAGTTCTGGACCCAACCCGCGGGCACAGCCGGGCTACAGGTCAGATCGGGGTGCGCCTGAAGGGTCAGGCTTAGACAATTCTGGAAGGTGACACATCCGGCGCCCAGCATCTGGCAGCGCAGAACGGGTGGGGCAAAGAGCCACGCCCCTTCGCACTCGGTCTGGGTGATATTCTTTTCTGGATCCCAATCTCCGAGGTTGGAGAAGGACCCGATGTTCCACTGAGCCATGGCCAAGTCGCGCTTGAGCAATTGCTTTTTCATCCCTTTGGAGGCTAGGCGTCCCAGCTCGTAGGCGTACCAATTGGCCCAGTGCTCACTGCGTCCGAGCGCAGCATAAATGTTGCGGTGGATATCGAAGACCGTCTCGTAAGAGCTAATTCGAGCACTTATATAGCTGGTGAAATTTGCCGTGTCACGGTCCCGGCAAACCTTTCCGCGAAGATTGACCGGGATCATCCAGGGCACAACCGAGGATTCGTCCTTCAGCGAAGGGCGAATGGCCTTAGTCAAGTGCTTGAGCAAGAAAGAATTAACGGTGAAACCGTTCTTGCGACAAACGCGACGGATCTGAGTCGTCTCGGCTTCATCGAAAATGTGCCATGCTACTGCAAGGGGGGGCTGCAGTTTGCTGCTCGGAACCTGCGCACCGCGCTCCAGGGGGCTCCATTGTACTCGGCGGCGCGGCTTGAGAAATTTCGGCAGCGATTTAACCAAGGCCAGGCGTGAAGGGGGTGCCGGATGTTTTATCTGTGGCAAGCGCGGGAGGTCTGCACCGCTTCTGCGCAACAACTCGCCAAAACCGCCAACGCCGTCGAAGTCAATATGCCGCAGGAACTTCCATTCGGGCTCATTGCTGCCTGGAGGGAGGCGGCCAAAGCGAATTCCAATAAACTCCCCCTCTTCCTCAGCGATATGGAACCAGGGGCTAATTGGATCGGTCGCAAAATTGCCCATAAGAACAGTTAACGATTTAAAAAGCTATCTGTCAATCGACGATGCAGATTCATCTTTGTGTGATCGCCCAGGAACACAGCGCCTTTTGTGCCAAAAGCAAGAAAGACTGATGAAGAGTCCCTGCTGCTCGCGGACTTGGGAAGTCCGCGCGCCGGCGCGCGGGCATTCTGCCCGCAGGAACGTCCGACTACCCGCTGACGCTAGAACTTGTTCTTTCGCCATACCCATTGGTGGATCTCTGCGGACCTGGCAGGTCCGCGCGCCGGCGTGCGGGCACCTCTGCCCGCAGGAACGTCCGACTACCCGCTGACGCTAGAATTTGTACTTTCGCCATACGCGGTTCGTGGATCTCTGCGGACCTGGCAGGTCCGCGCGCCGGGGCGCGGGCATCCTGCCCGCAGGAACGTCCGACTACCCGCTGACGCCAGAATCTGTCCTTTCGCCATACGCGGTTCGTGGATCTCTGCGGACTTGGGAAGTCCGCGCGCCGGGGCGCGGGCATTCTGCCCGCAGGAATGTCCGACTACCCGCTGACGCCAGAATTTGTCCTTTCGCCATACTCAGTTCGTGGGATCTCTGCGGACTTGTGAAGTCCGCGCCCCGTGGCAAATCTTCCAGTCAACGTTGAGTCACTATTTCGGGACGGGTGCTCTCGATGATAGCCAGAAGTTCTTTCTGCTCGAGATTGGGGATCTTGAGCGTATCGAGCGTGGCTTTGAGGTCGCCGATGGCGGCGTCAAACTCCGGGTTGGAAATATGCATATGGGCATGGACGGGCTCGATTTGCCTGCCGGTGTAATGGGCGGGGCCGCCGGTGGCGAGGGCCAGGAATTCGACCAGGTGCTTTTTGAGCGTGGCCACATTCTGCTGGGTCGGCTTCCAGGTCTCTGATTGGCCGCGGTGGAATGAAACACCACCGCGCGTGACTCCCTCGCGGCTCCAATTCACCCGGGGGTCGTCCAACACCCGAGGAGTGAAATCGGAGACAATGTTTGATATGCCCACCTCTCCGCCGAGGCGGTCGAACAGCGCCAGTTTCTCAGTTGCGACGGCGGCTTTGTTGGTCGGCCCAGTTGCGCTAAGCGTCTGGGAATCGGATTTCTTGACTTCGGCTTTTTTGACGCCTTTCTCGCCTGAACCTTCACCCGAGCCGCTGAGTTGTTCGGATTGGGCCATGCGTTGGCTGGCGCGTTGATCGGCTTCGCGGCTGCCGGACGTGAAAAAATTGGTATTGGCCTTTTGAGCCGGACTGGATTTGCAGCCGGACAATCCGGATGCGACGGCGACGGACAGCACGCCGATAATCAGACCCCAATACACCCTGTTCATTTTCCCTCCCTTAATCTGAATTGTTTGATTGTTTAATGCTAGAATTCACTGAGCTTCCGAGGCGGTGGTGGAAAGAGAGTCGATAAAACTGGGCGCTTCGAACTGGAGTTCGGGGGACGTGCCCTGGTCGGTCTCGAGTCGCGGCAGGTAAGCCCGCACGAAGGCATTGCGGAGGATGTTACCGATAGTAGCCAGGATGTCGGTGGTGGTCGTCCCGGAGGCATCTCCGGTGAAAGGAATCAAGGTGCCAAATTGGTCGCGCGGAAAATTCTTGAAAGCGGCCATGGTGCCGCCGACGAGCGCCTGCCAGAAGAACTGCAAGACGGAGTCTTCTTTGATGTCCTGGGCGAGGCTGAAGACCTTGAGATTGCGGAAGAGCGGTTTGACGTAGCCGGTGAGCTGCCCCTCCTTGGCGTCGGCTTCGAGCACCAGGTCGAACCAACCGCGTTTGAAATCGAATTTGCCGAAAGCCAGGGCGAAATCGTTGAGTTTGGTGACATCCAAACCAAGCAGGCGCACTGCCAGGTGGAAGGTGGGGCGATACGAGGAAGGATCGAGGGTCATGCGCAGCTGCAGCTTGGCCTGATCCATTGCCAGGGCGGTGGCCTGGACCGTCGCCACCAACGGATTGGACTCGTCCCGGATGTTGCTCAGATTGTCAATCGTGGCGTTAAGATGGGAGAGGTACACGTCGACGGGCTTTTTGGCCTGGTACGCCCGGAAATGAACAGAACCGTCCTGGATGACCGCGCTGTTGATTTTGAAGGGAAACAAATCCTGAATCATTTGGAGCCACGGCCCACCGGAGCCGGTTTGGGATTGGTTCTCGTCCGAGGCGGCGACGAAATTTAATTCCGGCTGTTCCATGACGAATTGGCCGACGATGCGGCCGTGGAGCAGGGCATTCCATTGGACGGAGAAATCAACGCGCTTGGACGCCAGCAGCGGCACCGGAACATTGCCCGTCCGCTGACTGATATGCACCTGATTAATGGAATAAGCTCCGCGCAGCAGATGAATCTGGACGTCGCCGATGCGGCCTTCGTACAGGAGGTTACGGTCCAAAGTTCGATTCACATAATCCCGAACGAAGGACGGGAGCAGCGCTCGGCCAACCGCGAGGACAAGCGCCAGCACCAGCAGAATTACACCCGTAACCCGCCACCAATGGCCTCGCCTGGTCCGGACGTGCCCGCGCGGCTGCTTTGGGCCGCCGACGCTGGAGGCCGAATCTGCAGAATAGTGCTCTTTCATGGGCCGCAGGTTGGTGCGCACGACCCGCTCTGTGGCTACCTTAAGCCGCGGCGCGCGAAAACCCAGTGGGGTAAATGGCCCAACAAGTTTCGCAGATTCCGCAGGACTGGACTGCGGCGGGGGGCGGGATTTGCAACGGGTTCGTCAGCCCACGGGTAACGGTGGGAAAACATGGGTTACATGGGTTCTTTCGGCTTGTAAAAAACGAACTGGACAGCATAGGCTCCCCGCATATGGGAGTTGGGCTTAACAGCTTATGAAAAGCGCAACCGGAGGGAATTTGGCTTTTGCTCAACGACAGGTGTCGCAGAATCAGAGTTAGGGCTTACTACCGAAGTCCATAAGCCATAGCCAATCAACCAAACCGCCACTCTCTGAACGAGTGTTTGATAACACGCTTGTCACTCTTCCATGGGTGGCTTTTGTCGCAGGGTTGTTTTTAATGCGTTCGTCGTTAGCGCATGCTCTGCCAAGCTTGTAACAAACGGGAGGCGACAGTTCACCTGACGCAGACCTTTTACGCGGCCGCCGAAGGGCATGAGCCAGGAACCAAAGAGCGACACTTTTGCCAAGACTGTGCCGATGCTTACTTCGCCTCGACATCGGGCATGAACCCTGCGCGAGGGCTCATCTGCCTTTCGGATTCGTATCGGAGCAGGCTCTACGATTTGCTGGAAACTGAGCATCCAGAAGCGTTCGATAACCATGATAGCGAAGCGTGTCGCAAAAGCAGCGAGGTCATACGGAAGTTTCTTGTTGAGCATCTCAAGCAAGACAATATTGAACTTGCCGGAGATGCCTTTGAGATGCTGTGCAACGATTTCTTTGGTTCGCACCACTTTTATACTCGGCTGGATGAATTCAACCGGAAAAAGCGCTAACAAGTCCCTGCTGCGAGCTGGCACCGGCGCTGGGTTTCGCCGGGGATCGAGCGTGAGAGTCAGAGGTGTTCTAGCTTTCAATGAGAAATCTCAGATGCCAGTCGCAGAGGTTCGTTGGCCGGTGAATCCCAAAGGGGATTTCGCCCTCCAGCCCAGGGTTGCGCGGAACGCGCTACCCTGGGTTGGCTCGGCAGAAGATTGGTTCAACCCGGAACGGGTTGCGACCGGGATGCCCCAAAGACGCAACTCCGTTGGAGTTGAGGGGCATTGGGGCGGCATAACCCAGGGTAGCCCCGGCCGGGCCGGTGCAACCCTGGGCTGTGGGACGGAATCCCGTTGGGATTCCCGGAGTCAAGCGAATGGAAATGTACCGGACCCGAATGCCCAAGAATTGGTTGCAGGCAAGGCCGGGTTACGGCTGGCTGTTTGTCCTGGCTCCTTGGCCCGGCCTGCCTGAGCCAAAACGGTAGCCTTCACGAGCATGGGTCGCCAAATTCGATTCTTCCTGTGTGAGACGATGCGAAGCGCAGTTGAAACAGAAGCAAATCGCGTCGGAGCCATCCTTGTCCGCGGGCATCCGGGTAAAAGTCGAGCGATTCAGTTTGCCATTTCGGAGGGCGCCGACACGCAACAGGGCAGGCTGTGGACGACTGATGCAGCGGAGGCGACACACTACGATGACCTTTGCCGGACAGTGAAAGCAGGTTCGGTTTTCGACTGGGAATCCCAACTCTGGGTCAAGGCTACGTCGCACTCTGTATTCCTTACCTATAGGACGCAGCAGAAGAACGCAAAACCAACCCAGGCGGGTTTTGGGACAAAGGTGCGCAGGGTCGCGCGAAGGGTCCTTGTTTCAGCGATTTTTCTTGGAGCGGTTGCCTACATCTTTTACGGACGAAAGGTTCTGAAGGATGAACTCGGTATATTGGTGTGGCCATTGAAGGGACTCTACGTAATGAGCATTTTCTACGTGCTCGTCGTAGCCTTTGGCTTTTTTCTTTTTTACGGCCTTGACAGGCTTTACAGCCTTTACAAGAAACTCCTGCCCAACCGTGTGCCGCACTACGGGAGAATCGAAAAGTGCAAGGAAGCGGCGATCTCTGGCGACGCGCGAGCCCAGTTCGCTCTGGGATGTGCCAACGAAAGCGGCGATTACGGTTTGCCACAGGACTATGCAGAATCGGTGAAGTGGTTTCGAAAAGCCGCGGAGCAAAATCATTACGGTGCACAGCTTCGCTTAGGAATTTACCTCGGGGAGGCCCGAGGAGTTGAAAGGAACGTCGTGGAAGGGTTGATGTGGATTGTTTTGGCAAATCTAGTGGGGGCCCTGCAAGGAGGGGGCTATTTGTTTCGCGACGGGGCACATCAAGCATCAAACCGGCTTAGGGCTCAGATGACGGAGCAGCAAATTGCCGAATCAGAGGTCATGCTGGACGCTTCGCCGTTGTACAAGAAGCTCAACGAGCGGTGGTCTGCCGCACGAGCGCCGGCCTGGTAAGAGGCGCAAAATGATTCCTTCACTTTTTTCCAATCTGGTTTGGCGCGCCCGAGCGCGCCAAACCAGATTGGAAAAAAATGAGATTGGGGGGTGGGATGGCGATTACCCAGGGCGGCGGCCACGCCGGCCTGGACCTGGGCTATTATCTTGCCGCCCCTCCTGGGGCTCCAGAGGCCACCTGAATTATCGGCAACTTAGGAACACTTTGGGCGACTGAGGCGACTGAGATGCTTTTAATCGATTCGACAAACCTTTAAACTAAACACGAACATGAAGACACGCATCCTCACCTCCCTCGTGGCTGCATTCGCGGTCAGCGTCGTGCAAGCCGCCCCGGACACGACGGCGCTCCAACACAAGCTCACCGTCACTCCGGAAATCAAGAGGGCATTCCACTCCGGCGACTCGATCCAGATTAAGTCCGTCACCGAACCGCGCGAAAATTTCAGACCGGCGGGACCTATCGTATCGTGGGGACCTGCTACCAACAGACCCTCAAGAACGCCACGCTCTATCTCGGAAACACCGCCGAAGCCGGCTCCGATGCCATCGTAGCCGCGGCGGGGTCGTCGCTCTCCAAAACGCTCCGGGACGGAAGGACCGAGTTCGACATTACCTTTACCCTGCTTCGTCCCGGGCTGCTACACATCACCATGTACGACTTGGACAACCACGACAAGAATGACAACGCTTATGCCGGACTGTACCTTGGAGACGTTGTTTTTCGACGCTGAACGATGAACGCGCACGGCCCGGATTTCAGGAACGTGGGCCAACCATTTGCCGCAGACGAGCGTCGCCTCGCTCGATCGCTCGTGAGGTTGACGCCCGGGCTGGCAGCCTAAGAGACAATCGCTCAGGAAAACGTTAAGTTTCACTTGAACCGCAATTAAATATGAAAAAACTCCAAACACCGATCCTTGCGGGAGCCTGCCTATGCGCGGGTCTGATCTTTGCCCAATCCCTTCCTTCGACGGTTCCGCTTGCAACGCAGGAACACCAATTTGCCCGTCGTCACGAGTTTTTAGGGTTCTCGTGGCAATTCTCGGTGAACGGCAAGAAATACTCCGCGAACCTCTCGCGTGAACAGATCTCCGCCGGCCCGGGTTGGAGCCCTGACTCACCCTTGCCGTTGACGCTGGCGAAGGCAGAGCAAATGGCTCGAGTGGACCTGCGCAAACTTGTGGGCGACGATGCGGCCTGGGAAGTCACAGAGTTAAGTTTGCAGCGCCTTCGTGACGAAACCGAACCCAAGTGGTATTACCTCGTCAAACTTATGCCAAAGCATCGTGAGACGAATGTCATTTCGGATTTGTTTGTTTTCCCAATCAGCCTCTCGGGCGAGCCAGGCCAGGTCAATCTAATCCGGCAGTAGAGATGTAAAGAGACCCTTAGAGCGTGTTTTAGAATTCGGTTTGGCGTTCCGCCTCATGCGGTTTCGGCGCGGGGCCGCCTAAAGGCGGGACTCCAAACCCCGTACGCCAACGTCGAAGTCGGTATTTTCAAACCACGCTCTCAGATAAAATGAAAGAACGAGCAAGCCTTTTACGATTGCGGTTTTCAGCCCTGACATAGTTGTGATTCTAGCCCGGTCTCAGGGCGTGTTTTAGAATGCGGTTTGGAGTCCCGCCTTCAGGCGGGTTTGCCGCCGGGCCGCCTAAAGGCGGGACTCCGAACCCATACGCTCGCGCCCAAGTCGGTATTTTTAAAACACGCTCTTAGGCGACTTTAGATGTGTCTTCGAAGCTCAATTCGGATGAGCTTCCAAATAGAGCGGCTCCTGGGGAGTCAGGTCGCGCTGGATTTGGCCGAGGCGCGCGCGCGCTGCGAAAGTGAGGGCGGTGACGGCAATCTCGAGGGAGAGCGCGGACTTCGCGATGAAACCCACCGCGCCGGATTGAATGGCCTGAGCGACGGCTTCCGCGTTGCTATTGCTGGCGACAAACACCACCGGCGTTTGACGATTCGGGGCGGTTTCGTGGATCTTCCGGCAGGCGGTGAAACCGTCTATTCCGGGCATCATCACATCGAGGAAAATCAAATCGAACGGCTTTTCGGCAGCCAAAGCCACGGCCGCTTCGCCGCTTGGCACGCTTTCGGGGGTTTCGCAAGCCACTCGCACGGCCGCAGAAACAGCGCGGCGGGCGATGGGGTCATCATCCACGACCAGAACGCAAAACGCGGGATTGGCCAGATCTGGATCGGGCGAGGCTGCGCACAGGTCGTCCAGCACGTCCAACCCGTCGGCAGCGAGCCTTAAAACAGCCGGGCCGCATCGCGCGGGGTCCTCGAGGATTTTCTTTAACATTCCTTGAAGGGCCGAGGCTAGCAGAGTAGCTAACTGGAACTGTGCGCCCGAGGTCCCTGAGATCACCGCGCTGAGGCCGAGATACAACTCCTCGATGGATTCGTGGCGGAGCTTCTGGTCGGATGTGTGCGCAAGAGTTTCCAACTTTGCTCGCAGAGTTTTAAGGTCAGCCCGGGCAAGCGACGTGAGGGTTTCGGCATGCTCTGGTAAAGAAGGTTGGAGAGTTTCGGCGGACGCGAATTGCCCGTTGGGATCGCTAAGCCGGGCACGCAGGAGGAGCGCCAGCGCTTTGACAACGAGCTCGAACGCGAGGAAAGGCTTGGCGATGAAGTCCTGGTCGCCCACCCGTGATGAAATGGCGTGGGAATCGAAATGCCCGGGGCTGGTGACGAAAACCACAGGCGTGTTGTGATTGAGAGGCGTTTCGCGAATTTTCGCGCAAAGTTCAAATCCATCCATGCCAGGCATCTCCACATCCAGGAAGATGGCGTCGTAAGCATGCTGCGAGGCCAAGCCTAGGGCTTCCTTGCCGTTGGCGGCCAGGTCGGGCCCAGTAAACGCCTTTAAGGCCATGGCCACGGCTCTACGGCTCACAGGATCATCGTCCACGGCCAAAATTCGGACGGCAGGCGTGGTCGCCAGGTCGGGTCTCACGCCGGGGACACAGAGTGCTCCCAGCAAGTCCACCGCCTGCGCCACAGTTGAAAACGTGGAGACGTTGATATTGTGCGGGTTTCGCGTGAGCTGCTGGAGCAATCCCTCCAGAGCGCAAGTGATCTGCCGCATGGCCAGCGGTGCAGCCAACCCAGAGGTGCTCTTGAGGGAGGCAACCTCTGCCAACAAGCCGGCCAGCAGCTTCTGCTTGCCGACCGAACTTGTGGTTCGCTTGATTTCAAATATAAAATCTCGGGCCATCTGAAGGTGTTTGGCGAGGTCTGCGAACGATGAGTCGGTTTCGTGACTGACTGCGGCAGCGGGCTCAGGAAGCGCGGCAGCGTTGACGCAAGAATCGCCAGAGCCTGTGTCGAGCCGCCCTGTCCGAAAGCATTCGGCAAACTGCAATAACGACTCTTCTTCGGGCGCCGCATCGGATGACAGCGGACTGACCACGCCGGCCTTTGGAGCCCAAGGATTGAAGTGGGTATGCAACAGGGTGGCTATTCGCGGCGCCACCACGCGTAATGCGAAGACCAAACAAAGAAGCACCACGGCGGCGAGCATCAGCTGTTGGCTGATGGACAGAGGAGGCGCAGCGACTGAGGGAGGGGGCTGAGCGGCGGTCTGGCGTTCGCGAACGGGGGCAGCCGGTGCCGAGGAGTCTGGGCTTGGTTCCTCAGCTACGATCCTGTGGGACTGGGGCAGAACCGTAGGGACCCTTGGCGTGGGCATGGTCGTGGATGGAAGGGGGCCTTTGAGATAAACATCTCCATCGTCACAGAACAGGCACGCCATTTTGCCAGTGCCAAAGCAGAGATAACACTTGCCGCTCCCGCGACAGATGGGACAAATCTCCCCAAAGGATGTTCGGCCGGCCCCTTGGCAGTAAATGCATTTGCCGCTGTGTTGGCACACCGCGCAGAAGGGCATTAGGCCTCGTCCGTCGCAAATCGTGCAATGGGCGGTCTTGGTGGGAGAAGCGGCGGCCAGCTCCCGAAGGGCCTGGTAAGCCATCCAGTTTGTGGCCAAAGTCGAAGCCCACGCGTCCGCCCTCGCGTGCAGAAGCAATTCCAAATTCGGCAGGTTTTCTCGTTCTTTGATTTCCAGCCGGCTCTGAAGCTCCTGGGCTTTTTCCATCTTGGCCAGCTGCGCTATCCGTTCCTGGTACTCGGCTTTTTGTCTGGGAGTTTCTTCCACGTGGACCGGAACGCCCGCCGGGGGGGCGATCCCGCCGGTCGTCACGTCGGTGGTACGAGCGCCCATGCCCACGAGGAGGTAGGCGAGTTCGCCAACCAACAACGCACAAGCCAGGATTAAGAGGCGGTTTTTCACCTAGGGCTGCCAGTAGGTCACCTTGACCTGCTTGCCCGCGACCCCCAAAGTTGCCAACGAGTCAACTGTGGTAGGATCGAAACTGATGATGGAGGTGGACCCGGAAGAGGTGTTTTCGTAGTAAATGCCGTTGCCCATAATGCAGGCACCTCGAATGTATTGCGTATTTCCCGCGACCTTGTTTTCAATTTCCATGTAGCTGGGCGTGTAACAAACGCCGCAGATGTTGGCGTTGCCGTGCATGTCCAGGCAACCGTACGTATAAAGCTCAGCCGGCAGATCGTCGCTCGCGCTGAAATTCTGGTAGGCCGGGGCGATGTTGATGTTGGCGGGGTTCTTGGTCGGATCGGTGTACTTCGGAGGGTAGCCGGTAGTATAGGTGGCCGGGTTGGTGGCGACCAAATGGCTTAAATCGGCGGGGTTGAGGTTTAAATCGGCGGTGACAATAATTTTTTCGGTAACGGGATCCCAGCCGGACCCGCAAAAATTGAAGACCATAGTGCCCTCGATATTGATCCCCTGGGGAATGTTCTTGTCCGTTAGGTTATTCAGGTTTTTATCGGTTGTGTAGATGTCCACGACCACCACTCCTTGCATTGGAGCATTGGTGCCGTGCAGGTTCGCTGCGGTCATGAAGTCTGCGAGATTGGTGAAATGATTGTTCAGGGATGGTGAGTAGCCATTGGGGGTGGCATTCGCCACGGCAATAAAGCGATTGATATCAAACAGGGCATTGGAGGTGCCTTGCGCCGTGTAATCGGGTACCTCGTTGGCGGTGCTGTAATTGGTCATGGAGTAGGCGCTGACGGGAGCATTAACGTAGTTGGTATCCAGATTTACCCTTCCGTTGGCCAGCACTGCGAGACCCGGCCCCCCATAGACGACAATCGGACCGCTCTTGTCGCCATTGATCACCACGTTGCCCGCCTGGCCGGCCGACTTGGCCACCGAGGTCGAGGTCGTGCCGTCGTTGACACTAATGATAGCCGCCGGAAAACCCCAACCGACCGAGAAATTGAGCGTCGCCGTTTGGGTGACCGCACCCACCGTGGCCGAAGTCATAATTTTGCCGCCGGATGGAGAGGATACGTTAGGAAGCCAGATTTGCGCGCTCACGGTTTGATTGGTGAACGGAGAGGTAATGGTGCGCAAATAGACTGCTTGGGTGGAGAAGCCCAAACTGCCACTTAAGGTATACGGGTTTGACAGAGCGGTCAGTCTTGTCCCCAGGGTACTGGACCCTCCATTGGTGACGGCGGAATTCAAATCACTGCAGGCAATGACCGCGCCGGCTATGGCGAACTGATTCGCCGCCGCCATGTTGCTCCTGCGCTGAGCCAGCCGGGTGGTCTGCGCCACGTAGGCCCCGACGCTGGCAATCGTACCGGCAATGATCACCAGAATCATGAAGTACGCCAGGATGGAGCCGTTCTGCAGTTTTTTACTTTCGCGCAAGGTGGTTTGCATAATGATTGCGGAGTCGCATCAAGGCAGAATGGCAATAAAGTTAGTCGTCGCCGGCCGATTGAGCGGAACGGCGGTGGCCTGGATATCTATCGATTGGTAATGGTCGCTGGCATTGCCGTCCACCACTCCAAAGCGGACGATGCTGGTGGAGCGATTGGTGACGGTGAAAATATTATACCCCGGGAGATTGCGAACGCCTGCCGCAATGAGGACCTGGCGGTTGGTCCTGGTGATATTGGGGTAATAGACGAGGCTATTGGTATTGGAAGTGGTGCTGCTGCCATTGACGCCGATGAACTGGAAACGTTCGAAATGGTCGTTGTCGTTGTAGGGCACGCTATCGTGGTCGGAATCGGTAGTTGGGTCGTCGTCGAAGCCGAGGGTCAGCGCGTTGCCGGAGCTATCGTTGGTGATACTCACAGCGAAGCGAACCCGGCTTTGGATGAACTCGATCGCGTTGCCGGCCCTTTGAGTTGTGAGCCCCTGAGCCGTTACCCCCGAAATCGCCAGACCGGAGAACCAGAGGAACCACATGGCGGCGGCCATGACAAATAATCCGATGCTCGAAGCGATCATCACCTCCATCAGGGTGAAAGCGCGGCTTCGGCGAGTGAAGTTTTTGGCCAGCGGCGAAGAGTGGCAAGGCAGTTTCATTGCTGGCCTCCAGAGTACTTATTGACCAACGTCTGCAGGCTCACCACCAGGGCGGGCCCGCGCGGCTGTTGAAACGTCCCGGTGACTGTGACCAAATGGCCAGCCGCCACCGGTTCGATCCGGGATACGACCGTGCCGGCAACCTGGAAAGTGACGCCTGCTTTATTCAGCGCGATGGAATCGCTGTTCGTCAGGTAAACTGCCGAGGAGGTCCAGGGAGAATTCGGCGGGTTGTAGGTGGCGGCGCGGATGTCTTCGACTTTGGCCTCCACCACTGCCAGCACCGCGTTATAGTCGGCGGCGCGGCGCGTGCAAAGATCCATGGACAAAAGGGCTCCCATGCCCGCCCCAAAAAGAATCACCACCAATCCCATCATCACCATGACCTCCACGAGCGTAAAGGCTCCCTGGTCGATTAGGCCAACCGACGAATGGAGGCAGGCAACTGGAGAGCTCATCCAAGGCGGGTTCGATCGGGTTCTGGATGTGCCATAAACCTTCGCCAAGCGAGGTCTTCGGGCTCGATTGTTGGTTGATGGTTTCACTTCAAGACCGCCTGGAAGATTTGAGAATTAACCGGGCCAATGGGCATCGCTGCTCCAGCGATGTCGGTCAGAGCACGAACTGCCCCAACCCTCGTAAATCCTGACTGAGTCATAAAGGGCCTCCCCACGGATACCAGGGAGAGCTCTCCAGTCAGCATTTTCAGATCCTGACTGAGGGCTTTTTTGTAACAACACATGGCCCAATAACGGTGTTAGTTTTAGCGTTAAAGCTTGTCTGAAATCCGTATCACCAATACGGTTTATCTCGACACCGATGACGACTATTAGTGACATGTCCAAGAGCGATAACAGCACTTCTAGTACCACCGGGGGCTTGTAAGTTAGTCAGTGCGAACGTCGAAATAATCGCATTTGATTCTGTTTAAGCGGTTTAGAGAAACACAAACAAACGGCGCGCCGACCAATCCTCTAGCCGAAATGACAAAAAACGAGACACGAAATAAACCACGTGGGAGCGGTTTGGGGGGGCCGGTTGACGGTACGCGATCGGCTGGTAACCTCCCGCGAAATCTATGAAGCTCGAACGAGCGACGCTTGCTGTGGCAGTGCTGGCACTTATTGTCGCTGGCTGGTGCACCGCGCAGAATCACCAGCTACGGGCGCGGTTGGAGGCGCTTTCCACCGGCCCGCAAACCTCGCCCCCATTGTTACCGACCAATATCCTTCAACGGGTAAGCAAACTTGAAGGAGTCACGCCGGATGTTGGGCAAACCATGCTCAGTATCCACCTGCACTTCGCCAAACTTTATTATGCTGCGGAAGCGCGCAACTGGGACCTCGCCCGGTTTGAGCGTGAGGAAATCGTTGAAGACCTCAACACGGTCGCCGCGCTCAAGCCGGAAGAAAACGGCGTGAGCCTGGTCGGGATGATCGGCGCCTTTACGAACAGTCCCACCGGGCCGCTCTCAAGCCTAAAGGACGCGTTAGACGTGAGCGATCGGCCGTTGTTTCGCAAGGCGTACCAGGATTCCATTCTGATGTGCAACACCTGTCACCAGTCGACCGGGCGCCCGTTCATTGTCATTACCGTTCCCACCAATCCTCCGGTGTTTAATCAGCGGTGGGAGCCGGGGACCGACAGCGCAAAAATACCCGCCTTGCCCTCGCAGGATCCGGCCTCTAAATGAAAACCTCGGTGCGAGAAAATGTTGGCGGGAGGACTTGCCAGTGGTGGGCAAAGGTTTCGAGCATTTTCTGCCTAGCCGGAAATATGTTGCTCTGGGCTGCGCCGGCGCAAACGGCGACGCGTGAGGCAATGCTGCGTGACCTGGCGCGACAGGTCATCGCCTCCGGGTATGAGGATCTCGACGCCAGTTGCCAGGGCCTGACCAATGCGGCCGGCCAACTGGCGGAGACTCCGAATCAAGTTGCACTCGCCAGAGCCCGCCAGGCATGGACGGCCGTAGCCATGGCCGCCAACCATGTGCGTTGTTTTCAAACCGGGCCGCTGGTGGATCGCGAGTACGCCGCGACGTTCTATTACGTGCGGATTTCGCCGCCGGCCATTAACGGACTCATCCAGCAAACCAACGCGATTGACCGGGGACAGGTGCCGCAACTGGACGGCAACGCCAAGGGCTTGTTCGCACTGGAGTATTTGCTCTTTGGCCACAAGGGTTATCCAGGCATCGACAAACCCGATGGTCCCCTGGTTTTGGAAATGCTTTCCGGAAAAGGATCCGAGCACCGCCGCGCTTACCTGTTGGTTCTTGCGCAAGATCTGGAAGCCAAAGCCGCGCAACTGGCGCAAGACTGGAGTTCATCCGGGGACGAAGGGGCCGCCGCAAAATTCGTCAAGGCCGGGCAGGCGAGCGTCAATCTCCTGGTCAACCAACTCGCGCATTCCATCGAAGATGCGCAACAGAATCATTTGAATTTTGTCCTGGTGCTGCCCCAGCCCCTTGGCCGGCAACTCTATCGCGTCGAAGGCAGCGCCAGCGGCACTTCGCTGCAAGGCGCCATCGCATATCTTGAAGGGATGCAACGATTCTATCGGGGCGCCGGCGGCCTGGGTCTGGCCGACACACTCAAGCAAGTCAACGCGCCTTTGGCCAAACGCGTCGAGGATGCTTTTGTCGATGCGATCTCGGCCACTAAAACCATCGGCGAGCCGCTGGAACAGGCGGTGCTGGACAAACGCGATGCGATCCAGAACGCCTGCAACAAGGTTCATGCGCTGGAAATCCTTTTCAAAGTGGACCTCGCCAGCGCGCTTGGTGTCACCATCTCGTTCACTTCCGGCGATGGCGATTAGCCTAAACAAGCCGCGCGAAATCCTTGAACGGTTCATCTCGGGGCCCGTTGATATCGCCTCGCTCGCCGCGTTCCGGTTCCTCTTTGGCCTGCTCATGGCCGCGGCCATGGTTCGTTTTTTGGCCAAAGGCTGGATCCGGCTATTGTATATTGAGCCGAGGTTTTTCTTTTCTTATCCCGGTCTTGAATGGCTTCGCCCCTGGCCCGGGTTTCTCATGCATGTCCATTTTATAGTTCTCGCGATCCTGGCGCTGGGCATTGCGTTTGGAATCTTTTACCGGGTTTGTATCGCCCTCTTTTTCCTGGGCTTCACCTATGTCGAACTCCTGGACCAAACCGCGTACCTCAACCATTACTATCTGATCAGCCTGCTCAGCGGGCTGCTGATTTTCCTTCCCGCTCACCGGGCCTGGTCCATCGATGTGTGGCGCAAACCGCAACTCCGGCTGGAGGCTGTGCCGGCCTGGTGTCTGAACCTGTTGCGCTTTCAAGTTGCGGTGGTTTATGTCTTTGCCGGCCTGGCCAAGTTCAATGCCGATTGGCTGCTCCGCGCCGAGCCGCTGCGGATTTGGCTGCCAGCACGAAGCGACCTGCCACTGGTCGGTCCCTGGCTCGGGCAGGCTTGGGTAGCCTATGGCGCCAGCTGGTTTGGAGCGCTCTTCGACACCTCCATAGTTTTCTGCCTGCTTTGGAGACGGACCCGCTGGCCGGCGTACGCCCTCCTGGTTTTGTTTCACGTGGCAACGTGGGTCCTGTTCAACATCGGCATGTTTCCCTGGATTATGATCGTCGCCGCGCTGCTGCTCTTTCCGGCGGATTGGCCGCGACGATGGCTGGCGTGGCTGCGGGGACGAGGAGCGGATTCTCAAACAGCTCTTTCGCCGCAACGTGGTGGGGCCCGCGACGAGATTTCCTTCGGGTTATGGTCAGACCGGCCTTGCTCGTTCCTTTTGGTTCTGTTGGCGGCGTACGCGGCGGTCCAAGTGGCGTTGCCGCTCAGGCCCTGGCTGGTATCGCAGCCTTCCGCCTGGACCTGCGCCGGCTTTAATTGCGCCTGGCGCGTGATGATCGCCGAAAAGACGGGCTACGCCGAATTTTATGCATTTGACCCGTCCACCAGCCGGCGTTGGAGATTGTCCGTAAAGAATTTCCTCACCCCGCGTCAAGAAACGCTCATGGCCCAGGATCCTTACCTGGTTCGCGCCATGGGTCGGCGACTTGCAGCCGACTTGAAAGCTCGCGGGTTGGTGCAAGCGCAGGTGACAGTGGATGCGTTTGCAGCACTGAATGGCCGGCCCAGCCAACCACTCATCGACCCAAATGTAAACCTCGCCGGACCTGTGCCGGACGGGTGGATTGTCCCCCTGAGGCAGGCTGAATAGTGGCGAGGGGCGAGTGGCGAGGGGCGAGGGACGCGCGGTGAAGAGATCCAAACTATTTCAATGTTTGATAATGCGGAAGAGGCTGGCGTAATCGTCCGTCCAGAGGATCGCATCCTTGGCGTAGTGCGAGGCCATGATAGTCGCATGGGACATCACCGGCTGGGAAAGCAGGAACGGCTGATTTCGGCTGAGAATGACCCAATTTGAGCTGGAGAACCACCACGGTCGCGGCTTTTCATCCCAGGCGACGGAGATCAACATGAGCTGAAACCGTTTGGCTACCCCGACGACTACCGGCAACAAGTCCAGGTGGTGGTTGGAAATGTGCACGGCCATAACGCCGTCGGCATTGAGGTGCCGGAAGTACGTTTCAAACGCCTCTTGCGTCAGCAGATGCACCGGAATGGCATCGCTGCTGAAGGCATCCAGCACCAGCACGTCGAAATGCTGCTCTGGTTGACGTTCCAACGAGAGCCGCGCGTCGCCCGGCACCACCTCGATGCGCGCGGCAGAAAGCTTGAGAAAGTTGAAGTAGGTTTCGGCGAGCCGCCGGACCTCCGGGTTAATCTCGTAGAAGGTGAAGGTGTCGCCGGGGCGTCCGTAGGTCGCCAGCGTGCCGGCGCCCAATCCCACCACACCCACGTGCCGATGGCTCTGGGGAGTGAAATTCTTCAGGACCACTCCCACACCGCTCGGTTCATTGTAATAGGTGGTCGCCACCATCGCGGTCGAAGGACTGGCCAACTGCAATCCGTGGGTGATGCCGCCATGGTTGAGCTTATAAGCATGAAAAGGTGTGCCGACCGCCCCTTCAACGACCCGGAGCACGCCGTAAAAATTGCGGGTCATGCAGACGTTATCGCGGGCGGCGCGCGAGGACTGGAAGAACAGCGCCGCACTTAACACGCTCACTCCCGACAGCAAGGCCGGCCAGAGTCGTCTGCGCCGGTCCACCCATGGAATAGTCGTTTGCTCGCGGAAGTGAATGCCGAAGACCAGCGCCGCGAGGAGCCAGACACCCCAGTTCAGCTCTGCATAGGAATGAAAAACCAGGGGTGACACGATCCCTACCAGGATTCCACCCGCCGCGCCGCCCGCCGCGATAATCATGTAAAACGAAGTCAGAAAGCGCGGCGCGGGTTTTAGCCGGCACAATTCACCGTGGCAAACCAGGCAACCGACAAAGAGGGTGCCGCCGTATACAAGGATTTGGCGCCATAACGATACCTGGGATCCCTGGGACAAGGTGTAGCACAACGCAGCCAGGAGCGGAACGAGCAACCACGTAAACGCGTTGCGTTGGTACCACGCCGGCCGATCAAAAGCGATCACGAACGTTGCCAGGTACAGGCTCAAAGGCAGCATCCAGAGGAATGGAACGGCGGCTACGTCCAAACATAACTTGTTGGTCGTCGCCAGCAGCAACACTGAGCCGCAGGCCGGCAGCGAAAACCACCAGGCTCTGAGCGCCGGCGTGGGGGGAGGGCCTTCGGGTTGAGCAGGCAGCGGCCCCAAGGCTTTTCGCAGAGATGGCTCATCTTGCGCCCGCGCCCGCCAGAGCTGGCAGGCACAGCCGCAGCACAGCAGGACGAACAGGCCAAAGCCCCAGGACCATAGCCCCGCTTGTTGGCGGCGGGTCAAATGCGGCTCGAACACAAACGGGTAGCTGACCAGCGCCAGGAGCGACGCCAGATTGGATAAGGCATATAGTCGGTAGGGAACCGCCCCGGGGTGCACTCGGCTGAACCAGGCCTGCAGCAGCGGACCCGTGGAAGCCAGCAGGAAATACGGCAGCCCCAAGCAAACCAGCAACAGCAGCAGAATGTGAACGGTCGGTTGTGTGTCCGCTGCCGGCTTCCAGCGCGCTCCTGGCATAATCGGCAAAAACATCAGTGCGGCGAGCAGCAAGGCCATATGCGCAACCGCTTGGACCCTTCGCGAACCGAAGCGCGACACCAAGTGCGCATACACATAACCGGCCAGCAGGAAAACCTGGAAGAAGAGCATGCAAGCCGTCCACACCCCTGGCCCTCCGCCGAACCAGGGCAGGATGAATTTCGCCATGAGCGGTTGCACCTGGAAAAGCAGAAAAGCTCCCAGAAAAATCGTCGGCGCAAAAAGCTTCACGGTATGCCCATTACAGAGCAATTCACGCGCCAATCAGGGCAAATCGACCTGAAGGTTTAATTCACGAAGCGGGCTGCCGCTGGTCGGCCATTGGCTCGGCTTACGGCGCCAGCGGGTGTGGAACCGTGGATTATTGGCTCGTTTCGCTGGAGGCGAAGCGGGCTTCATTGATTGGCCGCGGGGGCGGCCTGGAGGTCGCGCGGGCAAAGCAATTCGACGAGCAGGGCCGGTGTGGCTGGTTTGGTCAGGTAGTGTCTGGCGCCGAGTTCAAAGGCGCGCTGGCGGTCACGTTCAATGGAACTGCCGGTCAGAACGAATACGGGGATGGAGGCGAGTTGGGGTTGGGTGCGGATCCATTCCAAGACTTCAAAGCCGCTGACGAAGGGCATTTTGAGATCGAGGAAGATTGCGTGAGGGATTGGAAAAGCGTTCCGGTCGGCGAAAGGTCCGCGCCCCGAGAGATAATCGATGGCCTCTTCGCCGTCGGTGACGATGTGCTCCGGAAGAGTGAGGTTGGCTTTTTGAAGGGCGCGTTGAAGGAGGAAGATATCGGCTTCATCGTCGTCCACGAGCAAGAGTGGGGGAATAGGCGGTGGCATTTAAACGGAAGCGGCGGGAAGTTCGATCCAGAAGCTGCTGCCGGACAGGCCATCGGAGACAAGGCCGACTTTGCCGCCCATTTTTTCCGCCGCTTTGCGGACAATGGCGAGGCCAATGCCGGTGCCGTCGTAAAGGGCGGAGTCGTTAGCGCGCTCGAAAACGTTGAAAAGACGGTGGTGATACTTTGGATTGATGCCGATGCCATTATCGGTGATCCAAAGGCGAACGGAGCCGTTGTTACGTTCCGTTCGCAGCTCGACCGTGGGGGTCGCGCCCGGGGGGACGAATTTGACGGCGTTGGCGAGGAGATTGGTGATGGCCTGGGCGAGGGAAGGCTCGTGGGCGAGCACCGAGCCGAGGGGGGCGCGAATGTTGATTTGGGCGCGTTGGGGCTGCATGTCTGGACGCTCGCTGATAATGGCGGGTATGAGCAGGTCCAACTGGACGGGCAAGAGTTTAACTTCGGCGCGGGAGACGCGCGAGTAGTCGAGGATGTCGCGGATAAGCTGATCCATGCGCTCAGCCGACCGGGAGATTTTTTCCAGCTGCCCGCGGAGTTCCGGGGGCATGATGTTGGCGAAGTCCTCGATGGCAGCCTGCATGATGCCGCGGATGGCGCGCGCGGGAGCGCGGAGATCATGCGAAACGGTGTAGGTAAAATCTTCCATTTGGGCCAGCGCCTGTTCGAGGCGGGCGGTGCGTTGGGCGACGGTCTGCTCCAGAATTTCGCGCGCGCGAACTTTTTCGGTGATGTCCCGCGCGACTTTCGAGACGCCGATGATCCGGCCGTTTGAATCCTTCACTGGCGACACGGTTAGCGAAACATCGAACACGGAGCCGTTTTTGCGGCGTCGATTTGTTTCGTAGTTCTCGACGGTTTGGCCCTGGCGGATGAGGTCAAAGATCCGGGATTGTTCGGCATCATGGCCGTTGGGGGCCAGGATGGCGATAGAACGGCCGACCACCTCAGCTTCGGAATAGCCATAGAGGCGCTCAGCGCCGCGGTTCCAACTCTGGATGGTGGCGTCTAAATCGGTGCTGAAGATGGCGTCGTCGGAGTGTTCGACGATGGCGGCGAGGCGCGCGCTGGTTTCCTGCGCGCGCTTCTGTTCGGTGATATCGAGCGAGACAGCGAGCATGCGGCACACGCGGCCATCCGCACCTTTCATTTGGGAAACGTTGTTTCGAACCCAGACCAGCGAACCGTCCGGGCGCACGTATCGTTTCTCGATGAAGTATGGTTTGCCGTCGCGCAGGGCATTCTCGAACAGGGCGCGGTCGCGAGCCCGGTCTTCGGGACAGGTGACCTCGGTGGAGGTTTTGGTTTGGAGTTGTGCCGCCGAGTAGCCGGTGATTTCGCAGAAACGCTCGTTGACGAGGAGATAGCCGCCGTCCAGGCCGATCTGGGCGATGCCGGCCATGCTTTGGTTGAAGATGTTCCGGAACTGCTCCTCACTCTGTCGCAACAGCAAATCCGCGCGCCGGTGCTCGATAACATCGGCCGCCTGGCGCGCCAGAATGTCGAAAAGCCGCAACTCACGCTCAGTAGGCTGATGGGGGCTAGGCCAGTGCGTGGAGATCATGCCGACCAGTTCGCCTGAGCGGGACAATAGCGGAGTGCTTTGCATCGAGCGGATGCCGGCGCTACGGTAAGCCGCCAGGCCTTCCTTTCCCAGGAATTCGCAGGTTTCAATGTCAGGCGCCAGGACACGAGTTTTTCGGCGCAGGGCCTCACCGCAACTGCTGGGGGAGTTCCGGCTTACCCATTGCCATCCCCGGGCCGCCGCGGGGTCGAAGCCTCGATGGGCCAGCAAACGCAACTCGCCAGTACCGCGTTCGGGATAGAACATCTGCATACTAGCGAAATCGGACCGCATAATGGCGGCGGCGGCATCGACAAGTTTCTGGTACAAAGCGTCGGTGTTGGACTCGAAGACGATTTCGGCGCTCAGTCTCTGCAGGAGCCTCGAGTCAGCCAGTTCCGTTTGGAGGAGCGCCTCACTTTCGCGCAGCTTCTCTTCGGCTTGTTTGCGAGGCGTGATGTCGACGAGCATGTTGATGCCGCCGATCACCTTGCCGTTCTTGTCCCGCACGGGCGTGGGATAAGGAATAAAGTGGATGCGGGTGCCATCCGGGCGCTCGGCAATGGCCTCCTGGCCGCGGACGGGGCGACCTTCTTTTAAGGCGACGGCCATGGGGCATTGGTCGTGAGGCAGCGGGTGGCCATCCGGTGTGTAGAGTTTCCAGGAGACGCACCAGGAATCGGTGCCGATTTGGGGGACCCGGCCGGAGAATTGGACTGCGGCCTGGTTGAACATCGTGATGCGACCCTGGGCATCGGTCGTGTAGACGGCGGCCGGGAGAGCCTCGACAAGTTCGCGGAGGCAGGTTTCGCTTTCGCGTAGAGCTTCCTCAGCGAGTTTTCGCTCCGTGATGTCCAGGGCGGCTCCAGCGACACCAACGATGTCGCCCTGAGCGTTGCGCCGCGGGGAAACGAGGAGATCGTAGTAGGTTTTTTGGTTTCCAAAGGTGGCGCTGACGACGTGGCGCTGGCTTTGGCCGGTGCGCATCACTTCGGTTTTGATGCGCTCGAGGAACGCTCCTTCTTCGTTTTGCAGGATTTCGCGATCGGTTCTGCCAAGGGACGGACGGAACTGCGGCTTGAGCGGATAGAGCCAGGTGTAGCGCAGTTGGGAGTCCTGCTCATAGAGGGTGATCGCCTCGCTGAAGGTGGCCAACCGGAGGCGCTCTTCGTTGAGGCTGATTGTTCGCTCGGCCTGCTTTCGTTCCGTGATGTCGCG
>Ga0070741_10005618_pt1 | contig 27650 bp, 26 predicted proteins | sample Coa_R1_4_FD_66440 | JGI IMG/M metagenome (GOLD analysis project Ga0070741, IMG submission 66440) | Surface soil microbial communities from Centralia Pennsylvania, which are recovering from an underground coalmine fire - Coalmine... | ecosystem: Environmental > Terrestrial > Soil > Unclassified ...
TTCGCGGCGGCGGTCATCGGCGGGGTGTCGCTGCGCGGCGGGCGCGGCAGCATGGTCGGCGCGGCCAGCGGCGTGATTCTGCTGGGCCTGGTGCAGAACGTGATCGACCTGGCGCAGGTCTCCAACTACTGGCAGCTGGCGATCAGCGGCGCGGTCATCCTGTTCGCGCTGGCACTGGCCCGCGTGGTCGGCGGCGAAGCGAGCGCTGACTGACCTTGGGCGACGCCACTTCCCTTCAAGCATCCGCACGCAGGCCGCTCGGGCGCAGCGCGGTGTCGGTGACCGCGCTGTCCCTCGGTACCGCCCCGCTGGGCAACCTGTTCGCGCCGGTCACCGACGAGCAGGCCACAGCCGTGGTCGAGGCGGCGTTCGAAGCCGGGATCGGCTACATCGACACCGCGCCGCACTACGGCGTCGGTCTGGCGGAGGAACGGCTCGGACGCGTCCTGGCGACGCGGGACCGCGCCACCTTCACCCTGTCGACGAAGGTGGGCCGATTGCTGCGCCCGCTGCGGAACGGGGAGTCCGCCGATCCGGAGGGCTTCGTCGAGACGCCGCCGCGCGCGCGGGAGTGGGACTTCAGCGCGGCGGGCGTCCGCTCCAGCCTCGAGGCCTCGCTGGATCGCCTCGGCTTGGACCGGATCGACATCGCCCTGCTGCACGACCCGGACGAACACGAGCGCGACGTCTACGAGTCCGGATACGCCGCGCTCGCTCGGCTGCGCGCGCAGGGCGTCGTCGGAGCGATCGGCGCGGGCATGAACCAGTCGGCGATGCTGACGCGCTTCGTGCGCGACTTCGATCTCGACTTGGTGCTGTGCGCGGGGCGCTATACGCTGCTCGACCAGTCGGCCCTCGCGGATCTGCTGCCGGCGTGCGAGCGGCGCGGCACGTCGGTGGTGATCGGCGGCGTGTACAACTCCGGCCTGCTGGCCAACCCGAATCCGGGCGCGACCTTCGACTACGCCCCGGCGGACGCCGCGCTGGTCAAGCGTGCCCAGGCGCTGGCAGAGCTCTGCGAAACACACGGAGTGCCGCTCAAGGCCGCCGCCGTGCAGTACCCGCTGCGCCACCCCGCCGTGGCCAGCGTCCTGGTCGGCTGCCGTAGCGAGGCGGAGGTGCGCGACAACGCAGCCGCATTCGCGCACCCGATCCCGGAGGAGCTCTGGTCCGCGCTCGGCGCCTCGGGCCTGCTCACTGCATAGGGCCGGCGTCCGCCTACAGCAGGTCCGCGCCCAGGTGTTCGCCGCTGAGGTGTTCGCCGCTCAGCTCGGCGAGACGGCGCAACCGTTCCGGCTCCTCGGCGACGAGCCAGGCGTCCCCAGACAGCAAGCGATGTGCGGCGGCGAAGTGTGGCGAGGCTGCCTCCGGCTGCCCGGTAACCAGCAGCAGCTCGCCGAGCTCCTCGTCGATGTACCCGGCGCCGGGGCCGGACTGGCGAAGCTCTCGCTGAATCGCCAGCGCCTCGTCATACCGCCCGAGCGTACGCAGGCACCGGGCGACCGCCCAGCGCGCCACCTTGATCGGCTCGGGATCGCCTTGCGCCAGCCGGAACGCGAGGGCCTGCTCGAAGTATCGCAGTGCCTCGTCATACCGCCCGAGGCCGTGCGTGGTCCAGCCGAGGTTGTGGGTCACCGGGCCGACCCACCGGCGGGCCCGGGGATCGTCGGAGGACTGGGCGATCCGCAGCGCTCGCTCGGCCCAAGGCACCTGCGCCTCGCCGGACTCGGCGATGGCGAGCATGTGCGCGGCGTCGGCGGCCAGGAAGTCGAGGCCTGCCGCCTCGGCGCGTTCCAGCGCGCTGATGAAGAACGGGCGGGCGGCTGCGGTGTCTCCGCTGGACCGCAGCATCCGGCCGCGTTCGATGGCCAGGTACGCGGCGGCCAGCGCGCTGTCGCCGGGATCCACCGCGGACAATTCCTTGTCCGCCTCGTCGAACCGCCGCTGTAGCCCTAGCGCGCGGCCAAGCTGGGTGCGCAGCACCGCCGCGTCCTCGCCGTCCGCATCGGCCAGCGCCGCCCGGAACCGCTGCTCGCTGGCAGCCGGATCTCCGAAGTCCCACAGGGCGTCGAGGTCCACGCCGTCACCGTACCAACGGCGAGACGTCCCCGCGGCGCTCACCGATACATGGTGCTCACGGACACGCTGCGCGCCGCGGCGCACGCCCTAGAGCACTGAGGCGAGCCACTGCTCCACGCTGGCGATGTGCACGGTCGCCCAGGAACGCGCCGCCTCGGGATCGCGGGCCTGCAGCGCGTCGAGGATCGCGCGGTGCTCAGCGAGCGTGCGGGTCGCGGCGCCCTCCTGAGTCAGGCCGCGCCAGACGCGGGCTCGCGCCGTCGGCGCGGAGAGCGTGTCGAGCAGTGAGCACAGCACCGAGTTGCCGGAGGCGGCCGAGATGCGGCGGTGGAATTCCAGGTCGCTGGCGACCAGCTTGTCGATGTCCGGCGTCTCGCCGAGGTCGTCGAGCGCGGCGCGCAGCGAGGCGATCTCGTCCTCGGCGATCCTGGTGGAGGCCATCGCCACGGCCGCGGGCTCCAGGATGCGGCGCACGGCGAGGAACTCCAGCACCGTGTTGTCCTGGTGGAAGTCGACGATGAAGTTCAGCGCCTCAAGCAGCAGCGGTGGCTCGAGGCTGGTCACGTAGGTGCCGTCGCCCTGGCGCACGTCCAGGATGTTGATCAGCGAGAGCGCCTTGACCGCCTCGCGCAGCGAGTTGCGCGACAGGCCGAGGTCGGCCGCCAGGTCGGCCTCCTTCGGCAGCCGGTCGCCCGGGCGCAGCGCCCCGGTCACGATCATGCCCTTGATCTTCTCGATCGCCTCGTCGGTGACCGCCACGTACCACTCCCGTCGACCCTGCCGTGCCTGCCGGGACCGCCCCGGCAGGCATCGGAGCTCTCCGCATCAGTATCGCGGTCGCTGCCCGCGGAGAACAGCGGAAACAGCTCACATTCGGACGGTGAGCAGGCATGACATCCTGATCGATCAGATGTCCGGCTCGTCAGGGCAGCGGCTTGATCCAGCGGCGCCAGTGCTCTTCGCGCTGGTATCCGGCCGCGCCCCAGGCGCCGTGCGCGGTCGTGTTGCGTTCGAGCACCATCGCGTCCGCGCGGCGGCCGCCGAAGGCCGCGAAGCGCAGTTCCGCGGCCTCGATCAGCAGTCGGCCGATGCCCTGCCTTCGGCGGTCCGGCGCGACCGCGAGGCGGTAGAGGTGGCAGCGCCAGCCGTCGAACCCTGCGATGACGCTCCCGACGATCCGGCCGCTGTGTTCAGACGCGGGGCTGTGTTCAGACGCGGGGCTGGGTTCGATCGAGGGGCTGTGCTCGGTCGCGGGACTGTGTTCGATCGCGAGGATGAGCGCCTCGGGATCGCGCTCGATCAGCCCGCGCACGCCCGCCGGGTCGTCGCTGACGCTAACCCCTTCGGCCGCCGCGGCCCAGAACGCGAGCACGGCGTCGATCTCGTCCAGGCGCGCGGGACGGACGTCAAGATCGCTCATGCGGCGATCCCATCACGGGAATTCGGCTGCGGGCCACCGGTTATCCGGCCGCCGGCGGCAGCGCGGTGGAAACGCGGCGGCTAGGCTGGCCGTCATGATCGAGCAGGTTGCCAGCCGAGTGGTGTACGAGAACGCGTGGATGAGCGTGCGCGAGGACGAGATCGTCCGCGCCGACGGGACCGCGGGCATCTACGGGGTCATCGACAAGCCGCGGTCGGCGCTGATCGTCCCGCTGCAGGACGACGGGTTCTGGCTGGTGGAGCAGTACCGCTACACGGTCGGCGGCCGGTTCTGGGAGTTCCCGCAGGGCACCCTGCCGGATCGCGGCGACGGCGACCCGGCCGAGGTGGCGCGGCACGAGCTGGCGCAGGAGACCGGCCTGAGCGCCGGGAGGCTGACGCCGCTCGGCCGGTTCTTCCACGCCTACGGGATGTCGAGCCAGGCCTGCAACGCCTGGCTGGCCACCGATCTGCGACCGGATCCGGCCGCCGCGGCGCCGGATCCGGAGGAGGTCGACCTGGTCGCGAAGTGGTTCCCGCGCCCGCAGTTCGAGGAGATGCTGCGCGACGGCCGCATCGCCGACCTGGCGACCATCGGCGCGTACGGCCTGCTGATGTTGGAGGAACGCAGCCGGTAGGCCGTCGCTCCTGCTACAGGCCGAGCGACTTCGCCACGATCGTGCGCATGATCTCGGACGTGCCGCCGTAGAGGCGCGAGACGCGGGTGTCGGCGTACAGGCGGGCGATCGGGTACTCGTTGATGTAGCCGTAGCCGCCGTGCAACTGCAGGCACTTGTCGATGATCCGGCCGGCCGCCTCGGTGGTGAACAGCTTGCAGGCCGCGGCGTCGGCCGGGGTCAGCTTGCCCTCGTCGAACAGCTCGACGGCGCGGTCGGTCATCGTCTGCGCCGCCTGGTACTCGGCCTCACAGTCAGCCAGCACGAACTTGGTGTTCTGGAACGCGGACACCGGCTGCCCGAACGCCTTGCGCTCCTTGACGTACTCGATCGCGAACCGGATCGCCGCGGCCGCCGACGCGGTGGCGCCCACGACGATGGCCAGGCGCTCCTCGACCAGGTTGTGGGTCAGGTACTTGAAGCCCTGGCCCTCCTCGCCGAGCAGGTCCTCGACCGGGACCTTGACGTCCTGGAACGCCAGCTCCGCGGTGTCCGAGGTCTTCAGGCCGATCTTGTCCAGCTTCTTGCCGACCGAGTAGCCGGGGGACTTGGTGTCCACGAACAGGATGGACAGACCGCCGCGCCGGTCCTCGGGGGTGGCCGGGGAGGTGCGCGCGACCACGAGCACGCGGTCGGCGAGCACGCCGCCGGAGATGAAGGTCTTGGCGCCGTTGAGGATGTAGTGCGTGCCGTCGGCGGACAGCTTCGCGGTGGTGGAGATGCCGGCCAGGTCGGAGCCGGTGCCCGGCTCGGTCATGGCCAGCGCGCCCATCATCTCGCCGGAGACGAACCCGGGCATCCAGCGCTGCTTCTGCTCCTCGCTGGCGAAGGCCAGCAGGTAGGGGCGCACCAGATTGGTGTGGATGCTGTAGGCGCCGAAGGAGACGCCGGCGCGGGCGACCTCCTCGGCCATCACCATGGCGAACTTGTAGCTGGACTCGCCGGCGCCGCCGTACTCCTCGGGCACGTTGATGCCGTGCAGGCCGAGCTCGCCGAGCCGCAGGTAGAACTCGCGCGGGACGTGGCCCTGCTGCTCCCACTCGCCGTGGTGCGGGACGACCTCGGCTTCGATGAAGTCCCGGATCATGGACCGGAACGCCTCGTGGTCCTCGTTGTAGATGGTGCGGATCACGGGGTATGCCTCCTCGCGAGTACAGTTGAACGCTCGTTAAGCTACTCGTCAGTAGCCCAGCCTGTCCAGAGCGGTCGCGTTCGGGGCCGGCCGGGCCGCCCGGGTGAGTGGAAGGAGCCCGTCCATGGCCGGACGCCCCGCTGGGCACCAGGCACTGCTCGACGCCGCGTCGGCGGAGTTCGCCGGACGCGGCTACTACGCCACCTCGATCCGGGACATCGCGGCCCGCGCCGGGGTGAGCCTGTCCGCGCTTTACCACTATTACCCGGGCAAGCAGGCGCTTCTCGCCGCCTTGCTCCACGAGGGCATGGACGCCTACTTCGCCTTATGCGACGACGCGATGGCGCAGGCCGGCCGTGATCCGGCCGGACGGCTGGCCGCAGTTGTCGGCGCGACGGTGCGGTACCGCGCTGAACGTTCGGTAGCGAGCCTGATTCTGATTAACGAAGCTAGAGCGCTGCCTGAGGACTTGGCTGCGGCGTACCGCGAGCGGGAGCGCCAGGCGACGGACCTGTTCCGCTCAGCGATCAATGCGGGAATCGCGAGTGGCGTTTTCACGACGCCGTACCCCGACGACGCACGCCGGACGATCATCGCCGCGTGTAACGCGGTCGCGCAATGGTACCGGCCGGATGGTCCTGTACCGCTGGACGTGTTGGCTGAGCGGTACGTGACGCTCGCGTACACGCTGCTGGGTTATCGGCGCCGCACGCCGCTGGCGCGATCGCGCGCAGCGGCCTCGGCGGCCACTCGGGCAGCTGCCATCGACGCCGGCGCCGGGTGATTCGCCTCCGCGCCCGGGCGCCGCGGCATTGACACCGGCCGGACCCGCGAATAGACCCGTTACCGTGATCATCGACGATCTCGTGAAGGAACTGCCCCCGGGTCGCGTCATCACCGATCCCGACCAGATCGGCGCGTACTGCAACGACGAGCACTCGTATGTGACGCCTGGTCAGGCCTGCGCCGTCGTGGTCGCGCGAGAGCGGGACGACGTCGTGGCGGCGCTGCGCTGGGCCTCGCGCAACCGGGTGCCGGTCATCCCGCGCGGCGCGGGCACAGGCATCGTCGGCGGCACCGCCGCGGTCGACGGCTGCCTCGTCATCTCCCTGGCCAAGATGACCGCGATCCGCGAATTGTCGGCGGAGGACGAACTCGCGGTCGTCGAGCCGGGCGTCATCAACGCCGAGCTCGACCGCCAGGCGCGCAAGCTCGGTCTGATGTACGCGCCGGACCCGTCCAGCTACGAGACCTGCACGATCGGCGGCAACATCGCCACCAACGCGGGCGGCCTGCGGTGCGTGAAGTACGGGGTGACCCGCGAATCGGTGCTCGGGCTCGAAGCCGTGCTCGCCGACGGGTCCGTCCTGCGCACCGGCCGCCGGACGATCAAGGGCGTCGTCGGATATGACCTGACCGCGCTGCTGATCGGCTCGGAGGGCACGCTCGGCGTCGTCACCGAGGCGACGCTGCGGCTGCGCCCGGCGCCCAAGCAGCCGCCGGTGACCGTGGCCGCCGAGTTCCCGACGATCCGTCAGGCGGCGGAGGCGGTCTGGGCGATCATCCGCTGCGCGGTCGGGCCGAGCCTGCTGGAGCTGATGGACCGCACGACGCTCGTCGCGATGGACGAGTGGCGCAACATCGGGCTGGATCCGGCGACCGGAGCGATGCTCCTCGGACAGGCGGACGGATCGGATGCGCAGGCGGCAGCCGCGGTCATGGCGCAGTGCTGCGAGGCCGCGGGGGCGTCCGTCGTGGCCGTCTCGTCGGATGAAGCGGAGGCCGCACAGCTGCTCACGGTGCGCCGTACGGCGTTCAACGCGATCGAGCGTCTCGGTGCGTGTCTCATCGAGGACGTGTGCGTACCGCGCTCGAAGCTGCCGGAGATGTTCGATGCGGTAACGCGCATCGCAGAGCAGTACAAGGTGCTGGTACCGACGGTCGCGCACGCGGGTGACGGCAACCTTCACCCGGTCTTCGTCTTCGACCGTTCGCTGCCCGAGATCCCCGCCGAGGTGTGGGCGGCGGCCGACGAGCTGTTCCGCGCGGCGCTCGCCCTCGGCGGCACGTTGACCGGAGAGCACGGCGTGGGCACGCTCAAGCGGCACTGGCTCGGCGAGGAGCTGGGCGCGGAGACGCTCGCCGCGAATCTGGCGATCAAGCGGGCGCTCGACCCGCTCGGGATCCTCAATCCCGGCAAGGCGATCTAAGGGCCGCGGCGCGGCTCACTCCCTACGGCCACCGGACGCGCCGCGGCGAGCAAGCCCCCTACTCCGAGGCGAAGAACGAGGAGGTCGCGGCGTCCGGGAGGGTGCCGTCGAGGCTGCGTCGCCGTGCCCGGCGCAACGATTCGAGCCCGGCGAGGTCGAGCGTGCGTGTCTCGATCGCGGCGGCGGTCGGCGTGGCTCCGGCCGACACCGGGTCCTCCGCATTGGCGGCGGCGGTCGCGGTCATCGTGGTCGCGGCGGCCGGTTCGGTGGCCGGCGCGACGGCGCGGCGCACCGAGTAACCGATGGCCGCCGTGACGCCGGGAAGCCAGCCGAGAGCGGCGCCGAGCACGGCCATCGTGGCCGCTTGCAGCGTGAGCACGTCACCGATGGGCGCGTTGGCGGTCATGCCCAGATCCATCGCGCGCATACCCGGGGCCACCGCGTGATCGACGATCCCTGCGATCAGGCCGATCACCGCGGCGCAGAGCGTGCTCAGGCTCCACACGCCGACCAGCAGCGAGAGCCGGGCCCTGCGCAGCGCCAGCCCGCCGGCCAGCAACCGCGCGCCGATCAGCACCAGCAGCGGCCAGCCGAGGTCGAGTACGAGCCCTGCGACCCAGTGTCCGGTGGTCTGCCCGGCCGGGGCGCTGGAGCCGTGCGGGCCGACCGTCCAGTGGAACACCGAGAGCGACCCGGCCAGCATCGGCACGCTGTTGCCGACCGGCCTGCGGTCCAGCGCGCCCATCGTCGACCAGGTCCACGGGTTCCCGATGGCGGCGGTCAGGATCAGCACGGCGCCGGCGGCGCAGCCGGCGATACCCCAGCGACGGCGCGGCGAAAGAGTCGACAGGTATGTACGTGCCATGGCAAGCAAGCTTCGCCGGGCTGTTGAACGAAATCAAGCCCCGAATCGGTAGTTACGTGGTTACCGATTCGTGACAATCCGCCCGGTCCGCGCCTGGCCTGGGAGCGCGCGGCGCGGATAAACCCGCTGAGCCTTGTCGGTACGTTATGCCAGGATTGCGCCATGACGATCACCATGGACGCACAGAGCCGCCACGAGCCGCCGGGCGTGGCCGACGAACGCACGCTGCTGACCGGCTTCCTCGACTATCACCGCGACACGCTGGCCTGGAAGTGTTCCGGCCTGAGCGAGGAGCAGCTGAAGCTGCGCTCGGCGGAGCCGTCGAGCATGTCACTGCTGGGGATGCTGCGGCACCTGACCGAGGTCGAGCGCGGCTGGTTCAACAAGGGCATCGCCGGCGAAGAGACGCCGCCGCTGTACTTCGACGACGAGGACCAGGACGGGGACTGGAACCGCCTCGACGCGAACAGTCCGACCGAGGTCTTCGAGGCGTGGCAGGCGGCCTGCGCCCGCTCGCGCGAGATCACCGCCGCGCACGAGCTGGATTTCGAGGCGAGCCGGGGCGACTGGACCTTCTCGCTGCGCTGGGTGCTGCTGCACATGATCGAGGAGTACGCGCGGCACAACGGGCACGCCGACCTGCTGCGGGAGCGCATCGACGGCGGCGCCATCGGGGAGTGACCCGACCGGCGCGGCGTGCCATGAGCGTCGATTACCTGTTGGCGTCCGCTGCGAAGCTGGGGGTGCGGCCGCGCGGCTCTGCCCCCACCGGCGGGAGCGCAACACCCGGCGGTGAGGGCAGAGAGAGTACCGCGCAGCAGTCCTGATCAGCGTCCCAGAACAGCAGCCTTGCGCAGCGGTCCCGCGCAGCAACTCTGCGCAGCGGTCCCGATCAGCTACCCCAATCCCTGCCGGCGTCAGGCGCAGGGGACGCCGTTGAGGGTGAAGCCGCTCGGCGGCGCGTCACTGCTCTGCCAGGAGCCGACGAAGCCGACGCCGGTGAGCGTCGCCCCCGGCGCGATCGTCCCGTTGTTCGCGGTGTTGACGAGCGTGACGCTGTTGCCGGTCTGCGCGAAGTTCGCCCCCCATACATAAGAGATGCGCTGGTCGCCGCCGAAGGTGAAGGTGAGACGCCAGTAGCTGATCGGCAGCGTGCCCGTGTTCGTGATGGAGACCGCGGCCACGAAGCCGCCCTGCCACTCGCTCTGCTTCGTGTAGACGATGTGGCAGGAGGAGGTCGCGCCGCCCTGGATCGCGACCGTCGCGGTGGCCGTGGCCACGGTGGCGCCGCCCACGAAGAAGCTGACGTACTCCTGGTACGAGGTCGCGCTGCATCCCGCGAAGGTCAAGGTGCCGAAGGCGTTGGTGTACTGGCCGTTCGCCGCGAAGTTCGCCGGCATCGCGATCGGGTCCACCACCGGGCAACCGGGCGGCAGCGTGTTGCCGGAGGGGCCGAAGAACCTGCCGTAGGCCTCGACGGTCGCGCTGACCGGCTGCGCGGTACAGTTCGTCGCGACGAGCTTGGCCGTGGCGGTCTGACCCGCCGTCACGACCGGCGTGCCGAACGCGAACGAGTCGATCTGGATCGTTCCGGTGCACGAGGCGGTGGCCGCGCTCGAGTGCGCCGCCGCGGCCGCTGGGCCGGCGCCGGCGAGCACGAGCGCGAACAAAGCCAGAATCGGCAGGGCGGCCAGGCGCAGGATGCGTCGCACGGCTCTGCTCCCTTCCCGGCCGCGACCGGCCGGCGAGAGGTGGATTGTCAGCCTTCGATCTCGCATGTTCCCGTGGTCTTATACACCCGGGCCGATGCACCGCAAAGGCCGGACGCACCGGCCCGGATCAGGCTTCCGGCTCGCGTCGCACGTCATCCGGCAGGCCGCGGTCGGCGCCGCAGCGCTCCCGTCGTGAAAGCGTCACGCCCGCTCTCGCGTCACTCCGCCGGGCCGGATTGTGCCGACCGGTACCCGCGACGGCCAGGCTGCGACTACGCTTTGCGACCATGGAGATCGAGTCCCTGGCCGCCTTCGACAACCACTTGAGATCGCATCAGGGTAGCCTCGCGGGCTGCCGGGTGCAGGCGGTCGATCTCGTAGAACGCGGTTGGGAGCTGCGCACCGCGGACGTCACGGACTCGGTCTTCCTCGGCTGCTCGCTGACCGAGTCGGTGGCCGGTGACCTGCGGCAGCGCGGCGCGATGGTGTTCCCGCCGGCGCCGAACCTGCCCTTCGACCCCTACCGCACCGCGTTGTACACGGCGGACGAGCTCTACGACGGGATCGCGCAGAAGCCTTACGAGCAGACCCCTGACGCCCTCACCTACGCCTGGGACTCTGGACCGCGCGACCGCGAGGACGTGCTGGGCATCGTGCTGCGCGGCCTGCATGACGACTCGATCACCGACGCGCTCGGCGAGTTCCTGACGGACCGTAAGACCGTGGCCGTACTCGGCGGACACGCCGTCGCCCGCGACTCCTCGGCCTACGAGGAGGCGGCACACCTCGGGCGGACGCTGACCCGCGCCGGGTTCACCGTGGCGACCGGCGGCGGCCCGGGCGCGATGGAGGCGGCGAATCTGGGCGCGTACTTGGCGCCCTTCCACGACGGGGCCGTGGACGAGGCGGTCGAGGCGCTCAGCGCGGCGCGCGAGTTCCGGCCGGATCCGACCTCGTGGGCGCGCGCCGCGTTCGACGTGCGCACCGCGTTCCCGGCCGAGCGGGCGGGCCAGTCGCTGTCGGTGCCGACCTGGTTCTACGGGCACGAGCCGCCCAACGCCTTCGCCGGCGCGATCGCGAAGTACTTCTCGAACGCGGCCCGGGAGGACTGGCTGCTGGCGCGGGCCTCGGCGGGCCTGGTGTTCCTGCCCGGCGCGGCCGGCACGGTACAGGAGATCTTCCAGGCGGCCGCGCCCGCGTACTACACGCCGGTCGGCGAGGTCCCGCGCCGGCTCATCCTCGTCGGCATCAACCACTGGACGAATACGCTGCCGGCCTGGCCGCTGCTGCGCGCGCTGGCCTACTCGCGGCCGATGGCGACCACGATCCACCTGGTGGACACCGCGGCCGAGGCGGGGATACTGCTCACCCGCGTGCACTGAGCGCCGCCGTCCGCAGCCCTCTGCTGCCGGTTCGGCACCGGGGTCGGCTGGCTGGCAGGCTCGGCTACTGGGCTCCGAGTACCGGCGGCGGTGGACCCGGGGGTCGACGAGCAGCACACCGGCTGAGGCGAGCAGGGGCCGGCCGTTACCCGGTCGCCTTCACCAGCGCCGTGAACAGCGCGGGATCGTCGCGCACCTCGGGATGCCACTGCACACCCACCAGGAACCGGCGGCGCGGCACCCAGGCGGCCTCGATGGTGCCGTCCTGCGCCCAGGCGCTGGCGACCATGCCGCTGCCGAGGCGGTCGATCGCCTGGTGGTGGTGACAGGGCACGTCGACGCCCTCGCCGAGCAGCGAGCCGGGCAGCGCGTCGGTGTCCAGCCGGATGCGCACTGTGCCGTACACCCCGGGCGCCGGACGGTGCCGCTCGCCTCCGGCGAGGTCCGGCAGGTGCTGGTGCAGCGTCCCGCCGAGGCAGACGTTGATGAGCTGCAGACCGCGGCAGATCCCGAGCACCGGCAGGTCGGCCTGCAGCGCGGCCATCAGCAACGCGGTCTCCCAGGTGTCGCGATCCGCTTGTGAGCGCTCGGCGAACGGATCCGGAGCCGCGCCGTACCGCACCGGTTCGATGTCCGGGCCGCCGCTGAGAATGAGCCCGTCCAACCGGCTGATCACGGCCTGGGCCGCGTCGTCCGCGCCGATCGGCAGCAGCACCGGTACGCCGCCGGCCGCCGTGACGTGGTCGGCGTAGGCGTGCGGCAGCAACGCGGCCGGGGTGTGCCACACACCCCAGGCCGCGTGAGTCCGGTAGGCGGTCAAGCCAATCAGAGGCCGCACATCACTCATCATGGCAGTGATGCCCACGTGGCGGCGCGGTTATCCCGTGATTTCTCCGTCATCCGGCGGTTTGCGCTTCTTCCACCGATCCTGCGCTTTCCCGCTCCCGGCCCGCGTCCGGCCCGAATCCGCCGAGCGCCGCGGCCCGCGCCAGCCCGAGCGGCAGGCTGCCGGAACCGGCGATCGTGTCGTGGAACTCGCGCCGCGAACCGAGGCCGCGGGCGAGGTACTCGTCCCGGATCCGCTCGATCTCCAGGCAGCCGGTCAGATACGACGGCGCCTGCGTCGGCCAGGCGCAGTACCGCGACACCTCGCCCTTCGCGGTGCCGACGGACAGCGCGGTCTTCTGCACCATGAACGCCTCGGCCTGCTCGGCCGTCATGTCGCCGCAGTGCAGCGCGGTATCCACGACGATCCGGGCGGCGCGGAAGGCGCGGGCCTCGACGTGCGCGAGCTCGTGGCGCGGATCGGTGAAGTAGCCCGCGTCGCGCATCACCGTCTCGACGTAGAGCGCCCAGCCCTCGGAGAAGTACGGCGTGCGGTGCACCTTGCGCAGCGTGCGCGTCGAGTTCGCGGACCAGGACAGGTGCCAGTGGTGGCCGGGGTACGCCTCGTGCACGGAGATGGTGGGGATCTGCGCGCGGGAGTTGGTCGCCAGCCGCTGGCGCACCTGGTCCTCGGTGAACTCGGCCGGGGCGTAGGGCACGAAGAAGTGGCCGACGCGGGACTCGGTCAGCGGCGGCGGCGACATGTACGACGCGACGGCGAGGATCGGGCGCTGGAACTCGGGCGAGGGCACGACCCGGCACTCCTCGCCCCGCGCGAAGGTGACGATGCCGCGTTCGCGGGCGAACTGCCGGGCGCGCTCGGTCTCGGCCTCGTACTCCTCGCGCATCGCCTCGAGCGTCGGCGGGTGGTCGTCCTGGAGGCTCGCGATCAGGGCGTGCCAGTCCGCTGACTCGCCGGCGGTCGACTCGGCGGCGATGCGGCGGGCGAGCTCGCCAAGCTCGGCGTCGAGGGCGGCGTACGCGCGCTCGCCGCGCTCGTGCAGCTCGGCGGCGCCGTAGCCGAGCAGTTCGCGTTCGGTCAGCAGCGCGGAGTAGAGCCGCTCGCCCATCCGCCAGTCGCCGCGCGCCTTCTGCTGGAAGTCCTCGAGGAACGCCGCGGTCTCGTCGAAGGCCGCGGCGGCCGGCTCGGCGGCCCCGCGCACGCGCGCGGCGAGCCGCTCGTCGCCGACCATGCCCGGCAGCGAGGAGGTGACGAAGGCGCGTCCGGTGCGCGCCTGGCCGAGGCCGCGGCCCACGATGAGCGGCGCGGCGAGCTCGGCGTCCAGGTTGTCGCGGCAGGATGCCAGCACGTCGGGAAGCTGGGCGAGTTTGCCGAGGGTGTCCTCGACCAGGAACGACTCGGGGTGCAGCCGGTGCACGTACGGCATCAGGAGGCTGAAGAAGGTGGTGGACAGGTACACGGAGGGGTCGCGCCGCCAGGCCGGCCATTCGGCGAGCAACTGCTGGCCGCGCAGCTGGGCCACCGCGAGCCGCCGGTCGATCTCGTCGTCGAGCTGCGGCGCGGGCGCCAGAGCCTCGAACCGCGCGAGCCATTCGGTCACTTCCCGTTCGCGTCGCAGCATCGCCTCGGCCGAGTGATCGCCGAGCCGGCCGTCGAAGCCCTCGGCCCCGAGCAGCTGTGCGTGGGCCGGATTATCGGCGAAATACCAGGTCAGGTAGGCGTCGACGAGCTGCGGGACGGAAGCGCGCGCATTCATGGGGTGATCCTCGCCGCACCCGGCCAGGTTCGCAACCCCCTTGCGCCCCTGACTCAGGCTTCTTCGTCATTCGCGCCGCCGCGAGCCGGGTGCGGAAGGTCGCCGCAACCCCTCCCTGGACTGGTGTGCGAGCGCATAGAATTCCACCTCCAAAGGGAGGGGTGGCGGCGTGGAAGCCGAGGACAGCGAACCCGCAGGGCGGACCGACCGGGTGCAGACGGTCGGGGCGGAAGAGGATGCCGGCGTCGCGGTCGGCCGGGCGGCCGATGCGCCCAAGGCTGCCGGGACCGGTGGGGCTGCCGATGCCGCTCAAGCGCCTGGGGTGGAAGCACGGCAGCCGTCCGCTGACCCAGACGCCGATGCCGACGCCTCCTCTGACGCCAGCGCCACACCGAACCCCGCCCCCGACGCCGACGCGGCAGTCGTCGACGGTGCCGAATTGGACCCTGACGCCGCCCTTGACGCGGACCAGGCCTCGCGCAAGGGTCGGCCGGTCAGCAGCGGCATCGGTTGCGCCGCGCTGCTGCTCCCCCTCGTCGCGGTCGCCGGCGCGATCCTGTGCTTCGCGGCCGGGATCCTGTCCACGGTCACCGGCTGCACCCCGAACGGCTCTGCGCTGTGCTCGGCGAACGGCGCCTGGTTCGAGTTCGCGCTGCCGCTGTTCGCCTCCCCGATCATCGCCGCGGCGACGGCCATCGGAGCGGTGACGGTACGCCGCCACCGCTCCAGTTGGCTCGCCGTGGGCTACGGGATCGTGTTCATCAGCATCATCGTGGGCCTGGCCTCGGCCTCGACCGGATCGAGCTGACCGCGCCCCGCCACGCATGCGCTCCGCCGGCTACCGCAGCAGCAGGTTCACGTCGCCGAACTCGTGCCAGAGGTACCGCTCGCGGATGGCCTCGGCGTAGCAGAGGTCGAGCAGCGGACGGCCCGCGACGGCTTCCAGCATCAGCAGGTGCGAGGCGCGCGGCTCGTGCCATCCGGTCAGCAGGCCGTCCACGGCGCGCACGCCACGCTCCGGCGTGATGATCAGATCGGTCCATCCGTCGGCCGCGTGGACCTTCCCGTCGAGGTCAGCGGCCGATTCCAGCGCGCGCACGGCTGTGGTGCCGACCGCGATGACCCGGCCGCCGTGCGCTCGTACGTGGTTGACCAGTCTGGCCGTGCTCTGCGGGACGCGGTATCGCTCGGCGTAGGGCGCCTCGTGCGCTTCCGGCGACGCCACACCTGTGTGCAGCGTGATCGGCGCGATGAGGACGCCGCGCGAGACGAGCGCCGCGACGAGTTCGAGCGTGAAGGGCCGGGCCGCGCTCGGCATCTCGCTGCTCCCCGGCTCGGCCGCGAAGACCGTCTGATAAGCCGACAACGGCCAGTCCCGATCGACGTACGAGTAGCGGATCGGCTTGCCGTGGCGGCTTAGGAAGGCCGTCAGCGGGCTGACCGCAGCCGAGTTCGCCGTGCCTGACGGCTCGCCGCCCCTGCTCGGGAGCCGGAAGTGCGCGTACCAGAGTCGCTTGGTAAACGCGGCGGTCAGCAGGAACGAGGCGCCTTCGGGCAGCGCGATCTCCAGGCCCGGTCGGGCGGGAGACGGCACGGTCAGCACAGTCTTGCCCGCCGTCCGGCCCGCGTGGCGCCCCGCTTGCGCGTAAGGCACCGTGCTGCCAGCGTGCGGCCTGCGCAGCTCGACCAGGTACTCCCCTCCCGCACCGGGCTCGGCGCTGGACACGTGCACCGCGACCGGCGTGCCGTCCGGCAGCCTTCCGTTCAGCGCCGCGGGCAGCGTCCCCGAGTTGTTGACCACGAGCAGGTCGCCGGGGCGCAACACCCGCGGCAGGTCGGCGGCGGTGTGATGCGAAAGCTCCAGGCCCTCGCGGTGCCCGACCAGCATTCGCACCGCGTCGCGCCGCAGGCCTCGCGCCTCCGCTGGTGCGCGTGCGGACAGTTCCTCGGGGACCGTGAAGTCGAAGCCGGTCTCGAACGCGTCGAGACCGGGGAAACCTCCGTTCTCGTCGAACCCTGACTCTGCGCTCCCCCGCCGGCCAGCGCCCGATCCGGCGCGCAATTCCCCGAGCTGCGCCACGTCACGGATGAGCATCATCAGACTTCCTCCTTCGTGCGCAGCAGGTCGCTGGCGAGGTAGCGGCCCGAGTCCGGCCAGTCGCGCAGCAGCGCGCGGAACGCCGGGATCACCGTCTCGGGCAGCGGCCGGTCCGAGATGTCTTCGCCGGGGAACGCCTCCTGGTGCATCCGCGTGCGCATGTCGCCCGGGTCCACGACCCAGACGCGCAGCTCCGGTTCCTCCTGCGCCAGGATCGCCGAGGCGTGGTCGAGCGCCGCCTTGCTCGCGCCGTAGCCGCCCCAACCCGCGTACGGCTCGACAGCCGCGTCGGAGGAGATGTTGATGATCGCGCCCCCGGTCAGGCGCAGCTGCGGCAGCACGAGCTGGGTAAGCGCGATCGGGCCGAGGACGTTGACCTCGAAGGTTTCCAGCAGCCCGGGCAGCGGGAACGCGGCGAGGGTAGGCAGCGCGGCGCCCTTCAGGTCGTAGCCGGTGAGCGTCGAGGCGTTGTTCACCAGCAGGTCGGCGCCGCCGAACTCGGAGGCGGCCTCGGCCAGGTCGGCGCGGTGGTCGTCGTCCACGACGCTGCCGGCCAGCGCCGCGACCTCGGTGAGCGCGGAAAGCTCGGCGGCGGTCTCGTCCAACTCGGCGGCGCCGCGCGCGGTGAGCACCAGTCGCCAGCCGTCCTTGGCCAGCGCCCGTGCCAGCTCCCGGCCCAGGCCGCGCGAGGCGCCGGTGATCAGCGCGACCGGCCGGTGCGCCTCGTCCGCGCGCCGTCCGGCGGCGCGGGCCTGGATCCGTACCTCGTCCACGGTGTCTGTCATCGGTTTCGGTGTCGATGTCGGTGTCATGGCTCGACTCTCCCTCCGGCCGGCCCGCGCGCGGATCGGTCCGCCGACCGGACCGGGCCTCGTCCATCGGTCCTAGGACCACGGGCGGAGCAGCGGCCGATCTGCGGATCCGGGCGGCGCGCTAACGTGGAGAGGTGTCCACCACCGCAGACCGATCGCAGGCCCTGGCCACGCTGCACGAGCTGAGCCAGGCGGTACTGACGATCAGCCGGCACCTGGACACCGGGGAGGCGCTGCGGCGGATCGTGCGCACGGCGCGCGAGCTGGTGGGGGCCGAGTACGCGGCGCTCGGCATCCCGGACGGCGCGGGGTCGTTCGCGCGGTTCCTGGTGGAGGGGATGACCGACGAGCAGTGGGCGGCGATCGGGCCGCTTCCGCGCCAGCACGGCATGCTCTCGGTGATGCTGCACGACCCGCGGCCGCAGCGGCTCGACGACATCACCGCCGACCCGCGGTTCGGCTGGTGGCCGAAGGCGCATCCGAAGCTGACCGCGTTCCTCGGCGTCCCGATCCGGGACTGCGACGAGATCCTCGGCGCGCTCTTCCTCGGCAACACGACGCCCGCGCAAGACGGCGAGGGCTTCACCGAGCAGGACGAGGAGCTGCTGACGGTGCTCGCTGCGCACGCGGCGATCGCGCTCACGCACGCGCGGCTGTACGAGCGGGAGCGCGAGCTGGCCATCGCGGAAGAGCGCACGCGGCTGGCGCGTGAGCTGCACGACGCGGTGGCGCAGAAGCTGTTCGCGCTGCGATTGACGGCGGAGGCGGCCAGCGGTTTGGTGCAGGGCGATCCGCAGCGGGCACGCACGCACCTGCGCCAGATCTCGGTGCTGGCCAAGGAGGCCGCCGAGGAGCTGCGCGCGGCGGTCGACGAGCTGCGGCCCGCCGAGCTGGACGAGGACGGCTTGGCGATCGCGATGCGCAAGAAGGTCGACGTGCTGGATCGGGCACAGCAGAGCCGCGGCGGTCCGCGCCTCACGTTCCGGGACACGCCGATCAGCGCCCTTCCTCCCGCACACGAGCAGGTGGTGCTGCGGGTGGCGCAGGAGGCGTTGCACAATGCCCTGAGACACGCGGAGGCGAAGCGCATCGAGATCTCGCTCGGGCCGCTGCCGCGCGGCGGGGCAGTATTGTCAGTGGTCGATGACGGGGTCGGCTTCACGGCGGATTCGGGCACCGGCGAGCGCGGGCTCGGCCTGGTGTCGATGCGCGAGCGGGCCGATTCGGTCGGCGGGAGGGTGCAGGTGACCTCGACTCCGGGTCAGGGCACGACGGTGCGCTTGGAGGTGCCCGGTGGACGTCCTGCGTGAGGAAGAAGCCGGCACACCAGCGGGCGCGCGGTCGGGGAAGATCAGCGTCCTGATTGCCGACGACCACCCGATGGTGCGGCAGGGACTGCGCGTGTTCCTCGAACTGCAACCGGACATCGAGGTCGTCGGCGAGGCAGCGGACGGTGCGCAGGCGGCGCGGCTCGCGCAGGAGCTGCGGCCGGACGTGGTGTTGCTGGACCTGGTGATGCCCGGGACCGACGGGGTGACGGCCATCGAGCTGATGGCCGAGGCCGCGGTGGACAGCAGGGTGCTGATCGTCACCAGCTTCGGCGAGCACCGGACCGTGGTCCCGGCGATCCGGGCCGGTGCTCGCGGCTACGTCTCCAAGGAGGTCGAGCCCTCCGCATTGGCCGCGGCGATCCGCGCCGTGGCCGCGGGGCATGTGCTGCTCGGTCCGGAGGTGGCGGCGGCGCTGCTGAGCGGAGATGCGTCGCAGACCTCTGAGAACGGCGGGGCCGAGCCGCAGCTGACCGCGCGCGAGCGTGAAGTGCTGGACCTGATCGCGCGCGGCCGCTCCAACCGCGAGATCGCCAGAGCCCTGACAGTCTCGGAGAAGACCGTCAAGACGCACGTGTCCAGTGTGCTGATGAAGCTGGGCGTCGCCGATCGCACCCAGGCCGCGCTGTGGGCGGTCCGCCATGCCTGAGTCCGCCATGCCTGGGCACGGGAATGAGTGAGCCCCTCGAATCGGCGCTGCGTGAGGCCCTGCGCGGCGACGTCGAGTTCGGTTCGAGTACGCGCGCCGTGTACGCGACCGACTCGTCGAACTACCGCCAGGTACCGATCGGCGTCGTTTTCCCGCGCGACGAGGCGGACGTTGCCAGTACGCTGACGATCTGCGCGCGGTTCGAGGTGCCGGTGCTCGGCCGGGGCGGTGGAACCTCGCTCGCGGGCCAGGGCTGCAACGAGGCCGTGATCGTCGACTTCAGCCGGTACATGACCGCGATCCTGGAGATCGATCCGGCGGCGCGGATCGCGCGGGTGCAGCCCGGTGTCGTGCTCGACGATCTGCGGAGGGCGGCCGAGGCGCACGGGTTGACCTTCGGGCCGGATCCGGCCACGCACGCGTGGTGCACGCTCGGCGGCATGATCGGCAACAACTCGTGCGGCACGCACGCGTTGTTCGCGGGCAAGACGGTCGACAATGTGGAGCGGCTGCGCGTCGTGGCGTACGGCGGCGAGCGGTACGAATTCGGGTCCTACGATGACGGGCAGTACGCGGGCCTGGTGAAGTCTGGGGCCGGCGAGGCGGCGATCGTCGGCTCACTGCGAGAGATCGGCCGGCGCAGCGCCGACTCGGTGACGAGCCGCTTTCCGCAACTGCCGAGGCGCGTCTCAGGGTTCAACCTCGACCAGATCCTTCCCGGGCGCCCGCTGCACGTTGCCCGCTTGCTCGTGGGCACGGAGTCGACGTGCGTGCTCGTCACCGAGGCGACCGTGCGGCTGATCCCGAGCCCGGCGCACCGGCGCCTGGTCGTCCTCGCCTACCCCGACGTCTTCGCAGCCGCCGATGCCGTCGCGGGCCTGCTGTCTTCGCTCGACGCCGGCCTGATCGGCCTTGAGGGCTTCGACGCGACCCTCGTCCGGCAGATGAAAGCGCACCAGCTGAACCTCGATCATCTCAGCCTCCTGCCAGACCTCGGCCAAGCGCTTGAACGCGATCGCGGTGGTTGGCTACTCGCCGAAATCGGCGGTGATAGCGCCGACGAGGCCGACGAGCGCACCGAACGCTTCATCAGCCGTCTTTCCTCCGAGCTCCCCTACCGCCGCATCGACGATCCGGCCGAGCAGCGCGGCGCATGGGCGATTCGCGAATCAGGACTCGGAGCCACCGCGATCCGCGAGGACGGCAGCCACAACCTGGAAGGCTGGGAGGACGCCGCCGTACCGCCTGAGAAGCTCGGCACCTACCTGCGAGAGATCGCGAGGCTCTGGGACGAATTCGGATATGCGGGCGCGTGGTATGGCCACTTCGGCCAGGGCTGCGTGCACACGAGGAACAACTTCGACCTGCACACCGAGTCAGGCCTGCGCACATACCGCGAATACGTCGAGCGCGCCGCCGACCTCGTCGCATCGCTGGGAGGCTCGCTTTCCGGCGAGCACGGCGACGGGCAGTCGCGCGGCGAGCTGCTGGAACGGATGTACGGGCCCGAAATCGTCGCCGCTTTCCGACAGGTGAAGGCGGTGTTCGACCCCAAGGGCAGAATGAACCCGGGAAAGGTCGTGGACCCGTACCCGCTGGACGAGAACATCCGGTTCGGCCCAGCGTACAAAGTCACTGCCCTAACTCCCAAGTACTTCCCCTTCGCCGAGGACGCCGGTTCGCTCCAGCATGCCGCGGAGCGGTGCGTCGGCGTCGGCCGCTGCCGGCGGGACGACGCGGGCGTGATGTGCCCGTCGTATCGGGCGACGCGCGACGAGCGGCACTCCACGCGGGGTCGGGCGAAGCTGCTTGTCGAGCTCTTCCAGGGCGAGGTCACGCCGATGTCCTGGCGCAACGCGGATGTCCGCGAGGCGCTGGACCTCTGCCTGGCCTGCAAGGGTTGCGCCGTCGACTGTCCCACTCACGTGGACATGGCGACGTACAAGGCGGAATTCCTCGCGCATCACTACCGGGGACGCGTGCGCCCCCGCGAGATGTACGCCCTCGGCCTCGTCCCGTGGCTTGCCCGCGTCGCGACGCGCGTGCCCGCGTTAGCTAACGTCGCGTTGTCAGCACCCGGAATCAGCACACTGCTGCGCCGCGCCGCCGGCGTCACCACCGATCGTCCCGCCCCCCGCTTCGCGTCCAAATCCCTGCGCCGCGCCCAACGAACCAGGTCTCGGCCAACGTCACCGACACCGACACCGACACCGACACAACCCACGGTCGTCCTGTGGCCCGACACCTTCACCGACGCGTACCGCCCAGATCTCGCCCTCTCCTGGAAGACAGTCCTCGAAGCAGCGGGCGAATCCGTTGCTGTTCCCACCGAGTGGGCCTGCTGCGCGCGTCCGCTCTACGACACCGGAATGCTCGACCTCGCCCGCAAGACGCTGAGACAACTGGTCGATGTGCTCGATGAGCACATCGACCGGGAGACGCCGGTCGTCGTCCCCGAGCCGAGCTGCCTGGCCGCGTTCCGCGACGAGTTGCCGAAGCTGCTCGCCGACGACCCGCGCGCCGCGAAGCTCGCGGCCCTCTCCCGCTCCCCCGCCGAGCACCTGCTCGCGACCGGTGCCGTCACGAAGCTGCGGCCGCAGCGAGCTTCCGGACAGGCCGCGTCCGGCCGCGTCCTGATTCACCCGCACTGCCACGCTCGCGCCGCCCACGCCTCCGACGCGGACCGGCTGCTCCTCGAAGCACTCGGCTTCGACGTATCAGTACTCGATGCCGGGTGCTGCGGCCTGGCCGGTTCCTTCGGCTTCAGCGCGCAGCACGAACCCGTGTCGAGGGCCATCGGCGCGGAGCAGTGGCTGCCGCGCCTCCGGGACGCAACCCAAGACAGAACACTGGTCATCGACGGATTCTCCTGCGCGACGCAATACGCGCACCTCGCACCGACCGGCTCCACCAGCCCGACCACCCTCGCCGAGCTGCTGCGTGCCCACATCAGCGCCAAGACGACAAGCTCCGCATAACCAGGTCACTCAGGGAAGTCGAGCTCACCGTACGTTTGAAGCACGTTGCGGTACGCGGCGACATCGTCGGCGACGAACGGCCTCCAGACGCCGGTCAGATAGTTCGGACCGTCGGTCAGCAGGACATACGAGACGATGTACTCAAGCTTGATCTTCGTCAGGAACGTGCACTCGGGCAGGTCGCCGCCGACGATCGCGATCTCGGTCGCCTCGTCGACGGTCGGCGCGTTCATCCACAGCCTGTCCCCCCGGTCCGACTTCTTGCGAAAGTCGACTCCGAGCGTCTTCTCGGTGATCGGGTACTCCTTCATCGTGCTGGGCAGTTTGATGCCGTACTGCCACCTGCCGTTCGAGGCCCCTTGGGCGTCTCCCGGGTTCGGCCCGGTGGAGATCGTGGGTAGGCCGTGGCTGTTCTTCGTGATCCGGTACACGGCGATCCAGTCGCTCACACTGTCGAACTTCAGGGCGAGCGCCTTAAGCCCGCTGCGAACGAGTCCTATGTCGCCGCCTTCGAGGTGCTCGAATCCGCCGTGCTTCTGCATCGTCCACGGGCTGCGGCCGTCGGCCCGATAGAATATCCCGGCCGTCTTGACCGGGACCGCGAGCGTCGCCAGCGGCTTGAGGTCTGCCATAAGCCTCGCGACCCGATCTCCCTGCGTCTCTTGAAGCATCCGGCTCACAGAGCTCAGGTGCCGATCAATCTGCGTGAAGAGCGCTATCATCTCTCTTATACGGCCGTCTAGTTTCTTCGACCAATGCGTGTCGCGGAGCCTAAGCCGGACGTCGTAGTCGTCGATGATGCGCTTGGCCTCCGGGTCCTTCTCGAGTCTTGCGGCCAGGCTCGACTTGAACGCCTTGGCGGTCGGGGGGCCGCCGGGCGGAGGCGGCGGGGGCCCGTCGGCGCCCTGGTCGTTGGTCGAGAAGCTGGTTTCGGACATGGTTGTGCCCTCCGGGTCACGTGGTCGGGGTCGGGGCAAGCTGACTGGTCACTGATCGGCGCCGGCGAGTTCGAGCAGTACTTCCCGTACCGCCTCGACGATCTGCGCCTCGGAGAGCTCCCCCGCACCGGGGACGTCTTCGAGCGCTCCCGTGACGCTGCGTCCGACCAGTTCCAGCAATGCCGCCTCGGCAGGGTCCGCGCCATCGGCGAGCGCTGGATCCGGCGACTGCGGGACGGGCGGATACGGCGTACCGACCTCCTCGTACGGCCGCCACTGGTTCCGGTCGAGCCACGTCGCAGACGGTTCGTGGTAGGGGAGCCACAGCCCGGCGTCGTCATGGAAGCGACACCACTGCTCCTCGCGCCACCGCTCCCATACGCCGTCAGCGGTGTGGTGGTACTCGAACTCGCCGTCCTGCGCCACGAAACGGCGCCAGCGGCCGCTTTCCACGTCGAAGTGCTGCTCACGCAGATCTTTCACGGAGTCGGCCTGCAACTCCCCGCGAAGATAGAGGTTTCCCTCGCCGTCCACATAGCCGCCTGGACGGGATTCGTCGGGCCACACGGGTGTCCGGCCGTCGCGCAGATACCACTGCTGCTCCATCGCGTGGTACATGAGCCCCTGGTCCTCGTCGTACTGGAGGGCGGCGGCGTGAAGAGACAGCTCGACCGGGGACCACGCGTCAGCCGGCGCATAGCGATCGGAGGCGTAGACATCCGCGCCATTGACATCCTTGCTGACCCAGTAGCCCTGCCACTCCTTCCCGAGTCCGTACGACTGCGCCGGCGCCGCGAGCGTGATCATCCGCAGGTGCTCGAAGAGCAGCTCCTCGCGACCGGCGTAGTCGCCGGATCCCTCGAGCCGTGCGACGAGTTCGGCGTATCCGCGATCACCGTCGACCAGCGCTGGGCAGCCCCGGCGAACCGATTCATCGAACGCGACGAAGGTCGTGGCGGCGACCCACTGTTCGCCGTCGCGCCGCAGGCCCGCGAAGAGATCCTCATAGAGGTCCCAATCGGTGAACGACATCGCTGCCACCCTGCTCTCAGAAGATTGCCGGCCGCCGCCGAGAGCGACGGGTCAGCCCTGGTGACCACCTTCGCCCCGGAGCGGTCCCGGCGCCTGCCTCAAAGCGCGGCGTCGGGCGCAGACGCGATGCTCGATCAGACAGCGACAGAGGCCTGCTTCGCCTCGCGACGAAACAGCCCTCTGTCGCACTGAACGCCGCCCCGGAGGGCGGCGTTCAGTGTCAGGTGGGTGAGCAGTTCTCAGTCGAGGTTGATGTAGCCGTTCCAGTTGAAACCGTCGTAGGCACAGAAGCCGTCCACGGCGCCGTACTGGGCTTCGGCGTTCGCGACGGTCACTTCGCACCAGTACTCGGAGGGCCCGTGGTAGACCTGCTCCTGCACGTGGACCTGGGGCCGAACCGTGGCCGCGTCTGCCGAGACCGCCGTTGCGCCGATGACGGCTCCGGCGCCTGCGACGATCAGCGTCGCCTTGAATATCGTGTGCTTGCGCATGAGATCTCCTCCCGATGCGGCGCTGTGCGCCTGTCTCCGTGGCGAGGACACCGGGGCCGGAAGTCGACGTTCACCCCCGCGTCCTGCCGACACAGAGAACGATGGCAGCGGCGAAGGCTGGAGCCACGAAACCCGTACGAGCTCGTACGACCCCGTACGCCCGCCAGTCCCCTGATTGGCCAGTCGCACCGGCCTACACAAGCCGCCGTACCGCAGCCGCTACAGCAGGGATCTCATTCGCACGCTCTGCGACGCGCGTGCCCGGGTTAGCTAACGTCGCGCTGTCGGCGCCCGGAATCAGCAGGCTGCTGCGCCGCGCCGCCGGCGTCACCACCGATCGCCCCGGCACGCCCCCCGGCTCGATGCGGACCGTGCCGTCCCTCACGAGGTCAGTTCGCCGCGCTGCTTCTTCTCGAGCTCCTTCGCTGCCTTGCGCCGCCCGGTCACTCCAGCCCAGAACGCGATTCCCACCACTCGCACGATCGGCGCGCCCGGCGGCGGCAGCTCCACGTCGTCGGAGGTGGCGTCGTCGTATCCGCCCATCAACCCGAAGCCCTCGATGCGCAGGTCGACGCCCTCGGGCGCGATGATGTCGATACCGGCCATGATCGCGTTCGCGCGGATGACCGTTTCGCGCTCGGCGAAGGTGGCTTGGCGCAGATCGAGGACTACACCGCCCCAGAACGAGAACGCGTTGTACCGCGCGGGCACGACCCATCGCCCACGCCGATCCGAACCCGACATGATCGCGATCGACCAGCGACGCTTCGTGGGCGTTCCGCCGATCAGCGGTGTTGCCACAGCGGAGCTGGCTGTCGCGGGGAGCGGTGGCGTCGTTCCGGCCGCCGGAAGATCGCGGGTCAACGGTTCCAGCTCGGCGTAGGTCTTGGCCGAGTAGGCGCGCTCCAGCCGCTCCTCAAGCTCGTCCATCGTCAGCCGACCGTGTCCCGCGGCCTCGCGCAGTTGCTCTGCCACGCGCTCACGGTCGGAGTCGGAGGCACGCATTTCCAGCGCGGTGTTGGGGTCCCCGGTGTCAGCCATGTCGGGATTCTAGCGAAGCAGCTAGCGGCTGATCAGCCCGAGGATCGCGCCACTTCGCCGGAAACGATGAGGCGTTGCTCCCGCTGTCGGCTCGTCACAGCCGCTCGCCAGCACGTATCGGAACGTTGATGGTGTTGCCCGGCGGAGCGAGCGGACACTGCCATTGCGCTTCATACCGGCATGACGGGTGATACAGGAAGTTCAGGTCGACGACGAGGCTTTCCGCATCGCCGCCGAGGTCCGCGCTCTTTGCGGTGTCCAGCAGGTAACGCCCGCCGCCGTAGCTTTCCGTGCCGGCGGTGCCATCGCGCACGGGGAGGAACAGCCCGCCCGCGTACTGCCGCAGCCACCAGACGTCGAGCGTCGCGCCGATCGGTTCGGGAAGTTCGACGCGGCCGACCAGCCGCATCGCGGTGTTGCCGTCGCCGTCGGTCGGCAGACTCAGGCCATTCGGCTCGCCGGGCGGGAGGATGGGCAGCTCGAAACGCAATCGGGGGTCGTACGGCCAGTACGGCACGCCGGTCCCGCGCATCGGATCGCCAGGTGGCAGCGGGCTTTGCGGGTGACGCCGGAACAGGTCGTCGCGGCCCACGCGCCACAACTCATGCGCGCGCTCTGGGTTCGGGATGGCACGGACCGCCGCGTAGAGCACGCTGACCTCGCGGCGCCAACCCGCCAGCTCAAGCTCGGGGATGTTCATGCGAACCGTACGTCCCTCTCCGTAGCGGGTTCTGCCGAGTCCAGCGAAGCACACGGCGATGACACGTTGGCCGCTGAGCGCAAGGCTGTCATCGATCAGTAAGCGGGTAGCGCACGTGGCATTGATCAGTAAGCGGGAAGCGTCGCACGCAGGATGACGGTGACGCACTCACGGCATGAGCAGGCCGCGCACCGCCGCATGATCCGCAGCAGGTCGCCCGTCAGCCCGTCGCCGATACGCCCGCGGCATGAGCGGACCGGGTACCGCCACATGATCCGCGACAGGCCGCTCGTCAGCCCGTCGCCGATACGCCCACGGCATGAGCGGACCGGGTACCGCCACATGATCCGCGACAGGCCGCTCGTCAGCCCGTCGCTGGCACGCTCACGGCTTGAGCCAGGCGTGCGGCGTCGGCCTTTGCACTCGCCGATGCTTGCCGGAGGGCCGCCACTGCGCGGGAGTAGTTCGCGCCCTTGCGCATCGCGGCGGCGATGCGGCGGCGCGGGGCGTCCTGGCCGATCGGCAGGACGCGCACCGAGTCGGGGACGATCGGCGGCAGGCCGAGTTCCGGCACGACGGTCACACCAAGTCCGGCCGCGACGATGCCGACCGCTGCGAGGAAGTCCGTCGTGTAGTGCGCGGCGCGGGGCTGGAAGCCCGCCGACGCGCAGGCTGCGGTGATCACCTCGTTGCAGGAGGTCCAGCGCCGCGACTGGATCCAGGGTTCCTCGGCGAGCTCCCGCAGGTCGATCGGATCGACGCTCTTCGCCAAGCGATGCCGGGCCGGAACGACGGCCCGATAGTCGTCGACGACCAGGGACTCCAACACGACGCGGGGGTCGGCCAGGGCGGGACGGTTGGGCGCGATCATCACGACCGCTACGTCCACTTCGCCGTCGAGCAGCAGCGCCAGCGCCTCCTCGGACTCGGCCTCCTCGATCGAGACCCGCCAACCCGGGTTCTGCTCGCAGAGGTCGGCCACCGCCTTGGCCACGAAGGCCGCGATCGCGGTGGGGAACGCGCAAACTCGGAAGCGGGCGGCGGTTCCCTCGCGGAAGTCGCGTAGTTCGGCGTCGGCACGCTCGTATCGTTCGAGGATCGCGTCGGCGTGGTCGAGCAGGATGCGGGCCGGCTCGGTGAGCACGACGCCGCGTCCGCGCCGCTCTACGAGGGTGCAGCCGGTGGACTTTCCGAGCGCGGTGAGCTGTTGCGAGACCGCGGAGGGAGTGAGGTGCAGGGCCACGGCGGCGGCGTTTACTGTGCCGTGGTCGGCGAGTGCCCTCAACGTTCTAAGATGCCTCGGATCGATCACCGTGCTCGCCTCCCGTCGCGTGCGCGAAGGTGCGCACCGTCCGCGCTGGTCGGGTGGGGTACGGTGCGGTGCGAGGAGTGCCACGCGGGGCCGTCTTGGCCGGGCGCGCAATCGGCCCGGGGCGGGGTGGAGCGGGGTTCCACCGAGCACCGAGCACCGAGCACCGAGCACCGAGCACCGAGCACCGAGCAC
>Ga0070741_10005619_pt1 | contig 27648 bp, 21 predicted proteins | sample Coa_R1_4_FD_66440 | JGI IMG/M metagenome (GOLD analysis project Ga0070741, IMG submission 66440) | Surface soil microbial communities from Centralia Pennsylvania, which are recovering from an underground coalmine fire - Coalmine... | ecosystem: Environmental > Terrestrial > Soil > Unclassified ...
GGCGGTGCGGCCCGGATGAAACTGGGGCAGCGCAGCCGCCTTCTCCCCGATGGGAACGAAGGCCGCGCCTTCGATGCCCACGCCTTCCAGCAGCCGCTCCACGATGCCGCGCGCGGTCGAGAAATCGGCGGGCATCGGCGCGACATCGCGCTGCCAGCCCGGCTCGGTCATCGGCCCGATGAGCAGTCCTCCAATGGCGACATACTCCGTCGGCGTGATGCCTCCCTCCGCGCTCGGCTCGTTCTGCCAGACGCGCCCGGCCTCGAAGATCGCTAGCGCGCGCTGCCCGCGCGTGGCGTTACGCTCGGCGACATCCAGCAGCGTCGGGATCAGGGAGCGGCGCAGGCCGCTGATGTCCTCCGAAAGGGCGTTGCGGATCGCCACGCGGCGGGCGGCATCCTCCGGCGTGTCGAAGAAGGAGGGCGCGGTCAGGCTGTGCGTGACGACCTCCTGCAAGCCGCACGCGACGAGGCTCTGCCGGACGCGCTGGAGGAACACGCCCTCCGCGCTGTCGCCGCCCTGCGTGGTATCGCCGCGCGGCAGCGTCTCCGGGATGTTCTCGTAGCCGTAGATGCGGCCCACCTCTTCGATCAAGTCCTCTTCCAATGTGATGTCCGGGCGGAAGGAGGGAATGACGACCTCCAGCGTGTCCGTCTCGCCCCGGCTCTCCGGCAGCGTGCGCACCTCGAAGCCGAGCGCGCGGAGGCTGTCGGCGGCGATGTGCGCGGTGATCTCCATGCCGAGCAGTTCGGTGGCGCGATGGACGCGCAGCGCCACGACACGCGGCGAAAGAGGATGCGCGGCGATGTCCACGACGCCGGGAACGGCCTCCGGCTGGCCGATCTCGGCGAGCAACTGGCAGGCGCGATCCAGGGCGCGACGCACGCCCTCCGGGTCTACGATCCGCTCGAAGCGATAGGAGGCTTCCGTGCGCAGGCCGAGCGCGCGGGCCGTCCGGCGCACCGAAAGCGGGTTAAAATGCGCCGACTCCAGCAGCAGGTTCGTCGTCGTGTCGCTGACCTCCGAGGTTTCGCCGCCCATGATGCCCGCCATCGCGACGGCTTTCTCCGCGTCCGCGATGACCAGCATCGCGGGTGTCAGCGTGTGTTCCTGCCCATCCAGCGTCGTCAGCCGCTCGCCGTCTCTAGCCCGCCGCACGACGATGCGCCCGCCCGCCAGCTTGTCGAGGTCGAACGCATGAAGCGGCTGGCCGAGTTCCAGCATGACGTAGTTCGTCACGTCCACGACATTGTTGATGGGCCGCTGCCCTGCTGCCTCTAAGCGCGCCTGCATCCAGTCCGGCGACGGCTCGATTTTTACCCCACGCACCAGCCGCGCCGCGTAGCGCGGACAAAGCTCGAAGTCCTCGATGGTCACGGAGGTCTGTTCTGCCGTCGGCCCGCCTCCCGAGGAGGGCGGCGGCGCGGGCGCTTGCAGCGGCAGGCCGTAGAGCGCGGCCACCTCCCGCGCCACCCCGACCACCGAGAGGCAGTCGCCCCGGTTCGGCGTCACGTAGACGTCCAGCACCGGCCCGAGGGCGGACTCCTCGATGCCTTCCACCTCCAGCCCGCCCATCGTCAGGCGCGTGGCGATCTCCTCTGCCGTCGCCTCGATATGGACATATTGTCTCAACCACTCTAAGGGTACTCGCATGGTTTCATCCTCAATAGCGCGCTCACGTTATAACGCATCCCACTCCTCCGGTTCAATTCCCGCCTGCCGGAGAATGGAGCGAATCGTTCCAACAGTGATTTCCCGGTGGCGCGGCACAATCGCGGTGCGTGTTCCTTCGTCCGTTTGCCTGGCAAACTTGACGTGACCGCCTTCCTGTCCTACCTCCTGAAAGCCCGCCGCCAGCAGCTTGCGCCGCACTTGCCGATAGGGTAAGGGCTTAAGCGGCATGAATCTCGACCTCGATGGTACGCATCTTCGGCAGTACGGTCGCAACAGGAGGCGTAAAATGCAGGCGCAGCGCCTCTTTCAGATTGTTCAGCGCCTCGTCTTCCGTCTTGCCCTGACTGGCGACATCCACCTCGACGCACTGCGCCACAATCCATTTTCCTTCTTGCCAGAGGGTCGCCGTAAAGGTCTGTTTCATGGCTCTCTCCCACTCCTCTCTAAAACTGCCGCAGGAAGCGCAGATCGTTTTCCAGGTAGAGGCGCAGGTCGTTCACGCCGGTCTGGATCATGTGGATACGCTCGATGCCCAGGCCGAACGCGAAGCCGCTGTACCGCTCCGTGTCTATGCCGTGCGCCCGCAGGATGTTCGGATGGATCAGGCCCGCGCCGCCCAGTTCCAGCCAGCGCCCTTTCCAGGCGATGGCGTAGTCCACGCCTGGCTCGACGAACGGGAAGAAGTCGGGGCGGAAGCGCACCAGGGTCTCCGGGCCGAACATGGCGCGGGCGAATGCGCCGAGCGTGCCTTTCAGGTCGGCCATACTGATATGCTCGTCCACCATGAACACGTCAATCTGATGGAACGTGTGATGATGCGTCGCGTCCACCGCCTCGTAGCGGAAGCAGCGGCCAATCGTGGCGATGCGGAACGGCGGACGGCGCTCGGCCATCACGCGGCCCTGCAAGGCCGTCGTCTGGGTGCGCAGCAGGCGCGTGTCCGTCACGAAAAACGAGTTCTGCTCGTCCATCGCCGGATGGTCTTCCGGGTAGTTGAGGCTGGCGAAGTTGTAGCGGTAGTCTTCCAGTTCGGGGCCGTCCACGAACGCGAAGCCCAGGCCGGACAGGACTTCCTTGACGCGCTGCGCTGTCTGCGTGAGCGGGTGCAGGCGACCGGCGGGCAGGGGCCGACCGGGCAGCGTCACGTCCAGCGTCTCCGAGGCGAGGCGGGCATCGAGTTCCGCCGCTTCCAGTTCGGCGCGGCGGGCTTCCAGGCGCGCGGTCAGCGCCGTGACCGCTTCATTGATACGCGCGCCGAAGGCCGGACGCTCTTCGGCGGGCAGCGTTCCGATGGTGCGGCGCAGTTCGTTCAGGCTGCCTTTGCGCCCCAGGTACTTCGTTTCGACGGCGTCGAGGTCGGCGGTACGCTGCGCGGCCTGAACCGCCGTCTCGGCCTCCTGGGTCAGCGTTTGAATAGGGTCTGACACGATAGGTCTCCTCCAAACAAGCCAAAACGCCCTCCCTTCACGAACTCTCCTCGACGGGCGGGAGAGAGAAGGGCAGGGCGTCCTGAAAATACGCTGGATGTGGTAGATAGAAGAGGGCCGCGTCGTGGGCTACGCAGCCGCTGGCTCTCCCGCCGAGTTGAGCGCGCTCGTCGCCTGTGCGACGAGCTGCGTAAACGTCGTGGGATCGCTGATAGCCATCTCCGCCAGCACCTTGCGGTCGAGAGTGATGCCCGCTTTGGTCAGCCCCGCGATGAAGCGGCAGTACTGCACGCCTTCGGCGCGGCAGGCGGCGCTTATGCGCGTGATCCACAGGCGGCGGAACTCGCGCTTCTTGTTGCGGCGGTCGCGGTAGGCGTAGTTGCCCGACTTCATCCACTGCTCATGGGCCGTCTTGAACAGGTTGCGCTTGCCGCCCCAGTAGCCTTTGGTCGTTTCCAGCACCTTCTTATGGCGCTTATGAGTCATCGTGCCACGTTTGACGCGCGGCATAGGGATCGCTCCTTCCTGATTCGTACCCACCCCCCAGCCCCCTCCCCACAGGGAGAGGGGAGCAAGACAGTCACGAGTGCGCTCACTACCGGCTTGAATAGAGCGGTAAAGCCTTGCGTTCCACTCTCCCCTCTCCCTTGCAGGGAGAGGGGCCGGGGGTGAGGGTAGAAGCTGCCGCTCTTGCTCCCCTCTCCCTGTGGGGAGGGGCCGGGGGAGGGGTGAAAACTATACGCCTTCGCCCAGCATTCGCGAGATGCGCTTGCGGTCGCCCTTGTCGAGTTCGTCTCCGGCGATCAGATTGCGGCGGCGCGGGCCGTCTTTCTTGCGCATCAGATGGTTGAGGCCGGTCTTTTCCCGCCTCAACTTGCCGGTGGCCGTCCTGGTAAAACGCTTGGTGACGGTCTTGCGCGATTTCAACTTAACCTTCATGATTCAGGTCGCTCACTTTCACTAAGGCAGAGTGGGAGCCGAACCGCACACACGTTAAAAGAAGCCGGGAGAGAGTTCGCCCGGCTTCGTGAATACGTCCGGCAAGGGCGGCGCGGCGGGAAGCCGCGCGCCCGAAAAGCAGTCTTTTGGGTTATCCGGCAGCTTGGTGCGACCGGGCAGGCGCGGAAGCGGCCTTCGGACTCAGCACCATCGTCATCATGCGCCCCTCGATGGACGGCGGCTTCTCGACGACCGCGTGGTCGGCGATGGCTTCCACCATCTTATCCATCAGGCGGCGCGCGATCTCCGGGTGCGTGATCTCTCGCGCCTTGAACTGAATGGTGACCTTGACCTTATCGCCCTCTTCGAGGAACCGCTGCGCTGCGCGGAGCCGCACCTGAAAATCGTGTTCGGCAGTGACAGGACGCATCTTGATGCCCTTGACATCCTGCTGCTTCTGCCGTTTGTGCTGCTCGCGGTCGCGTTTCCCCTGCTCGTACTTATATTTGCCGTAGTCCATGATACGGCAAACCGGGGGCTGCGCCTGCGGCGCGACCTCGATAAGGTCCAGACCTTTTTCCTGGGCAAGCGCAAGGGCGTCCCGCGCGTTCATGATACCGACGACCTGCCCCTCTTCGTCGATGACGCGCACATCGCGAACTCTCTGTTCGCGCGGCCCCCGCAAAATCTGTTCGTTGACACGCAGATCTCTGTTGATAGATCATCCCTCCGGCGACGCCCGCGAAACGCGAATCGTTCGCGCTTCGGACTCATCTGTTGAGTCACCAGTCGCCAGACTGGGGGCAGTATACCAAAAAACCACGCTTTTGTCAATGTAAATTTACGGTGGAAAGGCAGAATTTCGCTGCGCTGCGCCCGTAACACGGGCGTGCGGGAGCCGGAAAGAGCCGTTGGCCCCTCGGGAACGGCAGGGATAGCTTGACAGGCTGCCGCGAAACGCCTATAATGCGCTCAATCCAGCCCCTGCGCGAGAGCGAGACGATGGCATCGCACCCAACGGAAATCCTGCCTGGCGACAACCCGGAGGGCAAGGCCGCGCCGGAAGCGGGCGGCCTGCTGGCCTGGCGCGTGCATCTCTTACGGCGTGAGCCGGGACGCCTGCCGACGCTGCTGGCCGTCCTCTTTCTCGCCATCGTCTGCGTCTGGCTGATGTTCGGCCAGATACTGCCGGTGCTGGCGGCGATTTTGCTGCTGCTCGGCGCGACGAGCGAGTTTCTGTTTCCTATCGCCTATCGCCTTACCGAGGAGGGGGTGTCCGCCGACTCGCCGGCGGCCCGTCTGACGCTGCGCTGGTCGGAGGCGCGGCGCTGCCTGCGCCATCCGTTCGGGGTCACGCTGACTCCGCTGGCGGCTCCCTCGCGGCTGGACGCCTTCCGGGGTGTCACGCTGCGGTTTGCGCCGGACGGCGAACCCGGCGACCGCGCCTCTGTGTTGGACGCCATCGCGCGCTGCGCGCCTTCCCTTCTCACTGCCGGAGAGAGACCCGTTGCGCCGAATCGACCAGAGCGATTTCCTACCGAGGCGAACCGATGATCCCTGGTTTCGATTGGGACGCGCCCCTGCCCGATTCCGCGCGCGACGCGATGATAGAGAGCCTGGCGCAGAAAGTGGCCCGGCGGAATCTGCATCTGCCCGCCATTCTGTTTCTGGAGATGCACCGGCCGCTCACGTTTTTTGCCAGCCAGGGGCTTCTGCTCAGTTCCGGTTTTCTCGCGCCGCTCTTCGGCCCGCAGAACGTCCAGCGTTACGCCAAGCTGCTGGAGTCCCGCGAGAACGTGGAGCGGCTGCTTCAGCGCATCGAGGAACTGGCCGAGGGAAAAGCCACCGGGGAGGGGTAACTTATGGAACATGCCAACCTGGCCGTACAGATACTGCTGCCGCTCCTCAGCGTCATCATCGTGCTGACCATCCTCACGGCGCGGCGCAGGCAGCTTTTCATCCGCCGCATCCAGGGCTTGACGGCGATAGACGAGGCGATCGGGCGCGCGACCGAGATGGGCCGTCCGATGGTGTGCAGCATCGGCCTGGGCGGGATTGACGTGCCGACGCTTCAGGCGCTTGCCATCACCAGCTATATCATCCGGGCCTCCGCCCGCTTCAACACGCGCGCCATCGTGCCGATCTCCGACCCGACGGCCTATCCTATCGTCGAGGAGGCCGTGCGCGACTCCTATCTGGCGGAGGGACGCCCGGAACAGTTCAATGCCGAGGATATCCGCTTTCTCTCCAACCGGCAGTTTGCGTTTGCGGCGTCTGTGGCGGGCCTTATCTGGCGCGAGAAGGCCGCTGCCTGCTTCTACTTCGGCCTCTTTTTCGCCGAGTCGCTGATTTTTGCAGAGACGGGGCAGCAGGCGGGAGCCATTCAGGTCGCGGGAACGCCCTCCACAACGCAGATACCGTTCTTTATCGCCGCCTGCGACTATGTCATCATCGGCGATGAGTTCTACGCCGCCAGCGCCTACCTCTCGCGGGAGCCGACGCTGCTCGGCAGCCTGGTCGGGCAGGACATCGCCAAAGGGATTCTGATCCTGATCGTTCTCTTCGGGTCGGCGCTTGTCTCGCTGTCCGGCGTCCTCGGCAACACCTGGGGGCAGACGTTCATTCAAATGTTCAAGTAGGAGCGCGTAAAGGTGTCAGGACTGTTTCAACCGGCGCAAGGAGGGGCGTGGTACATCCGCATCGTGGGCGCGCTGATCGTCAGCGCGATCCTGCTGCTGGCGCTGATGAACGTTCCCCGGCGTTTCCGCAAGCCGCTCATCGGCCTGGTGACGTTTCTGGGCGGGCTGTTTTTCGCGCTGGAGTTTTTCCTGCCGACGCATCCCATGCCCACGCCCGACAGCCCGGATCAGGTCGGCAACTTCCTGACCCCCTACGTCGTTCCCTTCGGCAACATTGCGCAGGTCATCGGGGCGTGGACGGTCGGCCTGGGCGTCATCAATCTGATGCAGGTTCACGGCAGGCGGCTGCTGAAAGGGACATCGGGAGCCTTCAACAGCGCGGCCTTCTTCCTCTGCATGATCCTGATGATGGTCATCGGCATCCTCTACCGCGTCCATCCCAACGCCATCAATAAGAATCTCTACGCCCTGCTCTTCAATGGCGCGCTGCAATCGCTGGATGCGACGATGTTCTCCATCGTCGCCTTCTATATCGTCTCTGCCGCCTATCGCGCCTTCCGCGTGCGCTCTGTCGAGGCGACGCTGCTGCTGATCACGGCGGTCATCGTCATGCTGGGCCAGATCGCCGTCGGCCAGTGGCTGACGCACGCGCTGCCGAAAAACCTGCACGTCGAGATCGTCCGCGACTGGATACTGACAAAGGCCAACGCTCCTGCCGTGCGCGCCGTCGCCTTTGGACTGGGCATCGGCGGGCTGGCGGTCGCGCTGCGCATCTGGCTGGGGCTGGAGCGCGGCAGCTACTTCGAGGAGCAGGGGTAGAAAAGCCCTCTCCACACCGTCTGAACTATGATGAGCTTGTCTGAACTGTGATTTATGGGATTACAGGATAGACTATGATAGGGCCAGGATTAATCACAGTCTATCCTGTAATCCCATAAATCACAGTTCAGACGGTGTGGGGAACGTTTGGAGGAGTCTGCGTTGTGAACATCCTTCGCCTCTTACAGACGGTAGACCGGCGGTTTCTCTATGCGCTGCTGCTGCTGGCCGTGACCGTGCCGTTCTTTCTGGACATCCGGCTGCCGGTTCCTATCTCACCGCAGACGCAGGCGCTCTATAACGCCATCGAGAACCTGCCGCCCAACAGCTTTGTCCTGCTGGGATCGGACTGGAGCGCCGGGACGCGCGGGGAGAACCGCCCACAGACCGAAGCCGTCATGCGCCATCTGATGAAGCGCAAGCTGCGCTTCGCCATCCTCGCGTTCGAGGCGCAGAGCGCGACGCTGGCGCAGGACATCGCCACGCGCCTTCAGAGCGAGTACGGAGTCAAAGAGGGCGTCAACTGGGTCAACTGGGGCTATAAGGTGGATGTCGTCAACTTCCTCAAGGCGCTGGTGCAGAACGTGCCGCAGACCGCCTCGGCGGACGTTCACGGCACGCCGACCGCTCAACTGCCCGTGATGCAGGGCATCCATACGGCGAAAGACATCGCCCTGCTCATAGATATTACCCCCTCGTCTACGTACCAGGCGTATATTCAGTTCGTGCAGGGGCCGTACCAGATACCGATGGGCCTGGCTCCCACGGCAGTCATGGCCCCGGAAGCCTTCAACTACCTGGACAGCCGCCAGCTTATCGGCATGATCGCGGGCTTGCAGGGCGCGATAGAGTATGAGCAACTGCTGGGCGTCGTCGGCAAGGCGACCCGCGCCAGCGTCTCCTCCTCCTTCGCGCACCTGCTCATCATCTTCTTCATCCTGCTCGGCAACGCGGCGATGATCCTGGAACGCCGCCAGCGCGCGCGATTGGCCCGATTGGAGGGACAGCCATGACCGGATTCTCGCCCTGGCTTGCCGCCAATATGCCGCGCCTGCTCGTCTGGGTCGGCGCGCTCTGCACGCTCGGCCTCTACTCCATTCTCTATCGGGAGAACAGGGTCTACCGCCTCTTCGAGCATATCTTCCTCGGCCTGGCGACCGGCTACCTCATCGCCGTGACCTGGACGGACGTGCTGCTGCCGAAGTGGTGGGTCCCGATGTGGGACAAGGGGCAGTGGCCGTTTATCTTCACCCTCGTACTCGGCCTGCTCTACTACTTCATCTACTCCAAGAAGCATAGCTGGATCGCGCGCCTGCTCATCGGCTTCTTCCTGGGCGTGGCGTCCGGGCAGTCGTTCCAGGGGTTTGTCAACGACACCTGGCCGCAGATACCGACCTCCTTCAAGCCGGTCATCCCGCACGCGGAAGTCCGGGATGCGGCAGGCAAGGCGCTTGCCAGGGCCGTCAGTTGGCCGGACGCCGTCAACAACCTCCTCTTCATGCTCATCCTGCTCTGCGTCATGAGCTACTTCTTCTTCTCCTTCGAGCAGAAGAACGTCGTCCTGCGGCGCTCCGCGCAGTGGGGACGCTGGCTGCTGATGTTCTCGTTCGGCGCCATCTTCGGCTCGACCATCATGGCGCGTCTGGCCCTGCTCATAGACCGGACGGACTTCCTGATCAACGACTTCGGAACCTACATCGGCGGGCCGCTCGTCATGTTCGTTATCCTCCTGGCCCTGATCGCGCTGGTCCTCTACCTGGCGACGCGCCCCGGCGCGCAGGAGCCAGAGGGCGGCGAAGAGTCGCCCTGATTCGCCGACGTGCGCGCCGCTCCCTGTGTTATGGCACAAAAACAGCCTCCCGTGTCCGGTCGGGAGGCTGTGTCGCGCGCCGCAAGGGACTACTTGCGGCGGCGTCTGCGCAGAACGGCGAGACCGCTCAGGCTGACGCCGACCAGCAGCGCGAGGCTGCCGGGTTCCGGCACGGTCACGCGCCCGTTCTGGTTGAAGATGACCTGATTTGTCGCCTCGTCCAGCAGGCTCCAGTCCGTGATCAGCGTGCCGCCATTATTGGGATCGCCGTTGTAGAGATCAATGCGGTCTATGTTGAACGTGCGGGTGAATTCGGCGATGCCGTGGATCTCGTGCATATTGGACGGCAGATTGGCGAGTTGATCCGGGTCTACTTCCCAGTAGGAACTCGACCAGAACAGGAAGTCCAGAGGCGTGTCCAGCGCAACTCCTGTGGTGTAGGAGTACTCGCCCGGCCCGAATCGGGTCAGCAGGTTGGGGACATACTGGCTATTGTAGAGGTCGTTGAAACTCGGCACGTTCTGCCCGACGCCGAAATCCAGGCGGGAGTTGGCCGTTCCGAAATTGACATCGGTTTCGCCACTGACATGCCAGTGGAACTGCGCGAACACATCGTTGAGCGATTCCGGGGTGACGAAGCGGTGGCGCGTCCAGGAGCCTATCCCGCCGATGACGTAGTAGCCGAAGGGGGGCGAGGTGTGGTAGGGCGCGTCCGTAGGATAGTAGACATTATCCACGCGGCCTTCCGCGTAGGTTCCCGAAGACCAGAAACCGCGATAGTTGGCGGCGGCCGTGGCGGTAAATGTGACATCGCCTAGCGGCCCGGAGTAGGTCTGCGTCTGGTTCGTGATGGAGATGTTAACGGGAACGGGCGAGTCCGCATAGCTGGGGGCAAAATTGTTGAGGATGAAGTAGGGGTGACCGTCACTGACCCCGGCGAAGGCAAAGGCGCGGAAGTCCGGCGTGGAGGGAACCTGCGCCCGCGCCGGTACGGTGATGGGCAGCAGGGCGGCCAGAGCGAGGGGCAGAAATCTTCCCAAGCGCGCGACAGGCTGCGCCGCTCTGCCGATTCGGCCCTTCCTGGCTGTGTTACTTTCCCGGTCGCCTCCCTGCGCGCGTCGTGCCTCTTCCTGACCAAACGGTGGCATCGAGTGTCGAGTGTGCATCTTCGAGATGTCTCCTTTTCTAGTGCCAAGTGGCTTGCCAGACCCTCTGGGAACCGCCGGGGCGTTCTACTGCCGATGGCAGCCCTTGCTGTTCCATTGTAACAGGCGTGCGTAAGGCCAGCGTAAGGAGACCGGGGCGAATTCCCCTTCTCATCGTTTTTTGCGCGGCTTTTTTGTCCTTTCCGGCGTTCTCAAGTAGTCCAGCGCCGTCTCAATTGTCATCGCGGCTCCCTGTTGCCAGAGGGCCGTGGTCTGCTTCTCCCCCAGCGCGGCGCGGGCATCCGCCAGGCAGCGCGCATGAAACGCTCTGTCCGCATCGTCCATCGGCAGATGGATGCTCTCCAGCAGCCGTTCACAGGCTGCCAGGCAGCAGACCGCGCGCGCAAAATTCCGGCAGGCGTGCGAGACGGTAGCCAGTCCCCAGAGGGCGAAGGAAGCCGCTCTGCGGTCGCTGGCTTGCTGGGAAAAGGCCAGGCTCTCCGTATAGAAGGCCGCCGCCTGGACGTAGTCCTCTTGCAGTTCCGCCATGCTGCCCAGGTTCTGAATCAGTTGCGCATGGAAGCTGCGGTCGTCTAGCTCCCGGCAGAGCGTGAGGCTCTCCTGGAGCAGCATGTTCGCCCGCCCGAAATCCCCGGCCTCCTTGAAGAGATTGCCCAGATTGTAGAGGTAGTAGGAGAGGATGCGCCGGTCTCCGATCGCGCGCGCGATCTGCACCGCCTCTTCCAGGAGCGCGCCCGCTCGTGCGGGATCGCCCAGGAAGCGCCAGGTCAGCAGCCCCATTCCATTGAGCGACTGCGAGATGTTCCAGCGGTTTCCCAGTTCCTTGCGCAGCGCAAGCGCCTTCTCTTGCAGCGGCAGCGCGCGGGCGTATTCGAGCCGGTAGAAAGCGATGATTCCGAGGGTATGCAGCGCGTTGGCAACGCCCTCTCTGTCGCCGAGTTCCCGGCTGATAGCCAGCGACTCCTCGAGCCAGGCGGCGGCCTGCTCGCTATCACCCTGCATATTGGCAAGGTCACCGGCGAAGTAGAGCGCCCTGGCCCGTCCCGGCGTGCGGGCCGGAGCGCGCATCAGCGCCGCTTCCAGCCATTGCCGCCCTTCTCCGAAGGGGGCGCGCACCTGCCAGAAGCGTCCGAGGGCTACCGCCAGAGGCAGCGCCTTCCCGGCGGGATCGGCGGCGAGCGCGGCGGTCAGCGCGGCGCGCAGATTATCGCGCTCCTGCTCCAGTCGCTCCAGCCAGGTGAGTTGCGCTGGGCCTTGCAGTTCCCTCTCCGCCGCTACCGCCAGATGACGGTAGTGGTCAATATGGCGCTGGGCCAGTTCCGATCTCTCCTCGGGGGACGACTGCTCGGCAGCGAACTCGCGCAGGGACTCCAGCAGCCGGAAGCGCATCTCTTCGCGGCCTTCTTCCAGGACGATCAGAGAGTGGCCGCGCAACTGCGTCAGGTAGTCCAGCGCGCGGGGTTCGGCGCAGACTGCCTGCGCCGCCGCGATGTTCCATCCGCCGCGAAAGACTGCCAACCCCCGAAAGAACCGCTGGAGTTCCGGCGACAGCAGATCGTAGCTCCAAGCGATAGCGGCCCAGAGCGAACGGTGGCGCGACGCCTTGTCCATACGCCGCGTCGTCAGGAGCGTGAAACGGTGTCGCAACTGCGCCAGCATCTGCGCGGGCGTGAACATCAGTGCGCGGGAGGCCGCCAGTTCGATGGCAAGCGGCACGCCTTCGAGCGCCTGGCAGAGCGCGGCGACCTGCGGCGCGTTCCGCACCGTCACCTGAAAGTCCGGGCGCACGGCGCGCACCCGGTCGGCGAAGAGCTGCACGCTGGCGCACTCCATCAGGGCGGCAGGCGTATCCGACAGGGCAGGAAGCGGCAAAGGAGCGACCGGAAACAGCGATTCACCCGGCAGCGCCAGGCGGCGGCGCGACGTGACCAGGCAGGTGAGCCGGGGGACACGATGGAGCAGAGTCCAGAGCGTCAGCGCGCCCGCCTCGGCCAACTGCTCAAAGTTGTCCAGCGCCAGCAGCGCGGGCGCGTTCCGTTCGTTCAAAAACTCTGCGATCTGATGCAACGGCTCCGCCTGGGCGGAGCGCGGCAGTTGCAGGGCGTCGGCGATGGTGGCGGGGAGCAGACGGGCATCCGTGAGGTCTGCCAGCGCCACGAACCAGACGGCCCCGGCGAAATCCTCCGGCGCGCGCTGCGCCGCTTCGATGGCGAGGCGTGTCTTGCCGGAACCCGCAGGCCCTGTCAGGGTGATGAGACGAAGGTTGGGCATCAGACGTTGGACGTTAGGAACCTCCCCCCAACCCCCTCCTTCGTAAGGAGGGGGAGAGCCAGACTGAATTCCCTCCCCTTGCGAAGGGGAGGACGAACGCCTTGCTGCTCCCTCCCCTTGCAGAGGAGAGAGCGAACGCCTTGCTGCTCCCTCCCCTTGCGAAGGGGAGGGTTGGGGTAAGGTCTTCGCAGGGAGGGGGGCCGCTTCTTTCCTAACGCCTTCTGAAAGCAGCGCGTGCAGACGCGCAAGTTCCTCCTCACGTCCAAAAAAGCGGGTGAACTGCAGGGGAAGGCGGGCAGGGAAGACGCCGGAAAGCTGGGCAGCGTGCGGCTCAGAAAAGGTCTCCCTTTCCGCTTTGGGCGGAAACTCGCTCCGCTGCGAGCCTGCGGCGAGCTGCTTTGCAAGCTGTTGCAGGTGCGAGAGACTGCCGGGAGAGACTTCGTTGAGCGAGCCAAGAGCGATGTTTGTGAGCGCGGCGGCAGTCTCCCTGTCGGGAAGGTCTTGCGCGGCGGCGGCCAGGCGCTGAACAGCGGCGCGGTGCGCGCTGCATAACCGGTCGCGTTCCGCGAGTATCCAGGGATCGTAGTAGCCGGGCAGCAGTTCGCCGCTATAGGCGGCGACGGCTGCGGCCAGGAAACGGACTTCCGCCTCGGTCGCCCGGACACGATGGGCGCGCGCCAGCGCAGTCTCCAGTTCGGCTACATCGGTGACGACAGCAGACGCATTCAGCCCGACCGTGGCGCGGTCGGCAAAGAGAACCGCGCCCCACGGCGTCCCCGGCGGTTCCAACTGGCGGCGAAGCGAAGCGAGCGCCTGCTTGAACCGATTGCGGCCCGTATCGAAGTCGGCATCGGGCCACAGCAGGTCTATCAGCGTTTCGCGCGCCACCATGCGGCCCGGATGCAGCGCGAGGTAGGCCAGCAGCGCGCCCGCGCGCCGACTCTCGAAACGCGCTATCGTCAGGTCTCCTTGCCGAGCCAGGAATCGGCCCAGCATCTCAATTCGCCACGGAGCGTTCATTACGGGTATTTTCGGTAGGTCGGCGGTATCTCCTTCTAGCTCGGCCTCTTAACAACACCGGACAGATCGCCTGAGAAGCGCCTGCCGATAGAGGCGTAGGGAAAGTCTAGCCGAACTGCATCATCTGGATAAGGTTGCCTTCCGTATCGCGGAAAGTCGCCAGCAGCGCGCCGCCCGCGTCCGTCGGGGGCAGGAAGAAGGCGACGCCCTGCTGCGTCAGTTCATGGTAGGCGGCGCGCACGTCCTCCACGATGAGCGTCACCATGACGGCGTTGATGTTGAGGTTCGTCTCCGGCAGCGGTTCCGGCGCGACCTGCAATCCGACGCCCTCGTTGAACACGATCCAGTCTTCCTGTTCCTCCTGCACCGTGAAGCCGAGCGTGTCCCGATAGAACCGCAACGCCCGCTCGATGTCCTGAACCAGCACCATCGCCATGACGCCGTGAAACCGCATCGCCCTGTCCCTCGCTTCCTGCCCTCTTCCGACGGCTGCGCTCCACCGCATTCTACCTGCGCGCCCTTCCCCCTGTCAATTTCGCCTCCCTTCCCGCGAAGGCTTGACAGCGTGCGCGCCGTGCTTTATAATGGGGCAGATGCCAAGCCGGGCATGTCCCCACGTGTCCCGGCTCCGCCTCGCTCCACCAGCGTAACCTTCCCGGCAGCATTCTCGTCAAAAGGACGCTGCCGACTCGTTCCTATTCGTCCTACCGATGCCAGGCTTGCACGCTGCGCCTGGCCTCCGGGCGAGGATTGAAACGCACAAATAGACACATAGACATACAAACGAACAAACCACCGACCAGGGGGTTCTGACACATGAAGTGGTCTCCTCTTTTCTCACGCGGGGCGGTCGTGGCGCTGGCCGCGCTGATCCCCGTCACCATCCCGTCTTCCGTGCGCGCCGCCGAACCGGCAGCAGCGCGGGGCGCTGCTCGTGGCGGGGCCGATGCGCCGATCACTATGCCGATGGCCGTCAACTGGAAGTTCACCAGCGAAGCCTTCAGCAATAATCCCTCCGCCCCGGCCATCGCCGACGGAGTCGGCTACATCGCGACCGGCAACCGCGTCTATGCCATTGATCTGAAGACCGGCGGGCAGAAGTGGCGCTATCCCACCGACTCCACGCTCGCCACGACCATTCAGACGACCCCGACCGTCGCCCAGGGGACCCTCTTTTTCGGCGCGGGCGACGGCCTCTACGCGCTGAACACCGCCGATGGCAAGCCCCGCTTCCCGCCCTACCATCTGAAGGCCGGGGTCGTCGCTTCGCCCTTCGTCATCGAGGACACCGTCTATTTCGGCGGCAGCGATGGGCGCCTCTATGCCATTGACAGCAAGACCGGCGAGCCGCCGGGCGGCATCTGGCAGCAGGGCGTGGACGCGGGCGGCGCCATCAGTTCCGATTTCGCCGTCTCGAACGGCATGGTCTACTATCTGACCAACGGCCTGATCCTCCATGCCCGCACGCTGGCCTCCGGCGCGGAACGCTGGGCGCAGCGGCTTCCCGCCGCCATCCGCAACAGATTCATGCCGGTCATCAGCGGCGAGTCGCTCTATATCGGGGCCGCCAACGGCCTGATGAGCTTCCGCCTCAACAACGGCGCGCAGCGCTGGTATCGGTCGCTGCCCGGCGAGGCGGCGGCGGCGCCCGTTGCGGACGAGAACGGCAACGTCTACTTCGTCACCTCGGATCGCGACATCTACGCGCTCGATAGAAACAACCGCCCGCTGTGGCAGCAGGCTGCCAAAGTGGATTTCGAGGTGATCGCGCCGCCCATCGTCGCGGGCAATCTGCTCATCGTCGGCACGGCGCAGGGCGGGGTCTATGCCTTCGACCTGGCGACCGGCGGGCAGAAATGGAGCTACAAACTCCGCCCCAGTTCCCGCAACGCCAACGCTGTCCCGGCCTATACCAACATCACCACCAGCCCGATCGTTGCCGACGGCACGCTCTACGTCTACTCGGACGACGGTACGCTGACCTCGTTCCGCGCCGACGCGCCAGACAGCACGCCGCCGACCGTGACCGACCTGGAGCCGACACCCGGCGACTACATCAACGGGCGTCCGCCGCTCTATTTCACGGCCTACCTCTACGATCCAGGTTCGGGGCTGGATGCCAACTCGATCAAGGTGCGCCTGGACGATCAGACGATCCCGCGCCGCCCGCCCGGCCGCGCCAACAACGATAAGTTCGGCTTCTCCTACGACCCGGATAACGGCCAGGTTCAGTTCTTCACGGTCGAAACCACCGTCGGCAGGTCGAACGCGCTGGCGGACGGGCATCACACCGTCACCGTGAGCGCCAACGACTGGATGGGCAATACGGTCAACAAGACCTGGTCGTTCTACGTGGATGACACGATTCCGCGCCGCACGCGCACCGCCAATACCGGCCAGCGCGGGCAGACGGGTATCGGCGGCAGGGGCGGCATCGGAGGGCGCGGGGGCATCGGCGGCATCGGCGGCGGGGCCGGCGGTCGCGGCGACGAGCGCTAGTTCGCCCTGCGCCCTCCTGGATCGCGTCCGTTTGCGCGCCTGATCCTACTCCTCGGCCCGGCTTCCGCGTGGGAGCCGGGCCGCGCTTTGCGCCTTGAGGACCGGAATGGAAATCGAGACTCCCGCTGCCCAACCTGCCGACACGACGGCTTCGGCCCCGCTCGAAGGCGAGACGCTGCGCGCCTGGCTGCGTCTGACGAACCTTCAGTTCTCTCCCCGCCTGACGACGGCGCTGCTGACCGGCTTCCAGAACGACCCGAACGCTCTCTTTGCCGCCTCTGACGCCGACCTGGACGCCATCCCCGGCTTCCAGACGCGGCATCTGGCCCGCCTGCGCGACCCGGCGTTTGCGCCGACCGACCGGCAGGTGGCCTGGGTGGAGCGGCACGGCGTGCGCCTTGTCCGGCTGGATCAGCCGGAATATCCGCGTCTGCTGCGCGACATTGCCGATCCGCCGCCCCTTCTGTTCGTGCGCGGCGCGTTGGAGGAGACGGATCGCTTCGCCGTCGGCATCGTCGGCTCCCGGCACGCCACGCCCTATGGACGGAACACGGCGGAGCGGCTGGCGCGCGAACTGGCCGGGAACGGCCTGGCCGTCGTCAGCGGCGGCGCGGTCGGCATAGATACGGCGGCGCACCGGGGCGCGCTGGCGGGCGGCGGGCGCACGCTGGCGCTGCTCGGCTGCGGCCTGGACGTGGACTATCCGCGCGAGAACCGCGCGCTCTTCGAGCAGATCGTGGCGCGCGGCGCGCTGATCTCCGAGTTTCCGCTGGGCGCGCAGCCGGAAGCGTGGCGATTTCCCGCGCGCAACCGGCTGATCAGCGGGATGTCGCTGGGGGTGCTGGTGGTGGAAGCGCCCCGGCAGAGCGGCGCGCTCATCACGGCGGCGCGGGCGGCGGAGCAGGGACGTCCGGTGCTGGCCGTCCCCAGCAACATAGATCGGCCTTCCGGCGAAGGCTCCAATGAGTTGCTCAAAGATGGGGCCGTGCCGGTCACGGGCGTGGAAGACGTGCTGCGGGCGCTGGATATTCTGCCTGCCTCTCGCGAGGCGCAGCCCAGCCTGAATCTGGTCTGGGAGAGCGCAGAGGCAGTCCCGGCAGGTTCTCGCTCCGGCGAGGGAAAGCGCGCGGAGACGCCGCGCGGCAGCGCGCTGGCCCGCCAGATGCCGGAAGCGCAGCGCAGGCTGCTGGAGAGCCTGTCGCTATCGCCGCGCCACCTGGACGTCATCGCGCAGGAGGCGGGCATGACGGCGATGCAGGCCGGGGCCGAGATGGTCTTTTTGGAGTTGAGCGGGCTGGTCCGCCGCCTTCCCGGCAACACCTATATCCGCACGCTCTGAACAGGGGAACTATTTGCTTCGGCCAGGCGGCGCATGAATGTCCCTCCCCTGAGAACAGCCGCAGCGAGCTTCTGCTTCTCTCCTCTCCTGCCGCGTGGGAGAGACAGAGGCGCAACGCCTCGTGGTAACGGGGAGCGGCTTTTCCCGCAGAGGTTTCAGCCGCCAATGGCAACAGGAGAGGCTGTCAAGATGTATTCAGGACTTCCCTCACCTTGAGCGATAGAGCCGAGAGCGTGAAGGGCTTGGGCAGGAAGGCGATCCCTGGTTCCAGCACGCCATGATGCACAATCGTATTTTCCGTATAGCCCGAAACGTACAAGACTTTGAGGGTGGGACGCGCAGACAGCAATCGCTCCGCTAACTCCTTGCCGCTCATCTGTGGCATTACAACATCCGTAATCAGAAGCGCGATCTCTCCGGTATACTCTTCACTGATCTGAAGCGCCGCCGTGCCGTTGGCGGCTTCCAACACATGATACCCCAGCCCGCGCAGCGCCTCGGTCGTCAGGGTGCGCACCGCAATCTCATCCTCGACAACCAGAACGGTTTCGGTTCCATACACCGGAGCGGGAGACGAGTCTGCCGGAACCATCGCTTCTGCCGGTTCGGACGCACGCGGCAGATAGATCTTGAAAGTGGTCCCCGTCCCGACTTCACTGTAGAGCCAGATATGCCCTCCCGCCTGCTTGACGATCCCGTAGACCGTCGCCAGTCCCAGCCCTGTGCCTCGTCCTTTCTCTTTGGTGGTGAAGAACGGCTCGAAAATATGCAGGCGTATCCCTTCCTCCATGCCGCTGCCGGTGTCGCTGACCGCCAGCATCACATACTCCCCCGGTGTCACGCCCTCATGCTGGTTGGCGTACTCGGTATCCAGCGTGACATTGCTGGTCTCGACCGTAATTCTGCCGCCCTCGATGGGTATCGCATCCCGCGCATTGACGACCAGATTGATAAGAATCTGCTCGAACTGGTTGGGGTCTACGCAGACCGAGTGCAGATCGGGGGCAGGCTGCATCACGAGTTGGATATGCTCTCCGATCAGGCGCTGCAACAGCGCCTCCAGATTGAGGATCAGGGTGTTGAGATTGACGAGCTTGGGTTCGATTACCTGGCGGCGCGCAAACGCCAGCAACTGGCTGGTAAGCCCCGCAGCGCGTTCGCCCGCAACGCGGATATTATGGAGGTAGTTGGTCAGGCGGCTTTCGTCAGGAAGTTCGGCTTCCAGCAGTTCGGTATAGCCGAGGATAGCGGTCAGCAGATTGTTGAAGTCGTGGGCGACTCCGCCTGCCAGCCTGCCGACGCTCTCCATTTTCCGTGCCTGGAATAGCTGCTCTTCGAGGCGCTTGCGCTCGGTGATGTCCTCTCCTGTGCCGACGATACCGATGATCTTGCCTTCCGAGAACAGCGCGGACCAGCCATAGGCGACCGTTACCGTAGCGCCATCTTTGCGGAGCAGGGGCGTCTCGGTATGGTAAAGGGGGGTTCCTTCTTCCAGTGTGCGCCGCAGATTCTCGACTATCTGATCCTGGCTGTCGGCGGGCAAGAGCATCGTAAAGGGTTGTCCGATCAGGCTTGCGACGGTATAGCCGGTGATCTCAGCCATGCGCCGATTGACCAGTGTGAACCGACCTTCCAGATCCAGAGCGGCGACAGCAAATACGGCGCTGTCCATCACCTTTTCGTGAAACGCATGGGCCTGTTGCAGCGCCTCATTCAGTTGGTTACGCTGGAATTCGGTGTATCGGCGCTGCGCATCGGTCTGGTGGAGTGTCCCCGCGGTTCGCCATATCAGCGTCGTGAACACGGCGCTATTGAGCGTGGTCAGGAGCGCCAGTCCGAACCCAGCATCGTACCATCTGGCGGCAAAGCCCAGATAACAGAGGATGCAGAGGAAGGGCGGAACGGCCACTGCGGCGGGCAGCAGACGGCGCGCGACATCGCCACCGATCGTGTCCATCGTGACGACCCGAATGCTTCCGCGTTCCGGGCGGGCGCAGAGCGCGCCCAATGCAATCAGGTCGAAGGTCAGCGCCATGGGCCAGAAGGGGGAAGAGTATAGGGTATCCTGTTTAGGGGCGATGATACTGTAGAGATAGCTGATGAGCGCAGCAAGGGCGTACAGACCGACGAGGATCAGGAGGAACTGCGCGGGCCGACGCCCGCGCCGATCCTCTACATCCAGAAGGAATAGGGCCAGACCGACAGCAACAAAAAGCACGGCTGAGGAGGGCGCCATGCGGCCCGGAAAGATCGCTCCGGGGAACCCAGCCACACGGCTCATCAGCAGTTGACCTATGCCCAAATCCCGATGCGCGGCGTATTCCAGGAGGGTGAGCAGTCCGATTAGCAGAACGGCGAACGCGCAGACGTCGGCGACGCGGCGTGCGCGTGGGGAGACCTGTTCGCTGCACCGCAGCCAGAGTGTGAGGCCGGAGAGCGCGAAGGCCAGGGCAGCATCGGGTTCTATCGCCGCCAGTCCGACCCGGATGTGCTTCAGTACCGGGACGTTGAACATCCAGCCCAGAATTCCGAGACAGCCTACCAGGGCAGCGATGATGGCAGCCCCACGCGCGCAGGTTTTGAACGCCTCAGCGACATGAGAGGTTTGCTGTTCTTGAGGGAAGGGATCGCTCTTGGAGGCCATACGGCACCTCTGGTCGCACGTCGAATAGGAGACCGATTCTTTTGGGATGGCACAACGGCTTCCGGGCATATATTCCCGCTGGAACAGGCCATATCCTGCTATTCGCTTCCTAATCTGCTCGATGGAGGAGATCTCATGATGGATTTTGTCATGCCGATACTGTTCGCTGCGCTTCTGGCCGTCCTGCTGGGCGGGGCTGCCCCCGCGCACTGGGAAAGACTCGGCCCCGGCGGAGGCGGCGCGCAGTTTCTTCCCACGCTCAGCCCGCACGATCCCAACGCCGCTTTCGTCGCCTGCGATATGACAGGAGCCTATCTGACCCACGATGGCGGGGCCTCCTGGCACATGTTCAATCTGCGCGGGCGGGTGACGTTCTTCGTGTTCGACCCGCTCGATGCCGCCGTCTGCTACGCGGGGGCGGCAGGGGGCTTGTGGCGCAGCCGGGATTCCGGCCAGACCTGGGCGCTGGTCTATCCGGCCCCGGAGAGCGTCACGGGCGTTCGCCTGGCGGGAGACCATGCCGAAGCGCGCCCCATCACCACGCAGCCTCCGGCAGGCCGCATCATGGCGCTGGCGGTAGACCCGGCGGATTCGCGGACCCTCTACGCAGCGATGCAGCAGAACGGCGCGGCCAGCCTCTTCCTCTCCACCGACGGCGGCGCGACCTGGAACCTCTCCGCGCCTCTGCCGGACGGCGGGCGGCAACTCTATGTAGACGCCGCTTCGCCGCGCAATGACCGCACCCTCTATGTCGTCGGGCAGCATACGGTCGCCGTCCGGGAGGGCAATAAATGGCGGCAGGGAGCCGCGCTTCCCGAACAGGCCGCGCTTCTTGACGCTTCGCTTGGCTTTCCGGCGCAGGGCGGGCCGCCTGTCGTCTATGCGGTCACGCGCTCCGGCTGCTTCGTGTCGGAAGACGGGGGGGCCGCCTGGAGGGGATCACCGTTGCCGGGAACCTCGGCGCGGTTTGTCGCGGTCGCGACGAGCCTGCATCACCCGGAAGTCGCCTACGTCTCCTACCAGCGCCTCCATCTCGGCACGGAGACCTTCTTTGGCGTCGCCCGCACCGCCGATAGGGGCCGCACCTGGGAACTGGTCTGGAAAGAGAGCGACACACCGAGCGCGAACATCCACGACGCCTGGATCACGGAGCGGTTCGGGCCGGGCTGGGGCGAGAATCCGTTAGGGCTGGGCGTCTCGCCGAACGATCCGAACCTCTGCTTCGGCACGGATTTCGGACGCACGCTGCGCACCGCCGATGGCGGCAAGACCTGGCAGGCGCTCTATTCCCGGAAGCTGCCGGATGGAAGCTACACGACGACGGGCCTGGATGTGACGACCTGCTACGGCGTACATTTCGATCCATTTCACCCTGACCGCGTGTTCATCTCCTATACGGACATCGGCCTGTTCCGCAGCGAGAACGGCGGGCGCGGTTGGGTCAGTTCGACGCAGGGCGTGCCGCATCGCTGGGTGAACACGACCTACTGGATGGTCTTCGACCCGGAGGTGGAGGGCCGTGCGTGGGCCGTGATGAGCGGAACCCATGATCTGCCCCGGCCCAAGATGTGGCGCAACCAGGAAGTGGCGCGCTATCAGGGCGGGGTCTGCCGGAGCGAGGACGGCGGCAAGACCTGGACGCCCGCGAATACGGACATGCCGGAGACGGCAGCCACGCATATTCTGCTGGACCCGCGCAGCCCGGCGAACGCGCGCGTTCTCTACGTCACCGGTTTCGGGCGCGGCGTGTTTAAGTCCACCGACGGCGGGCAGCGCTGGGCGCTGAAGAACAACGGTATTCGAGGGTCGGAGCCTTTCGCCTGGCGGCTGACGCAGGACAGTCAGGGCGCGCTCTACCTGGTGGTCGCGCGGCGCAGCGAGGAGGGCGATGCCGACGCGAGCGGCGCAGGCGCGCTGTATCGCTCCGAGGACGGCGCGGAACACTGGACGGAACTGCCTCTGCCGCCCGGAGTCACCGGTCCCAACGGGCTGGCCGTAGACCCGAACGATCCTTCTCGCCTCACTCTGGCGGCCTGGGCGCACACGACGGCGGGCGTCGCGCAGGACGGCGGCATCTATCTTTCGACGGATCGTGGGAAGACCTGGAAGCGCGTGCTGGAGAAGGATCCGTTCGTCTACGACGTGACTCTAGACCCGCGCGACCCGCGTACTCTCTATGCGTGTGGCTTTAGCTCCTCCGCCTGGCGCTCGACCGACCGGGGCGAGAGTTGGGAGCGGATACGCGGCTACAACTTCAAGTGGGGCCACCGGGTCGTTCCCGATCCGCGCAACCCGCAGAACATCTACGTGACGACCTTCGGCGGCAGCGTCTGGTACGGCCCGGCGACCGGCGACCCGACGGCGACAGAGGATATTGTCGCGCCTCCAAGCCTCACCTACAGCAAGTAAGCGTAGAACGGCACAGGGTGCAGGCTCCAACCAACTTTGCAGAGGGCAAGAAGGCGGAGACTTCCGCTTCATCAGGCAGCACTATGGTATAATGGAACTGCTTAACATCCAGTAAGGAGGCGGAACCATGACCGCCATTGTCGAGGGGATTTACAAAGAAGGAAAAGTCGAACTTCTCGAAACGCCAGTCGGCTTGCGCGAAGGGCGGGTTCGCGTCATCCTGACCGAAGAGCCAGAAGAAAAGCCCGCGCCACGCTATCTGCAACGTGGCAAATACAAGGGAGGCCGCATGTCCACCCTGGAAGATTTCAAAGAGGCGGAATGGCACGGCGAAGAGGAGTTCGACGACCTCTATGGCCGATAGGTATGTCCTCGATGCGCATACACTCATCTGGTACATCGAGGACAATCCCCGCCTCGGCGTCAACACACGCATTATCATGGATGATCCCGGCAGTTCCCTCTATCTGCCTATCATTGCGTTAGCAGAAGGGTGCCATATTGTAGGGCGAGGCAGAACTTCGATAGCTTCGATTGCCGCTCTCCTTACTGATGTGGACGCCGACCCCCGAATAGCGATAGTTTCCCTAAACCGCGCCATACTTGATCTCTCCCTCACTCTCACCGCCATTACCGAAATGCATGACCGGCTGATCGCCGCTACGACGCTCTATCTTGCAAATGCTGATGAAACGGTTGCCCTCCTTACCTGCGACAGCAATATAACTGCCTCTGGTCTTGTTCCGACTCTCTGGTAACCTCGAATATAGAGGCGTGAGGCAGCTCCTACTCTCCGTTCGTTCTATGGCGTAGCACAGCTATTGCGGCTGCGGAGTCTCGGCTTCGCTCAGTTGGACGACGCGGTTCATCGCCTCGTAGGTGTCGTCGGCGAGGCGTTCGCGGCGCTCTTCGCGGCCCGACCGGAGAAAGACGCGGGACGTGACAACGCGATAGCCGGTCGCGCCGGGATTGCGTACATAGGCGCGGCCCGCTCGCTCTGCCGGACGATAGACCACGCGGGTCAGGCGGGCGGGCGTGGTCGTGGCGAGGACATCCGCAACGATCTGCACGCGCGTTGCGGGCTTCTCCCTGCCGTAGAGCCGGATGTCGAGCGTATCGCCCTGCGCGCTGGCTCGGATACGGATCGGCCAGGCGTAAGGATTGCGGAACCGCAGGTCTATCGTCTTCTGCGCGACCGCCGCATCGCGTCCGGGCGGGACATAGCGCGGCGCGAAGACGTGGGCGTGCCGCTCCACAATCGGCAGCCCCGCCAGGAGCGCGGCGTTATAGAGCGTGGTCGAGGTCTGGCAGACGCCGCCGCCGTAGGCCCGCACCAACTCGCCGTCGTAGCTGACCGGGGCCTTCACATAGCCCTGATCGAGCGACCAGGACTTGACGACGCGGTTGAATGAGAAGACCGCGCCCGGCGCGATCACCTTGCCGTCCAGCGCCGCCGCCGCTTTCCGCGCGTTGTGCCTCTGGCTGACCGTGCGCCCGTTCAGGCTCGTCGCGTAGCCCGCGATCTCGACCTCCGGCTTTTGCGGGGCCGACGCCAGCCGGAACAGCAGCCAGCCCCCGACGCCCACCAGCAGCGCCAGCGCCAGCAGTTCCGGCCCGCGACTTGTGTTTTTCGCCATGGATTGCCTTTCTCAAAGCCGGGTACTGAAAGTACCCGGCTGTGGGGCGGCTGCGCCGCCAAGCGACTGCGAGAATGCGGCTAAACGCGCCTGGCACGAGCCAAGCAGCCGCTTCTCGCGACTCGCGGACGCGAATGGTTTTCCGTCCGAAGGACGGTTGGCCGTAGGCCCTCCAGACGGGTACTTTCAGTACCCGGCCTATCTCACCTCGACCCGCGTTTCCGCCGACTCGGCGCGCGTTTCCGGCGCGTACATCGCCTGCAACAGCGTCGGGAGCGTATGATAGATGCCCGGCGTCTGCGCGCGCAGATTGTACTCGATGACATGCGTGCCTCTGGCAAGGTCGCGGGCGAAGAAGGCGATCCGGTCGTCGCGCACGTCCACGCTCGACCACCAGTACCCCCACTCCACGACCTCCTCCGCCGTGCCGCGTTCCGTCACCTCGCATCCCGATGGGAACGGGTCTTCGATCAGCACATAAGCCAGGTCTTTCGGAACCGTCAGCGTCAGGCGCACGCGGACGCGGTCGCCCTGCTGCAGCCGATTGTGCGTCGGCTCCGTCTGCAATGTCCAGGATGCCTGCCCCGCCTGCTTCGGCAGCACGCGCAGGAACTCCCGCTGGACTCCGATCTTCGCGACGGAGAGCGCGGGCAGGTCTTCGCTGGCGATGGTCTGGCGCAACTGGACGGAGTAGAAGATGGAACTGGTTCCGCCGAGCCGTTCGAGCGTGATGTCGTTCTTGCCGGGGCGCAGTTCCGCCGCAGGGACGCGCAGCGCGAGTTCCTTCTCCTGCCGCAGGTCGGCGGTGAGCGTGTAGGACTGCACAACGCGCCCGTTCAGCCTGATCTGTACCTGCCCGCCCGGCGAGGCGGTTCCCTGCGCGGCGAGATAGTCGCAGAGCGCGGCCAGCACGACGGAGGTATCGCGGGTGCTGGACCAGTACTCTCCCGTGCGCTTGAACATCAGCCAGCGCACGATGGCGCTGATGCGCGGGTCGTTCCGGTTGGCCGCCAGCAGCGCGCGAAGCGCCGCCGCCGTTGCCGTCTGCGCGTCGCCGGAGTAGGCGCGGTAGTCGGCAGGCAGCCCGCTCTCCCACTCCCAGTGCAGCATCCCGCCGTCCGAAACGGCCCGGCGTTCCAGCAGCGGCAGCGCCTCCGAACTGGACGCACCCAGGAGCCTATCGAGCAGGACGACGTAGGCCAGCGCCTCCGGCCCCATCAGCTTGAGGTTGAGTTTGGGCCGCTCGGCCCGCGCGCCTTGCGTCTCGCCCGCCAGCGCCAGCGCATAGAGCAGGAACGCCCGGTCGTTGGACTTGACGCCGGACGCCATTTTCCGCGCGGCCTTGCGCCCGTTCGCCAGCACGCTCTCATTGACCGGATAGCCCTCCGCCTTCGCCACCGCCAGGCCGTAGAGAACGTAGGCGGTCATCCAGGCGTCGTCGGAGTCGTGTTCCCACCAGCCCCAGCCGCCCGTCTCCCGGTGCTGGAAGCGGTAGAGCCGCAGCAGCCCGCTCCGCACCATGCGAGGCAGTTCCGCCGCCTGCGGCACGCTCGCCAGCCCGTGGAGGCGCATGGCTCGCTGCACCAAAAGGTCGGGGAGGAAGCGGCTCATCGTCTGCTCGGTGCAGCCGTAGGGATAGCCGATCAGGTAGTCCAGCGCGCCCGCCATCGCCGTCGCGACCGAGGGCGTGATGCGGATCGTCAGGCGGCTGGCTCCCGGTATCGCCGCCGGATCGAGCCGCACGACCTCCGTCTCCGGGTTCGCGGCGGTCAGTTCGCCCGCGAAGGCGACCAGGTCTTCTCGCCCATGCGCTCGGATGGGCAGCGACGTTTCGACGCCGTCCGTGTACTGCGGGCCGCTCGGCGCCTGCGGCGTCCAGGCCGTGACGCGCAGCTTCGCCTCGCCATAGCCGTCCGCCGCCACGTTCCAGACCGCCTGCCCGACCTTGCCGGGTTCGAGCGTGAGCGTCTGCGTCAGGTCGCCGGAGACCGTCAGGTTTGCGGCGCGCAGGCGGACGAGCGCCGTCTGCGTCGCGCCGGTATCGTTATGCACCAGGGCCATGATCTGCGAGCGGTCGTGCTGCGTGAGGAAGCGCGGCTTCTCCACCCGCACGAAGAAGTCCTTCGCGACGATGACTTTTTCCACCGCCCGGCCCAGGCGCGTGTCCCTTGTCTGCCCGATGACCGTCGCGCGCCACGTCGTCAGGCTGTCCGGCAGGCTGAAGCTGACCGTTGCCCGGCCCCGCGCATCGGTGTGCAGCGTCGGCTCCCAGAACGCCGTGTCGGGAAACTTCTTGCGCGCCGCGATCTGCGGCTCGGCCTTGTCCGCATCGCCGAGGTACTGAATGGCAAACGAATAGGCGGTCTGCACGGCGTTGTAGCGGCGCGGATAGAAGGCGTCGCGCAGCGCGTTCGGATCGTCCTCCCGCAGGGCATAGATAGCCTCGTCCACCACGCCCATCGAGAACTCGCACGGCGTCGGACGGCCCTGCGCATCCGTCGTCAGGATGGAGTAGGTGATCTTCTCGCCGGGCTGGTAACGCGCGGCCCTCACCCCCGTCCCCTCTCCCACGCTGCGGGAGAGGGGAGCCTGTAGCAGAGGCGTTTCTCTCTCTTTCCCCTTCTGCTGGAGTGTGGACGATGAGGAAAGCCCGGCATGAGACTCTCCCCTCTCCCGCAGCGTGGGAGAGGGGACGGGGGTGAGGGCGGGCGTCTTATCCGCGCGGACAGTGATCTTGAGTTCGCGCTGCGGCAGGACGACACGCAGGGGCGCTTCGCTGCGGGCGAACTTCTTGTCCCGGACGTAGCAGGCCACCAGGAACACGTTCGGGCCGTACTCCGCCAGGATGGGAACGCGCACGACGCTGCTTTTCTTCGTCAGCTTCAGGGTCTGGGAGCGATAGACCCGGTCGCCCTCGATAGTGAGCAGCACGGTCTGCCCCGTGCGGACGGCATTGACCAGCACGCGCGCGGTGTCTCCGGCGTGATAGCGGCGCTTGTCGGTCAGCAGGGAGAGATCGGCGTACTCGGTATCGAGGTCACCGCCCTCCTCGCCTGCCGCCCAGAGTCCGGCGCGGCCCAGAATGGCGCGGCCCTTTGCATCGGTAGCGTGGGCCTTGAGGAGCAGTTCCCCCGCGCGCGGCGGCGTCACCGACACGGACACCTTTCCATCCGGCCCCGTCACGAGTTTTTGCGTCCCGACCGTCTGGTAGCGGTATTTGTACTCGCCCTCCTCGTTGCGCTTCCACTCCTGATAGCCGATCTCCAGCGTGATCGGCACGTTAGGCATAGGATGGTCGTCGTAGTCTTCTGCGGTCAGCAGCACGGGCATCGGCTGGCCGGGCGCGGCGACATAG
>Ga0070741_10005620_pt1 | contig 27642 bp, 25 predicted proteins | sample Coa_R1_4_FD_66440 | JGI IMG/M metagenome (GOLD analysis project Ga0070741, IMG submission 66440) | Surface soil microbial communities from Centralia Pennsylvania, which are recovering from an underground coalmine fire - Coalmine... | ecosystem: Environmental > Terrestrial > Soil > Unclassified ...
TCGCGCAGGAGGCGGGCCTCGCCGTCCACTTCCACATCGGGAGCGGAGAGGTCACGAGCCTGTTCACGCCGGAGCGCGTCGCGGCCGCGGGGACGGCGGCGACCTACGGCCTCAGCTCGGTGCAGATGTTCCTCGGCAACGGCGTGCAGGTCGCGGACCTGCTGCTCGCCGGTATCCTGCCCCGCTTCCCCGAGCTGCGGTTCGTGTCGGTCGAGAGCGGCGTCGGCTGGATCCCCTTCCTGCTCGAGGCCGTCGACTACAGCTACCTCGAGGGTTGCCCCGGAAGGAAGGGTGAGTGGGAGCTGCTCCCGTCGGAGTACTTCCGGCGCCAGGTGTACGCGTGCACCTGGTTCGAGAGCATGCCGTTCCACGAGATGCTCGACCAGCTCCCGCTCGACAACATCTGCTTCGAGACCGACTTCCCGCACCCGACCTGCCTGTACGGCAACGTGGAGGAGACGATCGAGCGCGCCGTCGGCGACCTCGACGCGGAGACCCGCCGCAAGATCCTGTGGGAGAACGCGGCTCGCCTCTACAACGTCGAGACCCCCGAGGAGGCCAACGCCCTCGCCGCTACCGCGTGACGGGTCGGAGCAGTTCGTACTCGGGGTTGATCAGCTCGACCCGACCGCGGTTGGTGCCGGCGCGACCCGTCGCCTTCAGCAGCACACCGGGCTCGATGCCCGCGATCTGCTTGCGGCCGAGGAACACGAGAGTCGTGCTGCCGGTCGCGTCGCGCAGGATGCACTCCATCGTCGCGACCGCGGCGCGGGGGCGGACCCGGATCGAGTGCACCCGCCCGACGACGGTCACGAGCTCCCGCGGCCGGATGTCAGCGATGTGCGTCGCCGGTTCGGCGTTCGCGGGGGTCGCAGCCGCGAAGTCGAGGTCGAACAGCTCCTCGGGCGAGACCGGCGCGACGGCCTCGCGCTTCCGACCGAGCTGGTAGGGCACGAACGTCACGTTCGCGTGCGGGAGGTCGGTCAACGCGTCCGCGATGGCGCCCGACGTTCGGTCGTGCAGCAGCATGTGCCAGAGCCGGCTGTGCTCGATCCGCGGGATGAGCACGGTCACCTCGGTGTCGCCACCGGCGAGCGCCTCGGAGACGGTCTCGACCGCGGCCCGGGTCAGGCGACGGTCGGGACACTCGATGATCTCGAGCGTGATGCGCGAGAGGCCGAGCTCCGTCCAGGCCCGCTGGAGCTGGCGGGCCCGCTGCATGTCGACGGCGAAGTGGACGGCTCGCATCTCGTCGGGCATGAGCGCCCGGGCGTACTGGATGGCGCGGGCGGCCGGGAGGTCGAGCTGGTCGAGGAACACGAGGACGACGTGGCGGCGCAGGATCGGCGCGGCGCAGGCCCGGGGCGCGTCCTCGGCGAGCTCCTCGGCCTCGGCGGTGTACTGGCGGTTGAGCCGCAGCAGCACCGCGACGAGCACCGGCACCATCACGATCACCATCCAGGCACCGTGGCTGAACTTCGTGATCGCGATGATGATGTCGACGACGAGCGAGAGCACCGCGCCCGTCGCGTTGACGAAGAGACCCTTGCGCCACCCGGGCTCCTTGCGGGTGACGTGGTGCTTGGCCATCCCCGCCTGCGACAGCGTGAAGCTCGTGAAGACGCCGATGGCGTAGAGCGGGATCAGGCGGTCGACCTTGGCATCGGTGACGAGCAGGATCGCGATCGCCGCACCGGCGAGGAACAGGATCCCGTTCGAGTAGACGAGACGGTGCCCGCGCTTGTTGAGCTGCCGCGGCATGAAGTGGTCCGCGGCGGCGAAGCTCGCGAGCCGGGGGAAGTCGGCGAAGCTCGTGTTCGCGGCGAGCACGAGGATCGACAGCGTCCCCGCCTGTAACGAGTAGAAGAGCACCTGCCCGAGCGCGCCGCCGCCGTAGGTCAGCCGCCCGACCTCGGAGATGACCGTCGGCGTGCCCTTCTCGTAGGGCGCGACGTGCATCTTCGACGCCAGCGCGGAGAGGCCGAGGAACATCGCCCCGAGCAGCGAGCCCATGATCACGAGCGTCGTCCGGGCGTTGCGCCACGCCGGCTCCTTGAAGGCCGGGACGCCGTTCGAGATCGCCTCGACGCCGGTGACCGCGGCACCGCCCGACGCGAACGCGTGCAGCACCACGAAGAGCGCGGCACCCTCGAACAGGCCCGCGCCCGGCGTCCCCACTTTCACGAGGCCGTGGTGGCCGAGCGTCTCGATCGGCAGGTGCGAGAACGCGAGCCGGTACATGCCGTAGCCGAGCAGCACGAGCATGTTGAGAAGGAAGAAGTAGGTGGGGACGGCGAAGATCCGCCCCGACTCCTTGACGCCGCGCAGGTTGCCGAAGGCGATGATCGCGACGAAGCCGAGACAGATCGGGATGCGCGCCGGTTCGAGCGCGCTGAACGCCGACACGAGTGCCGCCGTGCCGGCGGCGACCGACACGGCGACGGTGAGGATGTAATCGGTCAGCAGGGACACACCGGCGACGAGCGCCGGCCGGATGCCGAAGTTGTCCTTCGTGACGACGTACGCGCCACCCGCGCTCGGGTACTCCTTGATCGTCTGGCGGTAGGACAGGATCAGGAAGCCGAGCACGATCAGGAGTGCCACGGTGATGGGGACCACGAGCGAGAACGCGGCGACGCCGACCGCGGGTACGAGTACCCGGAGGATCTCCTCGGTCGCGTACGCCGACGACGACAGGTTGTCGGAGGCGAACACGGCGAGCGCGGTCGGCTTCCCGAGCCGTTGGTGCTCGAGCGTGTCGGTGTGCAGCGGCGGGCCGAGCAGCTTCAGCTTCAGGCGGTAGCGCAGCGACTCGCGCTCGGCCCGCAGCGCGCCGCCGTCCGCGCGGCGCAGCGGCGCGAACTCCTCGTCGAGGTGGATCTCGGGGATGGTCGTCGGGTCGACCGGGGCCTCACCGGTGACGACCGAAGCCGACCCTCCGGATGTAAACGGTTCGCGCTCCCCCACTGACGGAAATCTACCGACTCGGCGATCGACCCGGCGACCAGGAGTGCCCGCTCGGAGGGTCCGCTTGGTATCAATGCAGTTCGTGAGCGGATCGCCGCCGGGTCATCAGCTTCTCGAAAGAAAGCTGGGGGTGTGGATCCTCGCCGTCGCCGGGCCGCTCGCGGTGTCGGGCGCGCTGATCGGATTCCGCGACGAGTTCCCCGCGACGAACGCGGCGCTCGTGCTCGTTCTGGTGGTCTTCGCCGCGGGCACCATCGGGGGACGCCAGGGCGGGATCACCTCCGCCGTCGTCGCCGCCCTCTGCTTCGACTTCTTCTTCACGCGGCCCTACTACTCGTTCAACATCGACAGCCGCGACGACATCGAGACGACGATCGTGCTCGTGATCGTGGGGATCGCGGTCGGAGAGCTCGTCGTCCGCGAGCGCCGGAGCCGGCACATCGCCCGGGCGCGCGGCCGCGAGGTCGACCAGATCCGGCGGGTCGCCGAGCTCGGGGCCGGTGGCGGCTCCGACGGCCGGCTGATCCGCGTCGTCCAGCGCGAGATCGTCGAGCTCCTCGGTGCCCGGGGCGTGCGCTTCGAGCGGCCGCCGTTCGCGACCACACTCCCCCGCATCGGCCACGACCGGGTCACGATCCCCGCCCACGGCGGGCGATTCGGGCCTCCGCTCGGGCCCCGCAACGAGATCGAGCTCCTGGTCTGGGGCGGGGGGCGGGAGATCGGCCGGCTCGTCGTCATCGTCGCCGATGACTCGAGCGCGCTGACGACCGTCCCGTCCGCCGACCGCGCCCTCGCCGTCGCCCTCGCCGATCAGCTCGGAGCCGTGCTCGCGGCGGCGTCGAGGAGTTAGGAGCTCCCGGGGCCGGGCCGGTTCCGGCGCTGACGGAACTCGCGCCGGCGGCGCTGCCACATGACCATCATCGTCACCCGCACGGCCACGATCGCCAGGAGCAGGACGCCGATCAGCACCGCGCCGCTCGCGAGCAGCGCGATCGCGAGCAGGACCGACAGGCCCATCAGGACCCAGCGGATGGTCCAGATGTTGCGCAGCGTCCGCTGCCGGGCAGCCCAGTCGGGCGACCCGGGCGGCGGCCACGACCCGTTCGGGTGCTCCGGCGGCCGGCTCATCGCACCCAGTCTCGCGCCGCCGCGGTCCCGCCGACTATCTGAGGATGTTGACGGCGCGTGCGATCACGAGCGCCGCGAGCATCAGCGACATCGCCGACTGCACGAGCATCGTCAACTTCGCCCAGTGCGTGAGCGGCATGACGTCCGTCGGGCTGAACGCGGTCGCGTTCGTGAACGACGTGTAGAAGTAGTCGGTGAAGCCGGGCTTCCAGTCGGGCGGCGCGATCTCGGGGCTGACCATCTGCGGGAAGAGGAAATCGGGGTGGGGCCGCGGCGCAATCGCACGGGCGACCGGGCCGCCGCGGTCGAACTCCCAGTACCAGAGCGCGAACACGATCACGTTCGTGAGCCAGATCGACGCGCCGGTCACGAGCAGCTTCCCCGAGTCGCGGATTCCCTCCGCGTTGACGAGGTCGATGATCAGGCGTCCGCCGGAGGCCATGTTCCCGGCGCTGAGGAGGGCGACGAGCAGGAGCGTCGCCGCGCGGAGCGCGGGTGAGCGCCGGTTGAGACGCCGCGGGTTCGCGGACAGGATGCCGGCGAGGAGCAGGACGGCCACCACGGCCGTCGCCCACCGCTGGCCGTGCGCGACGCGGTCGGGCAGCGAAGCCTCCAGCCCGATGGCGGCGACCACGCCGATGCTGACGGCGAGACGGGACTCGCCCTCCGACACGCGCCGCCACGCGGGCGCGAGCTGGTCGGTCACGACGTCGACGGCACGGGTCGGGTCGAGCAGCCGCACCCACCACCGGACGCTCGTCGGCCGGACTCGCGCGGGCTCCTCGCTCACGTGATGAATGCTACGAAGCGACCCGGTTCAGGAGGGTGACTCCTCGAGCCCGCACAGCATCGAGAACCGGCCCACCAGACACATGACCGCGAGCAGGTTGATCTCGACGATCTGGGTCGGCGTGAAGTGCGTCCGCATGGCGGCTCGCTCGACCTGCCCGATCGACTGGTGGTCGGTCGCCAGCTTGAGGACGTAGTCGATCGCCACGCACTCGTCGTCGGTGAAGCCCGCACGATCGCCGGTCGCCAGCTTGGAGACGAGGTCCTCGGTGAGGCCGGCCTCGGTCGCGGCCGGGACGCGCCCCGCCATGCAGACGGGGCACCGGGTCGTCTGCGCGACCGCGAGCCGCACGATCTCCGTCAACCGCGGGCCGAGATGATTGTCGAACCGGAGCGGCAGGTACGCCTCGTTGTAGCGCCGGAAATGGTCGGGCGCGTGCCCCATGATCCGGATGAAGTCACGCAACCCGGGACGCGTCGTCCCTTCCCACTGCTCGCGCAGGTCGTCGGGTAGCTCGTCGACCGGCACCAGCGGGACGAACTCGTACCCACCGTTCCCGCTCACGGGACTCACGGTACCCCCGCAGTCAGGAGACGGCCTCGAGCGCGAGGTCGGTCTCGACGACGAGCATGAAGCGACCCCGCCCCGTCTTCTCGATCCGGATCGGCGCGCCCCGCTCGTCGAGGCGCCGCTTGAGGAGGATGAGCCGGCTCTCGAGGTTGTCGCGGAACTCCGGGAGCTGGAGCGACGGATCGAGCCGCACCTCCTTGTTGGTGAACTCGGATCGCCCGTCACGTTCGTAAAGGCCCAGCAGCGACCACAGGATGCGACCGGCGACGCCCTTGATGAGGTACTCGCCGTCGAGGAACGTGCTCCCGTCGACCGGGAAGAAGCGCACGCGCAGCGCCGGTGCACCCGCGTCCCGTCGGGCGCCGCGGCGGCCGTCCCCCTCGAGCTCGGTGTCGCCGCCCGCCCGTTCGTGGGCCCAGTCGATCTCGATCGCGCTGGCGACGAGGGTCGCGACCACGGTCAGCAGCGCCTCGTCGGCGGGCGTGAACGCGAGCCGCCGGGCGCTCTCGATCACGACGACGCCGACGAGCTGGCCCAGCACCATCGCGGGCACGGCGACCTGGCTCTCGGCGTGCGCGAGCCCGGGCAGCGGGATCTCGCGGCCCGGCGCCGCGCCGCCACCCTCCTCGTACGCGCGCCGGACCGTCCGCGCGTACGCCAGCATCTGGCCGAGGTTGCCCACCCGCATGGGCTCGGCGCGTGCCGCCGCCATCCCGATGATGCCGTCGCCGACCCGCACCTCCGACCCGACACCCTCGGTCGCGTAGCCGTGGCTCGCGATGGTGTAGAGGCGCTCGCCGGTCTCGTCGAGGAGCATCAGGAGCGAGTGCTCGTAGCCGAACAGCTCCGCCAGGCCGGTGAGGGTGGTCGCGACGAGGGTGTCGAGATCGGGGCAGCGGGCGAGCCGCGCGCTCAGCTCGGCGAGCCGGAACGGGACGGCTCGCTCACCGCCCTCTCCCGTCACGACTCGCGCCCACCGTCGGGCCCGGCATCGCGCATCTCGGCGAGATTCGCGGCGGACGGTACGAGCTCGAGCTCGACGACGCGGTAGACGTCGGCGCTCCGCAGCTTGAAGACGTCCTGCATGCCGGTCAGCGCGGCGATCGCGTCGATGTCACGACGGAGCCGCTCGAACAGCGGCCCGCGCCGCTCTGTCCGCTCGTACCGCAGCACCATCCGGTAGCGGTCGTAGGTGTGCGGGTCGATGACCTCGACACAGGCACGAGGGTTCTCGGCCAGGTTGCGGACCGTCTTCGAGAAGAACTGGTTCGACAGCGCGACGTGGTCGTCGTCGACGAGGTGGACCCGTGACAGGTGCGTGACGTTGGGAACACCGTCGGCTGACGCCGTCGCGATCGCGGCGGGAATGATCCCCTCGAAGCACGACTGGATGTCGTACAGGGTCACCTGCCGCCGCGGGCTCACGACCGGATCCCGGTCGGCGCGAGCCTCGTGCCGGCGGCGGGCCCGGGCGTCTGGTCGAAGATCGCCTCCACCACCATCACGCAGGCGACGACCCCGGGCGGGGCGAAGCGCTCGATGACCTCGGCCGCGGCGAGGTCGGCGTCCACGAGCACCGCGATGCAGCGGGCCCAGTTGCTGTCGAACCGCACCTCGTCGGCCGACGTACGCGGCTCGACGGCGGTGACGTGCCCCTTCACCTGCATGGAGTCGAGCGTCACGAAGTCGGTCGCGGTGAGCGCGATCCGGCCGTTGGCCCGCAGGTTCGCGAGCGCCACGTCCGCGTTCGCCGTGAGGAGCACGCGCAACCGGCCGTCCGCCTCGACGTCGACCGCCCACGCGCGCGTCGCGTCGGGGAGGCCGTCGTCGTCGACGGTCCCGACGATGAGCGAGCAGGGCGCCTCGAGGAACTCCTTCGCCGCCGCGTCGATCAAGGGTTCAACCACCTCGGGCATTCGTGCGTCCGTGTGTAGCGATTTCTTAGCGTCCGCTCACGCGCCTTTCAGGAGCGGGGACGCCGGCTCGACCGCACGATGGTGGCACGACAACACGCCCACCGTGCGCCGGCGGACGGCGGCACGCCCGGAAAGGAACACACCCGATGACCGCAACGACCACCTCCATCCCGGCCCTCGCCGTCGAGACCGCGGCGCTCGAACAGGTGACCGAGGACCTCTACCGCGACATCCACAAGGGCATCCGGGCCGAGCTGTTCGCGGTGACCGCGGCCGCCGGCCGGGTTGACCCGGGCGACGCCGACGCCGTGCGTGCCGTCGGCGACCAGTGGCGCCGGGTGGTGTTCGTGCTGGTCTCGCACAGCGAGCACGAGGACCAGTGGGTGCAGCCCGTGCTCGAGCGGCACTCGCCCACCCTCGCGGCGCAGGTGGCCCGCGAGCACCCGCAGCTCGAGGCGCACATGGCCGCGCTCGAGATCCTCGCCGACCGCGCCGCCGAGGCGTGCCCGGCCGACCGCCGGCTGCTCGTCCACCGCATGTACCTCGGCTTCGCGTCCTTCACCGCGGCGTACCTGCAGCACCAGGAGGTCGAGGAGTTCCAGGTGATGACGCTGCTGTCGAAGGAGATCCCGGTCGCCGAGCTCCAGGCGCTCCACGGCGCGCTCGTCGCGAGCATCCCACCCGACGAGCTCGCGGCCTCGGCCGCGGTCATGCTGCCGGCGATGAACGTCGAGGACCGGGTCGGCGTGCTGGGCGGGATCCAGGCCGCCGCGCCGCCCGAGGCGTTCGCCGGGATGATGGGCCTCGCCGAGTCGGTGCTCGACCCGGCCGACTACCGGGCCGTCGCCGACCGCCTCGGCGTCGCGTAGCCCGCTCTCTCGTTGTTCTCTGAACGATGCGCGTCGGACGTCGACGCGCATCGTTCAGAGAACCGGGGGGATCAGTACGCGTCGAGGATGTCGACGACGAAGACGAGGGTGTCGGTGCCCTTGATGCCGACGCTCGCCTGACCCTGGGCTCCGTAGCCCTTGCCGGGTGGGATCACGAGCAGCACCTGGGAGCCGACGGTCTGGCCGACGAGGCCCTCGTCCCAACCCGCGATCACCGCGCCCTGCCCGATCGCGAAGTCGATCGGTTGGCCGCGGGCCCACGACGAGTCGAACTGCTTGCCGTTGCGCCAGATCACGCCGGTGTAGTGGACGGTGATCGTCTGGCCGGCGGTGACGGCGGGCCCCGTGCCCTTGACGAGCGGCTGGACGACGAGCTGGGTCGGTGCCGCCTTCTTCGGGACCTTGATCGTGGGACGGCCGTCGGCGGCGAGCTTGACCTTGGGCAGGCCGGCGACCGGCGCCACCTTCGTGCCCGTGGCCCGCTTGAGGACCTGGCGCAGCCCCTTCACGTCGACGACGAACAGGATGGTGTCGGTCTTCTGCACCAACGTGCTCTGGATGCTGGCGGCGAGTCCCTCCTTGGGCGCGACCGCGATGAGCTCGCGGGCGCCGACCGACTGGCCGATGAGGCTGTTCACGAAGCCGGGCAGGAACTGCTTCGGGTCCAGCACGACGCCGACCGCGGTCTTGCCGTACGTGCTCTGGACGACCTCGCCGGTGCGGCCGTCGATCACGACGTAGTCGACCGTGACCTTCTCGCCCTTTGCGAGCTTGGCCCCGGTGCCCGCGGCGATCTGGCGGTGCGCGCTCGTCGACAGGGAGAACGGCTTGTCGAAGGTGACCGTCGGCTCCTGCCCCGCCGCGCCCGACACCGTGACGTCCGCGAGGGACGGCTTCGCCGCGGCCGCCGAGGTGACCGCGCCGGCGAGGGCGAAGCACACGACGAGCGGGACGGCGAGGAGACGGCGCACGAGAAGCCTTTCGAGGACGCGGGGAAGCGTCCAGGGTACCGGCGGGCCCGGCCGCCCCGGACGCGGCGCTCAGGTTCGGCCTCCCGCCACCTCGCGCCGGTACGACTCGAGCCGTTCGACGAGCTCGTGCGGGTGCGCGAGCGCGGGCAGGTGACCGCCCGCCATCTCGTCGGGGACGATGCCCAGCCGATCGCGCACGACGCGGCGCTGGAAGTCGGCCGGGAAGAAGCGGTCGTCGCGGCAGAGCAGGAACCGGGTCGGGACGTCCGGCCACGCCGCGAGCGGCCACGGCTTCTCCATCGGCGTGCCGGACTGCGGGCGCTCGCCGCGGCGGAACGCCTCGGCCGCGATCTCGGGCGCCACGTCGTGGAAGAACTCGTCCATGGGGTCGAACTCGTCGCCGAGCGACCGTCCGTCGCGGCGTGCCTGCTCGCGCCGGGCCGCCTCCCATCCGGTGTTCTCCCACCAGTCGGCGGGCCGTTCGCCGGGCGCGGGCACCATGGCGGCGACGAGCACGAGCAGCCGCGCCGGGACGCGCGCGCACACGAGCGGCGCCGTGAACCCCGCGAGCGACTGGCCGACGACGACGAGGTCCGGCCGACCGCCGATCGCGTCGACGACCACGTCGGTGTACTCGGCCAGCCCCGCCCGGTCGTCGTCGCAGGGCAGGTCGGGCGCGACGACGTCGTGGCCGAGCGCGGCGAGCTCGGGTGCGACGAGATGCCAGTACCAGGCGTCGGACCCGGCGCCGTGGATCAGCACGTACGTGGCCATCGTCGCGCCTCCCGCCTCTCCTCTCGACTCTCCTACCCACCGGGCCCGGCCCGGGTGCCGCGAGGTTTCGACCGGTCCCGGGCCGGGAACTCATCGGCCACCGACCGGGACGAATCGCCCGATCGAGGAGGCGCGCCCGTGGCCAGCGAGGGATTCCACGAACCGGTCGAGCTCATCGACGCGGAGACGATGGACCGGCACCGCGCCATCCAGTCGCTCACCGAAGAGCTCGAGGCGATCGACTGGTACGACCAGCGCGTCGTCGCCACGTCCGACGAGAGCCTTGCCGCGGTGCTCGCGCACAACCGCGACGACGAGAAGGAGCACGCGGCGATGGCGCTCGAGTGGCTCCGGCGCCGCGATCCCGAGCTCGACGCCCAGTTGCGCAAGTACCTGTTCACGAGCGACCCCATCACCGAGATCGCGCCGGACGAGTCCGCGTCCGCGGACCCGGACTCGGCTCCGCCCGAGGCGTCGAGCGGCTCGCTCGGTATCGGTAGCTTGAAGGGACAGCCATGACCGACCACCTCCTCCGGGACCTGGCGCCGATCTCGGCCGCCGGATGGGAAGCCGTCGAGAGCGACGTCAAGGCTCGGCTCGCGGAGTACCTCGCCGCCCGCAAGCTCGTCGACTTCGAGGGTCCGCACGGGTGGTCGTACTCCGCGGCGAACCTGGGGCGCACGGCGACCGTCACGGCGCTGGCGGAGGGCCTCGTCGCCCGCCAGCGACGGGTGCAGCCGGTGGTCGAGGTCCGCGCGCCGTTCGGTCTGTCGCGAGACGAGCTCGACGACGCCGAGCGGGGCGCGCCGGACGTCGACTTCCCCGAGCTCGACGAGGCCGCCCGTCGCATCGCCGTCGCCGAGAACGTCGCCGTCTTCCACGGGCACGGCGCGGGTGGGATCCGCGGGGTGACCGAGGCGTCGTCGCACGACGCGATCGTTCTCCCGGAGGCCGCCGAGAGATACCCGACTGCCGTCGCGCGCGCGGTCACGATGCTCCGCGACGCGGGGATCGGCGGCCCGTACGGCCTGGCGATCGCGCCCGCGGTGTACACGCGCATCATCGAGACGACGGAGCACGGCGGCTACCCGTTGCTCGACCACCTCCACCAGATCCTCGAAGGCCCGGTCGTGTGGGCGCCCGGCGCCGAGTGCGGCGTCGTCCTCAGCCTCCGCGGCGGCGACTTCGTCCTCGACGTGGGCGAGGACCTGTCGATCGGGTACGTGTCGCACGACGCCGACACCGTGCAGCTCTATCTCGAGGAGAGCTTCACGTTCCGCGTCCTCGAACCCGACGCCGCGGTGCCGCTGCGCAGCGGCTGACGTGGGAGGTCGTCGCGCGGAGCCGCTGGCGGCGGGTCGGTTCGGGAGCTGGCTCACCGGGATGCAGCGGGCGCTGCGCGGCGAGGCCGACAGCGACGTTCCGTGCGACGGGTGCACGGCCTGCTGCCGGTCGGCGCAGTTCGTGCACATCGAGCCCGACGAGACCGACGCCCTCGCGCACATCCCCGCCGAGCTCCTCTTCCCCGCGCCGCTCCGGCCACCCGGTCATCTCGTCATGGGCTACGACGAGCAGGGCCGCTGCCCGATGCTCGGCGAGGACGGGTGCACGATCTACGAGCACCGGCCGCGGGCGTGCCGGATGTACGACTGCCGCGTGTTCGCGGCCACCGGCGTCACCGTCGCCGGCGATCGCCAGGCCGCGATCCGCGAGCGGGTCGACCGGTGGCGTTTCGAGCTCCGGACCGGCGCCGAGTCCGCCCGGCGCGACGCGCTGCGGGCCGCGGCGGCGTACCTCGCCGAGCACCCGGACGTGCTGCCGGAGGGCGCCCCGAGCGGCCCGACGCAGCTCGCCGTGCTCGCCGTCGAGGTGCACGAGGCCTTCCTGGAGACCGACCCCGGGTCGGGCCGGGCGGTCGTGGTGACGCCGGCGGCCGACGCGGTGCGCGAGCGGCTCGCCCACTGAACCCGCCCAGGCCGGGACCTCTTGCCCTACCGGGCGCTCCGGGTGTCGCGGAGACTCGGGTCGTGCGTCACCTCACCGCCCATGGGACCGGGACGCGGCTCGCGCGGGTCGACACGGCGAGCCGCTCGTTCCCGACCGACGGCGACGGTCGCGGGCCCGGCCCGCTCCTCCGTGCCGAGCACGTCGAGAAGATCTACCGGACCGGCGCCGGCGCGGTGAACGCCCTCCGCGACGTCTCCCTGTGCGTGCGCAACGGCGAGTTCGTCGCCGTCATGGGGCCGTCGGGCTCCGGGAAGACGACCCTGCTGAACTGCCTGTCCGGGCTCGACGACATCGACGGCGGGCAGGTGCTCCTCGACGGCTCCGCGCTCCACGACATGAGCGACGCCGACCGGACCCGCAATCGCGCCGAGTCCATGGGGTTCGTGTTCCAGGCGTTCAACCTCATCCCGGTACTGAGCGCGGTCGAGAACGTCGAGATCCCGCTCCTCCTCGCGGGTGTCCGCGCGGCGGACGCCCGCCGCCGTGCCACGGAGACACTCGAGCGTGTCGGCCTCGGTCACCGCACCGCGCACCGACCCACCGAGCTCTCCGGCGGCGAGCAGCAGCGCGTGACCATCGCACGCGCCCTGGCCGGACGGCCTCGCATCCTGTGGGCCGACGAACCGACCGGCGCCCTCGACTCCGAGAGCGCCGCCGACGTCATGCAGCTCATGAACGAGGTGCACGCCGACGGCGTGACGCTCGTGCTCGTCACGCACGACCCCGCGGTCGGCGGCCAGGCCGAGCGGATGATCCGGATGCGCGACGGGCGGATCGTCTCCGACCACCCCGCGACCGCAGTCGGGCAGTGACGTGGCGATCGTCCTCGCGGTCGCGCTGTCGCTCCCGTTCGTCGCGGTACTGATCGGCTCGCCGCTCCTCCGGCGGCTCGCGCTGCGCAACAGCCGGCGCCGGCCGGTCGAGGCGCTCCTCGTCATCGGCGGCTCGCTGCTCGGCACCGCCATCATCACCGGCTCGCTGATCGTCGGGAACACCATCGACCGGTCGATCCGCGCCGCCGCCTACGACCAGCTGGGCCCGATCGACGAGCTCGTCTCGGTCCCTGCGAGCCAGGCCGGCGCCCTCGCCCACCGGTTCGAGCACTTCTCGTCGCCGGCGATCGACGGGAAGCTGGCCCTGACCGAGACCGGAGCGGCGGTCGTCCGCCCGGGCCGCGGCGGCGGGACGCAGCCGCGGGCCCAGCTCCTCGAGGTCGACTTCGCGGCCGGGCGGCGGTTCGGGGGTGATCCGGCCGCGACCGGCCTCAGCGGGCCGACCCCACGGGCCGGCACCGCGGCGATCACGCGCGATCTCGCCGACAAGCTCGCGATCGTGCCCGGCGACCGGATCGCCGTGTTCACGGGCGGCGGGAGCGCGACGCTCACCGTCGACCGCATCCTGCCCCGCCGCGGCGTCGCCGGCATCTGGACGGTCGACGGCCGCCAGCAGTCCTACAACGTGTTCACCGCGCCGGGCACGATCGCGGCCCTGGCCGCGGCTTCCACCGGCTCCGCCGCGACCGAGCCGCCGCAGGCCTTCCTCGCGTTCTCGAACGTCGGCGACGTCGAGACCGGCGCGACGCTGACGCATCGCGCGGTCGCCGCGATCGACCGCCAACTCGGGGACGTGACCGCGCGCGCCCGGCCGGTGAAGAAGGATCTGCTCGACCGCGCCGACGAGAGCGGGAAGGGGCTGAGCCAGCTCTACTTCACAGTCGGCATGTTCGCCGTCGCCGCCGGCGTCCTGCTGCTCGTGAACGTGTTCGTCATGCTCGCCGACGAACGCCGCTCCGAGCTCGGGATGCTGCGCGCCATGGGCATGCGCCGCCTCCGCCTCGTGGGCGGGCTGGCGACCGAGGGCTGGATCTACGCGGTGCTCGCGAGCGCGCTCGGCGGGGTGCTCGGCATCGGGTTCGGTTGGGTCATCGCGTGGCGGGCCGATCACATCCTCGGCTCCGGCCGTGAGGAGAACGCGCTGCACCTCACGTTCACGTTCAACTGGCCAACGGTGCTCACGGGGTTCGCGCTCGGACTCGCGATCTCGATCGTGACGATCGTCCTGTCGAGCGCGCGCATCGCCCGCTTCAACGTCATCCAGGCGATCCGCGACATCCACGAAGCGCCACCGGCACGCCCCCGCCGCCGCTGGGCCCGGCTCGGCGACGCCGTCGTGGTGCTGGGCGTCGGGATGACCGTGCTCGGCTTCGCGGGGCCCGAGCCCTACAGCATCATGCTCGGCCCGATGCTCGTCGCCGTCGGCGTCGCACCCACGCTCGCCCGCCGGCTCCCGGCGAGACCCGTGAGCGTGGCGGTCTGCGCCGCCGTCCTGGCGTGGTCGATCGCGAGCGTGGCGGTCGTCGGAACCCTCGACATCGCGATCGAGATCCCGATGTTCCTCGTGCAGGGCCTCACGATGGCTGCGGCGTCGGTGTTCATCGTCACCGCGTACCTCGGACGGGCCGAAGAAGCGCTCGCCCGCGGCGGGAAGAAGACCCTGCCGGCCCGTCTCGGCATCGCGTATCCGGTCGCGCGCCGGTTCCGGACCGGAATGACCCTCGCGATGTTCTCGATCATCATCCTCACCCTCGTCTACATGGGCGAGATGTCGTACATGTTCACCGGCCGGTCCGACGAGATCACCCGCAACCTGTCCGGCGGCTACGGCATCGTCGTCGGCTCGAACCCGGCGAACCCGATCGCCACGGACCGGCTGGCCGCGCTGCCGGGCGTCGGCCGCGTCGCGCCACTCGGCTACACGAACGCGGAGTTCACGAGCCCCAACCGGAAGCGCACGGCGTGGCCCGTGACCGGGGTGACGGCCGCCCTCGCGGACGCCCCGCCCGTCCTCAAGGACCGTGGGCACTACGCGACCGACGCCGCGGCGTGGGCGGCCGTGGCGCGCGACCCGCACCTCGCGATCGTCGACGACTACTTCCTGCAGGTACCGGGCGGGCCCTCGGCGCGCGCCGCGGGCATCGGCGACCGGATCGTCATGACCGACCCGGCCACGGGACGGTCGCAGCGGTTCCGCGTGGCGGCGCTCGGCGAGGGCGACATGCTGCTGAGCGGTGCGTACGTCGGTGAACCTGCGCTCACCCGTGTGTTCGGCGAACGGGCGGTGCCGTCACGCTTCTTCGTCTCGGCGGCGCACCCCGACGCTGCGGTCCGCAGCATCCGGACGACCTTCATCGGCAACGGAGCCGACGCGCAGACCGTCCGCAGCATCGTCTCGACCACACTCGCGCAGAACTCTGGCTTCTTCACGCTCATGCAGCAGTTCGTCGGCGCCGGGCTGGTCGTCGGGATCGCGGGGATCGGCGTGATCATGTTCCGGGCCGTGCGCGAGCGGCGGCGCCAGGTCGGCGTGCTCCGATCGCTCGGCTTCCCGCACGCGTGGGTGGGCAACGTGTTCATGTTCGAAGCGGGCTTCGTCGCCGCGATCGGCATCGGTCTCGGCGTCGTGATCGCCCTCATCGCGAGCTACGTGCTCGCGGCGACGGGCGCCGACTTCGCGCGGGGCTTCCACTGGGGCGTTCCGGTCGGCGAGGTGGCGCTCATCGTCGGGATCGCGCTCGCCGCCGCCGTCCTCGCCGCGCTCCTCCCGGCCCGGCAGGCGGCCCGCATCCAACCGGCGGTCTCCCTCCGCGTCGCGGACTGACGGGGGCGGGCCCGCACCCGCGTCCGGTTTCACGATCAGTGGGTCGGGGCACGAACGCGGCGTGTGGTTCCTCGCGCTCGCCGCGCTGATCGTCGTCTCGATCGTCGGCGCGCTCTGGTACGGCTGGTTCCGCCACAGCTGAGGCACCCTCCTCGCTACTGTTCGACTCGTGCGCGAGCCGACCAACGCGGTCGAGGTCGAGCGGGACGTGAAGGTCACCATGCCCGACGGCGTGGTCCTCCTCACTGACGTGTACCACCCGGTCGGAGTCGGCGACGCGCCGACGATCCTCGAGCGGACGCCCTACGGCCGCGCCGGGGTGGCGACGATGGCGGGCCCCGAGTTCGCGGCGCGGGGCTACCGGTACGTCCTGCAGGCGTGCCGCGGCACCGACGGCTCGGGTGGATCGCACAGCTACTTCGCGGAGGCGGCCGACGGACGCGCGACCGCGGACTGGATCGCCGGGCAGGCCTGGTTCGACGGCCGCCTCGGCTCGTACGGCGCGAGCTACATGGGCTTCACGCAATGGGCACTCGCCTCCACCCGCCCTCCGTGGCTCCAGGCGATGGCGATCGCGCTGTCCACGTCGGTCCGCAGCTTCTCCTGGTATCCGGGCGACTCGCTCGCGCTCGAGGTCATCGTCCCGTGGGACCTCGGCGCCCTGCAGTTCAACAAGCCGGCGAACCGCCCCGTGGTCGACGACGTGTCGGCCGAGGCGGTGGAGAGGCGGATGGCGGAGCTGCAGACCGCGTTCCTCCACCTGCCGCTCGGCGACGTTCTCCGGGCCACCGCCGGCGAGGACCTTCCGTTGTTCCAGGACCAGCTCGAACACGCGAGCGCGCGCGACCCGTTCTGGGCCGACATCGACTTCCGCCGGTTCCTCGCCGACTGGACCGTCCCGACGCTCCTCGTCGACGGATGGCACGACTACCCGCTGCCCGGGGTGTGCGACGACTACGCCGCGATCCGCGCCGCGGGGGCGCCGGTGCGGCTGCGCATCGGCGCGGGCGGCCACCTCGGGGGCGGCGGCGAGGGCGGCATGACGGACGCGCCGCTCGACTGGTTCGACACCTACCTGCTCGGGAAGCCCGAGCTCCTCGCCCGACCACTGCCGAGCCGGCCGGTCGCCGTGCACGTCCAGGGCGTCGGCGGGACGTGGCGTGACCTCGACGACTGGCCGCCGCCCGCGTCGGCGCCCACCCGCTGGTACCTGCACGGCGGGGGGCGGCTGAGCACCTCGCCGCCGGCCGCGGCGTCGGAGCCCGACCGCTACCACTACGACCCGGCCGATCCCACACCGTCGGTCGGCGGGATCGGCATGCTCACGGGCGGCCCGCGCGACAACCGAGCGCTGGAGGCGCGCGCCGACGTCGTCGTCTACACGAGCGACGCGCTCGCCGAGCCGCTCGAGCTCGTCGGGCCGGTGCACGCGGAGCTGTTCGTGAGCTCGAGCCTGGAGCACACCGACTTCTTCGTCCGCGTGTGCGACGTGTATCCCGACGGGCGGTCGGTCAACGTGTGCGACGGGCTGCAGCGCTTCGACCCGTCGACGATCGACCGTGGCCCCGACGGGACGTTCCGGGCGAGGGTGCGGGTGTGGCCGATCGGGCACCGCTTCGCCGCCGGGCACCGCCTGCGCGTCCAGGTGTCGAGCGGCGCCCATCCCGTCTACGCGCGCAACCTCGGCACGGGCGAGCCGCCGGCGACCGCAACCGCGATGCGCGCCGCCGACCAGGCCGTCTTCCACGACCCCGACCGTCCCTCGTCGGTCACCCTGCCCGTGTTCGGTCCTGGCGGGCCCTCACTCGTCGAGGAGGTCGCCGCCGAGCGCGGCTTCGGCCGCGAGCGCACGACCGGCACGCTGGCGGCGGACGATCGCCCCGAGCGAGATCAGCACGACGACCGCACCGACGATCTGTAGGGCCGCGAGCGTCTGCGAGAACAGGAGCCACGCGCCCACGATCGAGACGACCGGGTTCGCCAGGGTCAGCATCGAGGTGATGCTCACGTCGACGTAGTGGTGCGCCCACGTCATGAGCCCGTGCCCGACCATGCCGGGGAGCAGCACCAGCCCGACGAGGAGGAACCAGTCGGCCCCGTGGATGGCGCCGAGATCGGGTGACGCCAGGGCGGCCCAGGGCACGACGATCACGGCCGTCCCGATGAAGACCGACGCGAGCAGCGCCCACGCGTGGACGTCGTCCCGGCGGATGCGTTTGGCGAGGAGGAAGTAGCCGGTGAACACGAGCAGGTTGGCGACCGCGAGAAGGTCGCCACCGAGACTCTCGTGGGCGCCGCTCGCGCCCGCGACGACGACGGCGACGCCGGCGAACGCGACGACGGCCCACGTCACCTCGGAGCGCGCCCGCCGCTCGCCGAACAACGGAACCGCCGCGAACAGCACGAGCGCCGGCTGCAGCGCCGGGATGAGCGTCGCGTCGACGATCGACGTCTGCCGGAACGACGAGAAGCCGGTGATGATGCTCAGCGCGAAGCACACCGCCGTGGGAAAGGCGATGCGCACCAGACGGAACGTGATCCGACCACCGGTGAGGTAGGCGACCGCGACCGCGATCGGGATCGCGACGACGACGCGGAAGAAGACGATCGTCTCGGCGCTCGCGTCGATGCCCTTCACGAACAGTGGCCCGAAGCCCCAGGCGAAGACGGCGATCGACGCGGCGACGATGGGTACGCCGCCTGCCCGATGCGTCGTCGTCACGCGGCGCAGGGTAGCGGCGCCGCCGCCGTTCGCCGGATGGATTCAGTCCTCGAGCACGGTCAAGTCGAGGCGCGCCAGCCGTTCGGGATCGGCGACGACGTCCATCTCGACGATGCGCCCGTCCCGAACCGTGAAGCCCATCACCGAGAACGGCTGCTTGCCGCGGACGACGACGACGCCCGCCGCGCCGTTCACGAGCGCCGGGCGCACGTAGGGCGACAGGTGGGCGAAGGTCATCGCCCGGCTCGCCACCTCGGTCGCGCCGTGCACCACGAGGGTCGAGCCCGGCCGGGCCGTCCCGCCGTCGGAGCGCAGCACGACATCGGGATCGAGCACGGCGACCAGCGCCTCGAAGTCGCCGTCGCGGGCCGCGGCGAAGAACGCGTCGACGACCTCGCGCTGGCGTGCGAGATCGGCGTCGGGGACGGCCGACGATCCCTGGACCCGCCGGCGGGCCCGGCTCGCGAGCTGGCGGGTCGCGGTCGGCGTGCGGCCCACGATCGGCGCGATCTCCTCGAAGGGCACGCCGAACATGTCGTGGAGGACGAACGCCAGGCGCTCGGCCGGGCCCAGCATCTCGAGCACCACGAGGAGCGCGAGGCCGACCGAATCGGAGAGCAGCGCCTCGTGTTCGGGGTCGACGCCGTCCTCGGGGCTGACGACCGGGTCCGGCACGTAGGGGGCGAACGGCTCCTCGCGCCGGGTCCCCCGCGAACGGAGCATGTTGAGCGCCACCCGGCCCACGACGGTGGTCAGCCACCCGCCCAGGTTGTCGATCGCCTCGGAGTCCGAACGGCTCAGCCGGATCCAGGCCTCCTGGACGGCGTCGTCGGCCTCGGTCAACGAGCCGAGGAGCCGGTACGCGACCGCACGCAGGTGCGGGCGGTGCTCCTCGAACCGCTCGGCGAGCCACTCGTTCTGGTCCATCACGGATCCCTCCGACGGTCGGTCTCCAGACCTTGACCCGGGAACGGGCCCGGATGTGACAGACGCCACTGCCCGGTCACATTCGGCGCCCCGGCGGGGACATACCCGGCGCGGGAAGAAAGATCCTGAGAAGTGGCCAGAGCATGACCGATTTCTTCTGTCATGGTCGGGCGGTCTCAATCGTCGTCATGTCGGGCGCAGCTCGGAGCCGGCCGCAACGAGGAGGAGAGGAAGGCCCATGACCCCCATCATCGAGGCCCACGGAGTGACGAAGCGCTTCGGCGAGGTCCAGGCCCTCGCCGGGCTCGACCTCGTCGCCGAGTCGGGGCAGGTGACCGCACTGCTCGGACCCAACGGCGCCGGCAAGACCACGTTCGTCTCCGCGGTGGCGACCCTGCTGCGGCCGGACTCGGGCGAGCTCCGGGTCGACGGCATCGACGTGGCGGCCGAGCCCCGGCGAGTCCGCCAGATCATCGGACTCGCCGGGCAGTACGCGTCGGTCGAGCCGGCGATGACCGGCAAGGAGAACCTCGAGTTCGTCGCCCGGCTGTTTGGCCTCGGCCGGCGGTCGGCGCGGGTCGCCGCGGCCCAGGTGCTCGAGCAGATCGGCCTGGTCGACGCAGCCGACCGTCTGGTACGCACCTACTCCGGGGGGATGCGCCGCCGGCTCGACCTCGGCGCCAGCCTGGTCGGGCGGCCGCGGCTGCTCCTGCTCGACGAACCGACCACCGGCCTCGATCCGCGCAGCCGCCGCGAGCTCTGGGACGCGATCCGCAACCTCGTCGCCGACGGCGTCGACGTGCTGCTCACCACCCAGTACCTCGAGGAGGCCGACCAGCTCGCCCGCCGAGTCGTGATCGTCGACCACGGCCGCGTCATCGACGCCGGCACGCCCGACGAGCTCAAGGACCGCGCCGGCCGCGACGTCATCGAGGTTCGGCCGCGCGCCGCGGGTGACCTCCCCGCGGTCGAGGAGGTGCTCGCGATGGTCGCGGCCGAGACGCCGTCCGCGGACATGGACACGCAGCGCGTGACCGCCCCGATCGCGGGCGACGGCGCGGAGGACCTGACCACGGTCGTCCGGCTCCTCGACGAGCGGGGCATCGCGCTCGACGACATCGGCCTGCGCCGCCCGTCGCTCGACGAGGTGTTCCTGAACCTGACCGGCCAACCGCTCTCCACGACCGGAGCCGGTCCCGATTCCGACCGCGTCCCGGCCCGCGGCGCCGACGCGGCCTGATCCGAAGGAGCAACCGATGACCACGATCACGACCTCACCGGTCACGACCGCCGGCGACCGCGGGACGCGCGCCGCGCACGGACCGGGCGCCGGGTTCCTCACCGCCACCGCGCAGACCGCGCGCCGCACGATCCTGCAGTACGCCCGCACACCGCAGCTGCTCGTCCTGCCGACGATCATGGGCGCGCTCTTCCTGTTCATCTTCCGTTACATCTTCGGCGGCGCGATCAACACGAGCTCGGTCGACTACGTCGACTTCCTCGTCCCGGGTTTCCTCGTCACCGTCGTGCTCTGGACGGGGATGAACGCGCCGGCGGGCGTCGCCGAGGACGCGAACACCGGCGTGCACGACCGGCTGCGCTCCTTGCCGATCCCGCGTGCGGCGGTCGTGACGGGCCGTTCCCTCGCCGACAGCGCGCTCGTCGCGTGGGTCCTCGTCGTCACCGCGCTGCTCGGCTACGCCGTCGGCTTCAACACCCATGCCGACTTCGGCTCGGTGGTACTGGCGTTCGCGGTGATGCTCGCGGCGGACTACGCCTTCACGTGGGTCTTCATCAGCCTCGGGCTCGCGGCCGGGAACGCGCAGGCCGCCCAGGGCATGTCGTCGATCCTCGTCGTGCCGTTCACGTTCCTGTCCGGTGCCTACGTACCCGTCCACTCGATGCCGGGCTGGATGCAGCCGTTCGCGAAGAACCAGCCGGTGAGCGTCATCATCAACGCGGTGCGCAGCCTCATGCTCGGTGGCAGTGACGCCGCGGGCGTCGGCCACAGCACCACCTACTGGGTGCTGCTCAGCCTGGCGTGGTGCGTCGGCATCCTCGCGGTGTTCGCCACGATCTCCGTCGCGAGGTTCAGCCGCACCCGTTAGGCCACGGCGGCGCCGCGGGCGGATCCCCCCACGCCCGCGGCGCCGCCCGCGACCTCAGGTGACGGGGATGGCGTCCGCCGATCGTTCCCGCGCCCAGCCGTAGTCGGCCTTGCCGCTCGGGTGACGGCGGACCCGGTCGACGAAGAGGAACGCCCGGGGCGCCTTGTAGCGGGCGATGAGCTCGCGGCACCGGTCGCGCAGCTCGCGGGCGTCGGCGGTGACGCCGGGCTCGAGCGCAACGATCGCGACGACCTCCTGCCCGAAGCGCGGCTCCGGCCGGCCGACGACCACGACGTCCACCACGCCCTTGCATCGCTTGAGCGCGTCCTCGACCTCCTCGACGAACACCTTCTCGCCACCGGTGTTGACGACGAGGGAGTCGCGACCGAGGAGCACGAACCGGCCGTCGGGCTCCATGCGGGCACGGTCACCCGGCACCGCGGCCCGAACGCCGTCGACGATCGGGAACAGCGCGTCGGTCGCGTCGGGGTCGTCGAGATACCCGAGCGGTACGTGGTTGCACCGGGCGAGCCAGCCGACCTCGTCGTCGGTGACCGCCAGGAACCGGGTCCGGTCCTCGGAGAGGACACGGAGATCGGGGCCTGCCTCGAAGCGCTGCGCGTCGTCGCCGTCCGCCGGCAAGGTGCCGAACGCCGCCGCGCCGATCTCGGTCGCGCCGTAGCCGTCACGGATCATCACGTGCGGCAGGTGGTCGTGGATCGCCCGCTTGAGCTCCAGGCTCGTCGGCGCGCCCCCGGTGCCGAGCATCGCGAGCGACGAGAGATCGAGGTCACGCCGCTGGACGCGCTCGACCATCGGCCGCGCGTACACGTCGCCGACCATCGTCATGCAGTTCACCCGCTCGCGCGCCGCGGTCTCGAGGATCGTGTCCATGTCGAAGGGCTTCGCGTCGTCGTGCAGGATCACGGTCGCGCCCTGGTTGATGCCGACCATCGCGGTCCACTGCGCGGCCACGTGCATGAGCGGCGAGGTCGGGAACCACACCATCGCCCCGGTGGTGGCGCGCTGCGCGAGCGAATGGGCCGTCATGCCGTCGGCCCCGCTCATCCCCGCCACGAAGATGTCGCCCTGCCGCCACAGCACGCCCTTGGGGCGCCCGGTCGTGCCGCCGGTGCAGGCGAGGTAGCGGTCGTCGGGGCCGACGGCCGGGAGCCGGGCCGACGGGTCGCCGGCCGCGAGCGCGGTCTCGAAGCCGACCGCGCCGGGGAGCGACGGGGCGTCCGAGCCGTCGTCGACCTCGATGCAGACCTCGAGGGTGGCGGCGACCGTCGCGAGCTTCTCGCCGAGGCCGCGCTCGTAGATCACGGCTCGCGCACCCATCGCGTGCAGGAGTCCGGCGACCTCCGGCCCCGTGTAGCGGTAGTTGACGTTGAAGGGGACGGCGCGGGCGCGCCAGCACCCGAGCAGTGCCTCGACGTGCTCGGGCCGGTTGTGGAGCAGCAGCGCGACCCGCTCCTGCGGGCACTCCCATCGTGGCGTCTCGGGCGTGATCTCGCCGCGTCCGAACCCGCGCTCGACGAGGAACGCCGCGAGCGCGTCGACGCGGCCGCGCGTCTCTCGGTAGGTCCGGCGCCGGTCGCGCCACACGAGCGCGGTCCGGTCGGGGACGGCGTCGCTCACGACGTCGAAGACGGCCGAGAGGGCCCACTGCCCGTCGGCGGTGCTCTGCCCCGGCTCCATACATCTATATGTATAGCGGAGGCCGCCGGAGCCCGTTCCACACGTGTGTTGACGGCCCGGGGCCGAGTCAACAGAATCGCGCCGTCGTGACGACGACCACGATCGCCGACCTCTTCCTGCGCAACGCCGCGACCGACGGAGTCGGCGCGTGGTTCGAGGACCGCTCGTACACGTACCGGGAGATCGTGGCCGAGGGGCGGCGCCGGGCCGCCCTCTGGGACGGCGTCCGCGATCCGGAACGCCCACCGCACATCGGCGTGCTGCTCGACAACACGCCCGAGTACCTGTTCTGGCTCGCGGCGGCGGCGATCAGCCGTTCCGTCGTCGTCGGGATCAACTCCACCTACCGGGGAGCCGAGCTCGCCCGGCTGATCGACCACTGCGACTGCCAGCTGCTCGTGACCTCCGACGCGTACGGCGAGCTCCTCGCCGACGCACCGAGCCGCGTCGCCGGCGACCACGTGCTCGTCACCGGTTCCGAGCGGTACGCGGCGCAGCTCGGCTCCGCGGACCCGGCGTGCGAATGGGACCCGGCCCGGCCCGACGACCTCTACCTCCTCATCTTCACGTCCGGGTCGACCGGGTTCCCGAAGGCGGTGCGCTGCACCCAGGGCCGACTCGTCCGGACCGGTCAGCACGTCGCGGGGGTTGCCGAGCTCGGCCCCGGCTCCGCGGTCTACGCGCCGCTGCCCTTCTTCTACTCGAGCGCGCTCTTCACCGGCCTCGCCAGCGCGCTCTACGCGTGCGCGCCGATCGGGACGCGGGCGCGGTTCTCGGCGTCGCGTGCGATGCCGGACGTGCGTCGGATGGGTGCGACGCTCATGGCGTACACCGGGAAGACCCTCAACTACATCCTCGCCGTGCCGCCGTCACCCGACGACGCGACCTCGCCGCTCCGGCTCGCGCTCGGCAACGAGGCGTCGGAGTCCGACATCCGCGAGTTCGCGCGCCGCTTCGACTGCTCCGTGCGCGACAGCTACGGCTCGACCGAGGGCATGATCATCATCCGCCGTGACCCGTCGATGCCGCCCGGCTCCATCGGGCGGGGCGACGACGACATCGCGGTCTACGACCCTGCGACCGGTGCGGAGTGCCCACCCGCGGAGCTCGACGCCGACGGCCGGCTCGTGAACGCCGAGAAGGCCGTCGGCGAGATCGTCAACCTGGCGCCAGGCGAGGGATTCGAGGGCTACTACCGGAACGAGGAGGCGCGGGCGTCGAAGGTGCGGGGCGGCATCTACTGGTCGGGCGACCTCGCGTACCGCGATGCGGACGGCTGGTTCTTCTTCGCCGGCCGGTCGAACGACTGGCTGCGCGTCGACGGCGAGAACTTCGCCGCCGGCCCGGTCGAGTCGATCGTCATGCGCTACCCGGGGGTGCGGTCGGCTGCCGTCTACGCCGTCCCCGACGACCCGGTCGGCGACCGCGTGATGGTCGCGCTCGAGGTGATCGACCCTGACGCCTTCGCAGTCTCCGACTTCGACGCGTTTCTCGCGAGACAGCGCGACCTGGGGCCGAAGTGGGTACCGAGCTTCGTGCGGGTGACCGGCGAGCTCCCGAAGCTCGCGAGCATGAAGATCGACAAGACCAGGCTGCGCCGCGAGGCGTGGCTCGAAGCGGGCGTCGCCTGGCGTCCGGCCCGTGGGGAGCCACTGCGCCCCCTGACGCCGGCCGACCGCGACTCGCTGGCGCACCTCCTGTCGCCGGGCACGGGTCGCGGCACGCTCCGCGGTCGGTAGCTTGGTCGACGGATGACGACGACGAACCTCGCCGACCGTCGGCTCACAGCCAAGACGGACGCCGCACCCGCGTACCAGGCGCGGCGCGACGAGATCATCGCCGCGGCCGGCCGTGTGTTCCTGGCGAAGGGATACCGCGCCGCGTCGTTCCGCGACATCGCGGAGGCCGTCGGCCTCGACCGGGCGTCGCTCTACTACTACTTCGAGAGCAAGCAGGACCTGTTCCGCACCGTCACGGGCGCGGCGGTCGTCCGCAACACCGAAGAGGCGGAACGGATCGCGACGAGCGACGCGACACCAGAAGCGAAGATCGCCGAGGTCTTCTCGAAGCTGCTCGACTCGTACACGCACGCCGACTACCCGTACATGTACATCTTCCTGCAGGAGGACGTGAACCATCTCTCCGACGACCCGGCCGACCCGTGGGCGCGGAAGATGAACTCGCTCAGCCGGCGCTACAACCGCGCCGTGACACGGATCATCCAGGAAGGGATCGACCGCGGCGAGTTCGTCGTCGCCGGCCCGGCCAGCGTCCTGACCAAGGCGATCATCGGGATGGCCAACTGGACGCACCGGTGGTACCGGCCGGGAGGCAGCCTCTCGACCGACGAGATCGCACACACGTTCACGCAGACGTTCCTGCGCGGGGTCGCCCGCTGAGCGAACCGGCGGGTCACCCGCCGCGAAGGCGGGGGGCGACGGTCCTCGGGCGGGCCGCTCCCCCGGGTTCGAGCCGGTCGCGCACGATCTTGCCCGCCGCGTTCTCGGGCAGCGGGTCGTCCCAGAGCACGAGCTCCTCGGGGATCTTCCACTTCGCGGCGCCGGCGGCGACGAGCCCCGCGACCATGTCGTCGTAGGTGAGCACGGCGCCGGGTCGGCAGCGCACCGCGATCGCGAGGCGCTCGCCGGTCGCCGGATCGGTCACGCCGTAGCCCGCGCACTGCACGACTGCCGGCAGCGCGGCGACCATGCCGTCGACCTCGCTGATCGGGATCTTCATGCCGTTGCGGATGACGACGTCCTTGATCCGCCCGGTGATCGTGAGGCGGCCGTCGTGCAGCTCGGCGAGATCGCCCGTGCAGAACCAGTCGCGACGGTCGGCGTCGCGCTCGAAGGCGTGCTCGTCGTCGGCCGGGTCGACGTACCCGAGGAACAGGTGGGCGCCGCCGATGCAGCACTCGGCCGGGTCGTGCTGGGAGCCGATGCGGACGTCGACGCCGGCGAGGGGCCGGCCGTCGTCGGCGAGGCGGACGTGAGCCGGCTCGCCGAGCGCGCTCGACGTGCTCAGCGGCGCCTCCGACGATCCGTAGGCCCGCAGCACCGTGATGCCGAACTCACGCTCCGCCCGTTCGAGCGTGCGCCGGTCGGCCATCGCGCCGCCGATGTAGACGACCCGGATCGGCACCGCCGCGATGCCGCGGCGCTCCGCCTCCGCGAGGACACGGCCGAGCAGCAGGTCGGGGCCGCCGAAGAAGGTGCCGTCCGTCTCGACCAGGAGGTCGAGCGTCGCCGCCGCGTCGAAGTGCGACTCGATCGTGACCTGGGCACCGACGAGCGGCGCGACCGTGATCGCCTGCATGATGCCGGTGACCGACGCGAGCGGGCTGATGACGAAGATGTTGTCGTCGGGCGCCAGCGCGGTGGCGTCGACGAAGTTGCGGGTCGCGAGGAGCAGGGTGTTGAGCGAGTGGATCACGCCCTTGGGCCGCGAGGTCGTGCCCGAGGTGAAGATGACCATCGCCGGCTCGTCGGGGTCACGTCGTGGGCGCGGCACCCGCCGTTCGGGTTCCGCCGTCCCGATCGACCCGATGTCGAGCCAGCGCGTGACTCCCGGCCCCGACCCGGGCTCCGTGCCCGACCCTGCTCCCGGCACGCCCGCCGGCGCGGCGGCGAGCACCGGGGAGGCCATGGCCACGATGTCGCGCACCTGGGCGGCGCCCGCGCCGACCGGCGCGACCATCACGAGCGCACCGAGTCGCAACGCGCCGTGGATCGCGACCGCGGACGCGGCGTCGTTGCCGGCGAGGAGGAACACGGCGTCACCCGGACGTGCGCCGGCGTGCTCGAGGGCCGCGGCCGCGCCGTCCACCGCCGCGTCGAGCTCGTCGTAGGTCAGCGAGCGCGACCGGTCGACGAGCGCGGCGCGCGACGCGTGCGCCTGCGCCGCGTCGGCGACGAGGTCGACGGGATCGCGCGACCAGAGCCCCGCGGTGTGGAAGGGCCCGGCACGGGCGGCGACCCGGCTCGCGGCCGTCGCGGTGAGCTCCGCCGTCGTTCCCATCCCGACATCCTGCCGGAACGTTCTCGGCCCGCCGGACCGGGATCGTCCCGGCTCAGCGGGCCAGGAACGCGAGGGACGGGTGCCCGGCTAGATTTCGTCTACATGTTTCGGGGGGAATGAGGTTGGTCGACGTTCGGCAGGAACCCGCGCTGCCCTGGCGGCGCGACCAGGGCGAGCTCGCGGCCCGGCTGTCGGCGTGGGCCCGCAGCCACCGCGGGGCTGGTGCGGCGGTCGAGGGCGTGCGGGCGCCCGACAGCGGCATGGCCAACGACACCGTGCTGTTCCGGCTCGACGGCGAGCCGCTCGTCGCCCGGCTCGCGCCGGCGCCGGACTCGCTGTACCCGACGTTCCCGACCTACGACCTCGAGCTCCAGCAGCGCGTGCTCGAGCTCGTCCGGTCGCGCACCGCGGTGCCGGTGCCGGAGGTCGTGCACCTCGAACGGTCGGACGAGTGGCTGGGCGTTCCGTTCCTCGTGACGCGCGCGGTCGACGGC
>Ga0070741_10005621_pt1 | contig 27642 bp, 23 predicted proteins | sample Coa_R1_4_FD_66440 | JGI IMG/M metagenome (GOLD analysis project Ga0070741, IMG submission 66440) | Surface soil microbial communities from Centralia Pennsylvania, which are recovering from an underground coalmine fire - Coalmine... | ecosystem: Environmental > Terrestrial > Soil > Unclassified ...
AGAGCGCGCACTACGCGTTCGCCAATTCGCTTATGAACCTCGGGCTGATGATCCCGGGGACCATCAGCGGCGGACTGCAGATGGCGCTCGGTTACCGGATGTTCTTCGTCTGGGTGATGTTCTCTTCGATTCCGGCGCTGCTGATGGCCCGGTTCATCGGCAGCCGCAGTACAGGATCCTTATGCGCTACGGGTATTTCGACAACGACAGTCGAGAGTATGTGATCACCCAGGTGGACGTGCCGGTCTCCTGGACGAATTATCTGGGGGTGCGGAACCTGTGCACCGTGATTTCGCACAATGCCGGCGGATATTCGTTCTACCGCAGCCCCGAGCATCACCGCATCACACGGTTCCGTCAGAACGGCGTCCCCTTGGACCGTCCCGGCCACTACGTGTATCTGCGCGACGACCAGACCGGCGAATACTGGTCGATCTCGTGGCAGCCCGTGGGCAAGGACCTGCAGCAGGCGTTGTACGAATGCCGGCACGGGCTTTCGTATTCCCGATTCTCATGCGATTACCGCGACTTGCACGCCGAGCAGACGCTGTTCATCCCGCTCGACGACGACGTGGAACTGTGGGACGTGAAGATCCGGAATACAGACATCGTGCGGCGGGAAGTCAGCGTTTTTCCATATGCCGAGTTCTCTTTCCATCACATCGAGATCGACAATCAGAACCTGCAGATGAGCCTGTATGCCGCCGGATCGAGCTACCAGGACGGCGTCATCGAGTACGACTTCTTCTACGAGCCGTGGACCTGCCACTACTTCACCGCCAGCTGCGAGCCTTCGGGCTACGACTGCGTGCGCGATTCGTTCCTCGGACCGTATCGCACGGAGACCAACCCGTTAGCGGTGGAGCAGGGCTGCTGCCGCAACAGCCAGGAACTCGGGGGAAACCACTGCGCCGTCCTGCACAAACGCCTGGTGCTGGAGCCGGGCGAAGAGGCGCGGCTGATCTTCATGCTCGGGCCTGGCACGCGCGCGACCGGTATCGAGATGCGGCGGAAGTACGCGGATTTCGGGAATGTGGACCGGTCGTTCGCCGCGCTGCGCGATTATTGGACGAAGAAACTCGACGTTTTTGCCTGCCGGACTCCGCATGCCGGGCTCGACACGATGGTCAACACGTGGACGCTCTACCAGGCTGAGACGTGCGTGGTGTGGTCGCGATTTGCATCGTTCATCGAGGTGGGCGGGCGCACAGGACTCGGCTATCGCGACACCGCGCAAGACGTGATGAGCGTCGCGCATACGAATCCGTCGAAGTGCCGCGCTCGGCTTCTGGAATTGCTGCACGGGCAGGTTAGCCAGGGATACGGGCTACATTTGTTCGATCCCGACTGGTTCGATCCGGAGCGGCAGGCGCGTTCCACATTCAAATCGCCGACCGTGATTCCGGCGCCCCATCGCAAGAGCATGATCCACGGTCTTGCAGACGTGTGCTCGGACGATGCTTTGTGGCTTGTGGTCGCCGTGTGCGAATACGTGAAAGAGACCGGTGAGGCAGCGCTGTTCGACGAGATGGTGCCTTTTGCCGACGAAGGCGAGGCTACCGTCTACGATCATCTGCGGCGGGCGCTCGATTTCTCGGCGGCGCAGGTGGGTGCGACGGGCATCTGCAAAGGGCTGCGGGCGGACTGGAATGACTGCCTGAACCTCGGCGGCGGCGAGAGCGCCATGGTCTCGTTCATGCACCACTGGGCGCTGCGCGAGTTCGTGGAAGCGGCGCGATTCCTCGGCCGCGACGAAGATGCGCGGCGCTATTGTCTGATGGCCGAGAAGGTGAGGGCGGCTTGCGAGCGCGAATTGTGGGACGGCGCGTGGTACATCCGCGGCATCACTGCGAAGGGGAGGCGCATCGGCACCGAGGCCAGCGCGGAAGGCAAGATTTTCCTGGAGAGTAATACCTGGGCGGTGCTGTCCGATGCGGCGTCGCCCGAGCGCGGTGCTCGCGCCATGGACGCGGTGGATCAATATCTTTATTCTGAGTACGGGCTGCACCTGCTCTGGCCGGCCTTCTCGCGGCCGGACGACGACGTCGGTTTCGTCACGCGCGTCTACAAGGGGATCAAGGAGAACGCGGCTATTTTCAGCCATCCGAATCCGTGGGCGGTCATTGCCGAGTGTAAGCTCGGACGCGGGGCGCGCGCGATGAAGTTTTACGACGCGCTGCTGCCTTACGGGCAGAACGAGCGGATCGAGGTGCGGCAGGCCGAGCCTTACTCGTATTGCCAGTTCATCATGGGCCGCGACCATAGCGCGTTCGGGCGCGCGCGGCATCCCTGGCTGACCGGCAGCGCCGGTTGGAATTATACGGCGGCTACCCGGTGGATCCTCGGCGTAAGGGCCACCTTCGGCGGGCTAGTCATTGATCCTTGTGTGCCTGCTGAGTGGAAGCGGTTCGAGATTAAGCGAAAGTGGCTTGGCGCTACTTTCAACATTACGGTGGACAATCCCGACGGCGTCTCGAAGGGAGTCAGTAGCATCAGGCTCGACGGTGCGCTTGTTTGTGGCCCGATCCTTCCGCAACCCACCGGCAGTTTGCATGACGTGCTCGTAGTTATGGGGCCGACGGCCGAAAAACCGGTATCAGACAACCTATTTTCTGTCACAACCCGGCGAAAATAGGAGTCTGACACCGGTTTTTCGGCCGTGTGTTAGAATCGACACCAGCCGAATATAGAAGCTGGTTAGCTCGATGTCCCAGGGACATTCGCCCACCGTCCGACCCACCGAAGAAGAGGTCAGAGCAGAGTTGACCCGTGTGCTGACGAGCCACGAGTTCCGCTCCAGCAGACGCTGCCAGGACTTCCTTCAGTACGTCGTCGACCACACGTTGCGCGGACGCGGCGATACGCTCAAGGAACGCACGATCGGGATGGAAGTGTTCGCGCGTCCCGCCAGCTACGATCCGTCCGAGGATGCGACGGTGCGGGTGAAGGCGGGCGAGGTGCGGAAGCGTCTCGGGCTGTATTACTCGGACCAGGGGGCGCACGATCCGGTTCGGATCGAGTTGCCGTCGGGCACTTACGTCCCCGAATTTCACGTGCATGCCGCGGCCGCCGACACGCCCGCGCCTGCGGTTCCTGAGGTGGTGGCGCCGGAGGCGGTTCCCGTCACGACACCGCCGCGGCGAGTTCCGCTATCCTGGTTCGCCATCGGCGGCGTTGCGATTCTGATCGCGGCGGGGGCGATCTGGAGATATCAGGGCCATAGGATGCCCACGCTGCTCGACGAATTCTGGGCGCCCGTGCTCAAGGGCACCTCTCCGGTTTCCGTGTGCGCGGCTTTCGTGCCTGTGTGGAACCTGGAACGCGATCCGAAAGCCACTGGACCCGTGCGGCCCGAGGACTATGTGGAATTGACCGATCAGTTCGTGGGCGGCGGCGACCTGATCGCCACGTCGCGGCTGGCGGCGATGATGACGCGATTGGGGCGTCCGTATCGCGTCCGGGTGGGGAACGAAGTTTCGTTTCCCGATCTGCGCACGGGGCCGGCGATTCTGGTGGGCTATTCGTATACCCGGTGGCGCGAGATCAGCAGCCAAATGCGATATTTCATCGACGCGGCGCAGAGGCCGCTTGGCATCACCGATAACGGCAAACCGACCGAGTGGACGCTGCCCAACCTGCCGCGCGACCGGCGGACGAACGAGGACTATGCGATCGTGTCGCGCGTGTTCCACCCGGACACGCAGGCGATGCTGGTGGAACTGGCCGGGATTACGCAGTACGGCACCGACGCCGCGGCCGAGCTGGTGACGAATCCCGACCTGATGGCGCAGGCGCTGAAGAACGCCCCGACGGACTGGCAGCGGAAGAATCTGCAGATTGTGCTGCACGTGAAGGTAATCGCCGGCTCGCCCAGTGCGCCCGTGGTCGTGAAGTCTTATTACTGGTAGTCGTGGCGTGGCTACGCCGCACCACGAGCTAGAATGAAGCAGACCTCATGAGCGATGTGATTTCGCAGTACCAGAAGTGGAAAGAACAGGGCGAGAGCCTGCGGCTGCAGGCGAAGCAGGCAATGGAGGCGAGATTTCGCGAATTGCTGTCGGAAGCCGTCCGGATTGCGGAGGAGTACCGCTCCGATTTCGGATCATCACTCAAGCCGGCGCCGCCGGTGACAACATTCCGATATAAAGCCGGGAAGCCGAAAGCGCGGAAGGCGGGGAAGAAGGCGCCGGAGAAGACGGCGGAGAAGGCGCCAGAGCCTACAGTGCCGGCGGCGAAGCCCGATTCGAAGCTTGCGCGGCTACAGAAGCGGCTGGCGACGGCGAAGCAGAAGCTGGAAGCGGCGAAGGCGAGTGAGGGCCCGACGCGGAATCTGGAAGATCGGATTTACGAAATCGAGGACGAGATCCGGCTGGCTGTGCAACCGGGGGCGTAGGCGGATGTCTCGCGCGGAGTGGAGCCCGAAAAAGTGACGCGCTGCCGCAGTAAGGCCGATCCGGTGGCGCCGGAGGGCTGCTGATCGGTGGAGGCCGGGTAAGTGAGGCGCTGCGGTAGTAAGGCCGATCCGGCGGCGCCGGAGGGCTGCTGATCGGTAAAGTCCGGGTAAGTGAGGCTCGGCAGGAAACTCGATCCGGTGGCGCCGGAGGGCTGGTGATCGGTGGAGTCCAGGAAAGTGAGGCGCGGTAGTAAGGCCGAATCGCGCGGCCCCAAGTCTGTGATGGGTGGAGCACAGCCTACGATCGTCGAAGGCTTCATCGCTGTCCTGCCGCCGTTCATGGTTGCTATCTGCCCGAAGGAAGACCGCTGGGTCGTGAAAATATACGACGGCACGAAGGCAACTCCCGACAGTCCCGAGCGCGGAACGACCGTCCACTCTGAACGGTCGGCGGAGGCGGCGAAGCTCTGGGCTGCTCGGCAAATCGCGAAGATCATGAGTGAGCACGACAAACTCACCTGGGGGCTGGACGCCGACAGCGCGGAACCTCCGCTACCATGGGAATCGCTCGTGTGTAATGCGTAGGCGGCGCATAGCCTGAATAAGAGATGTCACACTGAATTCTCACAACAGGCAGGCAGTACCGCTATTGCAAAATGGGCGAGCAGGCTGGCACGAATCTTCGGCCTGGATCTGCATGGCGCTTCACCAGCGAACGAGCCTTCCGTTGACAGTGTTACAATGCCACTTGCCTTGCGCCGAGGGTTGAATCTTCAGACCCCGCCTGGACATCTCAACTATTTCGATGGAGTGTTCCTGCGTCCGCCACACCGACCTGCCCGGAGCGTCCAGGCTCTTTCTGGATTTCCTTTACCACCCGGATCGTCTTCATTCGTACTACCCGAACCTGCCTTCCGACCCTGAAGCGTACGCCCGGTCCGCAAAGATCGATTTTCCTCCCGAGCGCCGCGCCGCTCTGATTGAAGCCCTCCGGCCGGCGAATGCCGGTAATCCTTCTCTCGATCAACTGGCGAAACCGGGAACCGTGGCAGTTGTAACCGGCCAGCAAGTGGGGCTGTTTTCGGGGCCCGCTTATACCATTTACAAAGCAATGACGGCGGTCAAGTTGGCACGTGATCTGACCGCACGCGGGATCCCCGCTGTTCCGGTATTCTGGCTGGCCACCGAGGATCACGACTTCGCCGAGGTCAACCACTGCTGGGTCTTCAATCCGGCTCACGAGCCGATCAAGCTCGAGATGGCGGCGTCCGCCGCCGGCCAGCCGGTCGGCGAGGTGCAACTCTCGACGCCGCCGATCGACGATTTGAGGAAATGTCTCGGCGAGTTCCCGTTCGGCGCCGAGGTCGTCTCGCTCGTTAAAGAATGTTACGCGCCCGGCGCGAGCATGGGCCAGGCATTCGGAGCGTTGCTCGGCCGCTTGCTCGACCGCTTCGGCCTGTTGCAGCTCGATCCGATGTCGCCCGCCGTCCGTGAACTGGCAGCGCCCGCCATCCGCAGCGCCCTCGAAGCCGCGCCCGAGTTGTCCGCCGCAGTGATGGACCGCAACCGGCAGCTGACCGCGGCCGGGTATCACGCGCAGGTCCATGTCGAGGACGGCACGTCCTTCGTTTTCCTGCTCGAAGACGGACGCCGCATCACCCTGCGCCGCCAGGGCCGTGAATACACAGCGGCGGGGCGTCGTTTCACCACCGAGGAATTGACGGGGCGTGCCGTCAGTCTCTCGCCCAACGCGCTGCTGCGTCCCGTGGTGCAGGATTCGATCCTTCCCACGATTGCCTATGTCGGTGGTCCGGCCGAACTGGCATACCTGGCGCAATCGGAAGTGATCTACCGCAAGGTGCTGGGCCGCATGCCGGTCCCGCTGAATCGCGCCGGCTTTACTCTGCTCGACCAGCGCAGCCGTAAGCTGATGGACCGCTATAAGCTCTCGCTCTCCGATTTCTTCCAGGGCGAGCAGGCGCTGCGCGAAAAGCTCTCGCTGGCGCTGATTCCTCCCGAACTGGCCAGCACGATGGAAGGCACGAAAACGGAGGCGATCGCGGCGCTCGATCGGCTGAACCAGGGTCTGGAAACGTTCGACGCGAATCTGGCCAGGCTGACGCGCAAATCACGCCGGAAGATCGAATACCAGCTCTCGAAAATCGAAAAGAAAACCGCCCGCGAGATTCTGGCGCGTGAGTCCAACGCCTCTGCGCACGCCAGTTACCTGTACGGGCTGATCTATCCCCATCGCCACCTTCAGGAGCGGCTCTACTCCATCCTCCCCTTCCTCGCCAGGCACGGTTTCGAGCTGATTGATACCATTTATGAGGGCGTACACCTGGAATGTCCCGACCACCAGTTGCTGGTAATTTAACCCATGCGAATCAACACCGTTAAAAAAGCCCTGGCCGAGGGCAAGTTACAGCTTGGCACCGGATTCGGCCAACTGCGCTCGCCGGAGATCCCGCGCATCCTATTGGCCGCCGGATTCCAGTGGGCCTTCGTCGATACCGAGCACGGCGGGTTCGATCTGGAGTCGGTGCAGGACATCTGCCGAGTTTCGAACCTGATCGGTTTCTGCCCGATCGTGCGCGTCGGCGACATGCAATACTCCCTTGTGGCTCGCGCCCTCGATTGCGGCGCGCAAGGCATCATCTTCCCGCGCGTGGAATCGCCGGAACTGCTGGAGAAGGCGATCAGTTGGATGAAGTTTCCACCGGGCGGTATAAGGGGGTATGGGCTCGGACCGACGCAGACCGAATTCGAGCCGCTCAGCTTCAGCCAGGTTATCGAACACGTCAACGCCAACACGATGGTAATTTTTCAGATCGAGACAAAGCGGGCGCTCGATGCCCGGGAGGAACTCTTGTCGGTGCCGGGTATCGATGCGGTCATGGTCGGACCCGCGGACCTGAGCATTTCGCTCGGCGTGCCCGGGGAATTTCAGCATCCGAAGATGGTGGAGGCTATGGAGGCCATCCGCGACAGTTGCGATCGCCGCGGCATCGCTCCGGGAACACAGACTCGCTCCCCGGAATTGGCAAAGTTCTGGCGCGACCGCGGTATGCGTTTTCTGGGCTGCAGCAACGAAACCAGCATGATCCTGGAGCGCGGCAAGGAACTGATCGCGGCGATCACTGCCCAATCCGCCGCCCGTTAACCTCTATCCCGCGGCGGCCTTTCGCAGCGCCTCGATGCGGGTACCTCGCTTCTGCGGGCTGTCGAGACTGAAGGAGCGCGCATCGCCCAACTGATCGCGCACGTACTTCTCAGTCCGCTCTACTGCCTCCGTCAGAGCCTTGTCTTTCACGCCAAAGGCGGACCAGACGATCGATTCGTTCGTCTGGTCGTACTCCCACAGGCCCACCAGCCGCCCCCGATCTACGATGGCATGATTGTTTAAATCCATGAGGCCGCTGCCTGCCCCGGTCCGCTTTACATCGGCGGGCGCGACTACATCCGTAAGATTGCGGCGCAGCAGGAAGAGCGAATCGATGCTCGCGACCAGCGCGTACTGCGGCTGCTTGGGCGGCTGGAACGCCTTCAGCTCGTCGCGATCTGCCGCGAACATGAGTCGCGGATCGTCGTGTTCGACCGGTACGAGCTTCAGCGGTTCCACCGCGGCCTTCGCTGCCTTCACGCCCAGACCCGAGAACCACTGAAACTCGGCAACGCTCGCCGGACTGATCCACGAAAAATAGCGCCGCGCCAACTCCACGTAGGCTTCCTGGTCCGACAGACTGAACTTGTCGAGCGGGTTCGGTTTCCACGTGGTATACCGGTAGCGCTGCTGATCGAGCCGCCCGTTCGTCGGCACCCGGCGGATGTGCCCATCGGCCTGAAGACGCCCGAGCGCCAGCGGCAGCGTGCTGGACATGCCTTTCTTCTGCCCTTCCGGACCGAGGCTGCGTGCCGCCTTGCCGACGGCTTCGCGCAAGCCGTCGGGTTCCAGTTCCTGACCGGCGAGCGCCTTTTGTACAGCGTCGCACAGTTTATCCACTTCTTTGTCGGTGACGCCCAGTTTACGCGCGGTGTTCATGTCGCTGCCGTTGAACGCCTGCCCTACCCGGAGGGCCAACGCGAAGTCGGACGCAGGCACCACGTAGGTACAACCGCGAGCCGCCGGCAGTTCGTAAATATCGAGCTTTGCCACCGCGCGATCGGCGTCTTCGCGCGAAATCCCCGCGCGCGCATGAAGCGTCAGGTACGGGTTCACGCCGCCCACCGACCGCGCCCAACCCGTGCGCTTCAACACCTCGGCGGCGGGTTTGCCCTCCAGGCCGCCGTCCAATCCCTGCCGATGCGACCACCACGCGCGCAGCTTGGCTTCATCCATTTTGGTGCTCCTCCATGCCGACTATAACCCACCTGTTCTGATAGAGTCTAAGAAGATCAATGAGGCATCCCCGAATTTCCTGGATAACTGCCTGCCTGACTCTTGCCTCTGCTCCGGGCGCGACCAATCCCTACGCCGTACCCAATGTGCTGAAGAAGACCGGACAGGTTCACGCCGAGACGATCGCAATCCCGCGTCTCAAGGCCGCATCGACATACAGTATTCTGTTCGCGGTGCATTCGCCAGGCGCATTCGGCGCCGATTCGCAGCTCGCCGTCGATCTCTCGCAAGGCCCGGCGCACCTGCTGCACAAGACGCTCCACCTGGGCGATCCCGATCTGTACGCCATGTTCCACGTGCCCAAAAACGGCGACGCGGAGCTGAAAATCACGATTTTGGCGAAGCTCGCCAGCGCAGGCCATTACCTGCTGGAGGTCAATCGCTGGCCCGACTCGGACAGGCTGAACCGCGAACCGAATCACGAGTGGCAGGCCGCCGGCAAAATCGCGTTGGGCGAGACGGTCTTCGCCTCCGAAGACGAGACGCCGTACATCCCGGCGGGACCGGAGAAGTTCCCGGCGGGCTCACCTCACTGGTACCGTCTCGACTTCGACGGCGCGCATCCCAAGCTGGTCTTCTTCCAGGTGGAGTTGATGGAGCGCGACAACATTCCGGTGGATGTCGCGGTCTATCGCGTGAAGAACGGAAAAGCCGAGCCGTACTACGAGGGGGAGGATCCCGTAGCGCTGCCGCACGAGGTGCAGGCGCTGCCCGGCAACAAGTTCACCGCGCGCATCCTGCGCGAGCCCGGCGCCTACTATGTGCGCGTCATGGCCAACCATCCCGAGTTCAAGCTGCGCACCCGCGTGTACGATCCGCCGCCTTATACCGATCCCCGCCAGGCGGTGCAGACCGCGGTCGACTTCATCATGGCGGCGGGCGATTCCTGGCATGCCAACACGCCGCGCCGAGGCGGGGTTTTCGATCGCGTCGCGAACGTGCACCAGGAGACATCGCTCTGCGTAGCCTGCCATCCGACGCACTTTTCCCAGCGCGCCCAACTCTACGCCGTGCAGAACGGCTACGCCGTGCACGAGCGGCAGCAGCTCCAGTTCCTGAGCGAACGGTTCTATAACAATCCGCGGCCGTTCTACGGATTCGAACAGGAAGGCGCGGTGTGGGCGCGAGTGATCTCGGCGCCCGCCAATGTGCTCAGCCGCATGGCTACGCTGCTCGATCTGTTCGAGCGGCAGGTCTCGGGCGAGCATCGCGCCGCTTACTTTGACGGCATCACGAAATACCTGCGGATCTACTACAAGGATCGCGACAAGCTGCCGCCCGACGAGACCAACGGTAACCAGCCGCTGGTGAGCACCTACGAAGTGGCGTGGTATTCCTGGCGGGTGACGCACGACGAACGCATCGCGCGCCTGATCGAGCAGGATGCCATCAAGAACATGATCGACCTTTGCTACCAGACGCTGGCACTGGCCGACATCGATCGCGCGAAGTACGCGGAGAAGATCAGGGCCAACGCGGACCGCATTCTCTCGCTGCAGCGGCCGGACGGCCAGTGGGCCATGGTGTTCGACCCGAAAAAGCCGGAGGCCGAATTCCAAACCGGCCACGCGCTCTGGGCGCTGCAGGCGGCTGGGATCCCCGCCGACAACCCGCAGGTGGCGAAGGCGATCAAGTACCTGCTGGGCCGGCAGCAGCCGTTCGGCGGCTGGATGGACCCGCTACAATCCTACGAGAACTTCCGCACGCCATTTCGTGAAACGCAGATGTCGGTGCTGGCGCTCAGCTCCTATTTCCCCGAGCACGAGCACCGCAAGGGATGGGATTCATCCGCGCCGGCGCAGCTTTCGCACGATCCGGCGGAACTGCTGCGCGACCTGGATACGGTGTGGGACCAGCCGGCTCCGTCGCTGCTCGATGAGATCGAGCTGGCGGCGGAGTCCAATGACGCGCTGGTGCGGAAGCAGGCGGCGGAGACCCTTGGACGAATTGCTCAACCGGCAACGCTCGACCTGCTTCTTAGGCTCCTGGGCGACCAAAGCAAACTCGTGCAGCGCACGGCTGCGTGGGCCGTCCGGCAGGTGTACAGCCGTCACGACGACACCGCGACGGCGCCTCTGATAGCCGCGCTTTCTGCCAAGGACGATCGCGTTCGCTGGGGAGCCACGCGTGTCTTCGCCACGCATTTCGCGGCGCTGGCGCATCGCAGCGAACTGGTGAAGCCTCTCATCTCCCTGGTGGACGATCCGGTGCCGACGATCCGGATGCAGGCGTTGAAGGGACTCTGGCAGTTCTGGTTCTGGACGCCGGATGCCGGCGCCCAGTCAGCCATCGAGGACGCTTTTCTGAGTGCGATGAGAGAACCGCAGCATCCCTGGGTGGAGCGCAACCTTCGCGAAGGCATCTACAACATCGCCGACGAGAATATCCGCTACCTGTACAACAACTGGGTGCCGCTGCTCGCCCAGGAGTCCGACCGCAAGCGCGCCATCGAAGGCAGGCTGGCGGTCGAGGCACGGCTGGCTGAGAAGTTCGCGACGGTGCTCGAGAAAGGCTCCGACCGGCAACGTCACATGCTGCTCGCGGGGCTCACGGAATATCACCTGCGCCGCGCCGACGTTTACGATATGTCCGCCGACCACTCCAAGACAGCGCCTCCCATTTACAACCGGATCGGCAACGACACCGAGCAGATCGTATTCTTCGGGGCCAGCAACGACCGCTTCGCGCGCGCCCTGCTGCCGCTGATCAATTCACCTGATCCGGAACTTGCGCGCCTCGCCGTGGACGCCTCGTTGCTATGCCGCTCGATCAAGTTTCCGGGTGTGAACGAAACGGCCGGACCGGCAGGCTCCGATAAGGATCACCTGGTAAGCGCGGTCCTGGCGAAGCCCGAAGTGCCGGCGGAAATCCGAAAGAGTTTCGTGCCCGCCAGGGCGATGGCAGCCGAAACTGCGTCCGTGCGCAAGCGGACGGTGAACTCGGGCAAATATGCCACGCCGGATCAGACCTACTTCCGCGCGTATGTCGAACCTATCCTGACCAAGCGCGGCCGTGACGGGTACGCGTGCGTACATTGCCATGCGTCCCATACGCTGTTCAACGCCACTTACCAGACGGCGCTGAACGTGATCGACCTGAACGACCCCGAGAACAGCCTGATTCTGCGCAAGCCCACGTCGAGTTCGGAATCGGAAGGCGTGCTAGGCTCGAAGGTATTGCCTCACGGCGGCGGGGTCCGCTGGGAGAAGGGTTCGCCGGAATACGAGACCATCCTCCGCTGGATCAAAGGAGCAAAGCAATAATAGCCACGACAACTCCCACCCAGAAGGAGGCCGGCACTTTAGCCTGGGTGGCGCCGTTTGTGACGTTCGCTGCGTTCCTGGCCATTGAAAAGGCGCTGCCACTCCCTCCCAGCCTGCTTTACCCGGCGCGCGCGGCGCTGTCGCTCGTCGCCCTCCTGGTCTTCTCGCGCCGCGTGATCCCGTGGGTTCCCAACCAGGGGCCGGCCAGCATCGGGCTGGGTATCGCGGTCTTTTTCATCTGGATCGGACCGGACCTGCTTTGGCCGGGCATGCGAAACCACTGGCTCTTCCACAACGCGCTGTTGGGATCGCCGGCGTCAACGTTACCGCAAGGTCTAAAAACGAGTCCGGGGTTTATCGCCGTGCGGATATTCGGCAGCGTCGGGCTGGTGCCGATCCTGGAGGAACTTTTCTGGCGCGGCTGGCTCATGCGGTGGCTCATTTCGCAGGATTTCCGCAAGATCCCGCTGGGAACGTACACGCCGTTGGCATTCTGGGTGACCGCCGTGCTCTTCGCCTCCGAGCACGGGCCGTACTGGGAAGTCGGCCTGATCACGGGCGCGATTTACAACTGGTGGCTGATCCGTACGCGCAATCTCGCGAACTGCATTCTGGCCCACGCGGTGACCAACGGATGCCTGGCAGTGTACGTTTTGGGATGGAATCAGTGGCAGTACTGGCTCTAAACCGGACACTATAACCCAAACGCGTTCGCATGCGTCCATCATATTGACAGGATCTAGGTCCATTTCCTTCTCCTGTTCGGCTTCCGGGGGGACACGCGGTACTGTCGGGCCCCGCGTCCCCGGGGCCGTCCTTTTCAAGGTGCCGGCGACCGATCATACCCCCACAATGCCAACTCTTCAGGCGCCGATGAAGCCACGCCGGGGACAACATTCATCGCCGTGGTACGCCATCGTCAGCAGATCTCCCTCATCACCGAGAACACCAGGCATTAACCGATGAAAAGCATTTCTCTTTATCCCCTACATGATTAGCGGCGCCAGGCGGGCAAAGCCTCTCGCGGGGAACAGCACCGGCTAACCCTCTGGCGGTAAAATAATATTTCCTGATCCAATCCCCATGATTCAGCTTACCGGGGCCGCCAAGCGTTTCGGCCCCAAAACCCTTTTCGAGAACCTGGACTGGCTGGTCACTCCTAACGAGCGCGTCGGCATCGTCGGCGGCAACGGCACGGGTAAATCCACGCTGCTCAAGATCCTGGCCGGAATCGACTCGCTCGATGACGGCTCCATGACCGTCCAAAAAGCGCTGACGCGCGGCTACCTTCCTCAGGAAGGACTTTCGCTATCCGGCCGGACCGTTTTTGCCGAGTGCATGACCGTTTTCGACGACGTGCGCGCGCTCGAGGAGGAGCAGGAACAGCTCACCCATCGGATGTCGGAACTCGATCCGTCCAGTGCCGAGTATCGGCAGGTATCCGAGCGCTTTCACCAGGCCGAAAACGAGTTCGCCGCGCGCGACGGTTACAACATCGAGTCGCAGGTGGGTTCCGTGCTCTCCGGCCTCGGATTCCCGCAACGAGACTGGAAACGGCGCACCGAGGAGTTCTCCGGCGGCTGGCAGATGCGCATCGCGCTCGCTAAATTGCTGCTCGAACGGCCGAATCTGCTGCTGCTCGACGAGCCTACGAACCACCTCGATCTGGAAGCGCGCAACTGGCTCGAAAGCTATTTGGCCGCGTATCCGCACGCCTTCGTGCTGGTATCGCACGACCGTTATTTCCTCGACGTGACGGTGAAGAAGATCGCCGAACTGTGGAACAAGCGGGTGACGTTCTTCACCGGCGGCTACTCGCGTTACGAAAGCCAGAAGGCCGATCGCCTGGCGCAACTCACAGCTGCCTACAACAACCAGCAGGAGCGGATCCAGCAGCTGGAAGCATTCATCAATCGCTTCCGTTACCAGGCCACCAAGGCCAAACAGGTGCAGAGTCGCATCAAGGAACTGGAGAAGATCGAGCGGATCGAGATCCCGCCCGATGAGAAGACCATCCATTTCACGTTTCCGCAGCCGAAGCCGAGCGGACGCATCGTCGCCGAGTTCAAGAACGTGTCCAAGAGCTACGACGATCACCAGGTGCTTTCGGCGGTGAATTTCGTGATCGAGCGCGGTGACCGCGTGGCGCTGGTCGGTGTCAACGGAGCGGGAAAGTCGACTTTGATTAAGATCCTGGCCGGGACCGAGCCGCTTACGCATGGGGACTACATTCTCGGCCACAACGCGCAGCCTGATTATTTCGCGCAGGACCAGTATAAGGAGCTGGACGGGTCAGCGCGCATCCTGGACGACCTGGCATCGGTCGCGCCGCGGGCCACGAACACCGAGTTGCGCACGATCCTGGGATCGTTCCTTTTCACGGAAGACGAAGTCTTCAAGACCATCGGCGTGCTCTCCGGCGGCGAGCGCAATCGCTACGCCCTGGCCCGCATGCTCATGATGCCAGGGAACTTCCTGCTGCTCGACGAGCCCACCAACCACCTGGATATGCGGGCCAAGGAGGTGCTGCTGGAAGCCCTGGAGAGGTTCACCGGCACGGTGGTCTTCGTCTCGCACGACCGCTACTTCATCGATCATCTTGCTACCCGCGTTTTCGAGGTGGAAAACGGCGCGGTGAACGTCTACCCGGGAAATTACGAAGATTATTTATGGCGTAAGGAGGGCGGTGGGTCGCAGCCCGCGCCGGAGCCGGCTACCGAGGTAGTGCCGGCAAAGCAGGCGGCCGTCGCGCAGCCGCATCCGCAAAAGCCCGCGGCGCAGCCACAGCAGCAGCCGAAGAAGACGGCTGCCAGCGGGCGCTTGAACCCCATCAAGCTCCGCCAGATGAAGGAACGGCGCCGCGCGATCGAAGACGAAGTTACCCGGCTGGAAGTGGAGATCGCGGACTACGAAGCGGCCCTGGCCAACTTCAAGAGCGCCGATGAAACCATCCGGCTCTCGGAACTGCTTACGGCGCGCCGCTCCGACCTGAACAGCCTCATCTCGGAATGGGAGCAGGTGGCCGAGTTGATCGAGGCGAATCAATAAGGTGACGGGGATCGACATGTTATCCTGAAACCGGAGCGGCTCCTCCATGCGTCCCCGGTATCTGGTGCGTGCTTTCCTCATCGGCGGTCTTCTGATCGGCGCGATCTACGCGCACCTGCCCTTTCGGGAATATCCCGGGGTTGAGTACGAGAATTTCCCGCTGCCCCGCGATTACCAGGAGCGGACCGAGTGGGCCTTTGCCCGGCTGATGTACCCGCCGGTGCCGCCTTACTACGGCGGCTTCCAGTTCTTTGGGGACTGGCGCCTGGGCGGTTCAAACTGGACAATGGACTACCCGCGCTCGGACCGGCATTTCTCGGCCGCCGTCCGGCGGCTGACCCGGCTCCACGCCCGGTCCGTCGAGCAGCCGGTCAATCTCGATGACGGCGACGACGTGTTCGACTGGCCGTGGATCTACGGAGTCGAGGTCGGTCATTGGAACCTGACCGACGCACAGGCGCAGAAGCTGCGCGAGTACCTGCTGCGCGGCGGAACCTTCATGTGCGACGATTTCCACGGCACCCGTGAATGGGCGATCTTCACCGCCAGCATGCGCAAGGTATTTCCGGAGCGGCAGATCGTCGATCTGGATTCCAGCGATCCGATTTTCCACGTCCTCTACGACCTGAATGACCGCTACCAAGTGCCGGGAGCACAGTACCTGCAAACCGGCCGGGTTTACGAGTACGACGGGTACGAAGCCCGCTGGCGCGGCATCTACGACGATAAGGGTCGCATAATGGTGATGATCTGTCACAATATGGACCTGGGCGATTCCTGGGAACACGCCGACAATCCCGAATACCCGGCAAAGTTTTCCGAGTTGGGAATTCGGATTGGACTTAATTACGTGCTGTATGCGATGACCCACTGATGGTGAACACCGCACGGTCCGCACTCCGCAAACGAAACTGATGCTCTACTTCACGGAATCCGATGTACGCCGGTTGCTGCCAATGCAGGATGCCATCCGGCTGATGCGCGAGGCGTTCACGAAGCTCGCCAGTGGAGCCGCGCAAAATCAGCCGCGCCGCCGCCTCATCCTGCCCACGGGATCGGTACTGCACTATATGCCCGCAGCCGACGACCGCTATTTCGGGATCAAGGTCTATTCGACGCATCGCAAGCACGGCGCGCACTTCTTCTTTCTGCTATTTCGCGCCGAGGATGGACAACCGCTGGCCATGTTCGAGGCGAACTTTCTGGGCCAGATCCGCACCGGCGCGGTCAGTGGGTTAGCCACGGATCTGCTGGCGCGCGCGGACGCCGCCACCCTGGCCATCATCGGCAGCGGATTCCAGGCGCGCAGCCAGTTGGACGCGATGCGGGCTGTACGGGAGTTTCGTTCGGTGCGCGCGTGGAGCCGGTCGGCCGAGAAGCGCGCGGCGTTTGCGGCCGAATGCAATGTGGAGGCTGTAGAGACAGCCGAGGCCGCCGTGCGCGGCGCCGACATCGTGATCACGGCCACGAATTCCAAGGATCCTGTACTCGAAGCAGACTGGGTTGCGCCCGGTGCTCACGTCAATGCCATGGGATCCAATCAGGCTGCGCGGCGCGAGTTACCGGCGGAACTGCTGGAGCGCGCCGGCGTTATCGTCGTAGACTCTCTCGAGCAGTCGAAAATGGAATCGGGTGACCTGTTATTGGCGTGGAAATCCGAACAGTGGCTGGACCAGCGACTGGTTGAACTGAAGGACGTGGCGACCGGAAAGGTCCCCGGCCGCCAAGACCCCAATCAGATCACTCTATTCAAATCCAACGGTTTAGCTTTGGAGGATGTAGCCACCGGAGGCTACATTTACGAGCGAGGCCTGGAAGCCGGAATAGGACGGTCGATGGCGCCGCTCTACTCTTGAGCGGGCATCTGCTGTTCAATATCCCGCCAGGCGCTGACTTTGAGGCGACGGCAAACCCAGCACAACGGCTCGGCTGAACCAGGAGTTGTCTCGGCTCCGCACACGGAGCACCTCTCCGCCTTCTTGATTTTGTCCGCGGACAGCGACCGCTTGGCCTGTTCGAGGATCTCAGGCGGGATGATCGTCTCCGGTTTCGCTTGTGCCTTACGTCTCATGGGTAGCCTCCCCGTGCCTATACAATACCCTAAAAGTAACCCGATTGTCACAAACCGGGGTACTAATAGGACGGCAATTAACGTTCAAATAACCAGTTAAGCAGCTTCCAGTACTTCCAATACGAAAGCGGCGTCGAGTGTCGAAGAACAGCGCGGGCACTTCTGCCCAGGCACCACCAACGCCCTCTTCCCACTCATATTGATGTCAGCGGGAACGTTGTGGGTGCAAATCGGACAGTGGACCTGTCCAGGCATCGTTTTTTCCAGTAAGGCTTTCATCTCTCTAACCTCACTTCCATCCGACGCAAATACCCTAGCACGGGTTGTACCAAAATTTCGTAAATTTCCGTAAAGGCCTCACGACTGCCGGCGAAGGTCGGCTTGACGCGGCACGCGCGGTCGGTCACGATGAAACTCATGAGCCAGCCTCAACCGAAGATTCAGCTATCCACGACACCCGAATACCGCGAAGGGTATGCCAACAGCGTCCAAATCCGGGTGAACCTGTGGGACTTCTTTTTGATGTTCGGGCTGGTGAACCAGACTGCCCCGGACGCGGTGACGATTCAAAATTTTCAAGGAATTTACCTGAGTCCGCAGCAGGCGAAAGCGTTGCTGAACGTGCTACAGCAGAACGTCACGCAGTACGAGACGGCGTTCGGCGAGATTAAGCTGGAGCCGCACGCGGTGACGGCCGGCGGCGCCAGTGTCGTCCAGTAAGAGGTAAACACGGGCAGGCGAAAGCGCCTGCCCCGGCCGGATGAGGACCAGGGCTTTGCCTTGGCGGGTGGGGCTTGCGCTTTCGCCTACCCGAATTCTTAGCGTTTTCCCGAACACCGGTCCTTATTTCTTATTCTCGGGCTTTGCCACGGCAGGAGGTTCGGGTTTCAGCTTGCCCGTCCAGATATTCACTGATCCTACATTGCCTGTGGCGACATCGCGCGCTGCAACGCGGAGCATGTACCCGGCCTTGGCCAACTCCAGGTCCTTCCCGAAACGGAGGCCGTACTTCATCGCCTGCGCATACGTATCCCTGGTGAGATTAAGCGTCAGCGAATCGTTGATGACGCTGGCCGGCTCTCCGCGGGCGGGTTGCTGCACAAAGAGCAGGTCGACGCTCCCTGTCCAGCGATCTCCCTTCTGCTCCAGGTTGATCGTGCGGAGATCGAGCGAAAGCACGATGCGCAATTTGCCGGGCTGCGGCAGATCGCGCGCGGCGCGTACGACCAGGCCCAACTGCGTGGCATCGAGGGCGCTCCAGGCTGCTTCGCGCAGCGCCTTCATGCGGTCCTGCTGGTTCTGCGGCACCTCCGGGAAGGCGAAGTATCCGAGCCGGTTCCGCACGTTCACTCCTTTGCGGTCCACCTGTACCTTGAGATTGTGAAACTTGCCGTCCCAGGTGTTGTGAGTCGGATAGTAGCCTAGAACGTATGTCACCTGGGCGTCGTCGATGGCGCCGCGGATGGCATTCTTCAGATCGTTCGAGTTGTAATACGCCTTGCCGCCGGTTCGCTCGGCCAGGATGTTCAGGGTGTCGTGCGAATCGTATATGGCCTTCATCTTCTTCGATGGACCGCCCTGCGCAGGCTGGCGCACGTTCTTGCCGCCCGACACTGTCGAGCTGAAGTCAGGCGAGCTGATCAGACCGCGTGCGTCCACCGGATAGATGGAGAGTTGCGCCGCCGTAACGGCGCGCGCGGCGTGCTCCATCTCCTCGGTGAACGTGCGGCGCTCGCGCGTGTCGCCGAGGGTCATTTCATCCATGCCGATTTGGAAGGGAAAGCCGCCGGAGATCCAGACGAGGTTCTTCCGGCCCGGCAGGCTGGACACGTGGTTGGCAATCGCTTCGAGCGCGGCCATCGTCGTCTGCACCCGATTAATCATCTGGTAATCGGCGATCTTCTGCTGCGACTGCGCCATGAAGGCATCCAGGTCGTCGTTGCCGGTATCGGGATCTTCCGGCTGCGAGTCTGCCAGTTCGGTCGCGGCGCGGCTCTTGTGCTTGTTGGCGGCATCGATCAGAGCGGTGGCGTCGGCGGTGAAATCGTGGAGGATTTGGAGACGCGTGCTCAACGCATATAACGCCACGCTGTCGTCCGGACGCAATTGCTGAAGGAAAGCGATGAGCTGCTTCTTGGCGTAGACCTGGTCCTCAAAACTCGTGTTCAGCGTATCCAGCAAAATCACGGTGACGGTCTTCGCGGTGGTGGGTTTGAACTCGGCCTTATTCGTGAAAGTATTCAAAGGCAATGTCAGGCGCGCCGGCCTGGTATCGGCCGAGCGGCTGGATTCCATGCCGAACGTCGCGATCTTCTGCGGATGGCCATCTTCGAAAAGAGTGAAATCGTCCTTGGTGAGATCGGCGACGGGTTCATTCTTTTTACCGTGCACGACCACGTTGACCTGGACCAGATGCGTAGTAACTTTCAGGACGGGAGTCTGTGCAGGCGGGGGCGCCGCGGCGGGCGGGTTTGGGGGCTGGGTCGAAGGCGTCTGTGCGGTGAGTATCAGCACCATCGAACAGGCGGGAACCAGGGAAAGCAGGAATCTCTTCATTCAGTAACAACTCACTCCTTAATTATCCGGTAATTCGGAATTCGGGGACAGACGGAATATTTCCGCGCAACTGCGGCCCGGAAATATCTCGTCAGGAAGATGTGAAAAAATCGCAGAGGCGACCGCGTCTGGCCGCACTCTTTGATTCGTCTTCCCATTGCGGGCTGGTGCCCCCTTGCCGGGCAATACGGGGACAGACGGAATATTTCCGCGCAAGTGCGGCGCGGAAATATCTCGTCAGTCCCCGCATTGCAGATTGTGCACCTGGCCTTGCAGCCGGATTCGATTCTTTCACAGTTTCCAGACGCTGCCATCCGGGACCGTTCCGCGCGACTTGATTAGCAAGCATTCCCCTATTTCCTCACACTCGCGAAATTGGGGAATGCTCCGTCTGTCCCCGAATTAACACTGGCGTCGCAGGTGCTCTTTTGGACGCCGTATGCGGCAAAACCCATTGGTTAGAATTTTCACCGTCATCGCCTTGGCTGGTTCGCTTTCGCTCATCTTCGCTCAGCAACCTGACAACACGAAGATGAACAAAGGCCAACAACCAACGGCCGACCAGGCGAAGAACAATGCCTCGGATCGCGACATCATGCAGAACATTCGCAAGGCGATCCATGACGACAGTTCGCTGTCGACTTACGGCCATAACGTGAAGGTTATTTCCAAGAACGGCAAAGTCACTCTGAAGGGGCCGGTTCGCTCCGAGGAAGAGAAGAAAACGATCGAAACCAAGGCAACCGAGGTGGCTGGAGCTGGAAACGTAACCAACGAACTGACCGTGAAGCCCGAGAAGGGCAAATAGGACACTAGGAGCAGATATGGCAAAAAATACAGCAGTGTATGGCATTTTTCGCAATCGAGCGCAGGCTGAGAACGCCGTCGATCGGTTCATCGCCGCCGGTTTCCGTACCGAGGACATCTCGGTGCTGCTGGCGGAGAATGTAGGTACGAAAGATTTCGCTCACGAAAAGCACACCAAAGCGCCCGAAGGGACGGCGACAGGGGCGGCGGCCGGCGGTGTGGTGGGCGGAACGCTCGGATTGCTGGCAGGTATCGGCGCGCTCGCGATTCCGGGCCTCGGGCCGTTCATCGCCGCGGGACCGATCATGTCCCTGTTGGCGGGCGCTGGGGCCGGTGGAGTCGTCGGCGGCCTGGTGGGAGCGCTCGTCGGTATGGGGATTCCCGAATACGAGGCCAAGCGCTATGAAGGCCGGATCAAGGAAGGCGGCATCCTGATGTCGGTCCACTGCGACGATGCCGACTGGACGAAGAAAGCGAAAGAACTATTGGAAACGACCGGCGCCGAGGACATCTCGTCGAGCGGCGAAGCCGACGCCGATTTCGCCAAAACGGATAAGCCGTTACCGAAAACCCGCACGTCAGGCGGATACTAGTTCCCTGACCGGATAATCACGTTTTTTGGTGGGGTCGACTCGAGGGCGGTCTTCGCGAGCGTCGATCCCACCAGTTTTTCCGACTAAGCTCCAGGATGCTTTCTGGCCCCCGTATTCCGGGCGCGCCGGATCACCAGTTGTTCGAGATCGAGCAGGTGCTGGGGTGTAAATTGGTTGCGGGACCACTCGCAGTCTGCATCGAATCGCACGCCCACGAAGTATCCAATCTCCTGGTAAATGCAATATCGGACGTTCCCGCGTATTTCTCCACCGGCATGTTGGATCGTGACGGAGACGTGGAGCGGCAACGCCCTTTCCAACTGCAGGCACGCTCCGTGAACGGCAATGTCCTCGAGTAAGGCCGAAGTGAGATGCGTGCTTCCCCGCTCGTCCTTCCAACAGATATCCACCATATCCGCGCACAGCAGTCGGGTGTCTGCTCGCCGTTCTTCCATATCTCAATTATCGGCCATTGGCAGGATTTCCTTTAGTAAGGCGATTTTGCCCAGCGCGTTCATGATTCATGCGGCGCCGCGCGCCGACATCCAGCCAGCCGGCGCGTAAGCCGGGAGGCACAGCGCTCTGCCCGATCGAGAGGACGTGATACCATATTGGGCTTAATCCGTTATGGACCATATCCTCTCTGTTGTCCTGTTCTGGCCGTTGGCCGCCCTCCTCGTCCTTGTCTTTATCCCCTCCACCAACGCCCGAGCCGTCAAGATCTGGGCGAACGTCGCTTCCCTGATCGGATTCGTCATTTCGCTGCCGCTGGTCTTCAACTTCGACCGCACCAAGGACTACCAGTTCGTCGAGACCGCCAACTGGATTCCGTCGATCGGCGCCAGCTATCATCTCGGCATCGACGGTTTCAGCCTGCTGCTGGTCATGCTGACCACGCTGCTGGGCTTCATTTCCGTGCTCTGCAGCTGGAACGCAATCCAGGAGCGGCTGAAGGAGTACTACGCTTTCTTCTTCGTCCTGCAAACGGGCATGCTGGGCGTCTTCATGTCGCTCGATTTCCTGCTCTTCTTCGTCTTCTGGGAAACCGTGCTGGTGCCGATGTACTTCATCATCGCCATCTGGGGCGGGCAGCGCCGTATCTACGCCTCCATCAAGTTCGTCATTTATACCCTGATCGGCTCAGTCCTGATGCTGCTCGGCATCCTGACGCTCTATTTCCAGCACTACAGCCAGTTCCAGAGTTATTCGTTCGACATCTCGGAGTTGATGAAGCTTTCGCTAGCGAACAACGTGCAGTGGTGGGTGTTCTGGGCGTTTTTCGTCGGATTCGCGGTGAAGGTGCCGATGTTCCCGTTCCACACGTGGCTGCCGGACGCTCACACCGAAGCGCCGACCGCCGGCTCGGTGATCCTGGCGAGCGTCCTGCTGAAGATGGGGACTTACGGATTTCTCCGCTTTTCGCTCCCGCTGCTGCCCGAATCCGCGAAGAACCCGACCATCCTGAATACGATGGCGATCCTCTCGATCATCGGCATTGTTTACGGTGCGCTGGCTTCGCTGATGCAGAAGGACTGGAAGAAACTGGTTGCATACTCATCGGTGAGCCACCTGGGATTCTGCACGCTCGGCATTTTCGCGCTGAATCCGGCCGGGATCTCGGGCTCGATCCTGCAGCAGATCAATCACGGCATCTCGACCGGCATGCTCTTCCTGATTGTGGGAATCGTATACGAGCGGCGCCACACGCGCGAGATCTCCGAGTATGGCGGCCTGCTGAAAGTGATGCCAGTCTTCACCATCATCTTCCTGGTGGCGGCGCTAAGCTCGATGGGGATGCCGCCGCTGAACGGCTTCATCGGCGAAATCACCATCCTGCAGGGTGCATACCTGATGTCGTTCAACTGGGCGTTCTGGGCCGCCGTCGGCATCGCCCTCGGCGCAGCGTATCTGCTCTGGCTTTTCCAGCGCACCATGCTTGGAGAAGTTTCCGAGAAGAACCAGAAGCTGACCGACCTCTCCTGGCGTGAAATCGCGGTCTTTGCTCCGCTGGTGGCCTGGGCCTTCTGGATCGGGGTCAATCCGCAGCCGTTTTTCCGCATTCTGGAGCGCCCGGTTGCGCAGATCGTGGAGCGCGTGCAGCCCGGTTACTACGGGCAGCACAATCTGCCCAACCCGCTGCAGACCTCGACCGCGCGGTTACGGTAGGTAGAGGACTTCGCAAGCTTCCGCGTCGTGCGGCCTCTCACGGTTGAAGCTTTTCTGGCTAATGGTCGTTGATACGCAATCAGCATAACAGCCGAATCCAATGGGGCGGCGGATACGAAGTGGAGGTGGTCGCCCCGCTGAGGACTACCGGGGCGCGTCCGATCGTCGGCTGGATCACACCGGCGCTGCTGGTTCGGGAGCGGACGCGCATCGTGGGAACGCTCGATGGAGCCGCCGTATCGGGGAATGAGCAGTCCATCGATCAGCTATGACGAAGTCCTGCGGCTGCGCAAGGCCGAAGATGTAATCCAGGCGCCAATCGGCTGATGGCGCTCGCCGGCCAGGAAGCGCGGTTTATCCAGAAGCCGTTATACCGCGCAGCAACTGGTCGAGCGCATCGACGAGGCGTTCGCGCAGGTGGCGCGATCGCGGTAGCATCTACATAATGTCGCAGATGAACCGCAGAGCTTTTCTCGGGGCGGCGGCCGCCGTCGCCAGCCGGCGCATTATTGTCGCCAAGGGATCCACCGATGCTGTGGATGAGACGCTCCGCGGCGGAATAGCGCGGCGGCACATTCCCGCAGTCGTCGCCATGGCGGCCGACGAAAAGAAGCCGCTTTACACCGGCGCGTTTGGTGTTCGGGATTCGTCCGGCGTTCCGGTCCGTGCCGACAGCCTGTTTCGGATCGCATCTATGACGAAGGCGGTCACGACCGTCGCCGCGCTCCAGTTAGTGGAACAGGGGAAAGTAGGGCTGACCGAGCCGGTTTCGAAGCATCTGCCGCAACTCGGCGGACTCGAAGTCTGGAGGGGTTCGATGCCGCCGGCAAGCCGAAACTCCGTCCCGCCAAAACACCGGTCACGCTCCACCATCTGCTTACCCACACCTCCGGGTTCTGTTACGACATCTGGGATGGCGACATGTTCCGGTATACGTCGTCGAGACCTGCCGCGAATGGCAAGCCGGGTCCGCTTATGTTCGAGCCCGGAGCACGCTGGCAGTACGGACAAGGGATCGACTGGGCGGGCCGGCTGGTGGAGGCGATCAGCGGATCCACGCTCGAGGCGTATTTCCAGGAACACATTTGCGGGCCGCTGGGGATGGTGGATACCAGCTATATCCTGCCGGAGGCGAAATTCGACCGCATGGTGACCAACTGGCATCGCGAACACGGCGGCGAATTGCAGTCAGACAAACGGCAGTTGCCCAAGCCTCCGAAGACGTTCAACGGCGGCGGCGGACTCTATTGCACGGCAGCCGACTACGTTCGGTTTATGCAGATGATCCTCAATCACGGAAGCGGGCCGAACAATGGGCGGATCCTGCAGGCGAAAACGGTGGACAGCATGATGACGAACCAGATCGGGCCGCTGACCGCCGGCAAAATGAAGAGCTTCGAGGCCGACACGTCGGCCGACGTGGACATCCAGCCCGGACACACCGAAAAATGGGGCTACGGTTTCCTCATCAACACGACCGCATACGAGCACGGGCGATCGGCCGGAAGCCTGGCCTGGGCGGGAATCGACAATACGTTCTATTGGATCGATCCCAGGCGCCGGCGATGTGCGGTGATCCTGATGCAGTTTCTGCCGTTTGTCGACAGGCAGGCGATCGGGATGCTGAACGAGTTCGAGGCGGCGGTTTACCGCAATCTATAGCTCGCGCGGCGGACTGCTGATCTGCACTAGTTCCGGCTTCGGCTGCACCGGCCTGGGCGGTTTCAGCAGTGCCTTGGGCAATCGCGAAAAATAAGTGAGACGCTCGACCCAGGGCAGCAGCCGGCGGACCGTCTTGCCGTGCAGGATCAGACTGCCGGCGACGAGCGCCGGATGCGGGATGGTGGTACAGCAGCGTGCGCACACGCCGATCTCGCCCGCGCGGCCGCTGACGTGGAGCCGGCGCATCCGCTCCATCTCCGCGCCGTTCCAGATTTCAGCCAGCAATTGCTCGCCGATATTGCCCAGCGGTGCGCCGTCGAGCATATAGCTCTGGCAGCAAGGATAGACGTCGCCGTTCTGTTTGACGTACATCGGGCCCCGCCAAAGATAGTGACAAGGATGCTTCCACTCGTCGGCTGCGTGTCCGGAATCGGGGCGCATGAGGTTGGTTTCGTCCGCCTTGATTCGGACCTGGTCGATGCCGGGAAGATGCCGCCAGAATCGGATGAAATCGTCCACCTCGGCTGCATTGCGTTCCATCCGCACCATCTGGACGACGACCTGGAGCTTCGAGCGTCGCTCTTTTTTCATGCGGGCGAAGCGCACGAAATTGTCGCGCACCTTTTCGAACTTGGCTCCCTTACGGTAGAACTCGAAGTTTTCCTTCGTTGCGCCATCGAAGCTGAGGGTGATCTGTTCGAGCGGGGTATCGAGCAGCCGCGCCGCGGTCTTTTCGTCAAGGAAGGTGCCGTTGGTAGAGATCAGGCTGGAGATGGTATGCCGGGCGCACAGCTCGATGCGGTCGAAGATGTGCGGGTCCATGAACGGCTCGCCGAGGCCGATGAGCATCATATGTTCGGCGGTGTGTCCGGCCTGCTCGACGAGCCGTGTAAAGTGCGCGTCGGACATATCGGCCTTAGGCTGCTTATGGGTCTCGCGCGGGCACATCGGGCAGTACAGGTTGCACTTAGCCGTAGTCTCGACGATGTACTCGACGGGCAAGGCGCGCAATCGCGTCCGCCGCGCGAGGTATCCCCACAGAAGTTGCGCCCGATTCCAGGCCCGCATCGTTCCATTTTAATGAGGACGCCACTCAATCACCAATTGGTGTCAGGCTACTCAATCACCGATTTCCGCCACGAGAGCGTGGAATGGGGCCCAAACCAGCGATTTTCTCAACAGAGCCCGATGGTATTTTGAAAGATCGCCCGGCGAAAACGGTCGCTTCTGCCCGTTCTCGCCGTCTTTTTCAACGAAAATGGAGGAAATCGGTGATTGAGTAGCCTGACACCAGTTTTTTCGGATCGCGTCCGCCTCCTGAACGACGCGCCCTTGCGGCCTGATCGACAATTTGTGCTCTATCGGATTCGCGTTAACCGGCGGGCGGAGTCCAATCATGCGCTCGCTTACGCCGTTGACCTGGCTAACGAACTCCGGCTTCCGGTGCTCTGCTACGACCAGCTTGTCGATCAGCATCCGTACGCCAACGACCGGTTCCATCGCTTTCTATGGGAGGGCGTCGCCGAAACTAAGAAGCGGCTGGAGAAGCTCGGCATTGGGTTTGTCTTCCACCGCGAACGCCGGTTTCGCGACTATGCGCCGCACGCGGCGGCTATCGTCACCGACGATTGGCCCCTTGCCATGCGCCAGCCTTGCCGGACCGACGTCGCCTGCTACGCCGTCGATTCCAGTTGCATCGTGCCGATGAACCGAATGGAAAAGCGCGAGTTTGGCGCCTACACCATCCGGCCCAAGATCCACCGGATGCTCGCGGAGTATCTCGTCCCTGTGGCGCCGATCCGCGTCCGCCGGCGGTATTCGGAGCCGCCGCAGCCATTGCCCGACTTCGACGTGTCAGCCTGCCGCATCGACCATACGGTCGCGCCGTCGATCGACTTCCGTGGCGGACGCCTGGAGGCCGAGCGCCGCCTCAAGCACTTCCTCACGAAGAACCTCCGCCGCTATGCGCGCGAGAAGAACGAGCCCAGTGCCCATGCGACCTCCGACCTCAGCCCTTACCTCCATTTCGGCTACATCTCCTCCCTCGAAGTCGCACTGGCCGCACGCGACTACGCCCGGCGGCACAAGCTCATCGCCGACGAGTTCCTGGAGGAGTTGATCGTCCGCCGCGAGTTGGCCTTCAACTTTGCGCGCTTCACCGATCGGATGGACACGCTCGACGCCCTACCCGACTGGGCGCGCAAGACGCTGCGCAAGCACGCGCGCGACCGCCGCGATCCGGTCTACACACGCGAGGAGTTCGTCGGCGCCAACACGCACGACCCGCTCTGGAACGCCACGCAGAAGGAAATGCTCGCGCGCGGCAAAATCCACGGCTACTATCGCATGTATTGGGGCAAGAAGATCATCGAATGGTCAGCCGCCCACGACGAGGCGCTCGCCACCATGATTCACATTCACGACCGCTATGCGCTCGACGGCCGCGATCCCAACACCTACGCCAATATCCTGTGGTGCTTCGGTCTCCACGACCGTCCCTTCGCGGAGCGGCCGATCTTCGGCCAGGTGCGCTACATGGGCCTGGAGGGCATGCGCCGCAAGACGGACGTGGATGCGTATGTTCGCGAGATTGATACGATGGGAGGAATTACTCCATGAAGATCACTCTTACCGGGGGATCCGGCTTCATCGGCCGACGGCTGCTGAAAATACTGACCGCAGGC
>Ga0070741_10005623_pt1 | contig 27638 bp, 27 predicted proteins | sample Coa_R1_4_FD_66440 | JGI IMG/M metagenome (GOLD analysis project Ga0070741, IMG submission 66440) | Surface soil microbial communities from Centralia Pennsylvania, which are recovering from an underground coalmine fire - Coalmine... | ecosystem: Environmental > Terrestrial > Soil > Unclassified ...
GAGCGGTCGTCGACCCGGCTCTTGACGATGTCGCCGGTGCGGCGCGGCTCGAGCTTCGGCTTGTAGGTCGGTATGTGCTCGCCGAAGTCCAGATACCACGGATGGTCGACGTACAGCGTCTGGCGGCCGGTGAGCGTGCGCCACGGCACCAGCCGCTCGACGTTCATGCACCAGGCCGAGTAGGCGCGACCCTCGTTGATCATGCCGGTCCAGCACGGGCTGGTGAGGAGCCGCTTCGGCTGACGCGTGAGGTCGAAGAACGTGCAGCTGACCCCGCGCGTGCCCGCGGCGATGTCGGCGAGCGGCAGGCCGACGCGCTCCTCTTCATGATGGAAGGCCTGCCACGCCACCTCACCGTTACTCTCGGGCGCGCACGTCAGGATCGTGTTGCACGCGTCCAGCGCGTCCTCGAGGCTCGGATAACGCTTGCCGCCCCACTCGACGCAACGCATGTGCCTCGGGTCGGGCATCGGCATGACGGGATTCTCGAGCATCTGGTCGTACTGAGCCCGGATCGGGATCTGCACGCCGACCGCGGAGACGCCTTCTTCGCGGGCCCGCGGTCCGAACGAGATGAACTTGTTGTACAGGTTCGCATAGTCGCGCTCGACCACCCGCAGATGCGGGAAGGTCTTGCCCGGCACCAGGTCGCACTCGCCGAGCGCCCAGTCGCGGACCTGCGGCTGCGCCAGTTCGTCAGGCGTGTCGTGCATGAGCGGCTGGGCGACGATATCGCGCACCGGCTTGGGAAAGGCGAGCGGCGACATTTCGCTCACCTTCTTCGCCATCAGCTTGAAGATTTCCCAGTCGGATTTGGATTCCCACACCGGCGGCACCGCCTGCCCGAGCACGTGCAGGAACGAGTGCAGGTCGGTGGTGTTGAGGTCGTTCTTCTCGTACCAGAACGCCGCCGGCAGCACGATGTCGGAGTACAGCGCCGACGTGTCCATGCGGAAGTTGAGATCGACCACCAGGTCGTATTTTCCGCGCGGTGCCGGATCGCGGTACTCGACCGTGTTTGTCTTTCCCTTGGCGCGGTCTTCGGCAATGGCGTTGTCGTGCGCGCCAAGATAATGGCGCAAGAAGTACTCGTGCCCTTTGGCGCTCGATTGGATGGCATTGCCACGCCAGATGAACCATACCCGCGGCCAGTTCTCCTCGGCATCGGGATCGTTGACCGCAAGCTTCAGCTTGTTGGTCTTGACCTGCTCGACCACGCGCCCAATGACCTCGGCGTCGGTCTTGGCGCCGGCGCGCTCGGCATCGGCCACGATGTCGAGCGGATTGCGGTTGAAGTACGGGTGGAAAGGCATCCAGCCCAGGCGCACCGACTTGGCCTCGAGGTCCATGGCATGGCCCTTGGCCCATTGCGGGTTCTTGCTGGTCAGGGCGTACTCGGTGAACTCCCTCTCGTAGCGCCACTGACAACAATTGGCGTAATGCCAGGTCGACGACTGCAGCACCCGCGGCGGCTTGACCCAGTCGAGGGCGAGCGCGATCGAGGCCCAGGGCGCGACGGGGGCGAGCTTTTCCTGGCCGACGTAGTGGTTGATGCCGCCGCCGTTCACGCCGCAGCAGCCGCACAGGATCAGTGCGACAGTGGCCGAGCGGTAGCAGAGGTTGTTGTAGTACCAGTGGTTGGCGCTGGCACCCACGATGACCATGGACTTGCCCTTCGTGAACTCCGCGTTGCGGGCAAACTCGCGCGCCAACCTGATCGCCGTTTTGCGGCCGATGCCGGTGAATTTCTCCTGCCACGCCGGCGTGTAGGGCGCATCGGCGTCATCGTAGCTCGACGGGTAGGCGCCCTCGAGACCACGGCTGTGGCCGAACTGAGCCATCAGCAGGTCGAAGCCGGTGGTCACCACTATTTCGCCGCTGTCGGTGGCGAGGCGCCGCGCCGGCACGCCGCGTACGACGGTGGGCGTTACGGTGCCCGGCACGCCCTTGGAGAAATCTTCGAACTCCACCTGGGCCACGGCATCATGTTTGTCGATGAAGCTCAGCGTCGTATCGATGGCGCTGTTGTCCTCGCCGTCCTCCTGGGACAGGTTCCACTTGCCTTTCTCGCTGCCCCACCGATAGCCGACCTGGCCTTTGGGTACGCGCGGCTCGCCGCTCTTGGCGTCGATCACCATCAGCTTCCAGTCGCCGTGCTCGACGTCTTTGTAGCGCGCCACACGCTTGGCCCGCACCTGCTGCCCCATGCGATACGTTTTGCCATCGGGGTGCAGCTCCACCAGGAATCCCAGATCCGTGTAACGCTTCACGTACTCCATGAAATAAGGCACTTGGCGATCGAGATAGAACTCCTTGAGGATGACGTGATCGACCGCCATCCAAAGCGCCGTATCTTGTCCGGCCTGGATCGGAATCCACTCGTCGCAGTACTTGGCGATCTGGCTGAAGTCCGGCGCCAGCACGACAAATTTCGTCCCCTCGGTGCGCGCCTCGGCGATGAAATGCACGTCCGGGGTGCGCGTCATGTTCAAGTTCGACGCCATCGAGACGATGAACTTGCTGTTGTACCAATCGGCGCCTTCGCACACGTCGGTCTGGTCGCCCCAAATCTCCGGAAACGAAGTCGGCAAGTCGGCGTACCAGTCGTAGAAGCTCAGGCAGGCGGCGCCGAAGAGCTGGAGAAAGCGCGTCCCCGCCGCAAAGGAGCACATCGACATTGCCGGGATCGGCGAGAAGCCGATCACGCGATCCGGCCCGTGCTTGCGCGCCGTGTAGAGGCTCGCCGCTGCGATCAGCTCCGACACTTCCTCCCAGTTGGTGCGGCGATAACCGCCTTTGCCGCGCGACTGCTGCATGCGCGCGCGCTTTTTCGGGTCCTCGATCAGCGAAGCCCAGGCCTCGATCGGATTGGCATGCTGGCTTTTCGCGTCGTGCCAGAAGTCGAGCAGCGGGCCGCGAATGTAGGGATACTTCACCCGGATCGGGCTGTAGACATACCAGGAGGCCGAGATGCCGCGCTGGCAGCCGCGCGGCTCATAGGGCGGCAGACCCTTCTCGAGCAGCGGGTAGTCGGTCTGCTGCATCTCCCAGGTGATGATGCCGTCCTTGACGTAGATCGCCCACGAGCAACCGCCGGTGCAGTTCACGCCGTGCGTGCTGCGGATGATGTTGTCGTGCGACCAACGGTTCCGGTAGAACTCTTCCCACTTGCGCTCCTGCGGGTTGACCAGGTCGAGAATCCAACTCATCGGCGTCTCCTCGGTGCGTGTTGTTGTCTCTCAAATTGAAGCGGGATGTTCGGCGGTGTTGGTGAAGACCGGCAGCGTCGCGCCCGCAGCAATGACGGCCATCGCCGGGGCGCCGCGGCTCCGATTGCCGATGGACCGGCGTGTTGTGAGGAACAGGAAAGGCGCAGCGCGGCGGCCGACGGAAGGGACGCGAACGCTGCAGGCCTATCGCGACGACCGCGTCGTCACGCGCGCGAATGATCTGCCGCAGATCGAGCGCCGCTTCGCGAGACATTGTCTGTCCCAGCTGTGCCGCCGCCCCATTGCTTCACCGATACCCAACCGGGCTGTCGCGCACCACCAGCAAATGCGTTCGCCGGTTGCGGCCAGCTGTCGCGATGAATTTACGAATCCTATCAGGCGATAGGCTTGGCGCTAGTGTGCGCAAGCAGCAATTTTAGCTCGCACAATGTCGGCAAAGCGTCATTAGCACCATGCCGCGTGTCCATTGATAGCTGACGTCTATCCGCCGATAGCTCACGTCACTCCGTCGTCATTGCGAGCGAGCGCGCATCCAGCCAGTTTCTTTGATCTGGATCAGGCGCGGGACTGTCTGACCCGCCTACAGATACCCGGTGCCCATCTCGGCGGCGAAGCGCGCCGGTTCGCCTTCCCAGACGATGCGGGCGTGTTCCAGCACATAGACGCGGTCGGCGTGCGGGAGCGCGAACGTCACGTTCTGCTCGGCCAGCAGCACCGTGATGGCGGTGGTCTGGCGCAATCGTTCCAGCGCCTTCGAGATCTGCTCGAGAATGACCGGGGCGAGGCCGAGCGTCGGCTCGTCGAGCATCAGGAGCTTCGGCTTCATCATCAGCGCGCGGGCGATGGTCAGCATCTGCTGCTCGCCGCCGGACAGCGTGCCGGCGGCCTGCTTCTGCCGGTCCTTGAGCACCGGAAACAGCTCGAACAGCCAGCCGATCTGCGCGTCGCGCTCGGCGGCGGGCAGATGCTGGCCGCCGAGATCGAGATTTTCCCGCACGCTCATGTAGACGAACAGCTCGCGGCCTTCCGGGCATTGCACGATGCCGTGGCGCGCGATCGCCGCCGCCGAACGGCCGCGCAGCGAGGCGCCTTCGCGGCGGATATCGCCCGCGTAGGGCAGGAGCCCCGAAATGGTGTTGAACAGCGTGGTCTTGCCGGCGCCGTTGAGCCCGACCACGGAGACGAACTCGCCGGCATGGACGTGGATCGATACGTCTTCCAGCGCCTGCGCCTTACCGTAATGCACGCTGACGTTATCGACGGCGAGGAACGGTGTCGCGGTATCGCGGAACGAGGATTCCGGGCGCGCCGCGGTCTCGAGCGAGCCACCGAGATAGACGCGCCGCACCGTCTCGTCGCGCATCACCTCGTCGGCGCTGCCCTCGGCGATGCGCTCGCCCACATACATGGCGATGACGCGGTCGACCATGCGGGCGACGCTCTTGACGTTGTGGTCGACCACCAGCACAGCGCGGCCGTCGTCGCGCAGTTCGCAGATCAAATCCGAGAACGCCGCCGTCTCCCTCGCGGTCAGCCCGGCGAACGGCTCATCGATCAGCAGCACCTGCGGATCGCGGGCGATGGCCTTGGCGATCTCGATCTTGCGCAGGTCGGCGAACGGCAAGGTCGCCGGCCGGCGGTCGAGCACGCCGCCGAGGCCGACGCGTTCGGCAATGGCGCGGGCGCGCGCGTCGGTCTGCGGATCGGCGAGCAGCCGCGTCAGCTTGTCAGGGAGCAGCGCGAGCGTGATGTTCTCCAGCACGGTCTGGCGGTGCAGCGGCCGCGAGTGCTGGAACACGATGCCGGCGCCCATGCGGGCGATGCGGTGCGACGGCCAGCCGGCGACTTCCGTGCCGTTGATGTGCACCGAGCCGGCGTCGGGCCGCTCGATGCCCATGATCAGCTTCATCACCGTCGATTTGCCGGAGCCGTTCGGCCCGATCAGCCCAAGAATCTTGCCGGCGCCGACCGACAGCGCCATGTCCTTGACGGCGACCAGGCCGCCGAACCGCTTGGTCAGGCCGGTGACTTCGAGATGGGTGGGCGCGGTGGCGTTCACGCCTGCTCCCGGGTGCGCGTGAGCAGGCCGAAAAAGCCGGAGGGAAACAGCAGCACCACGACGAGCGCGATGGCGAAGACCACGAAGTTGGAGAGGTCGCCAAGCGGCCGCAGCGCCTCGCTCATGGCGATCAGGAACACCGCGCCGAGCACCGCGCCGAGTATGGTGCGCCGGCCGCCGAGCACCGCGGCGATGATGATCTGCACCCCGACGGTGATGTCGACAAAAGTGCCGACCGAGGCCGAGCCGAGATAGAATACCATCAGCGCACCGGCGAGGCCGGAGAAGAACGCGCTGATGATGAAGGCGGCGAGCTTGTGCTTGGTGACATTGAAGCCGAGCGCGCCGGCCTGCATGGGGTCCTGGCCGCTCGCCTGCAGGATGAGCCCGACCGGCGAACGCGACAGCGCGAACAGGATGGCGCCGCTCACGGCCATGAACCACAGCGCGATCAGGTAATTGATCGTGTCGCTGACCGCGATGACGTCGGGCACGGTCAGCCCGATCTCGCCGCCGGTGAGATGCGCGTCGACCACGACGAAGTTTTGCAGCATCAGCACCGCGACCAACGTGGTCAGGCCGAAATAGGGGCCGCGCACGCGCAGCGCCGGCAGCGCCAGCACCACGCCGGCGGTCACCGCGGCGAGCGCGCCGGCGGCGATGCACAGCGCGATCGGCGGCTGATAGAGATTATCGAGAATGCCGGCCGTATAGGCGCCGACGCCGATCAGAAAGGTCGGGCCAAAATTGACCTCGCCCGCAAAGCCGAACAGCAGGTCCCAGGCCATGGCGAACACGCCGAAGTAATAGGCGAGCGTGAGCAGGCCGAGAATGTAGCCGGTGACCCACAGCGGCAGGAACGACGCCAGCACGACGACGCCGAGCGATACCAACAGAATGCGCGCGGTCGAGAACGAGCGCATCTAGCGGCGCCCCAACAGCCCGCGCGGCCGCACGTACATCACGGCGACCAGGAGCAGCAGGGCAGGGATGGTGCGGTAGGCGGGCGAGATCAGATAGGCGGTGATGGTTTCGAGATAACCGACCACATAGGCGGCGATCAGCGCGCCCGACACGCTGCCGAGCCCGCCGAGCACGACGATGGAAAACGCGCTCGCGGTCAGCGGGCCGACGCTGTAGGACGACACGCCCAAGAACATGCCGAGCAGCACGCCGGCAACGCCGACCAGCACGCCGTAGATCGCCCACACCGCGATGTAGACCTGCGACAGCTCGACGCCGAGCAAGGTCACGCCGCGCGGATTCATCGAGGCGGCGAGCACCGCCTTGCCGGCGCGGCTGCGGTTGACCAGAAGCCACAACAGCCCGATGACGAGCCAGCACACCACCGCGGTAAAAATCTCGTTCGACGGCGTGCGCACGCCGACGATCGAGACCACGCCCTCGACGATCGGCGCCACCGTCTTGGCGTTGTTGGTGTAGAGATAGGCGATCAGCTCCTGGATCATGATGCCCCACAGCAAGGTCGCCGTGAGGATGAAGATCTCTTTCTCTTCCTCGCGAATTTTTTTCGTGGTCTGCAGCGGCCGCACGATCAGAAAGTACGTGACCAGCGAAGCGGCAAAGCCGACCGCGATGCCGATGATTGCGCCCACATAGGGCCCGACATGCAGATCGTTGCCGGCGGCCCAGGCCGCCACCACCGCCGCCACCATCAGCGCACCGTGCGACAGGTTGAGCACGCCGGAGACGCCGAAGATCAGCGCAAAGCCGGTGGCGCCGAGCGCATAGAGCGAGCTGATCGCAAAGCCGTCGATCAGGATCTGCCAGAACAACATGGCGTCATCGCGTTTGAGAAGAATACAGCCCCAATCAAGAAACTCCCCGCGCGCATGGGCGGGCGGGGAGTTTTAGCAACGCGTCAGGCCATCCCGGTTACTGGGCCGAACCGAGCTTGATGAAGCTCGGGAATTTCAGCTTGCCGTTGGCGACCTTGGGCGGCCACAGATTGACCTGTTTGCCGTTCTGCCACTGCAGCATCAGGCCGGCGATGGTGTCGGAGCCGATCTTGAGCGCGTGCGGATTGGGCGTGTCCTTGCCCTTGAACTGCACGCGACCGATGGTGCCGATGTAATCGGTCTGCTCCAGCGCCGTGACCAGCTTGTCGGGGTCGGTCGAGCCGGCCCGCTTGATGGCGTCGACGATGTAATAGACTTCGTCGTAGGCCGTATAGCCGCAGTACGACGGATTGTTGCCGAATTTCTTGTTGAACGCCGCGACGAACGGCAGCGTCTTCGGCGTCACCGCGACGTCCGGTCCGGACACCGCCTGGTACAGCACGCCCTCGGTGGCGCCGTTGGTGTCGTTCCAGAACGTCGAGTTGGTCGCCTGCGAGGAAATGCCGAACATCGGGATCGGCACCTGCTGCTGCTTCCACTGCACCGTCGGCTGGGTGCCGACATGGGAGATGCCGGTGATCATCACGTCGGGTTTTTGGCCCTCGATCTTGTTGAAGATCGGCGTGAAGTCGGTGGTGTCGGGCGAGAAGCGGATGTGATCGACGGTCTTGAGCCCGATCTGCGGCAGACACTTGAGATATTCGGCATCGAGCGGCGTGGTCCAGGCGGCGTCCTCGCTCACCACCACGGCGGACTTCATGTGCAGATTGCCGACCAGCAGATCCTTGGCGGCGGCGCAGACCTGGTCGGACAGGCTGGTCGAGGTCAGGTAGCCGTGGAAGGTGTATTTGAGGTGGTCGTAGTCCTTGGCGATGTTCTGGGTGATGACGTCGGACGCCGCGCCCGGCGTCACCATCACGGTCTTGAGCCGTCCGGTCCACGGCTCGAGCGCCAGCACGACCTCGCTGATGTAGCTCGCGATCACCGCGTTGACGTGATCCTGCTGCGCGGCGCGCTGGAAGGCGCGGACCGATTCCGCGGCCGAGGAGTGATTGTCGTAGGAGATGATCTCGATCTTGCGGCCGTTGAGCCCGCCCGCGGCGTTGATCTCGTCGGCGGCAAGCTGCGCCGCCTGCGGGATCGAGGAGCCGGCGACCGACTGCGCCTCGGCAATGACGCCGATCTTGATCGGCTCGTTGGACTGCGCGTGCGCCGACGCGGCCAGCGACAGCGCAATCGCGGTGGTGGCGGCAAGCACGGCCAGTTGCAGCGCGGCTCGCCTCTCAAGCATGGTCATTCGGGAAACCTTCCATTGTTTTGGCGATCTTATGGTTGGTTGACGGCAGCGGCCGCCGCTGCCGGCGGACGCCATGGCGGGCAGTCTATCGGATGACATTGAGCCGGCAAGTACGACGAAGGGCCAAAGCGCCGGCTCATCGCGCCGTCTCGCATTGTTCTGACGCGACAGCCCGGGCGGGATTGCCGGGAACCAGGCATAAATGCAGTGAGCGATCGCCGCGTTATTGCTGCTGCACCTGCACGGTCACGTGCGACAGGGTGCGGAAGCGGCGCAGCAGCGACTGGTAATAGTCGGCGCCGCGCTGGCGCTGCGTCGTCACCGAAACGATGGCGCCCAGATGGCCGGGCCCGAGCCGCCACAGATGCAAGTCGGTGAGCCGGTCGCCGTCGGCCTCGATGGTCGCGCGCATGCGCTCCGCCATGCCGCGATCCGGTGTCATGTCGAGCAGGATGGCGCCGGTGTCGCGAATGAGGCTGTAGGACCAGGTCAGAATGACGAAAGCGCCGACCAGACCGACCAGCGGGTCCATCCAGGTCAAGCCGAGCCACAGCCCGAACGACAGGCCGACGATGACCAGCACCGAAACCGCGGCGTCCGCCAGCACGTGAACGATCGCGGCGCGCATGTTGTTGTCGCGCCGCGCCGTCCTGGGAGCGTGGTCGTGATCGTGGGCGTGGTCATGCGCATGGTGATGGCCGGCGCCGAACGGGCCGCCATGGCTGTGATTGTGGTGGTGGGCCTGTCCGCCGCCGAGCAGAAGCACGCTGGCGACGTTGACCAAGAGGCCTAGCGCCGCGATCGGAATCGCTTCGTTGAAGTGGATCGGGACCGGCCAGATGAAGCGCGTCACCGATTCGTAGGCGATCAGGATCGCGATCAGAGCCAGCACCACGGCGCTGGTGAAGCCGGCCAGGTCGCCGAGCTTGCCGGTGCCGAACGAGAAGCGGTCGTCCTCGGCATGGCGCCGCGCATACCGATAGGCGAGGGCGGCGAGAAGGAGCGCGCTGGCATGGGTCGACATATGCAGCCCGTCGGCGACCAGCGCGATCGAGCCGAACAACAGCCCGCCGACGATTTCGCCGGCCATCATGAAGCTGCAGAGCGCGATCACCATCCAGGTGCGGCGCTCGTTGCGCTCGTGGCTCTCGCCGAGAAAAACGTGGCTGTGGCCGCTGGCAGGGTCGTTCGTCGGATGGATTGCCATGCCGCTTACCCGCATCGCACGCGCCAAATCCTTGGCCGGATCGTCCACCCGGTCAATCCCTTCGTTGACAACGCGGCGCACACGTCCCTATTCTGTGCATCAGTCATCACGAAACGCGGAAGCCGGTGCGATTCCGGCGCGGTCGCGCCACTGTAAAGCCAGACCCTGTTCGTGATCGGCGCGCTCTAAGGGACGCGTTATCCCAGGAGATGAACATGACCTCGACCACACTCGCTCCCGCTCCGGCGTTTCCGGTCCCGGCGATTCCGGTCCGTGAGCTGTTGCCCTGGGCGATTTTTGCCGGGCTTATTGCGCTGTTGGCGATCTATTTCGTCGGCGCGGAACAAGGCGCGACGTCGCTGATCAGCGGCACGTGGGTGCACGAATTCGTGCACGACGGGCGGCATCTGCTCGGCTTTCCCTGCCACTGACCGGTTCTCTGCGTCATGGTCCGGGCGCTTCTCGTCCGCGGCATGCTGGTCGGCATCGTGGCGGGCCTGCTCAGCTTCGGCTTCCTGAAAATCTACGGCGAGCCGCAAGTGGCGGTCGCGATCGCGTTCGAGACCCAGCAGGATCTCGCCAAAGAGGCCGCCGAGCACGCCAAGGGCGAGCATGTCGAACACGAGCCCGAGCTCGTCAGCCGCAAGGTGCAGGCGGGCCTTGGCCTTTTCGTCGCCGTGATGGTGTATTGCACCGCGTTCGGCGGCCTGTTCGGGCTTGCCTTCGCCTTCGCCTACGGACGCACGCCCGGCGTGCTCAGCCCGCAGGCGGTGTCTTTGCTGCTGGCGGCGGCCGGCTTTGTCGCGGTTTATCTGGTGCCGAGCCTGAAATATCCGGCCAATCCGCCGTCGGTCGGCGATCCGCACACCATCGGCATGCGCACCGCGCTCTACTTCATCATGATCGCGATTTCGCTTGCGGCGATGTTCGGCGCGCTGGCGTTCAAGCGCCTCTTGGTCGCCCGTTTCGGCGATTGGAATGCGAGCCTGATGGTCGCGGTGTACTATATTGTCATCGTCGTCATCGCCGGATTGCTGCTGCCGGCGGTCAACGAAGTGCCGGCGGACTTCCCGGCGGTCGTGCTGTGGAAATTCCGCGTCGCCTCGATCGGCGCCCAATTCATCATGTGGGCGACGTTCGGCGTGCTGTTCGGCGCGGCAGCCGAGCGGGTTTTTGCCGGCAACAAGGTGTACGCCTGAGCCAAGGTTGTCGGCCCCACGATGACCGCGCGCCTCACTTTCATCTGCCACGCGTCCACCGCAGCCGTACGCAAGGCGGCGTTTCCGGCCGACGAGCCGCTTGACGATCAGGGCAGGGCCCAGGCCGCGGCGCTAGCCGTGTCAGTTCCCCGCGCCGAATGCGTTTGGGTGTCGCCGGAACTGCGCGCCCGCCAAACCGCCGAAGCCCTGCGTCTCGATGCGACTGCGCAACCGGCGCTGCGGGACTGTGATTACGGCAGCTGGAAGGGATGCGCCTTCGCCGCTGTGCTGGCGCGCGATCCCGACGGCATCTCCGTGTGGCTGCAGGATGCCGCGGCGACGCCACACGGCGGCGAGTCGCTCGTGAGCCTCATGCAGCGGGTTGCGCAGTGGATCGATGCGGAGCAAGCCGCGGACCGCAAAGCGGTCGTGATCACCCACGCCAGCATCATCCGCGCCGCCATCGTCCATGCGCTCGCGGCGCCGCCGCCATCGTTCTGGCGCATCGACATCGCCCCGCTGTCGGTAACGCGGCTGAGCGGCGCGCACGGCCGCTGGAATCTCACAACAGCCGGCTGTGTGTTGCGGGGCGACGTCGACTAGAGCGCGATCCGTTCAGGTGCGCGGCGACGGCTTCACCGGCGCAAGCGCCACGGTGTGCTTCAAGGCCGCATCGATACAGTCCAGCAACTGCTCTCCGGTAAAAGGCTTTGGCAGGTACGCGGCGACTCCGGCATTGAGCGCGCGTTCCCGGATCGCTTCGTCCGGGTAGGCCGTGATCAGAATGGTCGGGACCGGCCGTCCGGCAGCAAGCAGCTGGCCATAAAGCGCCAAGCCGCTGACGTCCGGCATTTGCACGTCGGCGATCAGGCACGACGTGATCAGCGCGCGATTGGATTCCATGAACTCCTTCGCCGAGGCGAAGCCTTTGGCGATGAAGCCCTGCGAGCGCAGCAGTCCCGTGGTCGCGTCGCGAACCGAGGCGTCGTCGTCGATGACGGCGATGGATGGCTTGATGGTCACGGCATTGCTCCGGTCTTCATGGCGTGCACCGGCGACTCGGCCGGCGCCGCCGCCAGCAGAAAGCAGAACACGGCCCCGCGCGGCTTGTTTGGTTCGGCCCAGATCTTTCCGCCATGGGCCTCGATGATCGAGCGGCTGATCGCGAGCCCCATGCCGAGCCCGTCCTGCTTGGTCGTGTAGAACGCGTCGAACAGCTGCACCATTTTGGCCGCGTCGAGGCCGCGGCCGCCGTCATGGACGGCGACGAGCACGTCGTCGGCGCCTTGCTGCGCGGTGACGACCAGCAATTCGGGCGACGCGGCGCGGGCGTCGTGCATGGCTTCGATGGCATTGAGAACGAGGTTGAGCACGACCTGCTGGAGCTGGATGCGGTCGCCCCAAACGGGCGGCAGATCGTTCGCCAGGTTCAGCTTGAGAGCGACGCGATTGGTCTCGATCTCGTTTCGCGTCAATGCGATCGTGTCGCGGACCACATCGTTGATGCTGACGCGGTGCTTCTGCGGCGGGCTCTTCTTGAATAGGCCGCGGACCCGAGCGATCACGTCGCTGGCGCGCGCCGCGTCGCTGATGATCCGCTGCAGGGCGCGGTTCGCCTCCTCCAGATTCGGCGGCTCGGCGCCAAGCCAGCTCAGGCAGGCATTGCCGTTGATCAAGGTCGCGGTCAGCGGCTGATTGACCTCGTGGGCGATCGACGCGGTGAGCTCGCCAAGCATGGTGACGCGCGAAATATGCGCGAGCTGGGCCCTGGCTTCACGGGCAGCCAGCTCCGCCGATTCGATCCGCAACGCCAGAAAGCCGGTGGCCGCGATCGCCAGGATGCTGATGCCGCAATTGACCAACCCGGTGAGCTGCACGTCGCTGTTGGAAATAAGGAAGCTCGCGATCGTCAGCACGATGCAGCCGAGCGAAACAAGAACGACGCCGCGGGTGCGGCAAAATCCGACCGACAGCAAGACGACGGCGACGTAAAGCACGGCGACCGCAATCTCGATCTTGGTCACCGTGTCGAGAGCAAAGATGCCGGCGGCGAGCAGCACGGTCGCGGCGGGCAGCAGCGCCGCGGTCGCGATCGACACCCTGGACGAGTTGCGCTGCACCGGGTCTGGTTTGAGCATTCGCCGACCGTGCACGAATCGCAATGCTGATTCGCCCGACGGCATGATCGGACATCCCGCGCCGCGAAGCGAGCCGGGTTGGACGGCACATCCACCGGCGCGTGCGACCGGCCTGGTCGCCAATCCCATCGCGGAACGTGACGTGTGGCCCGGTTACGTCGTCCACCTGCCGGCCGGGCCCATGCACGATCACGGTCCGCGCCGTTGCGCGATCGCGTCAGCCGGGGGCGCCTTGCCGGGCGATGTCCGGGCGGCTCGAGTGTGTGCATATCGCCAGCCGCCGATAGCGGGGAAGCCGTTAGGTATGAGGACTGGCGCCGATCATCATAGCCCATTGTATCGACGGTTCATTCAAGAATATTGTAAGAGCGTTGCTCAACAGCCGAAAGGAAGCGGTTCATGCAACGCATTACGATCACCATCGACGATGACCTCATGGCGGACGTCGATCGAATCATCGAGACGCGTGGATACCAGAACCGCTCCGAGGCTATCAGAGACTTGGCGCGGGCCGGACTGGCCCAGGCCATACAGAGCGTGAGCGGCGGTCACGACTGCGTTGGAGCGCTGGTTTATGTTTACGACCATGCCGCCCGCCAATTGGGCAATCGGCTGGTACACTCTTTTCACCAGCATCACGACGTGACGCTGGCGACGATGCATGTGCATCTCGATCACGACAGTTGCCTGGAAGTAGCGATCCTTAAAGGCCGCAATCGAGATGTTCAGACCATCGCGGACCAGGTAATTGCCGAGCGAGGGGTGCGTTATGGCCGGCTGTTGGCGATCCCGGTAAAGGAAGGCAGCGAAATTCACGCCCATGGCGCCACGCGCGCGCGCCGCCATTCGCACACCCACGTCCATCACACGCGATAGCATCGCACGACGAATATCGCCGGCCTCGCGGCATCGGGTCGGGGTGCCGGACGAGACGGCCATCCTTGTGCATCTGCCGGCATGTATGATCTTTGCCTATTTACATCATACTAACGAAGTCGTAGTCCTCGTAGTCGTAATCTGTGGGGTCGGATGATCAGGTCGGGTTTAGTGCTGAGCGCCGCGCTCGCCTGGGGCAGCCTCGCTCATGCCGAGACGCCGGAAGAATGGATCGCGCTCGGGGCGCGCGTGCACGGCGCATTCGGCTCGTTCATACCGCTAGGAATCAAAATCGGGCTCGATGCGGTCGAGCGGCTGCAAGCCGGGCCGCGCGGGCTGACCGTGCTCTACTATGACGGCGACGTCTCGCCGTGCGCTTGTTTTGCCGACGGCGTTGCGATTGCCACCCGCACATCGGTCGGCCAGCGCACCTTGACGATGGCTGCCGAAAAGGCGCCGCCGAACGATGTTGCGGTGATGGTCATCCGATCGCGGCAGGGCGGTCCCGGTTACAAGTACACCATACCTGCATCAGCGCTGGCCAAGCTCGGTCCAATGAACAAGAATCTGGATCCGCGAGGCCGCTACGATGCGGTGATGGCGAGCCAGGACCTGTACGAAGTCGAGCCGGTGCCGTAACGCGGGCTTTCAACCGGTACGCCTTGTAGCAAAGCACTTTAAGCGGCCCCCGGCCGTGCCGACTTCCTGGAGGAGCATTTGATGCCATCGCGGTTGTGGACGTTCGACGATGCTCCCGGCAACGTGCGAGCCAAGATCATCGCTATTTACGGTCTGCTGATCGCCGGCAACGTCGCGGCCTGGGTCTGGGCGATGTATGCCTTTCACACTTACCCGGTCTTACTCGGCACCGCCTTTCTCGCCTACAGCTTCGGCCTGCGGCATGCGGTCGACGCCGACCACATTGCTGCGATCGACAATGTCACCCGCAAGATGATGCAGGAGGGCAAGCGGCCGGTCGGGATCGGCCTGTTCTTCTCACTGGGTCATTCGACCGTCGTGGTGCTGGCCTCGGTCGCGGTCGCCGCCACGGCGACTGCGTTCAAAGACCGCATGGATTCACTCCACTCGATCGGTGGCATTATAGGAACATCAGTTTCGGCAGCCTTTCTGCTCTTGATCGCAGTAGTCAACGTCTACATTCTGCTCAACGTGTATCGGACGTTTCAGCACGTCAAAAGCGGCGGCGAGTACACCGACGAAGATATCGACTTGCTGATGGCAAAGGGCGGCGTGCTGGCGCGCTTGCTGCGGCCGCTGTTCCGCATGATCAAGAGAAGCTGGCACATGTATCCGGTCGGCTTCCTGTTCGGATTAGGCTTTGATACCGCGACCGAAGTGGGACTCCTCGGCATTTCGGCCGCCAGCGCGGCGCATGGCATGCCGATTTGGTCGATTCTTGTGTTTCCGGCCCTGTTCACCGCGGGAATGACCTTGATCGACACTACCGATTCGGTGCTCATGCTCGGAGCGTACGGTTGGGCTTTCGCCAAGCCGATCCGCAAGCTCTACTACAACATGACCATTACGTTCGTTTCGGTTCTCGTCGCGGTGATCGTTGGAGGGATCGAAGCGCTGGGATTAATCGGCGACCAACTCGGACTCTCGGGCGGCTTATGGCACCTCGTCGGCATCCTGAGCGACAACTTTGGCATGATCGGTTATTTGATCATAGCTATCTTCATTCTGAGTTGGCTGATCTCAATTCTGATCTACCGACTCAAAGGGTACGACCGCCTTGAAGTGCAGCGCTGAGGGAGGGACCGCCGGTGACCGGCCGGGAGTTCGGATCGTCACGCGGAGGGGGGCTGCCATGCGAGCTTGGATGAGGGTCGCTCGCCGGTTTGGCGCAGTATTAGGGCTGTGCGCATTAGCACCCGGTGTGTCGCTTGCCGGCGCGCCCTATCGGACTGACGATCCGGACCCTGGCGAGTATCAGCACTACGAGCTCTTCACCTTCACCACGGGAACGCAGGTCAGCGACGGCACGTCGGGGATCGGGCCGGCGTTGGAATTCAATTATGGCCTGATCCCCAACGGACAAATCCATTTCGTTGCGCCGATGAGCTTCAACAGTGCGACGGGTAGTGCCACGCAATTCGGCTATGGCGACACCGAAGTCGGCTTCAAATACCGCTTCATCGAGGAAGACAAGAACGGCTCGCGGCCGATGGTCGGCACATTCCCGCTACTCCAAATTCCGACCGGCAACCAAAGCCGCGGGCTCGGCGCCGGCCATGTCCGGATGTTCTTGCCGATCTGGGTGGAAAAGAATTTAGGCAACGACTGGCTGACCTATGGCGGCGGCGGCTATTGGGTCAATCACGGCGACGGCAGCAACGATCGGGATTACTGGTTCGTCGGTTGGCTCTTGCAAAAGCAAGTCACCAAGCAGCTCGCGATCGGCGGCGAATTATTCCATCAGACCGCCGATAAAATCGGCGGCAAGGACAGCACCGGTTTCAACGTCGGTGCCATCTATGATTTTGACGACCACAACCATTTGCTCATCTCCGTCGGGACGGGCATTCAAAACGCGCCAGAGACAAACTTGTTCTCGTGGTACGTCGGATATCAGATCACCGGTCCCTGACCAGGGACCCTGCTATTTGGCTTCGATGACGATCCCGGCCTTGAGCTGCAGCCGCTTGCCGGAGCGCAGCAGTGTGTCCACTTCGATCGACCAGTCTCCCGGCTCGGTGAGCACAACGCCGTCGACCTGCCAGTTGTCGTCGTCATCACGCTCGGCAACGTACGTCCTTGCTTGGCTTCCGGACGTCGGCGCCGTGAGAATCAGCGTCACCTGGCGCGCATCGAGCGTCTCACCCTCGTCATTCGACAGGTGAATGGCTGCGGTTGCAGTGCCGACGCGGCCCGGCTCGATCACGATGTCGGCCATGCCGTCTCCGGTATGGATGTGCTGGAACGACGCTTCGACCGGTATGGCAAGCTCGCTCGTGTGATGGCTGTGGCTCGCCGGCGGCAGCACGCCGAGCACGGCGACAACGGCGATGACGATGGCTCCGAGCGACGCCTCGATCGTGGCGTTGCGGCGCAGTTGGCGCTGCGCATTCGCGACCGCGGCGGTGCGGCGATCGTCGACGAGTTTTGGCGTCAGCCCCAAACGGTTGACGGCGGCGACGGCGACCATGAGCAAAAACAGCGCGATCTTTACCAGGACCAGACGGCCGTAATCGGTGCCGAGCAAGGCCGGAATGCTGCCGGCGAGATACCAGGTGTTGACGATGCCGGTGGCCAACAGCGTGCCGACGGCCACGAGCCCGAGCGTCGAAAAGCGCAAGGTCGCGGCACGCATGGCGGCGAGCGCCGCGGCATCGTCCGTGGCCAAGCCGAGCAGCAGCCCCAGCGGGACGAGCATGCCGAGCCACACCGGCGCGGCGATCAGATGCAGCACGTCGGCGGCCGGATGGAGCACGCCTTCGACACCTTCGCCGCCGATGGCGTGGCCGGCCCAGGCCAAGCTGCCGACAAAGGCGGCGGCCGCAAGCGCTGCGACCGCCTGAAGCCATGACGGTTTATCGGCTTCCGCGGACAGTAAGCGTGGCAATGCCGCCGCGAGGACGCAGGCGAGCACCAAGCGCAACAGCCAGTCGATGCCGAACGTCGTCTGCGACAGCACGGTCCACAGCACGTCGGGCGCAAGCGCATCGGCAACCGATTGACCGCTCATCGCGGCCGCGGTCAAGACGAGCCAGGCGGCGCCCGATATGAGCGCAAGCGCAAGACCGCTCCATGCCATGATGGCGAGCGGTGGCCGCAGCGCTTTCATGATCCGCCGGTCGTCGGCGCCGCTGCGTGCCGCCGCACCGAGGATCAAGACCACAAAGAACACCACGCCCGTCGCCGCGATCGTCGCGGCAAAATGCAGAAAGCGCGCGTAGACCAGCGGATCCGTCACGCGGCCCTCACGCCAAACCAGGTCACGCGGTCACCGGCCGCCGCCGACCTGGAACGAAAAGCTGCCCTGGGTGCTGTGAGTATCGACCGAGAGCGCGCGCCAGCGCACCCGATAGGTGCCGGGCCCGGCCGCCTTCAGGCCGACCCGCATGGTGGTGCCGCTGACCTGCGCCTTGCCCGCATCGACGCGCGCGCCGTTCGGGCCGGTCACCGTCACGGTGCTGAAAGCCGGCTCGAGGCTTTGCGTGAACGTCAATGTGACTTCGCGCGGGGCGGCCGCCACCGTGCTGCCGACCAGCGGGCTGGCGTGGTCGAGAAAAGCGTGGGCCTGAGCCGCGTTTGCGGCGAACAAAGCGGCAAGAAGCGAAATCGCGCCGAGGAATTGTCTCATGGTCGGCTCCTTCAAAAGCTGGCCTTGCGGGCGACGGTCTGGCTGCCGCCCAAGAGCGGCCGTCCGATCGTGTTCGGGAAGATGTCATCGAGATAAATATGCAGTTGCCCGAGAAAACCCACGCCGCTGCCGCTGTCGGCATTGACCGGAATCACCGCTTCGGCGCCGACCTGGAAGTAGCTGCCGACCCAGATCACGCCGGGATTGATGGTGCCGGTGGTCACCGCGCTGTTGCCGAAATTGTTGGCGACCGGGGTTTCGAGCGAAAACTCGACGATCGGGATCAGGTGATTGATGAAGTCGGGCAGCCGCAGGTCGACGATCTCGGATTTGAGGTACGGCATGGAAAACTGCAGCGAGCCGCCATAGCTCAGCACCTGCGGGATGAACACGCCCTCGACCGCATCGAACGAGCTGGTCGGCATCTCGTAACCGATCTGTCCGGTCACCGCGAAGGCGCGCAGCCAGCCGGCCTCGGGGGGCAGATCGCCAAAACCCTTGCCGAAAAAGAAGGTCGGCGTCAGCACGCTGTAGGGCGTTGCCAATCCGGCCGCTACCGAGCCGGTGTTGCCCCACTCGACGGTGAGCCCCGCCATCAGGGCGAGCTCGTGCTCGTCGTTCTTGAGGAGCTGATACTGGAAGGCTGTCTCCACGTTGCCAAAGCCTTCCATGACGAAGCCGCCCGGCTGGCGGATATGCGACCAGGTATCGCCGACCGAGATGCCGAAATTTTCGGTGATGCGCTTGGAGAGCTCGCCCGAAATGTCCCATTGGGTGGCGGGCGGCACGTCGGCGGTGCGCGACCACTGGATGGTCGGCAGCGACATCTCGTCGGCGACGCACGGATCGTCGGTGGCGAGCGTGGCCGGAAAGAACCGCGCGCCGACGAAGCAATGGGCCAAGGCGGTCGAATAGGCGAGGGGAGTGAACAGCAGCGCCAGCGCGAGGGCGCGCCAATAGCTCGATCGATGCAGCACGAGACGTCTCCTGTGGAGCGTGACCAAGGGGATGCCGCTGCATCCAGGCGCAGCGGCGTGGTGTCACGCGCGCAGCGGAGGTGCTCGCGATTGGTGCGATCGCGCCGAATTGCGGGCGGAAACGGCGAGCGCCGGCGTCGGAGCTAGCGGCCGTACAGCGGATTGCGGCGCGCCGATCGCTTTGATAGGCGGTGGCGGCAGTGCCGCCGTCAACAGCACGCAACCGACACAGCAGGAATCGACGCAAACGTGGCCGCTGCCGTCATTCTGCGACGGTGCAGGCTCGCCGGCACCCTCGTTGTGGCAAATCACTGTCGCCGGACCGGCGGTAGCCAGAGCCGCCGCGCCGCCCGCCGCCCAGCTTGCGAGCAGCCCGCCCAGCGCCAGCGCATAGGCGGCCACCAGCGCAATCGCGCGCCGCCGCAACGACCATCTGGCGAAGTAGCTGTGCACGTGGAAGCGTCCGACCTCGCGAGTCGGAACACCGTAAAGCCAAACAAATTCGCTGGCCAGACGGTCACGGCCGGTGTTTGCCGGCCTGTGTCATTTCGGCAACGGTGCGGAATCTCGCGGCAGGCAAATCAGAACCGCCAAATCGGCACCGGGTCATCGACCATAACCAAGCATGGAAAGAATCAAAATGCTGATGAAGATCGTAAAAAAGATGTGCGTCCTCCAACTATCGAGCATGACGCGCGACGGGTTTCGCGGATCGTAGAGGATGTCCACCTCGTCGCCCACGGCGTATTTCGATTTCGCGTTAATGCGCTGCCAGTAGGAAATCTCGGAGCTCAGTCGTTGCCCGCCCGCCTGATATTCGATAACCGGCGTCCAGACCCACGTGCCTCCGCCTTGGCCTGCACTGAAATTGATGCCTCCGTCCAGCCGGACGACGGTGCCGCGGCCGTGAATCCAGAAGCGGTCCATGTAGAAGCGGTGCAAGAGCGGCGAAAGCGCCACAAGCGCGACGGCGCAATAACCGATGGCGTTGTCCATGATTCCACGACCCGGATTGCCGATGACGCGGTCGACGGTTACGCTAGCAAAACCAAGCACGCGCGCAATGCGGCAAGCGCGCCGATTTCTGGGAGGGCTTCTTATGTCCAAGCGAATGATTGCGGCTGTGGCCGCATTGGCGGTTTTGGCCGGCGCCGGCGCCGGCGCCGCATCGGCGCAGGAGGTGAAGGTCGGCCTGATCCTGCCCTACACGGGCATCGGCGCCGAGCTGGCGCAGCAGATGGACCGCGCCGCCGAGCTTTATCTCAAACAGAACGCCGATCAGATAAAGCCCTACAAGATCACCATCATCAGGCGCGACTCCAAGGCGCCGAACGGCGCCGAGGCCAAGGTCGCCGCCCAGGAATTGCTCACCCAGAGCAAGGTCGACGTGCTGACCGGCTGGAGCTATTCGCCCGACGCGATTGCCTCGGCGCCGGTGGTCAACGCCGGCAAGAAGCTCGGCGTGATCATGAACGCCGCGACCTCGTTCATCACCGAGCTGTCGCCGTATTACGTGCGCACCTCGTTCACCTTGTGGCACTCGAGCTACGCGCTCGGCATCGCAGCGGTGAAGAACCTGCACGCCAAGACCGCGGTGGTCGCCTATACGGATTATCCGCCCGGCAAGGACTCACTCGACGCGTTCAAGCTCGCTTTCGAGCAGAACGGCGGCAAGGTACTTGATGCCATTCCGGCCGGCGGGCCGGGCCAGGTGCCCGACTTCACGCCGTTTTTCCAGCGCGCTAAAGACGAACATCCCGACGTGCTGTTCGTGTTCGTGCCGGCCGGCGACCACGCCACCGCGGTGGTCAAGACCTACGGCGCGCTCGGCATGCGCGCCGCCGGCACCAAGCTGATCGGCCCCGGCGACATCGTCCAGGACCTCAAGCTGCAGGGCATGGGCGACGCCGCAATCGGGCTGATCACCATGCACCACTACAACGCCGATCTCGACAATCCGCAGAACAAGGCGTTCGTCGCCGCCTGGAAGAAAGAATACGGCGCCGACTCGACGCCGGACTTCTTCTCGGTCGGCGCCTGGGATGCCATGGCGGCGATCGTCCACGCCGTGCAGGCCACCAAAGGCAAGATGGACGGCGACGCCGCGGTGAAATCGCTGCTCGGCTGGAAATACACCAGCCCGCAGGGCCCGATCATGATCGATCCGCAGACCCGCGACATCGTCATGAACGAATACCTCGACGAGGTGGTCAAAGGCCCCGACGGCAAGCTGCACGAAAAGGTCTTGGAGACGATCCCGAACGTCAAAGACGAGTGCAAGGCGCTCCAGTTCGGACCGTGCAAGCCGAAGAAATAGCGGCTGTGCGAATGCGCGCCTAAGGACCCGATGCCCGGCCGATCCGGCCGACGCCGGGCACCTTGAGCGCGGGTCGCCGCAGATCGAAGCCGACCACCGCGCCGAACAGGTTCAGCTCGACGCCTTCGACCCAGCCGATCGTCAGGCCCAGATAGCCGCCGAGGCAAGCAAACATGCCGGTGCCGGACGCGGTGACGCCGATCCAATGGCCGCGGTACGGATAATCCTTGCCGATCGCCGTCGGCGGCAACACCGCCTTGAGCTCCGGCACGGCGTCGAGTGCGGCCTGCACGAAGGTATTTGAATTCGGTCCGGGCCAGGGCCGGTAATCGCCATTCGCGCTGAATCGATACTTCTCGATGACGGCGCGGATCTTGGGAATGAGCCGCTCGGCGGTGTCGCCGTCGACGCTGAGCACGGTGTCGGGGATGGCGCCGAACCAGCGGCCATCCGGCACAAAGCCGTCGATGCGGATGGGGTCGCCCCAGGCGGTGTAGTCATAGCGCGTATAGCGCGGCGCGCCGCGTTCTTTCACGACGATCCAGCTATGGACCGCAAAGATGCCGCGCCAGCGCACGGTCCGCGCCGCGTAGACCCGGATGACGGCATCCGCATGCTGCGACGGATCCGGCAACAGGCCGGTGCTCGACCGGTCGGCCGTGCGCCAATTGATGTGACGATCGCCCAGCAAAAAGCCGATGCCGGACAGGGCGATGGGGAGCCCGATCAATATTGTGAGGATGAGGGCCGAAGGCAGGGCAAATCCGCGGAGCATGCCGGGCGCATTTAGGCGCAGCGTCGGCGGTTTTCCAGATGCGTCGTCCGGCTCGCTCCATCAAGGTTCGGTCTGCTGCCCAGCATTGGGGCGGGACAAAGAGGCAGAAGCCTCATCATTGCGTGACGTTGCCGGGGGCGGCGAAACCCCCTTCCAGCGCACAAAGTGACTCTCGCCGGAACGTGGCGAACGCGCGAGACGTTGCTCTCCGTCAAGGTGTCGGCCAGCGGGACCGTCAAAGTCATGATCGATCCGACGCGCGCGTGGCAAGCGTGGTTTGAACTTTCGATGCACGGCATGCGCCTGGGCTGGGAGGCGCAGAACGTCATCGGGCTGCGGCTGTTGCGGTTGGGTCTCGGCGGTGCGCGCTCCCGATCGGAGGCTGAGCGCATGGTGCGCGAAAAGTTCGCGACGATGCTGGAGGTTCAAGGCGCAGCAGCCGCGGCCGCCATGATGGGTCAAAGCGGCCACCGCGTGGCCAAGACGGCGCTCGGAATTTATCGCAAACGCGTACGGAACAACCGGCGGCGCCTGGCAAAATAAACACCGCGCGAGTCATTTCAATTCAATCCTCCGTCTTGTCGGAACGCAAACGCAAGGAACTGTGTTGGCTGAGATAAGCAACGACACTCACATCGACATTCATGGAGGAGTTCATGGCTACAACAACGGACACCCGCCGCGAAACGGCATCGCTCATCGGCAGCGACAAGGTCGAGGGAACCGCGGTGTACGGCGCCGACCAGCAGAAGATCGGCAACGTGCAACGCGTCATGATCGACAAGATCAGCGGCAAGGTCGCGTTTGCGGTCGTATCGTTCGGCGGCTTTCTGGGAATGGGCGAAGACTATTTCCCGATGCCCTGGGCCAGCCTGACCTACGACACCAGTCTCGGCGGCTATCGCACCAACATGACCGAGAGCCAACTGAAGGGCGCGCCGAAATACAATCGGAACACCGACTGGGATTGGTCCGACCGGTCGCGCGATCGCACCGTCTACGACTACTATAAGACGCCGCTGTGGTACGATTGACGGGCAGCGTCGATCTCCAGCCCTGCGAGCACTGAGGCCATGGCTGCGCTGAAGGCACGCGCTGGTTTGGCCGGCGATAATAAAAGACGCATCTTGTATACATGTTAGGGCAGTGCTATCCGTAGGGCTCGGATCACGGTGGCCGTGGTTCGAATCCCCCTCCGGCCCCGTCCCAGACGGGGCCTTTTTTCTGACAGGGCCTGCGTTTTCACATCGCGCCAAAATGCGCGTAGGCGGCCTGAGACCAGCGCCGATCTTCGTCGGCGCGCCAACGCCCGAACCACCAGTCCGGACCGTAGTCGGCAAGCGAGAAGGCTGCCGGCCCCTCGGGGCCGGTCCACTGGCGGGTTTGGCTCGCCCCTGCGGCCGCTGCCTCGGCGCCGAGCGGCGGCGGCAAGCGCAGCGCGTAACCCAGCGTGCCGATGCCGAGGCCGAAGATGATGCCGGTCCGCGAATGCGCCAGCACCGGCCGGCGGAAGGCGACCCAACGACAATCGGTCGGCAGCGCGCGGCCGATCGCCCATAATCGCTCCACGATGTAGGGGTGGGTGCCGAGCGTCAGCGTATTGACGCTGTCGGGCGCCTCGCTCGGCGGCCGCAGCGGATCCGGGATGTCGTTGCGCAGACGGTGCAGGATATCGTCGATGGCCGGCGAGAAGCGCTGCTGCTGCAGGCGTTCGAGTTCTTGAATGAGCCCGGCCCGATCGTGCACGATCGCCGGTCGCGCCATGTGCGCCAGCAACGCCGCATTGGCAGGATGGTCGATCGCGATGCCACAATGCGTCATGGCCGGCAGCTGTTGGTGCGACGGACATCCTGAAGCTAAGGCGTGGCTCCTAACAATCCGTTTTTTGTTCCGCTGCCGTGCTGCCGCCCTAAACCGGGAGGCCGTCACAGACAACTGTCTGTTTGGTCGGCCTTCGCGTTGGTCGGCCGACGCGTTGCTGTGATCTAAAAGCCACACAAGGAGATAAAGTAGCGCGCCCCGATCCGAACAACTCCAAGCCACGGTGCGGCCCCTTTTGGCCATTGGAATTTTGCACCGGTGCTGGAGGCTGTTCGTGTCTTTTAGGAGCGCCCTATACGCTGCGGCCGAGGCAACGTGCGTTCTGCGTCGCGCACCGTCGCCTGCGATCAGAAAATACCGGCGTTGGTTCACGGTCGCGCTGTTTGCTGCAGCCCTTGGCGGTTGCGCGCAGTCGCCCGTCGACATGCGCCAATCCGCGCTCTCGGCAGCGCACCATCGGGCAGTGTCGGCGGTCGAACGAAGGCGAGACCACCTCGTCGGCATGAAGCAACATGAGCCGGCCGGCGCCGCCATAGGGCTGGCAAGTTACTACAGCGGCGGCGCGCGCACGGCGGACGGCGAGAAGCTCATCCCGGGCGAATTGACGGCCGCGCACCCGACCTTGCCGTTCGGCACGCGATTGCGCGTCACCAGGGTCGACACCGGCCGCTCCGTCGTGGTGCGCGTCAACGATCGCGGTCCGTTCGTCAAAGGACGCATCGTCGACGTGTCGCATTCCGCCGCCGAGCAACTCGGTCTGACCCGACAAGGCGTGGCGAAGGTCAAGATCGACGTCGTCGAATAGCGGTGCAACCGCCCGCGCTTGCCGACGGATCAGCGCACGCTCTCGCAGAAACCGTTGAGGCAGCGCAGCCCCGGCTTGCATCCGATCGATTTGATGACGCCGCCGCCCAATCGGCGAGGACCGCATCGGCCGCCCACCGGTGACTGGCCGGAACCGCCGACGACGCCGCCGCCCCCGCCCGGGAGGCGGCAAATACCTTGCGTGCACAGCGCGCCGCGTCGCGAGCAATCGGCGTCGTCATTGCAATACTCGAACAGGCAGAACTTGAGCCCGAACAGGCCGGTCTGACAGCTCGTGCCGTCCGGGCATTGCGCCGTGCTGCTGCACGGCTGGGGATTGACTTGCGCAAGCGCCGGATTCGATCCGACGGCCGTTGCCATGAGCAGCAAGCTCACGGCGATCCCGTGAATGATTGAACGCATTTTCCGCCCCCCGCGGTTGATCAACCAACAACGAGTGTAGCAGCTTTCACATCGCCGCACAGCACGCTGGCGGCGGGATTGCGTGCGCTACCCGCCTGCACAGCACTCGGCGTGGATTCTGAGCAATGTCCGCACCGTCTCTTCCGAACGCGCACGCGCCATGCCGCATTCGGTGGCGATGCCGAACTCCGGTGCATGGCGGTGGGCTGCAGCGATACGGGCCTTGGTGCCTTCGGTTCCGTCCTTGGCATGGACGACGCCGAGGAACAGCGCGGTCCCCGGTGCCAGCGCAAGATCGCGGAACGGACGATGGAATGCGTCGTCGCTGCGCTCGATCGGAACCGGCATGTGGATGTACGCCAGTCGGTGCTTGATCGATCGGCCGAGTGCATTGGCGAAATCGACCATCTTTGCTGCATCTTTCGGCTCGACGAAATGTTTGGCGCCGAAGTCGCCGTAGCACAGATGAAGCCCAAGCTCGACGTCCTCCGGCACGGCGGCGCATATGCGCTGCATGCGTTCGATGATCGACTGAGGCGTCACGTGCTTCGGCACCGCGTCGCTCGCCTGTCCGTCCCAGATCACCATCTCGTTGCAAACATCCCATTGGATGCAGAGATCGCCGTGGGGAATGTGGCGGCAGAGCGCGGCGACCTCGGCGATCATCGCTTTTTCGTATGCAGCCTCGACGGCCGGCAACGCCGCCGGCAGCACCACCGAGCTCACCACGGCAAACGGCGTCGGCAGGCATACCTGAAAGCGCATGCGCGGGGGCAGCGTGCCGGCGTCGCGGGCGGCGACAAAATCGAGATAAGAAGCGCGCGCCTCGCGCGCGTAGCCAAGTTCGCCGAAGTGCACCTCTGCGGGTGCAACGCCTTCGGCCAGATCGAGCAGGGGGAAACGATTGGTCGGTCGAACGGCCCCGGACGGGTCGGGCCGCAGATACACGCTCGCGCGCAACAAAGGATATTGCCAGCTGATCCAGAGCTTGCGCCCGCCGACTTCACCGTCCGGAACACGCGCCAGATAGGAGCCGAGCATCTCTCCGACCGTGCGGAAGACCTCCTCCACCGAATCGAGACCGATGCTGCCAACCAGATGGGCGCTCTTAGGCACATACGTCGCCATATCGACCTTCCCCCGCCGTCCGCCCTGTCAGCCTTCAAATGTCCTCATCCTCCCGGCGGCGTTGTCAAGCCATCGTTCCGCTCGGGAAGCGCAGCGCTTGCTGTGGTGCGGCAGACACACCTTGGAAGTTCCTCAAGGGATAACTGAGTCCGATGAGCGCAGTTTCTGAACGGAGGTGATACGGAATCGGAGGAACGCCAATGAGCTTCCGCAGGCGGCAAACGCGCGAACTGTATCCGGCCGGCTCTCAATGCTCCTCAAGTCGTCGTCGTTTATCACCCTGTTCGCTCTGTTTCTGGTGTTCTTTCCGCAACCGGCATCGCCGATCGCGAGCAATGACGTTGCGATGGAGTGGCAGCCGGTTGCGGCGCCCAAAGCGGCCGCGGGATGCTGGCAAGATGACCCGCGCGGCCATCTCGCGCGCCTGGGCTGGAATACCGACCCGCTCGCAAAAGTGAGGATGAGCTACAACAGACGAACGAGGACATGCCTCATTGAAATCGAGTTCCGGGTTGTCGTCGACCAAGACGTGGTTCTTGTCAGTCGTTCGCTCGGCAACACCGAAGGCAGGGAGTACGCCAACTACATTTGGGGCAAGGCCGACCCGACTCATCCCGGCGAACCGCCCGCCATGTACTGCCAGGTGATCCTGTCGTCGGGCGAACCGCTCGATTGCCATTCGGAAAGTGAGTTCGACGAAATCGTCTCGAGCCTCATGAATTAGTGCCCGGATCGAGCGCAGCAAATCCGGGACATTGTCGCGCTACGCTTGCTGGAAGAGCCGGCGTCGAATTCATCAACGGCGACAGGCCCAGCGTGCGGGTGAAACGATTCGAAGCCGATTACGCGGCCTTCGGCCGCCCTGCGCTTGTTTTTGATTCGCTGGCTTCGCGCAAATCTGACCTTCGTTGACAATATTCCAGAGACTCAGACGTGATTAAAAGCCTAGTGATATCAATGTGTAGTCCTTTTATTTAGGACATATATTGACAATTGTCTCCTATCGGTTACTTAGACGCACAAGCTCGCTCATCGAAGGGCACATTCCGGATGCGATCCTGAAGGTGGAGCAAGCTGCGGTGCCTGCGCGCGGTTTCGCACACTGCGCCCGGGCGGCTTCGGACCCTGCCTCTCCGGCACAACGACCGGGGCGCGAGGAGCTCGCTAGTAAAAGGGGTTTGCGGTGGCGCAAGCTGCTGCA
>Ga0070741_10005624_pt1 | contig 27637 bp, 21 predicted proteins | sample Coa_R1_4_FD_66440 | JGI IMG/M metagenome (GOLD analysis project Ga0070741, IMG submission 66440) | Surface soil microbial communities from Centralia Pennsylvania, which are recovering from an underground coalmine fire - Coalmine... | ecosystem: Environmental > Terrestrial > Soil > Unclassified ...
ACGCCGCGCTGCTGCCGGTGCTCGGCGCGGCGGCGGCAATCTGGGCGGCCGCGCCGCTGCGCGCCCTGGCGGTCGCGCCCGTGCAGTTCGTGGGCGACGTCTCCTACGGGATCTACCTGTGGCACTGGCCGCTCTGGGTGTGGACGCAACCGGGGGGATGGATCAACCTGAGCAGTCTCGGCAAGGCGCTCCAGATCCTGGTTCTGACGACGGCCACGGTCGTGGTTGCGGGCGCGTCCTACAAGCTGGTCGAGGCGCCCGTACGCTACGGCCGTCTGGCCAAGTTCCTCGCTCCGCGCCGCACGCTCGTCGCCGTCGGCGGTACGCTCCTCGCCCTGTTCGTGGTGAACAGCAGCGCCGTCGTTCCATATGCCGGGGCGGCGCTCGGCCGCGTGACGAAGACGATCGTCCTTGTCGGTGATTCCGTCCCGCAGCGTTTGGCGCCTGACCTGGCCGCGGCGGCCGCGGCGCACGGGTACGTGGTCATCTCCGCTACCCGCGGTAGTTGCCCGGCCACCGGGGTCTCGCTCGTGGATGCGCGGGGTAGGCCGTGGGGGCCGGGAGCCCTGTGTGCGACCGACGTTCCCGCCCGTCAGGACGCCGCCATCGCTCGCTACCGCCCGGCGCTCGTGATCTGGTGGAGCCGCTACGAACTCGCCGACCGGGTCGGGGCAGGCGGCCGCCCGGTGCCGTTCGCTTCACCGGCGTACTGGGCGCTCCAGAAACAGGCCTTCGACCGACGCGCGGCGGCACTGACACGTGAGGGCGCCGTCCTCGTCACGGTGCAGATCGAGCCGGTCGGACTCGGGATTCGCACGCGCTGCCGGCCGTCGGCCTGCGGGCCGTTCCTCTCGCGTCTGGTCGACGATCAAGCAGCAGTGCGGACCTGGAACGGCTTCCTCGCATCCCGCCGGACGGGGGACGTGCGTTCGATCGACATCCAGGCGCTCGTGTGCCATACGCGCACCACGCCCTGCAACGACCGTCTCCCGAACGGCCGGCTGGCCCGACCTGACGGGACGCACTACCAGCCCCCCGCCTCGCAAATCGTTGCCCGTGGCGTCATCCGACGGGCACTGGCGGTTTCCGGCTTGCCCCGGTGATGGTGGAAAGACGCTCCAGGCGCGTCAGGCTTCTGGCGTGGATCCTCCTCGCCTCGGCGATCGGGCTGCTCGCGGTGCAGGATCCGTCCCGGGCCGGCAAGCACGGCCCCCCGCCGATCTCGCTGGAGCGGATGAGCATGCCGGGGATCGCGAGCGTCGTCTACGTCGCGCGCATCGACCTCCGCCAGGTCGCCCTCGCTCTCTATCCCGGCACGAGCGAACCGCCCGTCGCCGTCCCGCGCGGCCCGGCCTCCATCCCGACGGCGCAGCGATGGCGGCTGCTGGCGACGTTCAACGGAGGCTTCAAGTACACCTCTATCGGCTCGGAGAACGGCTTCTCCGTCGACGGGCACACGTATGTCTGGCTGAAGCGCGGCCTCGGAACGCTGGTCGAGCACAGCGACGGCAGCGTCGACATCGAGACCTGGCACGGCGGACCTCTGCCGCCGCCCTCGGTCGTCCTCGCTCGACAGAACCTGCCGCTGATCGTGGATCGTGGTCGTCCCGCGGTGGGGGCTGGAAACAATGGGCTCTGGGGCGCGACCCTTGGCGGCTTGCCCGCCGTCTGGCGCACCGGGATCGGCCTGGATACCCGCGGCGACCTCGTCTTCGTCGCCGCGTCGGACCTGACGGCCTGGGGGCTGGCGACGGCGCTCGTCCGGGCCGGAGCCATTCGGGCGATCGAGCTCGATATCAATCCGGAGTGGCCCACGTTCATCGTCTACGGCCACAAAGGGGGACTGCGCCCGTGGATGTTCGTTCCGAACCCTCAGCAGTCGCCGAGGCGGTATCTCTCGCCCGACAGTCGCGACTTCTTCGCCCTCTACCGGCGGGCCGGGGCCCGCGCCACGGTGCCGTTCCGGTGAAGGCGGTCGTTCTCGTGACGGCCGTTTCGCTGCTCGTCGGAACGGCCCGGACGGCGGGCGCCGGTGGCAGGTCGGATCCGGGAAGACTCCCGCAGACCACGACCCTGCCTTCGGCGACGGCGCCGTGGTTCAAGGCTCGGATGGCCGCTCTCTGGCGCGGGATAGTGCACGACACGCCCTGGACGGCCCGGAGCGCGTTCTTTCCGCGCTTGGCCTATCTTCAGGTGAAAGCGATTCCCGCAGCTGGCTCGGACTTCACGCAGCGGCTGCTCCACAACTTCGCTCTGGACATCCGCGCCGCTCACTCTCTCCTCGGCCGCAACGTCGCAGGAGCTCGTCTCGTGGACGTCCGCGTTCCGCACGAGTGGGCGTGGATTCAGCCTGGATATTGCTCCAACCGCATCGGTTACTGGCACGCGCCGGGGGCGAGGGTGGTCTACCGAGAGGGCGGCCGGCTTCGCTCATTCGGGATCTACTCACTGATTTCCTGGCGCGGGCAGTGGTACGTGGTCCATCTCGGGCCCTGGGACAGACCGGGCACAGTTGACACTCCCGCCGAAGGCAGAGGAAGCTTCGACCCGCCCGGCGGGTGCTAGATGAGCACGCACGGTTTCGACGGCTGCGTGGCTAGGGTGAGAGCGTGATCGAGGTCTACGGCCTCACGAAGGACTACGGCGAGAAACGGGCCGTGGACGACCTGTCGTTCGCGGTCCGGCCGGGTGTCGTGACCGGATTCCTCGGCCCCAACGGCTCGGGCAAGTCGACGACGATGCGGCTGATCCTCGGGCTGGACGCTCCCACCGCCGGCACGGCGCTCGTCAACGGGAAGCACTACCGGGAGTTCGTCTCCCCGCTGCACGAGGTCGGAGCGCTGCTCGAGGCGCGCTCGGTCCACACGGGTCGATCGGCGTACAACCACCTGCTTGCGCTCGCCCAGACGCATGGCATTCCGAGGCGGCGTGTCGATGACCTGATCGATCTGGTCGGCCTGCACGATGTCGCGCGCAAGCGGGCGGGCGGGTTCTCACTCGGCATGGGGCAGCGGCTGGGCGTGGCGACGGCGTTGCTGGCCGATCCGGCGGTCCTCGTTCTGGACGAGCCCGTGAACGGCCTCGATCCCGAGGGCATCAAGTGGATCAGGAACCTGCTGAAGGGCTTCGCGGCTGAGGGCCGCACGGTGTTCGTCTCCTCGCACCTGATGAGCGAGATGGCGCTCACCGCCGATCATCTGATCGTGATCGGGCGCGGCAAGTTGATCGCGGACATGGAGGTGGACGAGTTCGTCCAGCAGGCATCCGGGAAGGTCGTCCGCGTCCGTTCGCCACAAGCCAACCGGCTCCGGGAGATCGTGATGGCGAGCGGCGTTGCCGTCTCGAGCCGCGAACGCGAAGTGCTCGAGATCACCGGTTTGACCGCTGCTCAGGTCGGTGACGCTGCGGCGAAGGCCGGAATCGTGCTCCACGAGCTGACCCCTGTGCAGGTGTCCCTCGAAGAAGCGTTCATGGACATTACTCGCAGCGCCGTCGAGTACAAGGCAGTCGACGTGGCGCCCTCGAGGGACCGCGCCGCGTGACGACGATTTCGGCAAACGCCGTCGTTCCTCCGCTCGGCCAGGTCGGCCGCGTCACGCAGTTCCGCGTCGCCTTGTCGGAGTGGACAAAGCTGCGGTCGCTCCGCTCGACCCGGTGGTCGCTTCTCGTCGGGTCCGTGCTCGCGATCGGATTCCCCGTCCTGTTCGCGACCGTCCTTAGCAACCGCTGGAGCCACCTGAGCCCGCACGAGCGCGCGCACCGACACCCACTCGACGTCGCGCTGTCGGGCGTTCAGGTCGCGCAGCTCGCGATCGGCGTGCTCGGCGTGCTGCTGATCACTGGCGAATACTCGACCGGAATGATCCGCTCGACCATGCTCGCGGTGCCGAAACGGCTGCCGGTGCTCTGGGCGAAGGCAGGCGTCTACGCGCTGATCAGCTTCGCGCTCATGCTGCCGGCGGTGCTGATCGCGTTCTTCGCCAGCCAGGCGATCCTCGGCCGGCACCGCATCCTGCAGATCTCGTTCAGCCACTCCGGCGTCGCACGAAGCGTGATCGGGGGTGCCGTTTACCTGACCCTGGTCGGTGTCTTCTCACTCGGGCTCGGCGCGATCGTCCGCAACACCGCAGGCGGGATCGCGACCTTCGCCGCGATCATGTTCGTCATCCCGCCGCTCCTCAACGTCCTCCCGAGCAGCTGGAACAACGCAATCAACCCGTACCTCCCGAGCACTGCCGGTCAGGCGATCTTCGCGCTCACGCACGGCTCCGACACGCTCGCCCCCGGCCCCGGCTTCGCCCTCTTCTGCGGCTACACAGCGCTTGCCGTCGCCGTCGCCGCAATCCTCTTGCACCGCCGGGATACCTGACCTAGGGGCAGGTCTTCGTGTACGGTCGTCCGCCGACGAAGCGGCGCCACTCTTCCTGGGTGAAGTTGCGCCCGGCGACTGCGCACGCGTGCTGCTCCCAGGCGGCGACGGTTGCCGGCCAGACCCATGCTCGGTTTCCCTGGCTGACGACCACGAGGTCCTTGCCGTCAGGGGTGAAGCGGGCGGTCATCCACAGACCCGGGTCGCCTGGGAAGTCGGAGCCGAACTGCTGCAGTGTCGACGTTGTCCAGAGCTTGGGTACCCCGTCGGAGCCGCCTGCCGTGACGAAGGTCTTGCCGTCGGGCGAGAAGGAGAGGCTTGCCACCGGCGCCGACGCGACCTGTATCGGTGCCCCGATCTCTTTTCCGGTCTTGGCGGCCCAGAGTTGCACGACGCCGGAGTAGGAGCCGGTCGCGAGCGTCTCGTCGTTCGCGAAGGCGACGGGGCCGTCGCCTCCGGGGATCCGTTTCAGAGTCCTTCCGGTGTCCGAGGCGACGAGTTGCGCTCCGTCGGACCAGGTGGTTGCGATCATATGGCCGTCTGGCGAGAAAGCGAGGCTCTGCCCTGTTGCGGTGCGGCTCCGTTTCCAGACGACCGATCCGGAGGCCGCGCGCCAGAGAAAGAGCGAGCCGATCGAGCCTTGTCCGGCGCTGTCGCCCGTGATTGCCGCAACGGTCTTGCCGTCCGGCGCCCAGGCGACCGCCTGAACGGTCGCGTCGAGTCCGCGGAGCGCGCCGACGAGTCGCGGCTTTCCCGCCGTGTTCCAGATCTCGACGTTGCCACGCCCTGGCGTGTTCGGCTTGGCGGCGGGGGTCGACCATCCGACCGCGAGCCGAGCGCCGTCGGGAGAGGCGGCCAGGGCGGCGACCGATGCATTCGGGTCATGTGACACCGCGAACGATCTGACGAGCTGCAACGTGTCGGTGGAGAGCAGGTCGACGCGTGCGCCCGGTGCGGGCGCGGTTGCGAAGACACGTTTGCCGGGCTCGATGGTCAACGCGGGCGGCGTCGCGAAGCCAACCGCGCGGGGGGAGGGAGGGGCAAACTGGCTTGTCCGGCCGAAGCCGCGGTCCCCTCCGAGGTCCCAGGCGAAGATCGCCCCGTCGAGGCTCGAGGTGTAGAAGGTGTGTCTGGAGGTGCCGAAGGCCAGTCCGGTGACCCGGCCTCCATGGCCGACGAACGTCTCGGTCGGCTGACCGGTCTCGGGCGACCAGACGCGCGTCTGTCGGTCGTCGCCGACGCTGACGAGCGATTGGCTGTCGGGGGAGAAGGCGATCGTGTCGATCCCCGAGCCCGGTGCCTGGCCGGTGGTCACGGCTCCGCTTCGCAGCTTGACGAAGACGACGCCACTCAGAGCCGCGAATGCTCCTTCTGCCCCATTTGGACTGATCGCTCCGGCCTGCGGCCCGACGTCGGGCGGCAGCAGGTATCGGACGGTCGAGAGTCGTTCGAGTGTCCGCGCATCCCAGGTGACTGCGGCGTTGTTCGTGAGCGTCACGAGCTTCTGGCCGCCGTCGACGAGCCTCATCGCGTACATGCCCGATGCGCCTCGGAGTGGCTGGAACGAGAGCTTGCCGGTTCGGAGGTCCCACCGGTCGACGAAGGCCTGTTTCTCAGTGTGTGTCTGCCGGTCGACCAGGGCGTAGGTCATGAACGCCGCCCCGGAGCCGACCGCGATCGGGTCCGAGTCCGAGGTGGCGCTGTTTGTGAAGGCCGAATCCATAGGGAGCAGTCGGGCGACTCGCCTGGTGCGCATGTCGATGAGCGCCAGGTCCGGCTTGTCGTTTGTGAACGTGACGGCGTATCGGCCGTCGGGCGAGTACACGAACGGCAGGCCCGACTGCCCGACATCCGCCAGCTTCCCGACCTGCACATGGGTTGCGGTGTCGTACAGCCGCACCTCACCGCTGTTGTCGTTCACGGCCAGCGTGCGGCCGTCCGGCGAAAGAGCGAGCTGCAGAGGACGAACCGTGAAAGGAACGGTGAAGGTTCCGACCACGGCCGGGCTGCGAAGCAGCGTCGCGAGAAGCGTGCCGGCGGTCTGCGTCGAGTTGTCGAGGTTCAGCGACTCGCGGGCGAGCAGCATTGCACGATCGATCCTCGGCTCGGACACGGACTCGGCGCCGAGCTGACGCCCGAGCGCGACAGTCGCTTCGTGCTGGGCCGAGCTGCGTTGCTGCAACGCGACGATGCCGCCCGCGATCGCGACCGCGAGGAGGATGGCGGCGATGACGAGCGCACCGCGGAGACGGCGGTTCTGCCGTCGTTGCCGCTCTGCCTCGCGCTCGCTTTCGCTACGGCTCTCCGTGAGGAACTCGCGCTCGAGCGCGTTCAACTCCTCTTCGCGTCCCGCCGCCCAGTCGAGCGTGGCCGTCAAGCGCGCGCCACGGTAGAGCTCCGCCGGTTCGCGGCTCCCTGCTTCCCAGCGCTTCGCGCTTTGCGTCAGGTGCTCCCGCGCCTCGCGTCCCTGCGCGTCCTCGGCCAGCCACTCCTGGACGCGCGGCCACTCCCGGAGCAGGGCCTCATGGGCTACCTCGACGCTGGCCCCGTCCGCCGTCAGCAGGCGATCCGAGACGAGGCGGTCGACCACCTCGGCAAGCGCCACATCGCGATCAAGGTCGAGCTCGGTGAACGGCACCCGTCGCTTAGCGACCCCGCCCGCGTCGGAGATTGCCACCAGCCGCAGGAACAGCCGCCGCACGGCGTCGCGCCGGGTCTCGGGCAGGTTCTCATACGAGTTCTCGGCCAGGCGCGCCACAGCGCCGCGGACACCGCCCCCGCGCTCGTACGTCACCAGGCGCAGCCAGTCGTCGTCACGCTGTTGCCAGAGCTCCACCAGGGCGGTCGAGAGAAGCGGCAGCCCTCCCGGCTCGTCTCCGATCTCTTCCACGAGCTGGTCGACGAGACCCGCCTCGGTTCGGACGCCCGCGCGCCGTGCAGGAAGCTCGATCGCCCGCCGCAGCTCCTCCGCGGTCATCGCGCCGACAGAGACCTGGTTCGCTGCCAGAAGCTGGGCAAGCTCAGGATAGGCACAGCAATGCCCGTAGTAGTCGCCGCGCAGCCCGAGCACGACGACAGCGCGCTCCGGGTCCGCCGCTGTCTCGACGACCCAGTCGACAAACCCGCTGCGCTCGCTCTCGTCCGTGCAGAGCGTGAAGAGCTCCTCGAACTGGTCGACGACGAGCACGTGCCTCTCGACGCCTTCCAGCCTGGGCAGAGCGGCGAGCGGACGCTCACCGGGTCGTATGATCGTCGACTCCCATCGTTCGCTTCCGGGCAGCAATCCGGAGCGGAGTGACGGGACGAGCCCTGCTGCGATCACGGAGGACTTGCCGCTGCCCGACGCGCCGACGACTCCGAGCAGTCCTGAACCGACCGTGCGCGCTGCCAGTTCTCCAACCAGCTGCTCGCGGCCGAAGAAGAGCGCGGCGTCGGTTTCTTCGAACGACGCAAGGCCTTTGTAGGGCGCCGCCCCGGATGCCAGTTCGAGACCGGCGTCCGGCGCGTACAGACGGCCGAGCTTGAGGCCGATCACGTTGTTCGCGAACTCGAGGTCGGCGTGGCGATGCCGTCGTTCCGCCGCCAGAAACTCCGCGGCGGCCTCGAGGCGTCGCGTCGCCTCCTTCTGCGCCCACTCACTCATCAGTTCGTGCACTCGTGCCGGTATGCCACCGGAGGCGCGCGCGATCGCCTCCAGCGGCGCGTCGTCCACGTCGTCGCCTGCATACAGCGAAGCGATCCCGCGGACGCCCCGCGCGTCCAACGGCGCGAGCGTCCGACGGCTTCCGAGAAGGCCGGCAGTCGCGCTTTCGTCGCGGACGAGGCACAAGGCCAGCGCCGGCCGCGACTCGATCTCAGGCAGCAGCACCTCGAGCGCAGGAAGAACCGTGTCGGCAGTCGCGTCGATGTCGTCGAGCACCACCAGCGCGGCTGAGTCCGTCACCGCGAGACCGGAAAGCGCCGAAGCGGCGGCCGCCGCCGCTGTCCCGCCTGCACCCGCATACGTGATCGACGCGCCAGCGGCATGGGCGAAGGCCGCGAACTCGGCCGCGAGTCGTGTCTTTCCGATCCCGGCCGGGCCGCTGACGACGAGCACTCGACCGTAGCCTCGCGCCACCTGCCGCCATGTTCCCCGCAACCAGGCAAGCTCGCGCTCGCGGCCGACAAGGGGCGAATCCGGCTCGAGTTCGAGCGGAGGCGGAGGCGGCGGCGCGGCCGGAGCCGGCGGCTGCGGACGTCGCTCGGCGACCGTCTCGACGAGTTCGACCGACCCGAACCCTTTCAACTCCGCGCTACCTGCAGAGCGGAAGTCGATCCCCGAGACGACGCCGGCGCGGTCCGCGAGCCGCCTCGTCACCAACACCTGGCCTCCGGCAGCCTTCGAGCAGAGCCGCGCAGCCATGTTCAGCGCAGCGCCCCGGTAGCCGCCGTCGACCGGGATTCCCTCCCCGATGTCGATTCCGATGCCCGCGAAGAGCGGCAAGGTCTCGTCCGCGGCAGCTTCCTCGCCACATGCGGCGGCGATCTCAGTTGCGGCATGTACCGCCTCCGAGGCAGACTCGAAGACGGCGAACACCTCGTCCCCTCTCACCTCGACGACGCGGCCGCTGCGCGCCTCGACGGCGTCGCTCGCCAGTTCCGCGAATCGCGAAGCCAGCCGTGCGCCCTCGGCGTCGCCGCGCTCACGCGTAAAGCTCGAGTAGCCACGGACGTCGGCGATCAGAAAGACGCGCTCGACTGCAGCCGCCGCTGCTGCGCCTGCCCGAGGCCCTGTGAGCTCACTCATGACCCCAAGACCGCCTTCAAGCCGACGATCTTCCTTCAACAACACAGCTCAAGCAACTGTTCTCGACGCGACTGACGCCAATCGCCAACTCGCTCTGCCCGGCGGGTTACGGGCAGACGCGGCGATAGGTGGCGCCGGGCAGGATGTCGTCCCACTCCGCGCGGGTCAGGTTCCGGTTTGCGATGCGGCACGCATAAACCTTCCACGCGGTGGGGTCGACGTTCCAGACGATGCCGGCTCCGGAGTTGAAGACGCCGAGGATGTGCTTTCCGTCAGGGAAGAATTCGGTCGAGCCCCCGGTGTTCGAGCCTGGTAGCGGCGAGCCGATCAGCTTTTGCGTGGCGATGTCCCAGAGCCGTAGGCGGCCATCGTTGCTCATGGTCACGAGTATCCGGCCGGTCGGGTCGAAGTCGAGGCTCCTGACGCCGCCGTTGTGACCGCGGAGCGGTCGGCCCATGGGCCGTCCGGTCTTGACGCTCCAGAGGACGACCGCTCCCGAGCTGTCTCCGACGGCGACGAGCTTCCCGTCGGGAGAAAACCTGACTGCGTAATCGAGGGCGGCTTGCGGGGTGCCGAGCGTCGACAACGCTTGTTTGCGGGCGACGTCCCAGATCGTCACTGTCCCGTTCAGGCTCGCGGAGGCGAGCAGCTTGCCGTCTTCGCCGAAGTCGACGTCCTGCACGCTGCCTTGGCCGAAAAACTGTGCTGTTTGCGCGCCGGTGAGCAAGTCGACGAGCGTGTCGGTTCCGTCCAGCTGGCCGATTGCGAGCGTCCTGCCGTCCGGGCTGAAGGCAAGGCCCCCGGCTCCCGCCGGGGTTGGAATTTCCCGGACGATCCGCCCGGAGGCCGTGTTCCATAGCACGGTGTTGCCGGTCCCGGCGCCTGCGAGGAGCTTGCCGTCCGGGCTGAACCGCAGCACGCCCACGTCGCCGACGGGCCCGCGAAGCTTCCGGGGGAGGGGGATTGCGATCGGCGCCTGCCATAACTCGACCTGGTCCGGAGCGCGGGACAGGGCGAACCGCGAGCCGTCCGGGCTCACAGCCGACCACGTCGCGACCGGGCCTGCCGCGAAGCGGAACGGCTGCCCCAGTCGGCGCTCTCCGCTCGCGTCCCAGGCGATCACCCTGCCGTCGTCGCCCGCGGAGTAGATCGTCCGCCCGTCCGGGCTGAACAGCGCCGCCTGGGCGGCGGCCGCGTGACCGGAATATGTCTCGAGAAGGCCGCCGTCGGTGCGCCAGAGGGCGATGGTGCCGTCGTCTGCTGCGGTCGTGAGCAGCTTGCCGTCGGAGCTGTAGCCGAGCGCTTCGATCGCCCCACTCGCGCGGCCGGGGAGGGCGCGTTCCGTCCCGTTTGAAAGGTCGACGAGCGTGATGCTGCCGTCCTCGTGGGCAAATGCGGCCTGGTTTCCGGCCGGCGACACCGCGGCCGTGCCACCGACCGCCAGCGACCGCACGGGCCTGAGCGTCCGCGCGTCGAGGAGGAGTGATCTGGTGCTGCCCGCGGTGACCAGAAGCACCCGGCCGCCTTCCGCGTAGGCGATCAGTCTCCCACCTCGGATCGGAGACGACTTCCGACGGGCTTCGCCGGTCGTCGCATCGCGAAGGACGATGACCTCGAACGGCGGGTTATCGGAGCAGGTGACGGCCTCGCCCGTGGCGAGTGTTCGGCCCCCCTTGGCGAACACTGCGTCCGCGACGAAAGTTGTGCCCGTGACCAGCGGTGTCTGCGCCGTGCCCCTGAGCGGAGAGAGCGTCAGGGTGGCGTTCGAGCCGTCTGTGCCTCCGACGGCAAGCGTGCCGTTCGGCGCGAACGCAAGCGTGTGAAGCGGGTCGACGAGCGCCCCGCAAAAGCCGACGGCGTTCGTGGTCGTCACGCGGCCGATCCGCTTCAGCGTGCGGGTGTCGAAGATGTCCACGTCTCCACTGGCAGTCATGACGGCAAGCCGCCTCCCGTCGCCGCTGAGAGCCTCGGAGAGCACGCGGTCGTCACCCGTCCGTACGACCGTGAGCGCGGCCGGGCTCCGGAGCAGGGCGGCGAGGAGTGAGCCGCGAGTGGCGGCCGAGTCGTCGAGATTCACGGCCTCGCGGGCGAAGAGGAGCGATCGGTCGAGTGCCGGTTCGATCAGGGCCTGCTCGCCGAGCCGTTGGGCCTCGGCTGCCCGAGCCTCCCGGCGGGCCTGCCCGCGCTGCTCGAACGCAACCACGCCGGCAAGGACCGCGAGCACGAGCGCAACTGCCACGATCGCAAGCAGGGCGAGCAGCCTCCTGTTTGCTCGGCGCTGCGCTTCTTGCTCCCGCCCGGACGCCGTCCGGCCTTCGTCGAGAAATTCCTGCTCGAGAGTGTTCAGTTCGTCGGTGTGCTCGCCGGCCCAGTCCAGCGCCGCGGCGAGCCGGGCGCCGCGGTACAACTCGCCGACGTCTCGGCTCCTGGTCGCCCATTCGGCGGCGGCCGCCGTCAGATGACGATGGAGCCGCCGACCTTGCGCGTCTTCCTCGAGCCAGTTCCGGAGCCTCGGCCAGTGGCCCAGGAGGGCCTCGTGGGCGAGTTCGACCGCTCCCTCGCTCGTGGTGAGCAGCCGGCTCTGCGTGAGCGCTGCGACCACGTCGGCGGCCGCCTGGTCCCGGTCCAGGTCGAGGTCGGCGAGCGGAACCCTCCGGCGCACCTGGGATTCGCCGTCCCCGCCCGCGGTGAGCCGCAGCAGGATCCTGCGCGCGACCGTGCGCTGCTCCTCGCCGAGACGGGCGAAGGCATCCTCGGCTAGCCGGGCGACCGCGCCCTGGACGCGCCCCATCCGTTCGTACACGGAAAGCTCCAGGACGGTTCCACGGCGTTCGAGCCACAGCTCGAGAAGCGTCGACGACAGCAGCGGAAGTCCGCCGGGCTCCGCGGCCAGATCGCCAAGAAGCGCAGCCGTGAGCTGAGGCTCGACAGTGAGGGCGGCGCGCTTCGCAGGTCCGTTGATCGCGCGCCGCAACTCCGTCTCTGACATCGGGCCGAGAAGGACATGCCTCGCACCGACCAGTTCCGCGAGGCCGGGGTATAGCGCCAGCCGTCCGAAGAAATCGGCCCGCATCGCGATCAGGATCGCCGCCCGGCGCTCGGGATCCCACGCCGCCTCGACCAACGTGTCGACGAAAGCGCGCCGCTCGCGCTCGTCGTCGCAGGCCGTGAACAGCTCCTCGAACTGGTCGACAGCGAGAACCACCCGCCGGCCCTCGGAGCACGACTCGAGCGCCGCGTCTTCAGCTCGAGCTTCGGGTCGTGCTGGAGGATCGCCCGCTCCAGCTCCTGGAGGACGGGACTCGGCTGGAGCCCGAGCTCCTCGTCGAGCATGCCCCTGGTGCTGCGGTAGATCTCGAGGGCCTCCGCCTGTCTGCCTGCGCGGTAGAGCGCGAGCATCAACTGGCCTCGCAGCCGCTCCCGCAGCGGATGCTCCGCGACCAGCGCGTCGAGCTCTCCGATCAGGGCCGCGTGGCGGCCGACCTCGAGTTCGGCGTCGATTCGCGCTTCGAGCGCCGTCAGCCGCAGCTCTTCGAGACGCTCGACCTCGACGCGCGCGATCGATTCGAGAGCCAGGTCGGCGAGCGGCGGCCCGCGCCACAACGCCAGCGCTTCGCCGAGAATGTCGGCCGCGCGCTCGGGATCGCCTTCCGTCAGCGCCCGACGACCCTCCGCGACGGCGTGCTCGAACAGGTCGAGGTCGAGCTCGCCGGGCTCGACTCGCAGCAGGTAGCCCGGAGCCCGGGCGACGACGCGGGGATGCTCCCCGTCCGCGCCGAGCGCCTTTCGCAGCCTCGACGCCTGCACGCGCAGCATCCGGTCGGAATCCGCATGGCTGTCGTGCTGCAACTCCCCGAGCAGCCGGTCGCGTGAGACGACGCGGTTCGGGTTCAGCAGCAGGAGCGCGAGCAGCGTCCGCAGCCGCGGACCGCCAACGCTCACGGCTACGCCGTCCTTCCGCACCTCGAGCGGGCCGAGGACCCGGAACTCGAACCGCGCTGCCGTCATGGAACGTGCAGCTTCCTACAAAGCCCCGGCGGTCGCCACTGCCAGGCAGCCGAGACGCCGTGGAAACGGCGCTGAAACATGTGCGAGCGAGCCTGCAAGCCTCAGTTCCCGAGCGAAAGGAGCTCCGTCATGCACTCGGTTGGGTCCAGGCTGGCTGCCGCGATCACGCTCGCCGGTCTCGCCGCCGGAATCGCGGCCGGCGCGGTCACTGCAGGCCGCGCGCCCACGATCACGCAGGCGTCGATCGCGGGCGTGAAGCTCGGCGTGACGATGGCGCAGGCCAAGGCACTACTCGGCAGGCCCGTCCAGCGCTCGGTCGGCACGTTCGACAACCCCGGCCAGCCCGACAACTGGATTCGCCTCGCCTTCCCGAAGCGCGAAGTCTCCGTGTACTTCGAGCAGGGCAACCCGCACGCCGTGATGGTCACGACCTGGAACAAGACAGACCTGACAGCCGCGGGCATCGGCCCCTGCACTCCCCGTGCCAAGGCCAAGAAGGTCTACGGGACCGCGCTCAAGCCGTCGAAGCACACGGACCCCGGCGGCGGCTACACCCTCGGCGGCCACCTCTTCATCGGCTTCGACTCACCGCCGGCGACCGCGGCGCCGGGTGTCACCGCGATCGGCCTGTTCGGCTCGACAGTCGCAAGCTACGCAGGCTTCGTCACGCTCAGCGAGGCGAACTGCCAGTAGCACCCGGGGACCGGGCACGCGCGGAACGCGAGGTCGTGATCGGACGCAACCGCTCTCACCGAGTAGGAAGGCAGTTGGGCGGCGACGGTGTCGTGAGGCCGTTGCCGCCCATCGAGTCGGCTTCCTTTGTGGCGACCTAGTACTTGCCACCACAGCCGGCGACCAGAAGCACCAACAGCGCCAGGCCGGCGAGAGCGAGCTTCGGGGGCAACCAGAGCTTCATCAAGACCTCCTTCTTGCCCTCCCGGCAAGACATACGTGGTGCCGCGGCTGATGGTTCTGGTCAAACCTCGGGGCGATCCCGGTCGCCTCTTGCACGACCCTCGGCTTGCAGGAAGCTAGGTGACCTCCGACGCGGCCTGCAGCGGCGGGGATTTCGTCGTGAAGAGGGAGTCGGGTATCCGATTCCCGAGTCGAAGGAAGCCCGCACCCGTCACTGCCAGAGCAGCGGCGCCGCCCCACCAGATGGCGTCGGGTGACGTTCCGAGCAGCGCGCCGCAGACCGCGGGGCCGAGCGCCACGCCGACCATGAAGCTGAGCTGGTAGAGCGACATGTAACGGCCGAGCAGGTGCGGCGGCGCGATTTCCGCGACGAGCGGGCCGAGCACGATGAATTGGCCGCACTCGGCGATCGCGATCACGATCGCCACCCCGGCCAGGATGGTTGTAGCGGCGAGCGTCGAGTGCGTGAGCGTTGCGGGCAGGACCGCGAGCAGGCCGACTGCGAATACGGCGCTGGTGGCGAACAACGCGTGTGTCCGGCGCATCCGCGCCACCACCCGTGTCGCCGGCACCTGCGCTACGACGATGAAGAAGGTGTTGATGAAGACGACGACACCGATCTCCCCGGCCCCCACAGGTGTATGCGCAACCGCAAACGGCGGGAGGATGAACGAGAAGAACGCGCCGCCGATCATCACGAGCGCGAGATTGCCCGCGATCAGAGCGAGCAAGAGCCGATCCCGAGCAACAGCTCGGAAGCCCTGTGCGGCCTCGCTCCCCGACGGAGAATCCGCGAGGCCGGGATCCGGGATCCAGACGAGCACGACCATCGCGAAGACGACGAAAGTGACTGCGTCGAAGAGGTAGAGGCCCTGGAACGCCACGAGGTGATGATGGGTGGCCGCGACGATCAAGCCCGCAACCGTCGCGCCGAGGCCGAGACCGAAGTTGCCTGCGACTCGTCGGAGCGCGGTCGACGCGGCGCGCTGTTCCGCCGGGACCAGGGTCAAGGTCAGGACTTGACCTGCGGTTCCGACGAATCCGAAGCCGGCACCGGCGACGGCCGAGCAGACGAAGCCTTGCCAGGGAAGGTGGACAAACGCCAAACCCGCGTAGCCGAGCGCGTTCACGACATTGCCCGCGATCAGGATCCGTTTCGCACTGAAACGATCGAGGAGCGCACCCGAAGGGAGCGTCACGACCGCGGCTGTGCCCATGACCGTCGCCAGCACCAGCCCCGCGGTCGCGGTCGAGAAGCCGCGGACCGCGTGGAGGTAGATGATCTCGAAGGGAAGGATCAGTCCGGAGCCGAGGTAGTTGAGCGCGTTCCCGCCCTGAAGAACGAGGACAGGCCTCGGCAGGCCCGTACGCCAGACGGCCAGCACACGTGCGAGTTGCTTCTGCATCAGCTCATCTCCGATTCGGGGTCGTGTCGACGTCAAAGACACCGCGATGCCGCGAAACGGACCGCCGGTCCGTTTCCGACGGACCTGGTGTCATTGGCTCGATGACCGTCGATCTCGAGCGGGCCAGGGCAGGCGACGAGCGTGCGTTCGCGACGCTGGTCGAGCCGTTCCGGCGCGAGCTTCAGCTGCATTGCTACCGGCTGCTCGGCTCCGTGCAGGACGCCGAGGATCTCGTCCAGGAAACCCTGCTTGCCGCCTGGCGCGGGCTCGACGGTTTCGAGGAGCGGGCGTCGCTTCGCTCCTGGCTGTACCGGATCGCAACCAACCGGAGCCTCAACGCGATTCGCGAACGCGGACGCCGACCAGCCACGGAGAACACCATGAGACCGTCGAGAACCCGCCGCGCCTTCGAGCCCAGCTGGCTCGAGCCTTACGCGGACAGCGCGCTTCCGGATCCCGCTCCCGGACCTGAAGCACGCTACGAGCAGCGCGAAGCGATCCAACTCTCGTTCATCGTCGCGCTGCAACAGCTGCCTGCGAAGCAGCGCGCAGCGCTCGTGCTGCGCGACGTGCTCGGCTTCCACACCGACGAGGCCGCCTCGATCCTCGAGGCGACGCCGCAGTCGGTCAAGGCCGCGCTCCAGCGTGCGCGCGCGACGATCGACTCGTACACCCTCGAACGCGAGCAGGCGCCCCTGCCCGACTCGCCGACCGAACGGAACATTCTCGCTACCTTCAGCGACGCCGTCGAAGCCGGCGACACGGCGCGCCTCCTGACTCTGCTGAGCTCCGACGCTCGCGTGACCATGCCGCCGCAACCGTTCGAGCTCATCGGACACGAGGCGATCGGCGCGTTCCTCGACGACCGCGCCCGGGTCCGCGGCGCCCCGCTACAGCTACGCCCGACCCGCGCCAACGGCCAGCCGGCCTTCGGCTACTACCTGCGATCGCAGCCGCGGGGCATGCTGGTGCTCACCCTGAGCGGCAGGAAGGTCGACGAGATCACCTTCTTCGCCGACCCTGCGCTCCCCGGCCGCTTCGGTCTTCCCGAACACATCTAGCCGACGAGGTGGGGCGCGGCGGCGGTGAAATACGGATACGGCAATGCGACGCGTGGGTTTGAATGGGCGCGTGATCGCGGAGCACGACGTGCTGGTCGTCGGGGCCGGGCTGGCGGGGATGCGGGCGGCGATCGCGGCGCATGATGCGGGGGCGGACGTCGCGCTGGTGTCGAAGCTGCATCCGACCCGGAGCCATTCCGGCGCCGCCGAGGGAGGAATCAACGCCGCGCTCGGCAACAACGCGGCCGACAGCCCGGAGTCGCACGCATTCGACACCGTCAAGGGCTCGGACTATCTCGGCGATCAGGACGCCATCGAGATCTTCGCCGACGAGGCGCCGGGCGACATCTACGAGCTCGAGCGCTGGGGCTGCATCTTCTCGCGCGACGAGAACGGTCGCATAGCGCAACGGCCGTTCGGGGCGGCGTCGTCCCCGCGGGCGATCTACTCGGCCGACATCACGGGCCACGTGTTGCTGCAGGTCTGTTACGAGCAGCTGATGAAGCGGGCCCTTCGGGTGTACGAGGAGTTCTACGCCTGGAAGCTGGTGTCGGACGGGGACCGCTGCGTGGGGGTGATCTCGTGGGATCTCCTCCGAGGCGGGCTGAAGTCGATCGGCGCGAAGACGGTGATCCTGGCGACGGGCGGCGCCGGCCGGCTCTACGCCGGCACGACGAACGCGTATGCATGCACGGGCGACGGGGCGGTGATGGCGCTCCATGCGGGCGTGCCGTTGAAAGACCTCGAGTTCATGCAGTTCCACCCGACGACGCTGTTCCCGAGCGGCATCCTGATCACCGAGGGCTGCCGGGGCGAGGGCGGGACGCTCCTCAACGCCGAGGGCGAGCGCTTCATGGAGCGCTACGCGCCGCAGAAGCTCGAGCTCGCGAGCCGCGACGTCGTCTCCCGATCCGAGCAGACCGAGATCGACGCGGGACGCGGGGTGAACGGCAGCGTCCTGCTCGACCTCCGCCACCTCGGCCGCGAGCGGATCGTCTCGCGGCTTCCGGGGACCCGCGAGGTCACGCTGACCTTCCTCGGGATCGACCCGATCAACGAGCCGATCCCGGTTCGGCCGGGGGCGCACTACCACATGGGCGGCGTCGACACGGACGTCGACGGGCGCACCGTGCTCGGCGGCCTGTACGCCGCCGGTGAGGTGGCGTGCGTGTCCGTCCACGGGGCCAATCGCCTGGGCGGAAACTCGCTGATGGAGACGATCACATTCGGCCGCAGGGCCGGCGCTGCTGCGGCCGAGGAAGCGCTCGGGCAACCCGCGCGGCCCGTTCCCGAAGGCGCCGAGCGCGACGCGGAGCGGGAGCTCGGCGAGCTGCTCGACCGCACGGCGGGCGAGCGGCCCTGGAGCATCCGCGACGAGCTGGCGCGGTCGATGCACGAGAACTTCGGCCTCTTCCGGCGCGAGGAGCAGATGCAGAGCCAGATCGAGATCGTCGCCGGGTTGCGCGAGCGCTACCGCAGCGTGCTCGTCGAGGACAAGGGCAGCGTCTTCAACACCGACCTGACGCAGGCGCTCGAGCTCGGGTCCCTGCTCGACCTCGCCGCCTGCATGCTCGAGCCGGGTCTGGCGCGGGAGGAGAGCAGGGGCGCGCACTCGCGTCCCGATGACTTCCCGGAGCGCGACGACGAGAACTTCCTCCGCCACTCGCTCGTGACCTGGGAGAACGGCGAGCCGGAGCTCGGGTGGAAGCCGGTCACGGTCACGAAGTGGCAGCCGGCCGCGCGCACCTATTGAGTCGGTAGTTCTCCCCCGACTGCGATCGGGGTCGGTGCGGATGCCGCCGAGCGGCGGCGGGGCCACGCTTGCGCGATCCAGCGCCCAAGGGAGGCTCCAGATGAGCGGCTCGCTGACCGTCACCGACAACCGCACCGGGAAGACGTACGACCTGCCGATCGAGGAGGGTGCAATCCGCGCAAACGCGCTGCGCCAGATCAAGGTGGACGAGGACGACTTCGGCCTCGTCAGCTACGACCCGGCTTTCCTGAACACGGCGTCGGCGCGCAGCGCGATCACCTACATCGACGGCGACAGGGGCATCCTCCGCTACCGCGGCTATCCGATCGAACAGCTCGCGGAGGAGAGCACCTATCTCGAGACGGCGTACCTGTTGCTCTTCGGCGAGCTGCCGACGAACGAGCAGCTCGCGCGCTTCTCGCACGACGTCACGTACCACACCTTCTTGCACGAGAACGTGAAGAGCCTGATGGAGGGCTTCCGCTACGACGCGCACCCGATGGGGATGCTGATCAGCGTCGTCGCCGCCCTGTCGACGTTCTATCCCGAGGCAGGGAGCGTCGACGACGAAGAGGTCCGTCTGCAGCAGGTCGTGAGGCTGATCGCGAAGGTGCCGACGATCGCCGCGTGGTCGTTCCGCCATAGCCGCGGGCTGCCGTACGTCTACCCGGACAACGACCTCGGCTTCACGGCCAACTTCCTCTCGATGATGTTCAAGATGGGCGAGTCCCGCTACCACGCCGAGCCGGCGCTCGAGCGCGCGCTCGAGGTGCTGTTCATCCTCCACGCAGACCACGAGCAGAACTGCTCTGCGAACGCGATGCGGGCGATCGGCTCGAGCAGGGTCGACCCGTACAGCGCCCTCGCAGGAGCAGCCGCCGCCCTCTACGGCCCGCTCCACGGCGGAGCGAACGAAGCCGTGCTCCGGATGCTCGGGGAGATCGGCTCGGTCGAAAACGTGCCGGCGTTCGTGGAAGGCGTGAAGGCGGGCAACGGACGGCTGATGGGGTTCGGGCATCGCGTCTACAAGAACTACGACCCGCGCGCGAAGATCATCAAGCAGGTCGCAGACGACGTCTTCGAGGTGACCGGCCGCAACCCGCTGCTCGACGTCGCGCTCGAGCTGGAGAGGATCGCACTCGAGGACGAGTACTTCGTCTCACGCAAGCTCTACCCGAACGTCGACTTCTACTCGGGGATCATCTACCAGGCGCTCGAGCTGCCGACGACGCTCTTCCCGGTCATGTTCGCAATCCCGCGGACGGCGGGGTGGCTCGCACAGTGGCTCGAAGGAGTCGTCGACCCGGAACAGAAGATCGCGCGACCGCGGCAGCTGTACACGGGGGCAGGCGAACGCTCGTACACGCCGATCGAAACGCGTGCCTCCGGGAGCGTGCTTGCGGCGACGTTCCGATGACCGGGTGAGCCAGGGCAAGGTCCTGTAGGAGCGACGGGTGCCGATCGACTTCGACCGCCGGCCGATGCTGGTCTTCTGGGAGGTGACGCGGGCGTGCCTGCTTGCCTGCCGGCACTGTCGAGCGGCGGCGATCGCCGAGCCGCTCCCCGGGGAGCTGACGCATGAGGAGGGGTTGCGGCTGATCGAGTCGCTGGCCGAGTTCGGGCGGCCCTATCCGGTGCTGGTGCTGACCGGCGGCGACGCGTTGATGAGGCCGGATCTCGTCGAGCTGGCCGGCTATGCGAGGGCGCTCGGGCTGCCGGTGGCGATCGCCCCGAGCGTGACGCCGCGGCTCGAACCGGGCCGGCTGCTCGCGTTGCGCCGCGTCGGCGTCAAGGTCGCGTCGGTCAGCTTGGACGGCGCCGGCACGGCGACTCACGACGGTCTCCGCGGCGTCGAAGGGCATCTGGAGCAGACGCTCGATGCGATCCGGCTGCTGCACCGTCTCCGCTTCACCGTCCAGGTCAACACCGTCGTCCGCCCCGAGAACCTGTTCGAGCTGCCTGAGGTCGCGGCGATCGTGGCCCGCGAAGGCGCGGCGATCTGGGAGGTGTTCTTCCTGATCGGCGTCGGCCGCGGCCGCGAGCTCGTCGAACTGGGCCCTCCCGAGAACGAGGCCGTCTGCCATTTCCTCTACGACGCGTCCGCCTACGGCTTCGTCGTGCGCACGGTCGAAGCGCCCTTTTTCCGCCGTGTCGCCGCCTGGCGGGCTGCCGGCGAGCCTCCACCGGCGACCGAGCTCTACGAGCGGCTTTCGGGCCGGTTGCGCGAGCTCCTCGGTGTTCCAACGACTCGGCCGCGGGCGCAGACGAAGGGCACCCGAGACGGCAAGGGCATCGTCTTCGTCGCCCACGACGGCGACATCTACCCGTCCGGGTTCTTGCCGATCCCGCTCGGGAACGTCAAGGAGGACAGCCTCGTTCGCGTCTACCGCGACAGCCTGCTCTTGCAGTCGATCCGTGCCGGCCGCTTCCGCGGCCGCTGCCGCGCCTGCGACTACGCCGATGTCTGCGGAGGATCACGGGCCCGCGCCTACGCCCGATCCGGCGACCCGCTCGGCGAAGACCCCGCCTGCTCCTACCAGGGCGATGCGGTCCGATGAGAGCCGCGACGGGTCAGCGGCGGACGTGGCTCAGGTAGCGATGCGTTCCAGGGCCTGCGGGGGCGCAGTGGCGCCGCGCAGGACCTCGACGAGGGCCGTCAGTGTGGCCATGGCGACGATTCCGCTGAGCCCGATCCCGACGTAGCTGGGCCAGAGCTTCGATCCCACCTGGATTGTCGTCTCGGGCGCGGTGACTGAGGCGGACCCCGTGAGTGCGGCGGCGATCGTGAACCCGAGCACGGTAAAGCCGAGCCCTGAGGTGATCGCGGCTTGGGCGAGGTCGATGACGCCGGGACGGCGGATTGGCCGGATCATGTAGATCAGCATCGCGATCGCCGAGAGGCCGGCGACGAGCCCGAGGTTCGTCCACCCGCTCGAGCTGGTCCTGGCCCAGGCCACCCCGGCTGAGCTCACGTCGACCGAGTACCAGCCGAGGCTGAGATCGGCGAGAAGCAAGACTGCGGCGCCGGCCGCAACCGCGGCCGCGACGTCACGAGTGGTTCGTCGGTCCATCCCTCCTCCTTCTGTGGTGAAGACCGCTCTCAAGGGTCGCACCACGGGGCTCGGGGCCGCATCCGGGTTGCCACCTAGCTCGACTGCGGAGAAGTGGCACGAGTCGAAACGCGCGGCTCAAGTTGGCGTGGGCGCGGGTCGATCTCTAGGAGGTGGATGCGGCTGGAAACGCTTGGAGGCGGGTAGGTGAGCTGTTCGTCGAGAAGGCCCTGATCACCGGGGTGGAGCTCGAGGAGGCGCTTGCCGTGCAGGCTGCGAGTGCGCGGCCGCTCGGCGAAGTGCTCGTCAGCCTGGGCCTGGTCTCTTCTCCAGAGATGACAGAGGCGCTCCTGGAGCAACTCGGACGGAGGGTTGCGAAGGACGAAGCGGCTGGGTCTGCGCTCTGGTCGGACATCCGGCGTCGAACTTCGCGACGGTTGACGACGATCCCCGGGTCGGCAGAAGAGCTGAACCGACGCATCTCGCGGCTGACCGAGAACCTGGCCGACGCTCGGCTGGCGCTGGATCAAGAGCGGGCCGCCGCGGAATCGGCGCGCGCGGAGGTCGCAGCAACCAGAGACCGGCTAGAGGCTGCTGAGAAACGCATCGGAGAGTTGACAGCGACGGTCGATCGGCTCCAGACCGAACGGTCGAAGCGCTCCCAAGGTGACGCAAGATGGCGTCAGACGATCACGAGAGCGCTGTTTGGCGCCGAGTTGCACCTTGCCAAGGAGTAATGCCGGCGCCGTTCAGCCGTTGGCGACGGTGACGGTGGCGGAGGACGTGGCGGTGTTGCGGGCGGCGTCGAGCGCGCGTGCGGTCACGGTTTGCGTGCCGGTTGCCTGCGTTTGCCAGTTGAAGGTGTAGGGCGGTACGGCCGAGTAGCCGATCTCATTGCCGTCGACGAGCCACTCCACCCGATCGATGCCGACGTTGTCGGCGGCGGTTGCGGTGAGGGTGACGACGCCCGAGACGGTCGACCCGTTTGCGGGCGAGGTGAGCGTCACCTGCGGCAGGGTCGTGTCCGGGCAGCTGGTGAGAGCGCCGGCGGCTGCGGCAGCGATCCCCTGCCGAACGATCGGTAGCGAAGACTTCGGCGTGTCGTCGGTGTAGTAGACGCCAGATTGCCAGCCGGCGAGGCTGGGCTCGTCGCTGACGTGGAAGAGCATCAGACCGACCACGTTCGGCTGGCAGTAGGCGACCTTCATCGCCTGAACGTAGTAGGCGCCCTGGGTCGGCTCGTCCACCGGGTGCGTCGTCGACGGCTCGCTGCCGGTGTAGAGCGGCAGCTTGGCGGGCGGGACGAGCGACTCGACGCCGTACTCGCCGTAGACGATCGGCAGCGTCGATCCCGGCTGCGCGGTGCCGTCGAACGCCCGGCCGAGCAACGAGACGAGCTTGGGATAGTCGGGAACCGAGATCGTCGTCGAGTTCGGGTGGTCGAAGCTGGGCGGGACCGAGGAGTTGTCCTCGTAGGGATGCAGGTCGAAGACGTCTATGATCGGCGCTGTCCGGCCGCTCGCTCGGTAGGCGGCGCCCAGGTCGGTGATGAAGCTGGTCGGGGAATGTGTGGGCTTGCCCGCCGCAGGGTTGTCACCGCCCCGCGGAGCAAGAGCACCGCCGAAGACTCGTGCGCTCGGGCGGATGTGCTTGATCGCGTCGTAGCTCGCAGCCAGCAGCGCTTCGTAGGCCGACGCAGCGGCGTCCGAGCCGTCTGCGTTGAACTGCGGCATCCAGAAGAGGTTGTTGTTGGGCTCGTTGCCGACGACGAAGTCGCTCACGCCCGGGACTGCCTTGACGATCGCGGCCGCGAACTGCGTGAACTGCGAGCGGTCGCCCGCGGTCAGCGGAGTGTTGGCCGCGCGGTCGTTGAAGATCGCCACCATCAGCCGCAGACCGTCCAACCGTGCCGCCGCAGCGGCGTTCTGCAGCGCCGTCAGCGCGGCGCGCGAGGGAGCCGATTCGCCCCGGTCCCAGATCTCCGTTACCCGAACTGCGGCGAAACCGGCCCGCCGCGCCAGGTCCATCTTCGCCTTCGCGGCCGCCAGGGTTGGCTGCTTGGCCGCGTCCTCCGCGACGCCGATCGCCATCCCCGCGCCGCCGACACGGCACGCCGCTGCCCGGCCCGCCCCCGACGCGGCCACCGTCCCGACCCCCAGCGCCACGACCGCGGCAGCGGCGAAGACGCTCACCACTAGGTTCGACCCGCTCCTCAGGCGCACAGAGGGAACGATCGTAACGCGACCGACCGGAAGGCCTAGTGACGAGAAGTCGACGAGAATTCCATCTGGTGCAGTGCGTGCTGAGAGAGGTGCTCGACGAGGACTTGCCGGTGCTGTTCGAGCAGTGGGCGGATCCGGTCGCTGCGCAGATGGCCGCGTTCACCGCTCCCGACCACATGGACCGCGAAGCGTTCGAGCGCCGCTGGGCGAGGCTGAGGGCAGACGACACGTTGCTGGTCAGAGCCGTCGTCGTCGAGGGCGATGTCGCCGGCACGATCGGGTCCTGGGGCGATCCCGACGAGCGTGAGGTCACGTACTGGATCGGCCGCGCCTACTGGAACCGCGGGATCGCGACAGCTGCCCTGACTGCGTTCCTCGAAGTCGAGCTGTGTCGACCGCTACATGCGCGGGTTGCCCACGACAACGTCGGGTCGCGGCGCGTCCTCGAGAAGTGCGGCTTTCACGTCGTCGGGTCCGACCGAGGTTTCGCGCAAGCGCGCTCGGGCGAGATCGACGAGTTGATCCTGCGGCTCGAGGATGAGCCTGCGCGGGGCAGCGGGAAGCTCGGCTAGGTTCGTTGAACCTTCGCCCAGCTGTCCTTGAGCCCGAGCGTGCGGTTGAACACGAGCCGCTCCGGGGTCGAATCGGGGTCGGGGCAGAAGTAGCCCAGCCGCTCGAACTGCACTGTCTCTCCGACCGGTAGCACGGCGAGCGCCGGCTCGACGAAGCCCGCCAGAACCGTCTCCGAGTCGGCGTTGATGTCGGCGAACAGGTCGCCGTCGGCGCCGGGATCGGGACGGGTGAACAGGCGGTCGTACAGTCGAACCTCCGCAGGCACGGCGTGCCGAGCAGAGAGCCAGTGCAACGTCCCTTTCGGCCGGCGGCCGTCCGGAGAATCGCCGCCACGCGTCTCCGGGTCGTAGGTGCAGCGGAGCTCCACGATCTCGCCGTCCGCGTCCTTCACGACGTCGGTGCAGGCGACGAAGTACGCGTAGCGCAAGCGCACCTCGCGCCCGGGCGCGAGGCGGAAGAACTTGCTCGGCGGGTCCTCCATGAAGTCGTCGCGCTCGATCCAGAGGTCACGGCCGAAAGGCACCTTGCGCGTCCCGGCCGAGGCGTCCTCCGGGTTGTTCACGGCGTCGAGCTCCTCGACCTGCCCCTCGGGGTAGTTCTCGATCACGACCCGGAGCGGGCGGAGGACGGCGAAGCGCCGCGCAGCCGAGCGGTTGAGCACGTCGCGAACCTCGTGCTCGAGCATCTCGATCTCGACCGCCGTGTGGCCTTTGCTCCCCACGCCGACCGCGTCGAGAAAGTTGCGCACGCCCTCCGGGGGGAAGCCGCGCCGCCGCAGGGCCGAGACGGTCGGCATGCGCGGATCGTCCCACCCGCGGACGTAGCCCTCGCTCACCAGCCGGCCGAGGAAGCGCTTCGACAGCACGGTGTAGGTGAGGTTCAGCCGCGAGAACTCGTACTGGTGCGGACGCGCCGGCACCGGCAGGTTCTCGATCAGCCAGTCGTAGAGCGGCCGGTGGTCCTCGAACTCGAGCGTGCAGAGCGAATGGGTGACGCCCTCGATCGCGTCCGACTGGCCGTGCGCGAAGTCGTAGAGCGGATAGATGCACCATTCGTCGCCGGTTCGCGGGTGCGTCGCGTGGAGGATCCGGTAGAGCACCGGGTCGCGCAGGTTGATGTTCGGCGAGGCCATGTCGATCTTGGCTCGCAGCACCCGGGCGCCGTCCGGAAACTCGCCAGCGCGCATCCGCTCGAACAGCTCGAGGTTCTCCTCGACCGGCCGGTCGCGCCACGGGCTGTCCTTGCCCGGCTCGGTGAGCGTGCCCCGGTGCTCGCGGATCTCGTCCGCGGAGAGGTCGTCGACGTACGCCTTGCCGGACTTGATCAGCTCGACGGCCCACTCGTAGAGCCGGTGGAAGTAGTCGGAGGCGAAATAGAGGTGCTCGCCCCAGTCGAACCCGAGCCAGCGGATGTCCTCCTGGATCGCGTCGATGTACTCCTGCTCTTCCTTCGTCGGATTCGTGTCGTCGAAACGCAGATTGCAGTGGCCGCCGTACTCCTGGGCGATCCCGAAGTTGAGCGCGATCGACTTCGGGTGGCCGATGTGTAGGTAGCCGTTCGGCTCCGGAGGGAAGCGGGTCACGACCTCGGAGACGCGCCCCTCCCGCACGTCTGCGGTGACGATGTCACGAATGAAGTCGCTGCGTTCGGCGCTCACGCGCCCTCAGGCTAACGGCGGCGCATGTGGACGCGAATGGTGGTGCCTTCCGGGAACGGGCGGATCTGCACGAGGTCGCAGAGTTGCGTCACGAGCCAGAGGCCGTGGCCGCCGGGCTGTCCCGTCTTCGGTCGCACCCGCCCGGCAAGCGGGTCGCCGAGGTGGCCGGCGTCGACGATCTCGCAGACGAGCTCGCCGTCGCCCTGCCAGACGCGCGCGAGCCCGTCGCCGCCTCCGTGCCGGATGCTGTTGGCCGCGAGCTCGCTCACCGCGAGCACGAGGTCGTCGCGCTGTCGTCGCGAAAACCCGGCCGCGTCGGCCTGATCCCGCACCAGGACGCGGACTTGCGCCAGGGATGCCTCGTCGAAGCGAACCTCGGCGGCGTCGGCCGGCGGCTCGGCAAGCGGCGCGGAAAACGGCTGCGAGATCGAGTCGAGGCCGTAGTAGCTCTCGCTGACCTGGCTGTCGCCGTTCATCAGGTACGGGTGCGTGCGCTTCGCCTCGTGGATGACCTCGGGCGGCATCGCCTCGGTGTCGTACGGGCAGAGGAGCCAGAAGCCGGCTGCGTCCTGGAACGCCACGTTCAGGAGCGCCTCGTGCCGCTGGCACTCCACGAGCTCGACGGCCGAGCGCTCCGGGTAGATCGGCTCCCCGATTCCCCGCAATCGCTGCCCGGGCGCCGAATGCGCCGACACGAACTCGCGCCAGGCGGGGATGATTCGGGCGGGGTTGAGGCCGACGTCCGCCATGTCGGCGAAGAGGACGCCTTCCGCGTCGCCGTTCAGGCTCTCGCGCAGCCGTTCGATCTTCCGTGCGGACACGACGACGAGCGCCGGCTCCCCGGCCGCGACGCCGTCGCGGAGAAAGCGGCTCGTCTTCGCGACGAAGTCGTCTTCGCCGGCGTAGATCAGCGCTTCGTGGCGGTAGGTCTCTTGCTGCAACACGCTCGTCATGCCGCGGCCTCGAAGACAGTTAGTAACACGCGGGAGGTCCGGTCAAACCGAGTGATGGATGAGGCCGATCGCGCCCTCGCGGGTGGGGGCGTTCGGCAGCGCCTTGTCGGTCCCTGTGATCTCGAGCACGCGCTCCACCGCAGCGTGCGTGCCGAACTGGAGGACGAACGTCCGGCCCGCCTTGCGCGCCTGCCCTTCGGCCGCGAACAGGGCATGGATGATCGACGAATCGATGAACGTGACGTCGCTGAGGTTGACGATCAGGTCCTTCCCCGCGGCCAGGACTCGCTCCGCATAAGCGGTCAGCTCGGGCGCCGCAGAGATGTCGAACTCGCCCTCGAGATCGAGCGCGACGATCTCGTCGGTCGCCTCGATCACCTGGATGACGGGGGCGGCGGCTTCGGGGGACGTCGTCATTGCTAAGCTTTGAAAGAGGCTACTTTTGTGACGACACCAATAATACGACAAAAATAGCATATGTCTGCAGTCGAAGGCAAGCCCTGGACGTTTGTCACGAGCCACGCGCAGGTGCTGCTCTGCATCGCGCAGGATCCTGAGACGCGGCTGCGCGACGTCGCAGAGCGCGTCGGCATTACCGAGCGGGCCGCGCAGCGCATCGTCGCCGACCTCGTCGAGTCGGGTTACGTCGAGCGGCGAAGGATCGGCCGCAGAAACCGCTACACGATCAATCCGACCGTCGAGATGCGCCACCAGCTACAGCGCGGGCTCGACATCGGCAGGCTGCTCGAGCTCCTCCAGCACTACCCCGCGAACGGGGAGCACTGAGCTCGGCGACCGGCGTCAGCCGCGAGAGACCGTCGTGACCGTCCCGTCGCGCGCGACGCGGCGAATGTCTCCAGACTCCAGCGACTCGACGACGTAGA
>Ga0070741_10005625_pt1 | contig 27633 bp, 29 predicted proteins | sample Coa_R1_4_FD_66440 | JGI IMG/M metagenome (GOLD analysis project Ga0070741, IMG submission 66440) | Surface soil microbial communities from Centralia Pennsylvania, which are recovering from an underground coalmine fire - Coalmine... | ecosystem: Environmental > Terrestrial > Soil > Unclassified ...
GGAGGCGCAAGATGCGCAAGCAACACCGGATCGCTGCGACAGCCGCAGCTTTTCTCCTGTCGACTGGCATGGTCGCCGTCGACCTCGTCGCCACCGCCCAACCGGCGTCCGCGGCCACGTATCGCCGGCCCCGCCGGCGGTACATACCCCGCCCCCAGGCACCGGCCACTGCGGCGAACTTCGCCCGGCTGCGGCAGTGCGAGTCGGGTGGCAACTACGCCACCCGCACAGGGAACGGGTACTACGGGGCCTACCAGTTCTCGCCCCGCACCTGGCGGAGCCTCGGCTTCACCGGGCTCCCCAGCGACGCCTCGCCTGACGTGCAGGACGCGGCCGCGGCCAAGCTCCAGGCCCGCTCGGGCTGGGCGCAATGGCCGGCCTGCTCCCGGGCTCTCGGGCTGCGTTGACGGCTCGGTTGGCGCCCCTGTCGAAAACCGACGGGGGCGCCAACCACCCGTCCCTCTACGATCTGCCCATGCCTACCGCAACACCCATCTCGGCGCGTGACGACGACCTGGCCCAGGTCACGTACAACGCCGACGGCCTCGTCCCTGCCATCGTCCAGGACGTCGCCACCCACCGCATCCTGATGATGGCGTGGATGACCGAGGACACACTGCGCAAGACGCTGGCCACGGGTCGCACCGTCTTCTGGAGCCGCAGCCGCCAGGAGGAGTGGGCCAAGGGCGAGACCTCGGGCGACCGCCAGTGGGTGCGGGAGGCGTACTACGACTGCGACGGCGACACCCTCCTGTTCGTGGTGGAGCAGGAAGGGAAGGGCGCCTGCCATACGGGCGAGTTCTCCTGCTTCTACCGCTCGTTCGGATCGTCGGCCCTTGATCCGGCCCACTAGGGAGGAGTTCCGGGCCCTCGCCCGGGACTACACCGTCATCCCCGTGTGGCGGGAGATCCTCGCCGACATGGCCACCCCCGTGGCCGGCTTCGCTCGCGTGGTCGGGGAGGAGCCCGGCTTCCTGCTGGAATCGGTGGAGCACGGCGAGCGCTGGGCCCGCTTCTCGTTCATGGGCCGCAACCCCTCGGCCACCATCGTGGCCCGGGGCGGGCAGCTGTCGGTCGACGGCGTGCTGCCCCCCGGCGTGCCCCTCGACAAGGGCGTGCTGGCTGCCGTCGAGGGCATCCTCGAGGCGTACCGCTCGCCGTCGCTGCCCGACCTCCCGCCCTTGCACGGCGGGGTGGTCGGGTACCTCGGGTACGACGTGGTGCGGGAGGTCGAGCACCTGCCCGACATTCCGCCCGACGACCGGGGCGACCCCGACGCCGTGCTCTGCGTCATCGGCCAGATCGCCGCCTATGACCACTGGCGCCAACGGGTCACCCTGCTGGAGAACGTGCTCGTGGCCGACTCGCCGTCAGGCGCCGAACTGGACGCGCGCTACGACGCCGCCGTGGAGCGGCTCACGTCGCTGGCCGACGCCGGCGCCAGCCCCCGGGACGAGCCCGTGGTCGAGCCGCCCGACCGGGAGGAGCCGCCGGCCGACGTCGAACGCACGGTGGGGGTGGAGGAGTGGACGGCCGCGGTCGAGGCGGCCAAGGAGCACATCCTGGCGGGCGACATCTTCCAGGTGGTGCTGTCCCAGCGCTTCGACCTCGACCTCGACGCCGACCCCTTCGACCTGTATCGGGCCCTGCGGCAAGTGAACCCGTCGCCCTACATGTACTTCTTCCGGCACCCGGAGATCACCATCGTGGGCTCGTCGCCCGAACCGATGGTGCAACTGCTCGACGGCAAGGTGATCAGCCGGCCCATCGCCGGCACCCGGCGCCGGGGCCGCACCGACGAGGAGGACCGGCGCATGGCGGCCGAGTTGGTGGAGCACCCGAAGGAGGTGGCCGAGCACATCATGCTGGTCGACCTCGCTCGCAACGACGTGGGCCGGGTGGTGCGCTTCGGCACCGAGCACGTGGACGAGCTGATGACGCTGGAGCGCTACAGCCACGTGATGCACATGACGTCACAGGTGTCGGGCGACCTGGTGCCGGGCAAGGGCCCCATCGACGTGCTGCGGGCCACGCTTCCGGCGGGCACGGTGTCGGGCGCGCCCAAGGTGCGGGCCATGGAGATCATCGACTCGCTCGAGCGGACCAAGCGAGGCCCGTACGCCGGGGTGGTGGGGTACATCGACTTCTCCGGCAACCTGGACACCGCCATCGCCATCCGCACCATGCTCGTGCGGCCCGACGGCCGGGCCAGCGTCCAGGCCGGCGCCGGCATCGTGGCCGACAGCGACCCCGCCATGGAGGACCTGGAGTGTCGCAACAAGGCGGCCGCCCTGCTGGTCGCCGTTCCCGGCGCCCGGCGCATGACCGCCGCCCGCCGGGCCGCCCTGGGCGCGCCCACCCCCCGCTGACGCCGCGCCGCCCGCCTCGGCCGCCCGCCGCCGCCCTGCTCGCCGCCGTCCCTGCCCCGTCTCCCCGTTTTGTGTGCAGTAGTCGAGACATATTCGGGATTACTGCACACGAAACCGGGGCGGGGCCGTGGTCGGCAGTGGCGGCGGGCAGAATGGGGCGGTGTCGGACGACGTGGACGACGTGCGGGATGTGTGGGCAGTGTGGCTGCCCCGGGACGTGGTGCGGGTGGCGGGTCCCGACGCGGCGTCGTTCCTGCAGGGCCAGCTGAGCCAGGACGTGGCCGGGCTGGCCCCGGGGGCGTCGGCGTGGTCCTTCCTGCTGCAGCCCCAGGGCAAGGTCGACGCCTTCCTGCGGGTCACCAAGCAGGCCGACGACGAGTACGTGCTCGACGTGGAAGCGGGTTGGGGCGAGCCCGTGGTGGCCCGCCTGAGCCGGTTCAAGCTGCGGGTCAAGGCCGACATCGACGTCCTCGCCGGCTGGCGCTGCTTGGCCATCCGGGGCCCGCACGCCCACGACCTCGCGCCCGCGGGCGCGGCCGCCGACTGGCCGGACTTCCCCGGCGTGGACCTGCTCGGCCCCGACCCCCAACTGCCGCCGGGCGTCGCACTCGTCGACCTCGCGACCTACGAGCGGGCGCGCATCGAGGCCGGCGTCCCCGTCATGGGCAAGGAATTGGACGAGCACACCATCCCGGCCGAGGCCGGCATCGTCGACCGGGCCGTGAGCTTCACCAAGGGCTGCTACACGGGCCAGGAGCTGGTGGCCCGCATCGACTCGCGCGGCGGCAACGTGCCCCGCCGGCTGCGCCGCCTGACGGCGCCCGGCGGCAGCACGCTCCCCGAGGGCGCGGCCATCGAGGTGGACGGCAAGGAGCGGGGCCGGGTCACCAGCGCGGTGCCCGGTATGGCTCTGGCCTACGTGCACCGGGACGTGGAACCGCCGGCCGACGCCACCGTGGCCGGCACCGCAGTCCGCATCGACGCCCTTCCATGAAGCGGGGTGCCCTGGCCGCCGTCGCCCTGGCCGCCGCCGTCACCGCGGCCTGTTCGCCCCGGGGCATCCCCGACCTCCCCGCCCCGCCCAGCACCGTCGCGCCCCTCCCGGCCACCACCGTGCCCGACTTCAGCGACGCCGCCCTCAAGCCCGTGCCCGGCCGCACCACCACCACCATCCCCATGACGCCCGGCCGGGCGTCCCTCAACGGCACCGTGGTCGGCCCCGACGGTCCCGTGGGTGGCGCCATCGTCCACGTGGAGCGCCTGGTGGGCGACGGCGAGGCCAGCCTCGACGTGGCCACCGCGGTCGACGGAACGTGGGTGGTCAACGGAGTGCTCGGAGGCCGCTTCCGCGTGCGGGCCTGGCGACCGCAGGACCTGGCCCTGGTCAAGCCCGAGGTGTTCTACCTGTCGGACGGCGAGCAGCGGGTGGTCAACCTCCAGCTGGTCCGCTACGCCGGGCTGAGCGTGAACGCGGCCGTGGCCCCCAACCCGCCCGAGGTGGGGAACCCGGCCAACCTCGTGGTCCAGGTACTGCAGCAGTCGGTCGACGCCCAAGGCGTGGTGCGGGGTACGGCCGTGCCCTTCGTGCGGGTCGAGCTGTTCGGGGGCGGCGACTGGCAGGTCAACTCGGCCAACCCCGCCATCACCGACGCCAACGGCCTGGCCACGTGGGAGCTCACCTGCCAATCGGCGGGCAAGCAGGCCCTCGCCGTGGTGGTGGGCGACAGCCAGCAGCTCCCCGTCGACCTCGGCCCCTGCGCCGTCCCGCCGCCCACCACCACGACCTCGACCACGGGCGAGCCCGCCAGCAGCAGCACCACGACGTCGAGCACCACGACGTCGAGCACCTCCAGGTCGTCCAGCACCACGTCGACCACCCGCCGGGGCGGGACGACTACGACGACGCGCTAGCGGGCAGTCGCACCTCCAGGCGCGTGCCGGTGCTGTCGAGTACGGGCGACACCGCCTGCACCCGCCCGCCCATGGCGCCCACCAGCTCGGCCACGATGGCCAGCCCCAGTCCCGACCCGGCCTGGCGGGCGGGCGTGCGGGGCGACTGGTAGAGACGCTCGAACACGCGGGGGACGTCGGGGGCGGGGATGCCCGGGCCGTCGTCCTCGACGGTGAGCACCACCTCCGAGCCCTGACGGGCGGCCGCCACCCGGATCGAAGAGCCCGCGAACTTGAAGGCGTTCTCCACCAGGTTGGCGACGACCTGCGCGAGGCGGTCCGGGTCGGCCCGGACGACCAGGCCGGCGCCCGCCGTATCCACCTGCAGCGCCAACCCCGCCTCCGACGCGGCCGGGGCGAACGAGTCGGCGATGCCGGCGGCCACCTCGGCGGCGTCGACCGGTTGCAGGTCCAGCGAGAAGCGGCGGGCGTCGAGCTTGGCCAGGTCGAGCAGGTCGCCCACCAGCCGCTCCAACCGGCGGGCCTCGCCGGAGATGACCTCGGCGGCCCGCTTGGCGTCGGTGGCGGTGCCGTCGCCGATGGCCTCCGCGTACCCGCGGATGGACGTGAGCGGCGTACGCAGGTCGTGGGACACCGAGAGCAGGAACTGGCGCTCCAGGTTCTTGGCCCGCCCCAGGCTCTCGGCCATGGAGTTGATGGAGTGGGCCAGCGACGACAGCTCCGGGTACGACTGGTCGGGCACGGGCACGGTGGCGCCCAGGTCCCCGGCGGCGATGCGGCGGGTGGCCGACTCGGCGTCGCGCAAGGGGCGGGCGATGCGGCCGCTCAACCACTCGGCCACGGCCACCGCGGCGGCCAGGGCCAACGCCCCGGAGATGAGGAGGTACCCGGCGCCCCGGCGGAACCCGACGATGCGGCGGGACAGCACGACGGCGCCCACCGGCCGGTCCCGGCGGGCGATGGGCGCGGCGGCCCACGCCAGGTCGGCCCGGGTGCCGCTCACCCCGTTGCCCGCGGCCAGGGCGGTGCACGCGCTCGGCCCGAGGGTGACCCCGGGCGGCAACTGGTCGGCCGCCACCGGGCACCCGTTGGCCCCGACGCGCACGACGGCCGCCCCCTCCAACCGCATGGACCGGCGCAGGGCAGCGAGCTGCACCACGCTGGTGAGGGCGTCGGTGGTGGTGGCCAGGGCCCGCGCCTCCTGCGTGAGCTCGGTGCGCGTCTGCTGGTGGGCGGCCCGGCGGGACAGCACCAGCGTGCCCACGCCCGACACGAGCAGGGCGCCGGCCACCACGCCGACGATGGCGAAGACCAGGCGCCGGCGCATCACGCCAACCGGTAGCCCACGCCCCACACGGTGGCGAGGGGCAGGGCGTCGCCCAGCTTCTTGCGCAACTGGCGGACGTGCACGTCGACCGTGCGCTCGTCGCCGTACCAGTCCGGACCCCACACGTTGTCGAGCAACTGGCGGCGGGTGAGGACGAGGCCGGGGTTCTGGGCCAGGTACTGCAAGAGGTCGAACTCCCGGGCGGCCAGCGTCACCACCGTGCCGTCGACCCGCGCCTCCCGCCGGCCGGTGTCGACCTCCACCTCGCCGGCCCGCAGCACCTCGGGCCCCTCGACGGGCGGCCCGTCGGCCCGGCGCAGGATGGCCTTCACCCGGGCCACCAGCTCGCGGGGTGAGAAGGGCTTGGTGACGTAGTCGTCGGCGCCCAGCTCCAGCCCGAGCACCCGGTCGATCTCGCCGTCGCGGGCGGTGAGCATCAGCACGGGCATGGCCCGCAGCGTGCCCGCCGACTGGCGGATGCGCCGGCACAGCTCCAGGCCGTCGACGGCGCCGGGCAGGCCCACGTCGAGGATCACCATGCGAGGCCGCTCCCGCTCCACGACCTCGAAGCCCTTCTCGCCGTCCTCGGCCTGGAGGACGCGGAAGCCCTCCCGGCGGAGGTACATGTCCACCAGGTCGGATATGTGGGGATCGTCCTCGACGACCACGATGGTCCCTGCCTCCACGCCCACCAGCGTCGCGCCCATATGTGAGGGAGGTGTGAACACCCCGGCCGGTAACCTTTGGCCATCTCCACCTACTTGGACCGAATCCTTGCCGCCCATCGGGCCGAGGCCGCCGCATCGGGCCGGGCCTTTCCCACCACGCGTGGCTTTCGCGCCGCGCTGGCGCAGCCGGGGTTCCATGTCATCGCCGAGGTCAAGCGGCGCTCGCCGTCCAAGGGCGACCTCAACCCCGACCTCGATCCCGCCCTCCTGGCCAAGGAGTACGAGGCCGCCGGGGCGACGTGCCTGTCGGTGCTCACCGACGTCGAGTTCTTCGGTGGCTCGCCCGGCGACCTCGCCGCGGCCCGGGCCGCCACCCGGCTTCCCGTGTTGCGCAAGGACTTCACCGTGTGCGAGGCCGACGTGATCGACGCCCGGGCCATGGGCGCCGACGCCGTGCTCCTCATCGCCGCCGCCCTGGACGACGCCGAGCTGACCGCCTTCCACCAGCTGGCCGTCGCCCTCGGGCTCGACGCCCTGGTGGAGGTCCACGACGAAGCCGAGCTCGACCGGGCCCTGGCCGTGGGCGCCACCCTCGTGGGCGTCAACCAGCGCGACCTGGTGACGTTCGAGGTCGACCACGCCCGGGCCGCCCGCATGGGCGCGGCCATGCCCGACGCGGTGGTGAAGGTGGCCGAGTCGGGCGTGCGCGACGGTGACGACGCCCGCCGCCTGCGCGACGCCGGCTACGACGCCGTGCTCGTGGGCGAGACGCTGGTGACGTCGTCCGATCCGGCGGCCACCCTCAGGGAGTTGCGGTGTTCGTGAAGATCTGTGGGACCACCAGCGAGGAGGACGCCCTGCTCGCCGTGGCCATGGGGGCTGATGCCCTGGGCTTCATCTTCGCCCCGTCGACGCGGCAGATCGCGCCGGCCCTGGCCCGGGAGATCGTGCGCCGCCTGCCCCCTGAGATCGTCACCATCGGCGTGTTCCGCGACGAGGTGCCCGAGCGGGTGGTCGAGATCGTGAACGGGGCCGGGCTCAAGGGGGCCCAGCTGCACGGGCGGGAGTCCGAGGAGCAGACGCAGTGGATCCGCCGGCGCATCCCCATGGTGATCAAGGCCTTCGCCGCGGGCGACGCCGCCATCCGCAACGCGGCCGGCTACAAGGCCGACGTCGTGTTGCTCGACGCGCCCAGCCCCGGCTCGGGCCAGGTGTTCGACTGGCGCCTGGCCGAGGGCGTGCCCGATGGTGTGCGCCTGCTGCTGGCGGGCGGGCTGTCGGACGAGAACGTGGCCGAGGCCATCGCCCGCGTGCGCCCGTGGGGGGTCGACGTGGTGACGGGGGTGGAGGCGTCGCCCGGGCACAAGGACCCCCGCAAGCTGCGGGCGTTCGTGGCCGCGGCCAAGGCGGCCGAGCAGCCTGCCTACGAAGGGGCCGAGTCGGGCCCGTACGACTGGGAAGAGGAGTGGGAGCGTTGACCGCAGTTGGCCAATCGGACCAGCCGGCGATGGGACCGCCGGGAGCGGACGGCCGCTTCGGTGAGTTCGGCGGGCGCTTCATGCCCGAGTCGCTGGTGCCCGCGTGCATGGAGCTCGAGGAGGCGTTCCGCACGGCGTGGGCCGACCCGGCGTTCCACGAGGAGTACGAGCGCATCCTGCGCGACTACGGCGGCCGGCCCAGCCCGGTTACCGAGTGCACGCGCCTGTCCGAGCAGTTGGGCGTGCGCGTGCTGCTCAAGCGCGAGGACCTCAACCACACGGGGTCACACAAGATCAACAACGTGGTGGGCCAGGCCCTGCTCACCAAGCGCATGGGCAAGCAGCGGGTGATCGCGGAGACGGGCGCCGGCCAGCACGGCGTGGCCACGGCCACGGCGGCGGCCATGTTCGGGCTGGAGTGCGTGGTCTACATGGGCGAGGTCGACGTCGAGCGCCAGGCCCTGAACGTGTTCCGCATGAAGCTGCTCGGCGCCGAGGTGCGGCCGGTGTCGTCCGGCAGCCGCACCTTGAAGGACGCCATCAACGAGGCCCTGCGCGACTGGGTCGCCTCCGTCGAGTCCACCCACTACTGCCTGGGCTCGGTGATGGGGCCGCACCCGTACCCGTGGATGGTGCGCGAGTTCCAGCGGATCATCGGCGACGAGGCGTTGCTGCAATGCCGGGCCCTGCTCGACGGGGCCGACCCCGACTACGTGGTCGCGTGCGTGGGCGGCGGGTCCAACGCCGCCGGCACGTTTGCCGGCTACGCCGACACCGCGACCCGGTTGGTGGGCGTGGAGGCGGCCGGCGGTGCGGCCATCGGCCACGGCGTGCCCGGTGTGGTGCACGGGTCCAAGTCCTTCCTCATGCAGGACGAGCACGGTCAGGTGCTCGAAGCCCACTCCATCTCGGCCGGGCTCGACTACCCGGGCGTGGGCCCGGAGCACGCCTACTTGTCGGCCACCGGGCGGGCCGTGTACGTCGAGGCGGGCGACGAAGAAGTGCTCGAGGCCCTCCAGGTCCTGGCCCGCACCGAGGGCATCATCCCCGCGCTGGAGTCGGCCCACGCGGTGGCGTGGGTGCTGCGGGCCGCCGGCACCGACGAGCTGCCGTCAGGGTCGACGGTGCTGGTCACCATGTCGGGCCGGGGCGACAAGGACGCCCAGCAGGTGATGGAGCTGCTCGGTGGGTAGGGCACCGGCCGGGTTCCTGGAGCAGCACCTGCGGGAGCGGCGCGACGCCGGCCACAAGCTGCTGATCCCGTACGTCACCGGCGGGCTGGGCCCGGGCTGGGTGAACGTGCTGCGGGCCATGGCCGCCAACGGGGCCGATGCCATCGAGATCGGCATTCCCTTCTCGGACCCGGTGATGGACGGCCCCACCATCCAGGAAGCGTCCCAGCGGGCCCTGGGGTCGGGGGCCACCCCCCTCGGCATCCTGCGGGAGGTGGCCGACCTCGAGGTGGGCGTGCCCCTCGTGGTCATGACCTACTACAACGTCGTGTTCCGCACCGGGCACCGCCGCTTCGCCCGCACGCTGGCCGAGGTGGGCGTGTCCGGCGCCATCATCCCCGACGTGCCGTTGGAGGAGTTGGACGCCTGGAGCAATGCGGCCGAGGACGCCGGCATCGAGACCGTGCTGCTGGCCTCGCCGGTCACGCCCGAGGGCCGGCTGGTCCAGCTGTGCGCCCGCACGCAGGGCTTCGTCTATGGCGTATCCCTCATGGGCATCACGGGCGAGCGTCAGAGCCTGGCCGAGTCGGCCGGCGTGATCGCCAAGCGCCTGAAGGCGGTCACGGACAAGCCGGTGGTGCTCGGGTTCGGCGTGTCCACGCCCGCGCACGCGGTGGAGGCGACCCGCGAGGCCGACGGTGTGGTGGTGGCGTCCGCCCTCATGCGCCGGGTGCTCGACGGGCAGTCGGCCGAGGACGTGGGCGCGGCGGTGGCTGCGCTGCGGGCCGCCCTCGACGGCCGGTGACCATCGGCGGCTGCGAGCTGTGTGAGGCGGCCCGTCTCACCCGCTGGTACCACGAGGACGACCACTGCTGGGTGGCCGACTGCGAGATCTGCGACGTGCCCATGGTGGTGTGGAAGGAGCACGCGGTGGCGCCGCCCGACGACGTGCTCGCCCACCTGCTCGACCGGCTGCACGCGGCCGGCACCGAGCGCTTCGGCGAGGGCGGGTTCACCGTGGACCGGGTGATGCGCCAGATCCCGGACCACTTCCACGCCCATGCCCGGGACCCCGGCTGGTGGTTCCGCCGCTTCACCAAGCGCTGACCGCCCCCACTCCCGTGCTTCTCGTAACGCTGGCGCCGCCCATGTGCTCGCCTGCGTTACGAGAAAGGTGAAGACGGCTCTCATCGTCTGCCAAAGGTTTTCGAAAGGGGCACTCCGCACTCTTGGATCGGGCGGTCACCCCCACCCCCGAACCAAAGGCAGGTATCCCCGATGACCCCTCGTGGTCGCATGTTGGCGGCTCTGGCCGCGGGCGCAGTGGCGCTCGGCGCAGCAGGGCCCGTTCTGGCCGCAGGCCGTCCGCCCGCAGGTGGCGGTGGTGGCGGCGGCGGCGTCGTCGTCCCCGTTCCCGTGCCTCCCGTGGCCGCGGGCGGTGGCGCGGGCGCTTTCAACATCCTCATGACCCCTGCCGTCCCGTTCACCGCCATCGGCGGGGCCAACGAGGACCCGACCATGCCCGGTGCGCCGGCGGCCGTGCCGCTGTTCCGGTTCGCCCGGGGCGTCCTGTCCGTGGCCCTGACCAGCCTTGACCCTGCCCGCTACCCGGCAGGCGCGGTGGCAGGTGGCCGCGGCGCCGTTGCCGCGGCCGGTCCGTGCAACGCCACCATCACCATCAACGGGACGACCAAGTCGCTGATCTCGCCGCTGCCCTCGGTGGCGCCTGCGGTCGGCAACCAGGTCGGCTTCCGCATCCCTGCCGCAGCCAGCGCCGGGGCCACGTCGCACATCGACCTGGTGTGCAACTTCATCGACCCCAAGGCGGGTCTCCAGCACCACGAGACCCACTGGAAGGGGACGATGCCGTAAACGACCGGATCCCCACGGCCGGGCACAACGAGGTGCCCGGCCGTGCCGGCTGGGGAGTCGTGCCGGGGATGCCCGGTCTGGGGCACTCGACCCGCTACCCTGGTGGGGTCGAGCTCGGAACGGCCGAGCCCGCGGCCCACCTCTTGTGTTCCTCGCCTGTCGCGGAGTTGGAGGCAGGCCACCCAGTAGAAGGAACGACAAGAGTGACGTTTGCTGACCTCGGCGTAGGCGCGCCGATGCTCGCGGTGCTCGACCGCCAGGGCATCCTCGAGCCCTTTCCCATCCAGGAGCTCACCATCAGGGACGGCCTGGCCGGCCGCCACGTGTGCGGCAAGGCCAAGACCGGCTCGGGAAAGACCCTCGCCTTCGGGCTCCCCGTACTCCAGCGCCTGCTCGAGCAGTCAGTGGAGCGCCCCGACCAGCGGGTGCTGCGAGGCCTGGTCCTCGTCCCCACCCGGGAGCTGGCCCAGCAGGTGGCCACCGTCCTCAAGCCCCTCGGCCACGCCGTTGGCCTGGAGGTCGCCGCCTTCTACGGCGGGGCGGCCATGGATCGCCAGCTGAAGACCGCCCAGAAGGGCGTCGACGTGGTGGTGGCCACCCCCGGCCGCCTGATCGACCTCATCGAGCGCAAGGCCGTCCGCCTCGACCGGCTGGAGTCCGTCGTCATCGACGAGGCCGACCGCATGGCCGACATGGGCTTCATGCCCCAGGTCGAGTGGCTGCTGTCCCGCCTGGGCGCGGCCAAGCCCCAGATGCTGCTGTTCTCGGCCACCCTCGACAACCAGGTCGACCACCTGGTGCGCCGGTACCTCACCGATCCGGTGTTCCACGACGTGGCCCCCGAGACCCACACGGTCGAGGACATGGTCCACCGCTTCCTCCAGGTGCACGAGCTGGACCGGGTCAAGGTGGCGGCCGCCGTCATCCGGGGCTCGGCCCGCACCATCCTCTTCGTGCGCACCAAGCGGGGCGCCGACCGGTTGGTGAAGCAGCTCCAGCGGGAGGGCGTGCAGGCCGCTGCCATCCACGGCGACCTGCGCCAGAACGCGAGGGAGCGGGCGCTGCGCGACTTCACCGTGGGCAAGATCGAGGCCCTCGTGGCCACCGACGTCGCCGCCCGCGGCATCCACGTGGACGAGGTCGACGTGGTCGTGCAGTTCGACCCGCCCGAGGACCACCGGGCCTATCTGCACCGGGCCGGCCGCACGGCCCGGGCCGGCCGGGAGGGCGTGGTCGCCACCTTCCTCCTGTGGAACCAGCAGCGGGACGTGGAGAAGATCCAGAAGCGCCTGGCCCTCACCGACCCGATCATCGAGGTCTTCTCCAACGACCCCCGCCTGGCCGATCTCCCCACCCTCACCGGGCCTGCGCCCAAGCGCCGCGTCGCTTCCTAGCCGGCGGGCCCAATCGTCCTGAACGTCCCCTGGCCGGGGCGCGCCTGCGGGCGTACCCTCGGCCCGGAGGCGGCCTGACGAGTGAGGGGGTCTTGATGGCGAGAACCGTCGTACGCCACCACGTGCAGGACTACGACGCGTGGCGTCGTGTCTATGACGACGTGGCGCCGCTCCAGAAGGAAGGCGGCGTCTTCGCCGATTCCGTGTACCGGGACAAGGACGACCCGCTCGAGGTTCTTGTCATCCACGACTTCGGGACCATGGCCGAGGCGGTGGCGTTCTTCAACAACCCCGACCTGGCCGATGCCATGAAACGGGCGGGCGTCGACAGCGCCCCGCGCATCGAGTTCTACGAGGAGGCCTGATGACGATCGGCTTGCTATTGCGGTTCGACGGCGTCGGCGAGAAGGAATACGACGACGTGATGCGGGTGCTGGGCCTGAGCTCGCCCGGCGCCACGGGTGGCACCGACGACTGGCCCAAGGGCATCGTCAGCCACGTCGCCGGCAACACGGGTGACGGGTGGTGCGTGGTCGACATCTGGGAGTCGCAGGCCGACTTCGACGCCTTCTTCGCGTCACGGTTGGGTCCCGCGCTGGAGAAGGTGGGCACCCTGCCCCAGCCCCTGATCACGCCCTTCGAGGTCTACAACACCGGACCCTCGTAGCCATCGGTCGACAGGAGCGCTTCAGGGGGTGACGCGCTTTCGTCGGATGGTCCGGCCGGCTGCTAGTCGACGGCTTCCTGGAGGCGGGCCCGCTTGGCCTGGGCGGTCTTGCGGCCCCGCTCCTGCTGGTCGAGCACGACCTTGCGCAGGCGCACCGACAGGGGCGTGACCTCCACGCACTCGTCCTCCCGGATGAACTCCAGGGCTTGCTCCAGCGAGAGCTGCTTGTGGGGGATGAGCCGCACCAGCTCCTCGGCCGTGGACGAACGGATGTTGGTGAGCTTCTTCTCCTTGGTGGGGTTCACGTCCATGTCCTCGGACCGGGCGTTCTCGCCCACGATCATCCCCTCGTAGACCTCCACGCCCGGGCCCACGAACATCGAGCCCCGCTCCTGGAGGTTCATCAGCGCGTACTGCGTGGTGGGGCCCCGGCGGTCCGCCACCAGCGAGCCCGTGGGCCGGGTGCGCAACTCGCCGTGCCACGGCTCGAAGCGGTCGAACACGTGGTGGAGCACGCCCGTGCCTCGCGTCTCGGTGAGGAACTCGGTGCGGAACCCGATGAGGCCACGGGACGGCACCAGGTACTCCATGCGCACCCACCCGGTGCCGTGGTTGACCATGTGCTCCATGCGCCCCTTGCGCAGGGCCAGCAACTGGGTGACCACGCCCAGGAAGTCCTCGGGCACGTCGACCGACACCCGCTCCACCGGCTCGTGGACCTTGCCGTCGACCAACCGGGTGAGCACCTGGGGCTTGCCCACGGTGAGCTCGAAACCCTCCCGGCGCAGGATCTCGACCAGCACGGCGAGCTGCAGTTCGCCTCGGCCCTGGACCTCCCAGGTGTCGGGCCGCTCGGTGGTGTCGACCCGCAGCGACACGTTGCCCACCAACTCGGCTTCCAGCCGGGCCTTGATCAGCCGGGCCGTGACCTTCGAACCCTCTTGCCCGGACAGGGGCGAGGTGTTGATGCCGAGGGTCATGGACAGGCTGGGCTCGTCCACGGTGATGACGGGCAGGGGCCGGGGGTCCTCGGGGTCGGCCAGGGTCTCGCCGATGGTGACGTCGGCCAGGCCGGCGATGGCGATGATCTCGCCCGGGCCCGCCTCTTCGGCGTCCACCCGGTCGAGGTTCTCGGTGACGTACAGCTCACTCACCTTCACCCGCTCGACGGTACCGTCCCGCCGGCACCATGCCACCTGCTGGCCCTTGCGGATGGTGCCGTGGTGCACCCGGCACAGGGCCAGGCGGCCGACGTAAGGCGAGGCGTCGAGGTTGGTGACCAGCGCTTGCAGCGGGTGGCCTTCCTCGTACGTGGGCGCGGGCACGTGCGCGAATAGTGTGGCGAACAGGGGTTCCAGGTCGGTGCCCGTGTCGCCCGGGTCGAGGGAGGCCCGGCCCGCCCGGGCGTTGCAGTAGACGATGGGGAACTCGATCTGGTGCTCGTCGGCGTCGAGGTCCATGAACAGCTCGTAGACCTCGTCGAGCACCTCTTTGATGCGGGCATCGGGGCGGTCGACCTTGTTCACCACGACGACCACCGGCAGCCGCCGCTCCAGCGCCTTGCGCAGCACGAAGCGGGTCTGGGGGAGGGGACCCTCGCTGGCGTCGACCAGGAGGAGCACGCCGTCGACCATGGTGAGCGCCCGCTCCACCTCGCCACCGAAGTCGGCGTGGCCAGGCGTGTCGACGATGTTGATCTTGACGCCGCTGTGCCGCACGGCCGTGTTCTTGGCCAGGATGGTGATGCCCTTCTCCCGCTCCAGATCCATGGAGTCCATGACCCGATCAGCCACCTCCTGGTTGGCGCGGAAGGCTCCGGACTGCCAGAGCATGGCGTCGACGAGGGTGGTCTTGCCGTGGTCGACGTGGGCCACGATGGCCACGTTGCGGAGGTCGGGTCGGGTAGGCACGGGCGTGCCAGGCTACTGCGCCGGCGCAGCGGCCCAGATCGCCCCGGCTCAGGTCTGCCCGCCGGCTCAGGTCTGCCGGCTCGGGGCCGATGGAACGTCTCGTGCCCTTCGCGTTCGGTGTGTCGCTGCTCGTCGTCGTGGTGGCCGTGGGCCTGGCCCACCTGGCGGTCCATGCTTCGCGCATGGAGCACCGCATCGGCTTGACCGTGGCGTGCGCCCTGGCCATCCCCCTGGTCGCGATCTCGCCGGCGGCGAGCGCCCTGCTGGTCTTCACTGCCGCGGGCACGCGCCGGCTGCTGCCGACCTCGTAAGGGGGAAACCGCACCCGCGGGCTCGGTTGTGCCACCGTTTGGGCATGTCGCAGTCCAGCAACCTGACCTGCCCGGCCTGCCGGGCCATCGACCGGGCGGACGGTGTCGAGGACGGCAACCTGTTCAAGATCGAGCACTACCACGTCAAGAACGAGCGCGCCCTCCTGCGGGCCGTGCTCCGGGCCCAGGACCGGATGGCCGACGCCATCACCGAGTTCGCCGGGTCGCTCCGCTTCGTCTACATCCACATGGTGTGGTTCGGCCTCTGGATCCTGGTGAACATCGGGCTCATCGGCGCCGCCGTCGAGTTCGACAAGTTCCCGTTCGGGCTCCTCACCATGATCGTCAGCCTGGAGGCCATCTTCCTCAGCACGTTCGTGATGGTGTCGCAGAACCGCCAGGCGGCCCGGGCCGACATCCGCAGCCAGCTCGACTTCGAGACCAACCTGCGCTCGGAGATCTGGTCCGTGCACATCGGCCATGCCCTCGGCGTCGATCCCGAGCACGTGGAGGACGTGGTGCGCCAGGCCATCGATGGCGCCCGGGCTCAGTTGGACGGGTCGGTCTGAGCCTCGGTGGGTAATGGTTCCTCGACCCACCACGAGGAGGTGCGAGGTGCCGTCGAAGAGCGCCAACGTCAAGAACGAGAAGCAGTACGAGGCCCTCAAGGACAAGGGCATGTCCAAGGAGCGGGCGGCCAAGATCGCCAACTCGCCGGGCGCGTCGAGCCGGGGCGGCAAGGCGTCGGGCTCGGGTGGCAACAGCAAGCAGGGCGGGACGACCGCCCAGCACAAGGCAGCCGGGCGCAAGGGCGGCAAGGCCACGGCCGCCAAGCACTAGCCCCACCTGTTTGGCCGCGCTCAGACCCAGCCGTCCTGCACGGCTCGCAGGGCGGCCTCGACCCGGTTGCGCACATCGAGCTTGCGGAAGATCTCCTGCACGTGGGACTTCACCGTGTTCTCGCTGAGGTGCACGCGCTCGGCGATCTCCCGGTTGGAGAAGCCCTCGCTGATGAGGCGCAGGATCTGATGCTGGGTCGGGTTGAGGGCGGGGCGGCCCTCGTCCTGGGCGCCGCCCCGGCGCACGCGCTCCAGGAGCCGCCCCGCCACCGACGAGTCGATGACCGCCTCGCCCCGGTACACGGCCCGGATGCTCTGCTTGAGCGTGAAGCGCTCGACGTCCTTGACGACGAACCCGCGGGCGCCGGCGTCGATGGACGCGTCGACCAGCTCATCGTCCGAGTAGGTGGTGACGATGATGACCCGCACGTCGGGATGGCTCTCGGCCAGGCGGCGGGTGGCGTCGGGGCCGCTCACGCCGGGCAGCCGGGCGTCGAGCAGCACGACGTCGGGCTTGGTCCGCTCGACCAGCACGTGCAGGCGGTCGGCCGATCCCGCCTCGCCCACGACCTCGAAGTCGGGCTCGGTCTCGAGCATGACGCGCAGCCCGGCCCGGACCATCTCGTGGTCGTCCACCACCACGATCCGGATCATGTGGGTCGTATGGCCAGCGGGATGTGCACGCTGACCGTGAGGCCGCTCTCGTCGCCGTTGGCGACATCGATGGTGCCGCCCAATGTCTCGATCTGGCGGCGCATGTTGCGCAGGCCGAGGTGCATGCTGCTCGGGCCAGCGTGCAGGGCGAGGTCCGGCGCGCCCACGCCGTCGTCCTGGATGACGACGGTCAGCCGGTCGGGGTCGTAACGGATGCTGACCAGCACCATGCGGGCCTGGGCGTGCTTGACCACGTTGGTGAGGGCCTGCTTGATCACCGCCCGTACCGCCCCCTGCACGGCGCCCACCGCCGGGGACGGCGCCCCTGCCACCACCAGGTCGGTCTCCAGGCCGGCCGCCCGAGCGATGTCGTGCAGCAGCCCGCGGGCCGAACTGGTCAGGTCGCCCCCGGCGTGGCCCTCGACAGCCAGGGCGAAGATGACCTCCCGGACCTCCTCGGCCGTCTGCCCGATGATCCGCCGCACCTCCGACAGGCGCTCGGCGATCTCGTCGTCGGGGTCGCGGTCGAGGAGGGCGTTCAGGTGCAGCCCGGCGGTGAACAGCTGTTGCTCGATGTCGTCGTGGAAGGCGGCGGCGATGCGGTCTCGCTCCAAGGCCAGGAGCTGGTCGCGCTCGGCCACTCCCAGCCGGCGCTGGAGCTGCTGGAGCCCGGCGATCATCTCCTGTTGCCGCTGGTAGAGGCGGGCGTTGTCGATGGCCACCGCCACCTGGTTGGCGAAGGTGGACAGGAGGCGCTCGTCGTCGGCCCCGTACCCACCGGGTTTGTTGCTCACCCCGAGCATGCCGATGACCTCGTCCCCGACCCGGAGGGGCACGCCGAGGAACGTCCGTACCTCCGGGTGGCCCGGTGGCGTGCCCACGCTGAGGGGGTCGTGGGCCACGTCGTTGGAGATATGCGGCCGGTTCTCGGTGATCACCACGCCGAAGACACTCGGGCGCACGGGCATGCTCCGAAACCGCTCGTAGAAGCTCGGGCTTGCGGGCCGGAATCCCTCAATGGCAACCACGTCCATGGCGTAGCCATCGTCGTTCAACAGGTCGACGAATCCCATCTCGGAACTGGTGAGCTGGAGGCAGAAGTCGAGGGCGCGACGGTATATCTCCTGGACGTCGCGCAGGGCGGCGATCTCCACGGAGATGGCATGGAGGGAGTCGAGTTGATCGACAAACCTGTCAGGCGTTTCCATAGATGGGGGAAGAACCCGTACCGTGCTACCCGCATGGCAGTGGTTCGACCCCTGCAGCCCCTGGAGGTCTGTGAAGCAACGCGTCCGGGTGGGGTACCTCACCGCGCGACGTCTTCACCCGATCGGGTGGCCGTGCGGGCACGGGATCACCCCCGAACGGGGGCGGGAGTTTCGCTCGTCTCGGTGATGACCCGCAGGGTGCCTTTTGCGACAGTGGAAGGGATGAAGGCACACCCCACAATCCCTCGCATGGAACAGGGACGGCGGCGCCGGGTGACGAGCGCGGATGCGACAGTGAGCACTGCTCGCCCCGGCGCCCGCTGCTCGTTGCGGGTCTCCCACCGTGTCCGTGCGGACAACATCACTTGCAACTGCGGCATCTATCGGATTCCCCAAAGCCCCCATTTCCGTAATCTCCGTCGCTTGACACCATGACAACGACCGGGCGGGAGACGACCCTGACGGAAAGCACGAGCATTGACGGCGAGGCGCAGGGGGGGGAGAAGGGCGCGTCGAAGGTCCGGCTGCTCCTGGTCGACCACCGGGCCATCATGCGTGAGGGCCTGCGTTTGCTGATCGAGCAACAGCCCGATTTCGAAGTCGTGGCCCAGGCGGCGACGCTGTGCGAGGCCAAGAAGGTGCGCGTGGAGACGGGCGTGCACGTGATCGTGACCGAACTGGAGCTGCCCGACGCTCGGGGCGCCGACGTGGTCAAGGCCCTTCGGGAGCACCACCCGGACACGGCCGTGCTCGCCCTCACCCTTGTCGCCCACCCCGTCAAGGTGCAGCAGGTGATCGGCGCCGGTGCCCACGGGTACCTACTCAAGTCGGCGGCGCCCGACGACCTCATACTCGGGATCCGCTCGGTCGCCCGTGGTCAGACCTACCTCCAGCCGTCGCTCGGGGTGGCCCTGGCCCGTTGGAACGGCCCGTCCGAGACCTCGCGGGGCCTGCCCCACACCCGGCTGTCGGCCAAGGAGGAAGAGGTCCTGCGCCTCGTTGCCCTGGGCCATACGAACAACGAGGTCGCCGACCTGTTGGGGCTGAGCCTGCGAACGGTTGAGACTCATCGGGCGCGCATTTTGCAGAAATTGGGCCGGCGTACTCGGGCGGAATTGGTGCGATATGCGCACGACGCCGGGATCGTTGACTTTAGCGCCTGAAAGCCGTTATTGCACCCAATTGTGACGGCTGGTCACGCACCGGAAATGCGGTGGACCACGGATCAAATTGGTAGGAACGATTCGTACAGTCGTTTCTGGGTGATCGAGTGCCGTTCAATTCGACTACCCCCAGGAAGGAGGCGTCTGTGTCATCCGCGGGTGAGCAAGACGCACAGCGCGCTCCGGCGGACGACCTGGCAGACGTCCTGGTCGTCGACGACGACGAGTTGATTCGCACCATCGTGGGGCGCATCCTCACGGGCGAGGGATACCGCTGCTCCTACGCCGCTGACGCGCACGAAGCCCGTGTCAAGCTGGCCTCGCAGCGGTTTGCCCTGGCCTTCGTGGACGTGATGATGCCGGGCGAGTCGGGCGTCGAGCTGGTCACCAGCATGCTGAACGAGCACGCGGACCTGGCTGCCGTGATGTTGACGGGCGTGGACGATCCCGAGGTGGCCGATCTGGCCCTCGCCGGTGGCGCCTACGGGTACCTGGTGAAGCCGTTCCGGCCCAACGAACTGCGCATCAGCGCCGCCAACGCGGCCCGCCGTCGCCGGCTGGAGGTGGAGAACCGGGCGCACCTTGAGCAGCTCGAGCAGCAGGTCGAGCAGCGGACGGCCGATCTGCGGGAGGCGATGGGCCGGCTGGAAGAGGCCGACCGCCAGGTGCGCCAGTCGGTCGAGGAGACGGTGCACGCGCTGGCCCGCACCATCGAGCACCGCGACGAGGAGACCAGCGCCCACGTCCAACGCATGAGCTGGTACGCGGCCCTGATCGCCCGGGGCATGGGGTGGGACGAAGAGCAGTGCGAGCTGTTGCGGCTGGCCGCGCCCATGCACGACGTGGGCAAGGTCAGCGTGCCCGACGGCATCCTCTTCAAGCCCGGCAAGCTCAGCGTGGCTGAGTTCGAGGTCATCAAAGCGCATGCTGAACGGGGCGCCGAGATCCTCGGCAAGTCCGACAGCGCCCTGCTGGTGCTGGCCGCCCTCGTGGCCCGGACGCACCACGAGCGTTGGGACGGGACCGGGTACCCGTACGGGCTGGCCGGTGAGGAGATCCCGCAGGCGGGTCGCATCGCCGCCGTGTCCGACGTGTTCGACGCCATGGTGAGCCGGCGCGTCTACAAGCCCGCCCTCCCCATCGCCCAGGCCGTCGACGCGCTGCGGGACGGTCGGGGCACCCAGTTCGATGGCGAGGTGGTGGACGTGTTCCTGGAATCGATGGAGGCGGCCATGGAGATCAGCCAGCGCTACCCCGATCCGTGGTCCACGGCGGGATCGTCTGGATCCTCGATCGTGGGGGCCGGTGCCTGAGCGGACAGACGACATGGTCCACGGCCTACTCCAGGCCGCGCCCGACGCCATCCTGGCGGTGGACGAGGACGGTCGCATCCTGTTCGCCAACGCCCAGGCCGAGCGCCTCTTCGGGTACAGCCGGGCCGAGCTGATGGGCCAGTCGGTCGACGTCTTGGTGCCCGAGCGGTTCCGGCCTGTCCACGCCGGCCATCGGGCCGCCTACTTCGAGGATCCCCGGCCCCGCCCCATGGGCGCTCGCCTCATGGCGGTGGGCATCGAGCTGGCCGGCCGCCGGCGGGACGGGAGTGAGTTCCCGGCGGAGATCTCACTGTCGACCACGGAGTCCGACGGTCGGATCCTCGTGGCCGCCGCCGTGCGCGACGTCACGGAGCTGCGAGAGGCCCGAGCCGAGCGCCGGCGCCTGCAGTCGCGCCGGTTGGAGAGCCTGGGCCAGCTGGCCGGGGGAGTGGCGCACGACTTCAACAACCTGCTCGCCGTCATCGTCAACTACGCCAGCTTCATCAAGGAGGTGGCGGAGGCCGAGGGCGGCGGCCACGGTGAGAGTGCCGGTCGCTGGGAGTCGGTGCGGGACGATGTCACGAAGATCGAGCTGGCGGCCATGCGGGCCACCGCCCTGACGCGCCAGCTGCTCGCCTTCGCCCGCCGGGAGGTCGTGCGCCCCACGGTGTTGAACCTCAACGACGTCGTCCGCGAGGTCGAGCAGCTGCTGCAGCGGTCGCTCGGCGAGCACATCGAGTTGGCCACCTCGCCGTCGCCCGGGCTCTGGCCCGTGTTGGCCGACGTCGGCCAGATCGAGCAGGTGCTCATCAACCTGGCGGTCAACGCGCGCGACGCCATGCCCGGGGGCGGTGTGCTTCTGATCGAGACGGCCAACCTGGTGGCCGACGAGACGTACGTGGCGAGCCGGCCGGACATGGTCCCGGGGCAGTACGTGTGCCTGCGGGTGGGCGACACGGGCACGGGCATGCCGCCCGCGGTCCGGGACCGGGCCTTCGAACCCTTCTTCACCACCAAGTCGAAGGGCCAGGGCTCTGGCCTCGGCCTGGCGACGGCGTACGGGATCGTGAGCCAGGCGGGTGGCCACATTCAGATCTACTCGGAGGAGGGCGTGGGCACGAGCGTGAACGTCGTGTTCCCCGTCACGGATGTGACCCCGGCCGAAGAGGCTCATCCGGCCACCGTCGTGCTCACCGGGAGGGGCGAGACGGTACTGATCGTGGAGGACGAGGACGCCATGCGCGAGGTGACGCGGCGCATCCTCGCTCGCAACGTCTACGAGGTCCTGGTCGCGTCCGGTGGCCCGGCGGCCCTCGAGATCGTCCGTGACCATCCGGGCCCCCTCGACCTTCTCCTGACCGACGTGGTCATGCCCCACATGCTCGGCAAGGAGCTCGCCGAGGGAGTGCAGGAGTTGCGCCCGGGCATCGCCGTGCTGTTCATGTCCGGCTACGCCGAGGCCGTGCTGGGGGTCAAGGGCACCCTCGAACCGGGTGTGTCCCTGGTGCAGAAGCCGTTCTCCGAGCCGGTGCTGCTGGCCGCGATCCGAGAAGTGCTGGAGGCGCCGTGACCATCCGTGTCGCCGTGGTCGACGACCATGACATGTTCGCCCAGAGCGTGGCCCGCGTCCTCCGGGACGAAGAGGACATCGAGGTCGTCGGCGTGGCCGAATCGGCCGCCGCCGGGTTGCGCCTGGTCGAGGAACTGGCCCCCGACGTCGTCGTCATCGACTTCCGCCTGCCCGACGCCGACGGCATCGTGACGACGAAGCACATCCTCGCCGCCCGTCCTGGGACGCGGGTGCTGATGCTCTCCGGGAGCGGCGAGAACAACACGGTGGCGGACGCCATCAGGGCCGGCTGCTGTGGCTTCCTGACCAAGGACCGGGCAGTGAAGGAACTGGTGCGGGCCGTGCGCATCGCCCAGGCCGGGCAGGCCTACCTGGCCCCTGAAACCCTGGTGAGCCTGCTGCCGCGGCTGGACCGGGCCTACCGCAGGTTGGGCGACGACCTGACGACGCGTGAACGGGAGGTGCTGCACCTGGTGGCCACCGGGCTGACCAACCACGACATCGCCGCCGAGTTGGGCCTCAGCACCAACACCGTGCGCAACCACGTGCAGAACGTCCTCACCAAGCTGGGGGCTCACTCGAAGCTGCAGGCGGCCGCGGTCGCCAGGGCGGAAGGGCTGCTCGACCAGCACGACTAGTGCGTGTGCGCTATGACGAGGTAGGCCCTCCGCATCTGTGGGGCGGCGGCGGGGTTGCCGATGCACCAAGAGTGAGATGCGACGGCAGCCCGGATGACATGGCGGGACCGGGCCGTCGCGGCAGGTCGCATTCGGCGACGGGCGCACCTGCGTCGGCGTGGCGGCGGGCGCCGAAGCAGGGACGCAAAGCCTGACGGCGCGTTGCGTGTACGGGCAGCCACCCGCCCCGGTCTTGTGCATCGGCGTCGTCCCCGGGCGAGACGCGCCTCATCCCCCCGACGGTGAGGACCAGGGCGAGCCGGTAGCGGTCAGGCGGTAGGGGCCTCGGCCGCGGCGGCCAGGCGCTCGAGCGTCTCGGTCATGGTGGCTCGGTTGTGGGCGGCTCGGTCGCCCACGCCGCTGGTGGGCTTGCCCAGGGCGGCCACGAGCCGGCCCCGCTGGTCGGTCCACGTCTCCGTCACCCGGCAGCCGCCGTCGACGGGCTCGATGTCGTAGGCCCAGCGGGCGACCTTCAGCGGCCCGGCCTTGACCTCGAACGCCAGGGCCTGGCCCGGCTCGGCGACGGTGACGGTCGACACCGTGGACCACCGCTTGCCGCCGTGTTGGTTGCGACCCCGGAAGCGGGCGCCCACGACCGGGCCCGTCGCCCCGCCCAGCCACTCGCACGACGCCGTCTCCGGCGACCACTCGGCCATGCGGGTCACGTCGGAGACGAGCGACCACACCACGTCCGGCGGCGCCGCGACCACCTTCTCGACGATCACCTGATCGGGCACGCCGACACGCTATCGACCGCGAGGAGGGCGGCGCCTATGGCCCCGGCGCGCACGCCCAACTGGGCGGGCACGATGCCCAGGCCCGGGTGCCGTCCCGATGCCAGGTCGTGGAAGGCCGACCGCACCGGGCCGAGCACCACGTCGGCCGCCGCGCTCACGCCCCCGCCCAGGATCACCAGCTCGGGGTCGAAGAGCTCGACCACGTTGACGATGCCCACGGCCAACCACGAGCCCAACACGGTCATGATGGCCCGGGCCGACTCGTCGCCCTCGCGGCACGCTCGGGCAACCTGCTCGCCGTCGCCCAAGCCCGCCTCCCGGCCCATGCGGCCCAGGGCCGTGCCCGACGCCAGCGCCTCCCAGCACCCGCGCCGGCCGCATGAGCAGTCCGGTCCGTAGGGATCGACGACCATGCTGCCGATCTCGCCGGCGAAGCCCCGGGCGCCACGCAGCGGCCGGCCGTCGACGATGATCCCGCCGCCGATGCCGGTGCCCACCGTCACGAGCACGAGGTCGTCGACCCCGCGTGCCGCGCCCCGCTGGTGCTCGGCCCATGCTGCGCACGTCCCGTCGTTGGCCACGTGGATCTCGGTGCCCGCCAGGCGGGCGCCCAGCCGCTCGCGGAGGGGCAGCTCGGCCGACGCGCCGAGGTTGGGCGCATCACGCACCACGCCGTGCCGATCGACGACTCCGGGCACGCCCACGCCCACCACGTCCACGTCGCCGTCCCCCGACTGCTCGACCATGGACACCAGCGCGTCGACCAGGGCGCCGTCTCCCCGGGGCGTGGGCACACGGTGTTCGGCCACCACCTGCCCCTCGCCGTCCAGGCGCACGGCCAGGCACTTGGTGCCGCCCACGTCGATCCCGACGGCCGTCACTCGGGCGCGAAGGGCACGAGCAGCCGCGTCCCCGCTTCCAGCGAGGCCGGGACCACGCCGGCACCCTCGTCGGCTCGGACCAGGGTGATGCCCACCACGAGGCGGTCCCCGGGGGACAGCTGGTGGCACACCGGGTTCATCTCCACGGCCAGCTCCACCGGCCGCCAGGCAGCCAGCAGGTCCTCGGCGTCGTGGCGGTGCCAGGGCACCACGGGCGACCCGTCCGGGGTGAGCGTGCTGCGGGCCGTGTCGATGGCCCGGTGGCTGGCGCGCAAGCGCCCTTCGGTCAGTTGGACGGCGTGGTCCGAGCCCGCGGGCCGGACCGACACCCGGGCGTGGATGTCGAGGTCGGCACACTCGCCGGCGCGCACCACGGCCATGAGGCCCAGCGGCCCTTCGACGGTCACCGCCCGATCGACCGGCTCGCTCACGAACACGGCGTCCTCGCCCCACGACCCCATCCCCGCCTCGGTGGGGTCCGGGACGTACTGCGGCTTGGGGTTGGGGGCGGGTGGGACCATGTCCAGGTGGGTGACTACCCGCACGGGCGTGGGCTGGCTGGACGCCAGCCGCGGCAGCGACCCGTCGGGTTGCGGGTGCCATGACGTCCACCGCCGCGATGCGGCCGCCGGCCAATCCTCGAAGGACCGCCACCGATCAGCGCCCGTGTCGTACAGCTGCACCCGGGCGTCCCCAACGGTCGGGTCGGCGCCCCGGCCCGCCAACCACCAGCCCAGCCATCCGACCAGCTCGCGCTGGTGGTCGGGGCCGATCCCGCCGTGGCCCCATGGTCCCACGACCAACCGCTTCGGCCCTCGTACCCCGAGGTACGTGCGCACGGTGCCCCGAAGGAAGTAGTCGTGCCACCCGCCGAGACACAGCGTGGGCACCGTCACTCGGCCGAGCACCGACTCGGGCGAGCGGGCCCGGTGCCCGTCGTTGTCGAGGGGGTCGAGCATCAGGTCGAGGTACCACTGCTCGAGTCCCCGCCGAGCCGTCGCCGGGTGCTGCGACTTGAGGTAGGTCATGGCGCCCCACAAGGCGTGCGAGGGGATGCCGCCCCGGTGGGTCATGTCCCGGTACGTGTCCACGAACCCCACGAACGGGGCGATGCACCGCAGCGCGGGTGGCTGCCGGGCGGCGATCAGCAGTTGGTTGGCGCCCCAGTACGAACCGCCGGCCATGGCCAACTGCCCGTCGCAGAACGGTTGCCCGGCCACCCACGCGATCGTCTCCACGCCGTCTTGGATCTCGCGGTCGGACAGCAGGCCCTCGTACGGGGCGTCGGACCCGCCGAAACCCCGTACGTCGGCCACGAGGAAGTGGAACCCTGCGCCCGTGATCACGTCGGCGAACAGCCGGACCCCGGCCGACTCCTTGCGGTAGGGGACGAACGCCAGCACCGCCGGCGCCGCCTCGCCGCCGGCCACCGGGTAGTGGTCGGCGGCGATGGACACCCCATCCGACATGGGCACCGCCAACGGGCGCGGGTCCTGGCTCACGGGCTGAAGGGTGGCTGGGCCAGCAGTTGCTGGGTGGCGGCCACGGCCGCCTGGTCGGGACCGGGGCAGACGTAGCCGAAGGGCTGGCCGCCCCACGTGCGCCAGTTCTGCGGCAGCTTGGGTGTGTTGGGGTCGGTGAGCGCCCCCGGCGGCGGCACGGAGTCAGTGGTGGGCAGGTTGGGGTCGTTGCACCCGTCGATGGCGTACAGCCGCTCCTTCACCACGTCGAACCATACGATGGCCGAGATGCGGGGAAAGGTGTTGACCAGCGCCGGACCGATGCTGGCGATCCAGTTGGCCCGGTAGGGCTCGGGCGGGGCCGTGGCCCCGTAGGCGTGACCGGTGGCCATCTCGTTGATGGTGATGGGCAACGTCCCGCTGCTGCCGGCCAGCGACGCCAGGGCGTCGTAGGACGGCTGGGCGGTGGCTTGGAAGGAGCCGTCCGTGGCCAGCTCGTCGTACACGTCCATGCCCAGCTCGTCCACGTAGGCGTCGCCCGGGTAGAACGACGCGATGTCGAGTCGGCAGGGGTCGGAGTCCTTGGCCGGGTTGACGTCGACGATGCTCCACACCCAGCGGGTGGCCTGGACGGCGGCGGGTGTGGCCAGCGCGGTGAACCGGTCGTGGAGGTGGCGCCAGGCGGCCACGAACTGGGCCGGCGTGCTATCCAGTTGGGGCTGGCCCGGGTTCTTGTGGCAGGGCGACCACCGGTTGTACGGCCCGTTCATCTCGAAGTCGAGCCGCAGATGCACCTTGCGGTCCGGGTGGACAGCCGCGAACGCGCTGAGCACGCCGGCCCACCCGGCCACGGCCCCGTCCAGGGCGCCCGCGGCAATCGACGCGTACGTCGGCGTCGGGTTGAAGGTCAGCTCGCTGAGCATGGGGTCGGAGCCGTTGGCCGCCACCACCTCCAGGTCGGCCAGGCTCGGAGGGACGGCGAACAGGCCGTAGGAGTGCACGATGTCGATGTGGTGGCCGAGCGCGTCCTGCCGGTTCCTGACGGCCTGCATGTCGACCGCCTCGGTCGGCAGGCTGGCCGTGGCCGACCGGCCCAGCGGGCGGAAGATGCCGAAGTCGACGTGGCGGGTGGCGCCGGTGGCCGGCCGGGTCACAAGGGACCCGGCCGTCACCACCGATGCCAACGCCAGCGCCGTCGTCACCAGCACGCTGCGCATCACGTTGAGCTGTCGCATCACGAGAAGGTGATGCTCGCCGAGGTCCAGGCCGCTTCGTCGGCTTGGAGGCCCAAGGTGGCGTCCAGCTCGAGGTAGACGGCCACTCGCTTGCCGGCCTCCGTCGAGGGGATGGTGCCTGACAACGAGACCAGCGGGCCGCCCGCCGTGTAGGCGTGGGTGGCGGCCGTGCCCACGGTGCCGTTGGCGCCCGTCTCCATGTCCAGCCACTTGATGCTGAACGTGCCCGTCTGGCCCGTCCAGCCGCTCTTGAACCCGCCGGTGGCCGACACCGTCACCGTTCCCGTGGCGGGCACGTCGATGCGCCGGTACGCGCCTCGCACGTAGTCGGAAGCCGAGGCGGCCGTGGTCTTCCACGGCGTGCCCACGGCCAGCACCTGCGTGTACGTGGTTCCGTCCTCCATCTTCACGTTGCCCTGCCGGGACGCGATGCCGATGGAGCCCACCAGCATGGTGTCGTCGAACCAGGCGGTGCCGCCCGCGTTGGCCAGCATGCGCAACTCCAACTTGACCGATGTCGTGGCCGAGTTGAGGTTGTTGACGCCGTCATTGAGGGTGATGGCGAACTTGGTCCAGGTGTCCACCGTCGCGCTCGTGGCCGTCAGCTTCTGGGCGGCCGTTCCGATCTCCGCCCCGGCCGAGTCGTACTGGTGCAGCCACACGCCCACATTGCCGAGTGTGGTCACACCGTGCGTCCTGATCCACGACGACAGCGAGTACTGGCTCGTGGCCGACACGTTGATCTTGGACATGAGGAAGGTCTGATCCGTGGTTCCGGACGTGACCTTGGCCGAGGCGTCACCGTTCTTGTACGTGG
>Ga0070741_10005626_pt1 | contig 27621 bp, 17 predicted proteins | sample Coa_R1_4_FD_66440 | JGI IMG/M metagenome (GOLD analysis project Ga0070741, IMG submission 66440) | Surface soil microbial communities from Centralia Pennsylvania, which are recovering from an underground coalmine fire - Coalmine... | ecosystem: Environmental > Terrestrial > Soil > Unclassified ...
CACCCAAATTTCTAGCCAGGGCATTCAACGCACCCGCCAGCCTGAGGCGCCAGCGCTCGACCGACAGATTTGCGGTCTGCTCCATGGAGCGTTCGCACTCCTGCAAAGCGTTCCCGGCTTCCGCCTTCAGAGACTCGCAGGCTGAAGCGATGATTCCTTTTTGAACGATCATCATATTTCCGGTTGCTTCGTCCAGCTGATTTTTCAGTGCGGAGATCCCGCGGGCGTTCAGTTCCTGCAGAATTTCGCTGGCTATAAATTCGAGTTGTTTGTGGGCATCGCTCACCGTGTTGCTTGCCATCTGGCGCAACCGCTGCTCCATGCCAGACTCCAAGGCTTGGGTAGCAGAGTCCAGCTTCGCGATGCGGTCGTCGAGGGATTGCACCTGTTCGCGCAAGCGGGATGATTCCGACTGCAGCGATGCGCTCAGTTGCTCCAGTTCAGCGCGCCGGGCATTGTGCTCCCCGTTCAAATTCTGCTGGAGAAAATCCAGCAGTTCCTCGCCAAGCCGCTTGAGGGAATTGCCTCCCTCCAACAGTTTCTGGTGAAAATCGTCTAACCCGCGACGCATGTGCTCCCGCGCGTTGCTGGAAAGATGCGCAGAGAGATCCTGGGCTCGCTTTTCGACTCCTTTCAGCTCCTCCGCTACACGGGTGACGAAGTGCTGGTAGCCTTCGCTGGTTTTCTGGTCGATGGCGACCTGGGCCGCAGTCAGCAATTGCGCGGCCTGCTGGCGCGCCTCCTCCATCACCTTGGGCCCGAAGTCATTTCGCAGGCGCAATTCCAGCTGTTGCTCCAGTTCAGAGGGGATGCTGGAGAGCGAGACCTCAAAGCGGCTGGGATTCGATTCCCGCTGCGCGAGCTTTTGCTTGAGCCCTGAAATTTCGGCTTGCAGCGGGCGAACGGCCTCCGCAATCATCCGCGTGACTTGCGCCTCGATTTGCCGTGCTACGCGCTCCAGCACCGCGGGCGAGGGCTGGCTGGGCGGGACCTTGTGCGGAGACAGGGTGGTCGCGGCCGGGAGGGTTTCCGGTAGTCTTGGTTGCAGCAGGACCGAAGGCACGGCCCAATCCTTGGGACAGTCCTTCAAGCCCCAGAAGTTTTGAGGACGGTCGAGCCTGGCTCCCAATCTCCATCCCTGAGTGCCGGAGTCGATGGGTTGACAACAGACCACGCGAGCCGTCGTCTCGCGGCCTTCCTTGCTGTGCAGGTGGAGCGGAACGCCGCTGTCGAGCTTTACCCGCGTCTGTATGGCAAAGCCATGGGCATTGACCACGAGGGTTTCACAAACCTCGGAGAACTGTTTGCCCTCCAGACTCGTGACCAGGATGGGGACTGCGGCCTGCACTCTGGAGCTGCGCCGGAGCGATGTGGGGCTATTTACAGTCTGCATGTAAGCCTGCCTTATGTTGCGAGGAGTAGATGCCGATCGGTGGCGCGAGCCGAAGGGCGCATAGGTTCTACCTTAACCCCAGGTTGTGGTTTGACGGAAAAATCGAAGGTGTTGTGCGGGGGATGTCCGAAGGTAACCTGTGGGAAAGGGACCTGGCGTGAACCCATTCTGAATTCGACAAAGAGGAGTTATGCCAGGCCGCCGCCGTCCACGACGAGCGCGGCACCCGTGATCCAAGTCGACATTGGGCTGGCAAGAAACAGAACCGCATGGGCCACGTCCTGGGGGGTTCCCACGCGGGCAAGCGGACGATTGGCCGCTTCCTTCATGAATGCCTGAGCATCTTCTCCGAGCTGCGCGCATTCGCTATGCAGCATGGGAGTATCCACATCTCCCGGGCAGATGCAATTCACGCGGATGTTGTGCTTGCCGTGATCGATGGCCATGGCGCGGGTGAGATTGACCGCGCCGCCCTTGGCCGCGCAATACGAAGCGGCGCGCGGGCCGCCTTTGAGCGACCATCCGGAACCGATGTTAATGATGCTGCCTCCGCCGTTGCGGATCATGTGTGGCACTACCTCGCGCGAGAGCAGGAAGATCCCCTTGAGCGTGACGTCGAGGGCGCGGTCCCATTCTTCCTCGGTGAGTTCCACAATGTCCTTACGGATGGCGATTCCGGCGCAATTGCAGAGGATGTCGATCTGTCCCCACTGGTCGATGATCGGGCTTACCGCCCGGCGGCAATCCGCTGCGCTGCGCACATCGCAGGGCAGCGGGAGAGCATCGCCGGCCTGGCCCCGGATCTGTTCCGCGGTTTGCTTAGCCTTCCCCTGATCGATGTCGAGCACGCCGATCCTGGCTCCCATCTGAGCCAAGGCGAGGGCGATGCCCTGCCCGATGCCGGATGCGGCTCCGCTCACGACCGCGACTTTGCCTTCGAGCGACAACAGTTGAGCAGCCCGGCTGGCGACGTTGGCTGGTGGCTGAGTCATTTCAGATTTCACATTGCATCGAGCGCTTTGCCCGCCGCCTCGATGGTGAGGTCCACATCCTCGTCAGTATGGGCCAGGGTCACAATGGAGTGCAGCGCCGCGGACGGCGAGGCGTAGACTCCGAGCGGAAACAGCGACAGGATGAATTTCTGGAACGCGGCACGGTCCACGTACCGGCAAAAATCGCGGTAATCGCCAATCGCAGGCTGGGCGGTGAACATCACCTGCAGCATGGGGCCGACATTCTGCACCAGGGCGGCGCGGCCCTTCTTGCGGAACAGGGCGCGCAATCCCGCGCAGAGCTTACCGGAAATTCTCCAGGTGTGACCGAAAGAAGCAGTGTTGTCCCGCGTGAGGACGCGCAGGTTGGCGCGGGCGGCAAACATGCCGATGCGCGAGCCGTTGTGCGTCCCGTAGTGCAGGACGCCTCCCCACTGCAGCGCGTCCATGATTTCCGCGCGCCCCACCAGAGCCGCCACCGGCAAGCCCGATCCCAGCGCTTTGCCGAATGTCACAAGGTCGGGCGAAAGTTTGTAGTGCTCCTGGCAGCCGCCCGCGGCAATGCGAAATCCGGTTACGGTCTCGTCGAGAATGAAGATGATTCCGTGGGCGCGAGCGAGTTCCTGCAGGCCGGGCAGATAGCCGTCGGCGGGAGGGATCACGCCCATATTGGCCATCACGCCTTCGGTGATGATCGCGGCGATCTGGCCGGGATGATTCTCTACCGCGCGCCGGAGCGCATCCAGATCGTTCCACGGGACCACGATGGTGTCGTCGAGCGCGGTCCGATTCAGGCCGGAGCTGTCCGGAATTTTTACCACATCACTGCGAAGCCCCAGCGCGGCGGGCGGCAGAACATTGGAACTCACCAGCAGGTCGTCGTGCCAGCCGTGGTAGTGCCCTTCAAATTTCAGGATCTTGGGACGCCCGGTTACTCCCCTCGCCAGGCGAATCGCCGCCATCACCGCCTCGGTTCCGGTATTGGCGAAGCGCACACGCTCGGCGTTAGGAACGATCTTCTGGATCATTTCGGCCACTTCGAGTTCGACCGCAGTGGCGGTAGCAAAATGGGCTCCGCTGCTGGCCGCTTCCGTGATAGCCTCGACCACCTCGGGATGAGCATGGCCCAGCGGCAGGGCGCCGAAGGACATCATCCAGTCGATGTATTCGTTTCCGTCCACGTCATAAATGCGGGAGCCGCGACCCCGCTCCATAAAGATGGGATACCGGCCGAAATTTGCGGGGCCGCGAGAGGAAGAACTGCTGGCCTCGATCAGAACTCCTAGCGTGCGCTCATAAATCTGCCGTGATTTTTCCGTGCTGTAAGGCAATCGTTTCTCCGAACCAGCAATGGGCGGACTTGCTATGGTACAGCAGGCATCTGCTGTGGTTCTCAGAGAAAAAGCCTTCCCCAGACGGTTCCCTGTTTCCTCTGCGGTTTAGGGCTTCTTATCCCGTCGTACATTCCGGAAGTAACCAGCCGCATAGTGTCCTAAATCGTGCGCAATTTTCAGCCGGCCGCTCATTCTAAATTTGGAGCGCCAGAGCGTTCACACATCCCCCAGCTGAACAGGCGCATTCCCGTGAGGATCGAACCATGAAGACGCGCGCCATTGCAGTCCCGTTCACTCTGAGTCGCTGTTCCCTGACAACATTCCTTTTCGTTTTACTGGCCGCCAGTTATCTCACGCCGGCGGCTGCCCGGGCGCAGGAGAAAGCTGCCGCCAGCACGCACACCGGCGGCTGGGTGGTAATTCCGGTCAGCGAGTATCGGGTGCTGCGGGCCAAAGCGTATCCGGTGGACCCCAATCCTGAACCGCCTCCGTTAGACGCAACCCTCACCCGGGTGGATTACGACCTGCATGTGCTAGGCGACCTGGCCACAGGGACCACCCAACTTACGGTGGATGTGTTGAAGGACGGATGGGTGCGCGTGCCTGTACCGCCGGGACTGCTGGTACGCGAGGCGCGGCTCGAGGGCAAACCGTTGTCGCTGGTTCCGGGCGAGAAGGGTAAAGCAGGAGCTCATCTTTCGGCTCTCTTGGCACACGCGGGACGCTCCGTGTTGACCCTGGACGTTGACGTGCCCGTCCCATCTTCCACCGGCGAAGAGACGCTCGCACTCCCTGCCACCGAATCAGGCGTGACCCGGGCGGCCGTACAGGTTGCCCGGCAGGGAATTGACCTGCGGATCGGCGGCGGATTGCTGGCCGACAAGTCCGAAGATTCCGGCTCTACGAAATGGCTGGCGTACGGCCGGGGCAACGAAGCCTTGACCTTCACCTGGCGCAAGAAAACGGAAGACCACCATGTCGAGCTTCCATTACGGCTGCGCGGGACTCTGACCCAACTCACCAGCCTGGGAGAGGACTCCACCGCAATCTTCGCGGAAGTATCGCTTGAGATCGCGCAGGGGGCGGCCCGCGAGGTGCGCATCCAGCTTCCCGAGAAGATCACCATCAACCAGGTCGCCGGCGCCATGGTGGCGGATTGGGAGATGAAGAGCGGGCAACTGGCAATCACCTTCCTGGAACCGGTGGAGCACAGCGCCCGGCTGGTGATCAGCGGAGAAGCGCGCCTGCCGCGCGACGGCGTGATCGACATCCCCCTGTTGCGGCTTCTGAACACGGAGCGCGACACCGGGGGCGTGGCCGTGGAGATTCTGGGCGCGGGCGAGATCAAGGATCAGAAAGCGCAGGGGCTGGAGGATGCCGACGCAACCGATCTGGGGGCAATGATTGCCAGCCGGCAATCCCCGGCGCTGGTCGCCTACCGGGCGCGTGCCGGCGAATCCGGGGCGACTCGATCCCTCAGCGTGAACGTTGCCCGCTACGACCAGCAGGCTGTGCTGATGGCCAACATCGAAGAAGCCCGCTACCAGGTGCTGATGAGCGCGGACGGCAAGGAACTGGTCCAGGCGCGTTACGCGGTGCGCAACAACCAGCGTAATTTCGTGAAAGTCACTTTGCCCGCGGGCGCCACGGTGTGGAGCGCTTCTTTGGCGGGCAAACCCGTACGTCCGGGACAGTCGCCCGATGGAAGCTTGCTGCTGCCTCTGGAGAAATCAACCGGCAGCGAGGACGCACCCGCCTTTACGGTGGAGATTCTCTATCTCGCCAAGTCGGGAGCATGGCAGGACAAAGGACGGGAAAAGATATCCCTGCCCGCCTTGGACCTGCCGATCTCGCGCACGGGCATGCTGGTCTATTACCCGCCGGCGTTCAAGGTGAGCGCGGAGCCCGGAACATTCCGCACACAGCAATATCAGGCTCCGGCTTCCGCGGCCCTGGCTCTGGCCGGCGGCGAAGGTTCCGGTCTTCCCGCGTCAATCCCCGGCAAGCCGGAGGAATCCACCACGCTTAAAGACCTGGATGCCAAGGAGAAGAAAGACTCGACCAAGGCTCTTCTGGAGAACTTCCGGGCCAAGTCGAGCGGCGGAAAGGTGACGGGGATCCTGCCGGTCAACGTTTCGTTCCCGGCTTTCGGGCCGTCCGTCTATCTGGTCTCCGAACTCACCAGCGAGAATCAGTTCCCGGCTGCAGAATTCAGCATTCAGCGTGACAAAAAGGGAGGTGCGCGATGAAACCCGGCATTCTATTGTTTTCGTTTCTTGCCTGTTTATTGGTTTCGCAATTTTCCGCGGCGCAGGACGCAACAGAGATGCCTCTGCCCGCTCCGGGCAATGTCACCCTCACCCTCGCGGAATACAACCGGCTGGTAGAACTGGCGGCGAATCCGCCAAAGAAGCCGGAACTGGCGCCTCTTCCCTACTCCATCAAGCACGCGGACGTGAAGCTGCGGGTGGAAAAGGACGTGATCCGGGGAACGGTGGAGTTGGAAGGCGAAGTTTTCCGCAAGGGCTTCACCCGGGTTCCCCTCACCAGCGGCATGACCGTTCTCGATGCGCACCTGAACGGAAAAGGCGTTCCCCTGCTCCAGGAGAACGGGACACATACTGCCCTGCTGCCCAATGGAGAGTTCTCCATCGCCCTCGATGCCGGACTACCCCTGCGGATCGAGGCGGGACGCGCGTCGTTCAGCCTGCCTGCTCCCGCGGCGGGAAGCGTGCAAGTTGCACTGGTCATTCCGGGAGACCACACATTTGCGAACGTGAGCCCGGGGCTTATTACCAGCCGCAAATCAGAGAGTGGGCACACCGTGATCGCAGCTACGCTGCTACCCGGCCAGCCGGCCAATTTCTGGTGGGCGACTCGCGACGTCTCGGCCCCGGCGACGCCGCGCGAGACTCGTTTCCTCTCCGACGCCAAGACGCTGATCTCGGTCAGCGAAGCGGAAATCCGTGTAGCCGTGCTGGCCGACATTACGGTGGTCCAGGGTGAACCGGCGCAGTTTCAACTCGAACTGCCCGCGGGCTATGAGATCACAGGAGTCACGGGCGCGACGCTGGATTCAACCGACACCCAGCCCGCCGTGTTGACCCTGAAGGTGAATGCGCCTGGCCAACGATCCCACCAGTTTCTGATCTCCCTGGAGCGCTCCATCAACGACTCCAAAGCGGAAGCGCCATTGCTCGGCTTCAAAGGAGCGCAGCGCGAGACCGGGGAAGTATTGCTCGAGGGCGCGGGAACCATGGAAATCACGGCGAAAGAAACCGGTGGCCTAAAGCGCATGGATGTAAAAGAAGCGAATCCGTACCTGCGCTCCATGGCGCATTTCCCGGCCCAGGCTGCGTTCCGCTATCACCGGCAGCCCAAGGAGGAGCCCGGGCTGGCATTGCAATGGGTGCGATTTCCCGACAGCAGCGTGCTGGCGGCGGTGGCCGAAAGCGCGCAGGTTACGACTCTGGTCACGTCGGAAGGCAAATCCCTCACGGAAATCAGGCTGATCGTTAAGAACCAGGCGCAGCCGTTTTTGAAAGTGACGCTCCCTGCGGGCGCCAGCATTTTATCGGCCGAGGTCGCGGGCGAGCGGGTGAAACCCGTGCAGGGGCCGGACGGCAGCCGGGTTCCACTGTTGCGGCCTGGATTCCGCCCGGCAGACTGCTATACCGTTTCGTTCGTGTTCATGCATTCGGGCGCGCCCTTTGCCAGGAAAGGCGGAGCGGAGCTCAGCCTGCCCAGCATGGATATTCCCATCAACCTTCTAAACTGGGAGATCTTTCTTCCCGAGCAGTACAAGGTGAAAGGTTTCGGGGGAGACGTTATTGCCGCCAATCGCGTGCCCCAGCCTTTCCGCGAGGAAGAGTATGCATCCCGCCAGGGGGAATCCAGCGAAGTAGTTCGAGTTGAGGCAGCGCCGGCGGCAGGGCCCGTACCGGGGCGGAGTGATATGGCGGTGAACGGACGAAATTACCCCTCGATGCAGCAGATGGCAGCGGGAGTTGCGCAGCAGAACGCTTCGGCGAACGTCCTCAACCTGCAGAAGCGCGTTTCCGGCGTGCTGCCGGTCGCGATAGACGTCCCCCGGGCCGGTACTTCTTTCGCCTTTGTACGGCCGCTGGTGCTCGACGAAGCGACCAAAGTGACGTTCAGCTACAGGAGCCGCTGAAATCGGCTCCATGCCGGGCGCTTCCGGGAACCTCCGGATGTGCCATCGCACGCCTGATGGCATAGAATGATGGATTCGCGGAAGCGCTCATGAGCAAACCTGAATCGTGGAAAATGTGGGAAGGCCGCTCTGTGGGCGGGAAATTCCCGCTACGGCAATGGCTGGGCGGCTCGGATCACAGCGCCGTATTTCTGACCGAGCGGCCAGGCGGAGCCAAGGCCGCCATCAAGCTGATCGCGGTCGAACCAGGATCCGCCGAGCAGGAACTGACGCGCATCCGCGCGACCACACGCCTCTCGCACCCCCATCTGATCCGCACTTTTGAAGCCGGGCGCGGCCAGATGGAGGGCGATTCCTTCCTCTACGTGGTCATGGAGCTCGCCGACGAGGACTTGGCACAGATTCTGCCCCAGCGCGCGCTCGCCGCGGACGAAGTTTCCGACCTTCTTCCGCCCTTGCTGGATGCGATTTCGTATCTGCACGGCAAAGGTTTCGTGCACAGCAGGATCAAGCCTTCGAACATCCTGGCGGTCACGAACCAGCTGAAACTTTCGGCAGACTCGATCGCCCCGCTTGCCGAACCAGCCCCGGCACGCCGCCGCGATGTATACGACGCGCCTGAAACCGCCGCTGGCATCGTATCGCCGGCCAGCGATGTGTGGTCCCTGGGAGTGACCCTGGTGGCGGCCATCACGCAAAACGTCACCCTCGCCGAACAGACCACTCCCGGCAGCCGCAGCCTGCCGGAAACCGTCGCTGAACCTTACCGCGGCATCGTACGCGAATGCCTGCAACTGGATCCTAAGCGGCGCGCCACCGTGCAGCAGGTTCAAGCACGGCTGCAGTTGGGGGGAAGTCCGGTTGCGCCTCCAGCCAGGCCCGCGCCACCTCCAGCCAGGGATGCGGTAGCGGCAACTTCCCTGCCCTCAAAGCCGGGCCCAAACCGCAAGCCGCTGATCCTGGTCGCAGGGGTGGTGATAGCGATCGTGATTGCCTTCGCGCTGATGCGTTCGCGGGGGAACGACGCCCCGCCGGCGAGGGCCGGCAACGCTGCACCGGCGGCAGCAGAGCCTAAGCCGTCCGCCGCGAACGAATCGCCAACTCGCGCGCCGGCGAACCGGCCCGCCAGGCCGGCGGCGAACACTGCGGCCGCCAGCGCCCAAATCACCCATCGCGTGATTCCCGATATTCCCAGGAGCGCCCGCAATACGATTCGTGGCACGATCAAGGTCACTGTCCACGTGGATGTTGGTCCCTCGGGTAAAGTCATTGCGGCAAAATTCAGGACTTCAGGTCCCAGCCGCTATTTCGCGGACAAGGCCATGAAGGCGGCTGAGCAGTGGCAGTTTGCTCCCCAGCCTGAGACCACCTCCTGGCTGCTGAATTTCTATTTTCGCCGCAGCGGAACAGATGCCTCGTCCTCGGCCGCGCCCCGTTAGGTTTTGCCGGACTGCCGCAATCTCCAGACGATCTGGCGCACCATTCCCAGAAACAGTTTCGCGTCATAGGCTTCCAGGTTCATGCGCAGCACGAGCTGCCGCGCTTTCTTTTCGAACATTTTCCCGGTTCCCGGCTTCACATATCCGCTGATGTGCAGCGCTTCCAGCAGGCCTTGCGTAATCTGCTCCAGCTTCGCCGCGGGCGGGATCTCGCGATCATCGGCAGGAGCCACCGCGTCGGACTCCCGCGACAGTTCGTAAAGACATACCGCCACGGCTTGCCCCAGGTTCATGGAGATATTTTGCGAGTGAGTGGAGATCGTCATCAGCCAGTGGCAGTGGCTGAAGTCGTCGTTGGTAAGTCCGATCTTTTCGGAGCCGAACAGCAGCGCGACCTGGCGGTCGCGCAGGGTCGCGCGGATCGTGGCGGCGGAATGCCCGTCCAGTTTCAGCGGCGGATGATCCAGCTTGCGGTCACGGACAGCGGTGGTTCCGACCACCAGGGCGCAATCGGCCACTGCGTCCGCGATGCTGTCGAACTCCTCCGCGGCCTTCAGTAATTGCGCGCCGCCTACGGCGGAGCGGGCCTCGCGGAACGCCAGCCGGTAAGGATTCACCACGCGCAAGCGGCGCGCGCCAAAATTACTCATCGCACGCGCCGCCGCCCCGATGTTCAGCGGGTTGCGCGGGCGCACCAGCACCACGATCAGATTGCTGAGATCCGAGAGCGGCAAGGGATGATTCTACGACACCGTCGGGGTGACGCAGGGGATCTGGAGATTCCGAAAGCCGCAGGCACGCCGACCCGGAGCCTGTCCTGCTTTATCATCACGGCGCAGCGGCCTAAGCGAGTTGTTTACGCTCGGCATCGGCTTGCCTGGCAGCTTTACCCGCTTCCAGCGTCACGTCCCTGGCGCCGAAGCCGACGCCGATCTTCTTCAGGAAGGCGTTGGGCGGAGTTCCTCCCGCGAAGATCCACACGAAATCGTTGGGGAACTCCTGCGTGACTCCGCCCACCTCGAGAATCACCGACTCCGGTTTGAACTCCACCGGATTGGAGTTGAACAGCACCCGGACCTTGCCCGATCGCATGCAATCTTCGATACGCCGCGCGTTGCGCTCCTTGATGCGGCTGAAGCGCTCGCTGCGGTAGGAAAGGGTCACCTGATTTCCCGACTGGTTCGCCAGTCCCATGGCGGCTTCCACCGCGCTGTCGCCTCCCCCTACCACGAGAATTTTCTTGTTGATGTAGTGGTCCGCCTCGATCAGGCGGTACATCACCTTGGGCAGGTCTTCCCCTTTGACGCCCAACTTGCGCGGCTCTCCGGCGCGGCCGAGGGCGAGAACTACGGCCCGCGCCCGGTACCGATTGGTGGCGGTCGATACGGTGAATATGCCGGTGGGGTCCTTCTGCACGTCTTCCACCTTTTCCCCGGTGGTCACGTTGAAATCGGAGCGGTTGAGAATCATGTCCCAGAATGCCAGCAGGTTTTCCTTCGAAAGCTGCATCTTTTTGAATTTGCCGTACATGGGAAATTCCACCGGACTGGTCATGACCAGCTTCTGGCGGGGATACTTGGCGACCGTTCCTCCGACCTCATCGCGCTCGATGGTTAGATAATTCAGCTTGTGCTCAATGGCACGCAAAGAAGCGCTGATGCCTGCCGGCCCGGCGCCGATGACGATGAGGTCATAGAGGCCGGCGAGGGGCGGCGCAGCTCCGGCCTTCTTCAGGCGCGCGGCAATGGTGTCCACCGAATCGCGGCCCTGGTTGACCGCATTCTTGATCAGGGCGAGTCCGCCCAGTTCTCCCACAATGAACAGGTTCGGGACCGTGGTTTCGAATTCGGGCGTGAGGCTGGGCATATCGACAGCCATGCTGGGGCTCGCCATGACCATGGTGATCGCGCCCACAGGGCACGCATCGGCACAAAGGCCGTGGCCGATGCATTTATGCCCATTCACGATCACCGCCTTGCCGCCGATCATGGCCAGCACGTCGCCTTCGGGACACACGCTGGTGCAGGTAGCGCATCCGATGCAGTAATTACTGTCGATGTGCGGGTGCTGGGCCTTCGGCCCGTCGGAAAACAGCTTGCCCTTCTCGGCGGCCTCGCGGGCGCGGGCCTCCCTTTTCTTCAGGTTCCGGAGATAGATCATCAGGAAAAAGAAACAGATGACTCCGCCGATCCCGTAAGTGATGAGTGTGTCCATGCCTCAGAAATATCCCAGTACGAATTGCAGGGTGATATGCAGGAGCGCCAATACGGCGAAGGCGTAGCTGAAAGGCTTGTGCACCACGTGCCAGAGGTGGAACACCTTCTGCGAGCGCGAGAGGAACAGGACCCGCTTGAGGAGCGCGGCCTCTTGGGCAGCAGCGCCAATCGCTTTCTCCAATTCACGATGGCGCGTCGGCAGGAATCCGCCACAAGTGGCGAGCGCCTGACCGAAGGTCAGCGCATGCCGCCGCAAGCGGGCCACACGGAAGAAACGGACCACGTCCAGGATCATCATGTAGGCCAGCGCGACCACGATCGGCAGGCGGCCCGCACGCTCCTTGTCCGGCATGCGCAACAGAGCGCGCACATCAGCCTCCGGCAGCAGGCGTTGCGCCGCCAGTTGCTGCGACAGGCTCTCCTGCAATTCCTGCAGTTCCTTCATCGAGAGTTCCGCGGTGGTGACCTTGCGCGGAATCTGCGCGTACAGGTACCGCCCCACCACTCCGCTGGCGGATACGGCAAACATGATCCAGAACGCCATGCCGGCGATGCCTTTGAACTTCAACGTGGAGTGAAACGCAATGATGAAGGGAGCGGTCAGGCCCATCAGCACGTGAATGTCGAGCCAATGCCGCGTTTTGCCGATTTGCCCCAGCCATGCCCAGTGCTTGCGGATCGGGTAAAGAAAGATTCCCATGAACAGCGCGACCCCGAGGAATCCGAGATACAGGCCAATCGGCCCGCTTGGCCGCAGCATGTGATGCTTGGGCGAAAACGGGCGGTCGATGGCGGACAGCTTGTAGTAGTCGAAGCCGTAGATGAAAATCGCCAGGTTGGTGGCGATGGCGAGCACGTACAGGCAGTACAGACGCACCCGGTGCCCTCGATCGCTATCGGGCACGGCTTTCGCGGGATCGGCGACTCTGGCGGTGGCGGCAGCGTTGGCACTCATTTGGTTATGACCTGCTCCTCTGTGCTGACTGAAAATTTCTTGTATGCGGTGAACTGGTGCAAGTTACGCCAATGCTGCCGCGGAGTTTCGACTTCCACCCGCGCCTGCATGGGAAACCAGTACTCCTGCCGGGAGTCGGAAAACTTCAACGGGGCAAAGATGATCTCCGAACTGAGCGCTTTCAGGCCGACGTCCTGCAAGGTGTCGGCGATCCCGGCGGCAATCTTTGCGATGGATCCGGTTTCCGGATCAATCCATGCCGTGCCTGAGAGTTCAAGAGGATACTCGCGCCCCCGCAGCGCCAGCGCTGCCGGAGTCTTCATGCCGGCCACATGCTCAAACGCTACCTTCTCCAGCCGGCGCCCCGCGACCACTTCTTCGCCCGCAGGGCTGAACTTGAACGCCGCGGAATAGTAGGGATGGAATACCAGAAACAGGGTGGCGAACCCGTTGCTCAACAACATCGAAGTCTTCTTCCGGTCCTTTTTCGCTTCATGAACGGGAATGCGCGACTCGGAGAGATTGAGTTCACCGCCCGCGTTCGTCAGGATCACGAGATAGTCGTAGGTCGAGTCTTCCTTGAGTTCCACCTTATTATCTTTGTCCAGCTTCTCCTGGCGAACCAGCTCGGTGCATTTCACGTCGGAGAATTGATCGAGAAACACGGAAGTCTGGCTGGCCGCGCGTGCCAGCAGGGTATCGAGCCTCTGGGCATCCGGCGGCGCGGCGGTTTCGGCGCCGCAGGCCAAAGCGGCAAACACCGCCACGAGCGCAGCCACGACTGCGGCCCGGCCTTTCATGCGAAGGCAGTTCATCATTCCCTTTTCCTCCGGGAGTCGAAGCGGTAGCCGATCGAGAACATCATCTGGTCGTAGCTCAAATTGCCCCGGTTGGTGGTGAAATTCCCCTGCAGGTAATAGTGAGGACCGAGCGTCGTCTCCACCGTGCCGGTCACGAATTTGCTGTTCGTGTTGGTGGTCAAGGCCGAGACGAAATTCTGCTGGCCCAGCAGAACTTCAACGCGCAGGCGATCGCTCATCTGGCGCGACACGGAGACTGCTTTGTAGTATCCGCTGCCGAAGGCACTGTCGAACTTGGCGTAGTGCGCGTCCGCGCGCAGATGTACCCAGGGCAGCCGGCCGAAAGTGATGCCGTACATCTGGTTCAGGGAAGTCTTGGCGTCGCCCGTCCCCGAGCTGCGGCCCAGGTTGGTGGAGAGCCAGATCTGGTTCCACACCTCCAACCGGCCGCCTGCGCTGAAGCCTTGAAAAAGGTACTTATCCAACAACCCGAGGGCGGCGAGATTGGTATCGAAAGTCGGGATCTGGCGGAAGTAGTTGTAGTTGAAATCCAGTTCCACGCGAGGATGCGGGTTCACCCGAAAGGTGGAAAAATTGCGTCCCAGGCCCCATCCCGGCGAAGGAGCAACCGTATTCCCGGCGGGATTGTCGATCTGCGCGGATTCGTAGAGTGCGAAGGTGCGCTTGTAGGAGAGCGAATCCTCCACAAACAAGAACGGCCGGTCGATGTTCCAGCTCAACAGGCTGATGCCGCCTCCGGCCGTGCTGCTGAAATGCACCCCGTCGTATTCCCCGCCTTCAAAATTGACGAATGCCCCGCCCATGACGCGGTCGGGACTGTAATCCCAGGACGACGGATCCGGAGTTGACCCGCCGAAGATGCCCAGCGTCGTGCCCCTGGAAAGCCGCTTGCCGAAATATCCCCCGTCGATGGTGTCGAGACTGGCAGCCCAGGGCAGGTAGAGGCGGCCGAACCCTGCGACCAGCGTGGAGTTCGGATTGTCATACGTCATATTCAGGTGATACGTGCGGTTGAGCAGGCTTTGCAGAGTCTGCTGGCTGGCTACTGATTCCTTGGTGAGGCGGCCGCGCCAGTAGCCGCTGAGGTTCCAATAGGTTCCGCCGATGCGCGTGATGTCTCCACGGAAAACCACGCCCAGGTCCGTGCTCGTCATATTGCTGGTTCCGCGGCTGATGGTTTCCATGGTGTCGAAGCCGATGCGCCCGCGCGCCCGGTTCACGGATGGCAAGGGTGGACGCGGAACTTCGGCGCGAGCTTCTTCGTCAAGCGTGTCCCCCTCGGTAAAGGAGATCACCGCCGGGTACTGGCGGGTCGCGCTCAAGGCGCGCTGCTGCACCAGGGCTTCCGCATCGCCATTGGAGAGGTAGGCGAGGTCGCCCACTTTCACCGCCCGCCTGGGGGTGTGAATGTCGGTGACCGAAGAGGTTTCCGCCACGGCGCTGACCTCTAACTCGGCTACCACCCTGGGATCGGCTGCATTGGCGCTGTCGCCTTGAGTTGCCGCCGCATTCTTATCGATAACTTCCAGCTTCATGCCTTCTTTCAGGCCCTGGGAGCGCCCACCATCGAGGTAAGCCACCCCTGCCGCGACGTACTTCACCCGGAAGACGGTGTGCAAGGTGGGGTCGTCGGCGCGCGCGATCAGAGTGGCAACGGCCTCGGCGCCTGACCCTGCAGAAAGCGACGCTGCCGTGCCGGCGCTTTCGGCAGGCCCTGTGGCTTCAACCGGAGCGGCATCGGAACCGGCAACCGCTGCCGGTGGAGTCCGGGCTGCGGCGGCAGTCGCCGGCGTTGCCGCCGGTACGTTCGGCACCGCTGGCAAGACCGGCGCGGAAGTCACAGTCTGTTCGAATGCCGGTGGGCTCATGGGCTCCTGCTGAGGGGCGGCGGCCGGCTGGCCGGAGGGGACAGGTTTGCCCAAATCCGGCGGAGGAACGGCCGCCGCTGAAGCTTCCGCTTTTGCCGGATCAAACGCCGGCCCAGCAATCGCAGGAGGCGGTGGGGGAGGGGCGGTATCGGTTGGAGTATCGGTGGCGGGCGCGGCATTGTGACGCCGGCGGAAAATTCCGATCAGATTTCCCGACGTGGCCGCGACCGGGACGTCGCGGGAAGCCGCGCGCTTATCCGGCGCCACGACGGTCAGGATGACGCGATTGCCTTCGCTCTTGACCGAGTAAAGATGAGCGCGGTCCAGATCGACCACCACCCGGGTGACCAGGGGCAACGTGCTGTGCTGTCCGGCGCGCACCCGCCGTACGCCGTTGTCGTTGACCGCAAGCGACGGCGCAGCCGCGGCGCAGCGGGTGTCAGGAAAATCGAGCAGGATGCGATTGGGCTTCTCCGCCGTATCCACTATGGGGATCACGGGAGCGCTGAGCGTGATTTCCACGCGTAGGTCGGACCCCTCCCGCGCTACGGTCACATTCTGAACGGTGGCAGTTCCGGCGCGGCCCTGCGCCCACGCACACGACGCCAGCAGCGCAACCGCCCCGATGTATTTCTGTACCACCTTCATCTTCCGTTAACACTCGCTGGCGCTCCACCTGCCCGCCTGAATCTGGCGCTATCGCCGTTGCCTGTTTGCAGCGGAACGCAGAGGACTAACCCCCGGTCTGGCCGCTGGGATGACACTGATAACAATTAATACTGTTGTAAACGTAGCCCCTCACGCCCTGGTGTTTGGGACTGGTCTGCGCCGCCGTGTGGCAATTCGTGCACTGGAACACCGAGTAGTCATTCGAATTGGTGTGGCAAGTGGAGCAGACGTTGTTGGCATTCCCGTGCGTGGTCGGGAACTGGGTGTACTGCGCGTGGTTGAATGTCGCGCTAGTCCAGGCGGTGGTGTTGTGGCAGTTCTGGCACGTAGTTGGGAAGAACTGCGGCTGCGCCTTGTGGCCCGGGTTCGTCGTGTTGTTGTAGTCGATCTGATGGCAGCCGATGCAGGCCGTCGGCAGCGTGGTGTAGTTATTGTTGACGTGGCAGTCCGCGCACTGGCGCGGCGGCACCGTGTGCGACCCGGTCAGCGGGAACGGCGTGCTGTTGTGGTTGAAAGTGGAGTCGGTCCAGACAACCGTGTCATGGCACAACTCGCACGTAGTGGGGAATCCTGCCGAAGCGTGGGCCGGGTTGTTGGTGCCGGCATAATCCTTCTGATGGCAGGAGTAGCAGAGCGTGCTGTTCAAAGAGTAGTTATTGTTGACGTGGCAGTCCGTGCACTGGCGCGGCGGCACGATGTGGGAGCCAGTCAGTTGAAAACCGGTTGACGCGTGATTGAAGGTGCCGTGCGTCCAGAGCACTGTGTCATGGCAAGTCGCGCAGGTGGTGGGGAAGCCTGCGGCAATGTGGTTCACCGGGGTCGTCGCCGTGTTGTAGTCGTTCTGGTGGCAACTGACGCAGGCCGTGCTGGTGAGGTTGTAATTGTTGTTGACGTGGCAGTCGGTACACTGGCGCGGGGGCACGGTGTGCGATCCCGTGAGCGCAAATCCAGTGCTGTTGTGGTTAAAGGTCGCATTCAGCCAGGTGCTGGTGCTGTGGCACTGGTCGCAGGCCTGGGGGAAATTGGAAGCGACGTGATTGGGATTCGTGGTTGCCTGGAAATCCTTCAGGTGGCAAGTCGCGCAGGCCGTGCTGGTCAGGTTGTAGTTGTTGTTGACGTGGCAGTCGGCGCACTGGCGCGGGGGCACGGTGTGCGCGCCGGTGAGCGCGAATCCAGTCGTCGCGTGATCGAACTTCGCATCCGTCCAGAGCACCGTATCGTGGCACTGCTGGCAGGTGGTAGGAAATCCGGCATGGGGCACCGGGCTGACCGCGCCGTTGTAGTCGTTCTGGTGGCAACTGACGCAGGCCGTGCTGGTGATGTCGTAGTTGTTGTTAACGTGGCAGTCGGTACACTGGCGCGGGGGCACCATGTGCGAACCGGTGAGGGGGAATCCGGATTTGGCGTGATCGAACACCGCCGGCTGCCAGGCTGACGTGTTGTGACAGGTGCCGCAAGTCTGCGCGAATCCGCTGGCCACGTGATTGGGATTGGCGGCGCTCTGGAAATCCTTCAGGTGGCACGAGACACAAGCCGTGCTGGTGAGGTTGTAATTATTGTTGACGTGGCAGTCGGTGCACTGGCGCGGCGGTACGGTGTGCGAACCGGTCAGAACGAAATTCACCATGGAATGGTCAAAGCTCGCCGGCGTCCACGCCAGGTTGGTATGGCATTGCGCGCAATTTGACGGGAAGTTCGCGGCCACGTGGTTGGGATTCGTCGTCCCTTGAAAATCTTTCAGGTGACAGGTAATGCAGGCCGTGCTGGTGAGGTTGTAGTTATTGTTGACGTGACAATCGACGCACTGGCGCGGCGGAACGCCATGCCCCCCCGTCAACGGAAAGCCTACGGAGGCGTGATCGAATTTGGCATTCAGCCAGTTATCGGCAGTGTGGCAGGTCTCACAGTTGGTCGGAAACCTGGCGGTGACGTGATTCGGATTCGTGCTCGCCTGAAAATCCTTGAAGTGGCAGGAGGCGCAAGCCGTGGACATGGTTTGAAACTGGCTGTTCGCCCCGCCTTTGTGACAGGTATCGCAGTCCACGGCGGCGTGCGCCCCGGTCAGCGGGAAGCGGTTGTTGTGCTGCTGGATCTCCTGGATCGAAACCTGCCATCCCCGCACGGTGTGACACTGCTCGCAGTTCGCGCCCAATTGCCGTTTGTGAATGTCGGCATGGCAGTCCTGGCAACGCTGCCCCACGCTGCTGAATACCGGCTTCACGTGACATTGCGTGCAAGCCACGGACTGGTGCATGCCGCGCAGCGGATAGCGCGTCTGATTGTGATCGAATTCAGGAACGGCGCGGACCGGCTTCCAGCCATTTGCCGTGTGGCAGTTCTGGCATGGAAGGTTCAGGTTTCCGTGCGGGCTGTGAGTTCCCCCGGCCACCTGCGCCACGGCGGTTCCCGCCAGGCCGCATAATGCGAACAGGCCTACTGCAATCGCTTTGAGTACGCCCCCAGCTCCTGACATGACTTGCCCCTTGCTCTGCCCACAACATCAAAAACAGGATGAAAGAAACGGTATGAGTGCGGATGACAGGCAAAGTGCAATTCTCAGTCCAATCACGATAACGATTGGCCGCGTGCTCTGAAAAGTTACGGCGGTGCGTATTCGCGCCTCTCCGCGGTCAGGACTGCTGCTGAAACAGTTCAGTATTACCAATGAGCAAGTGTAAGTTCTGCGTGTTACCGCGAAGTTTTTCCAACTGACCTTTAGTTTGTTAAAAAATCTGAACATGCTGCGACACAATTCTGTAAATGCTCGTGGCACTCCGCATCGCCAATAACCATGCGGCTTTTCTTCACTTCAACTTCCGACTGTAAAAAAATCTGAACGTTCTAATGAATGACTGAAGACGGGGTGGCAGGACACGCTCCCAGATATAACCGTTGAAGATGCGGCGAGGAGAATAGAAGGTTGTACAATCCCGCGCTTCCAGGAGTGCAGCCCGCAGTCATCCTGATTTTCTAATCTTTCGCTCCGGAAGCTTTGGGCCTGGGAACTGGGTTCGTCGCGCCGTGACAGGCGGCGCACTCTCTCGGCGTTGGTTTGTAGAAGAGAACAGGATTCGATTCGACCAGCCTGGTGGATTTGTGGCAGCCCGCGCAGCGCACGTTCTGATGCGCGCCCCGCAGGGGAAAATCAGTCCGCTTGTCGTGGTCGAACAGCGATGGCTTCCACTTCGCGGTATTGTGACACTCGGCGCAGCGCGTGACTTCCGCCTTGGCAAACTGTTTGCCATGAACATTCTGATGGCAGTCCTCGCACCGCGTCGGAGCTGCCTTGAAATCCACGTGGAGCAGATTGGTTTCAAGATTCGGCGGCTTGTGACAGTCGATGCAAGCCGTGGCGCGGTGTGCGCCCAGCAGCGCAAATTTCGTCTGCGCGTGGTCGAATCCGGAAAGCTCCTTCCACGCCTTTGTGGTGTGGCAAGCCTCGCAGCCCGCGGGAGAACCGTTCGCCCGGGTCAATTGCATGCGCTCCTTGAATTGCCCCTTGTGCGGATCGGCATGGCAACTGGTGCAATTCAGATCCTTCCAGTGATAAAGAACCGTAGGTTCGGGTTGGACTTCCGCGGACTGCTTGTGGCACTCGGCGCACGGAACTGCGACGTGCCCGCCAGTCAGCACAAATCGCGTTTCTTTGTGCTTGGCGAGACTGAAAGTGGAAGGTCTGTATCCTTCAAGCATGTGGCAGCGATCGCAGGCATTGAAATAAGGCGCTCCAGCAAACTGGCCGGCATGGCGGTCCGCGTGGCAATCGGTGCAGCGGTCGAACTTCACCTTGAATCGAGTGTCCTTCCCTTTCGGAATATGGCACTGGGCGCATTCGATTCGCGCATGTCCGCCCTGCAAGGGATAAGCAGTGGAAGCATGCTCCTTGACCGTGAACCTGGAAGGCTTCCATCCCTGCACGGTGTGACAGGCCGCGCACTCGCCGCCGTCGGGACGCCTGGCAAACTGTCCCTGGTGCGGGTCGGGCTTGTGACAGTCCATGCACCTGGCAAACACAAGCGGCTTCTTGAAATCGCCGTTAGCATGGCATTGCGCGCAATCCACTGACGCGTGCTTGCCTTCCAGCGGAAATTTCGTCTTCGCATGGTCAAAGCGCTGGTTCACCGCCTGCAGTGAAATCTTCTTCCAGCCCGCGGTAGTGTGACAGGACTGGCACCCCTGGGAGAAGCTGCCATGGTGCGGATCCTTGTGGCAGTCTGAACATTGGTTGAAAGGAATGCCGGTGTACTGCGGCTTTCCCTCCGGTCCATTGGTGTGGCACTTGGCGCATTGCACCTGCGCATGAAGCCCGGTCAGGGGATAGCGGGTCCTGGAGTGATCGAACTGCCCCACGTTGATTGATTTCCAATCCACGAAGTTGTGACAAGTGAGGCAGTTCTGCCCCAGGCGTCCCTTGTGCTGGTCCTCATGGCAGGTCACGCATGCAGTGGCCAGGCCGAGATAGGTTCGGCTCGCATCCTTGATCTTGATGGAGGCGCGCTCCTCCGGAGCCAGGTGCGATGGATTATGGCATTTGGCGCAAGCCAGGCCCGCGTGCTTGCCTTCGAGCGGGTAACCCGCGTCCTTGTGATTGAAGGCCTTCACATCCCACTTGATGAGAGGAAAGTCTTCGCCATTATGCTCGGAGTGGCAACGGGCGCATTCCTGGCTGGATCCAGCCGGAATGTTGTAGGTGGCGTGCAGGCCTTTGTGCGCCGAAAGCCGGCTCGCGATCTCGGTGTGACATTGCAGGCATTTCAGAGCAGCCTGCCCGCCGAACTTATGACAGCTGGCACAGTTGGTGGCTCCGTTGAGCGACTGGTGCGGCCGGGACAGCGGTCCGGGAGAGATCTGCGCAGAACTGGAGGACACAAGCAGGACCGCAACCACAAACCACAGTAGGGCGGCAAAACCTTCCGGAAGCAAAGGGCGACAGACCGATGCCAGACCCGGGCCGCGGCTGCGCGGCAAGGATTGGATCGTCATGTTCGCGCGCGTTTTACCGTGCAAACTTTCCTCGCGAAGTTCGGGCTGCCGCCCACACCAATACTTCGTTGCGAGTCTATTTGTCAGTGACTGGACGCACTAGTCACCGAGGTACACCCTCTTAATGGTTGGTTTTCGGAACGCCGGTCGGGCAGGAGTTCTTCCGATTGAGGCGGCTGAAGCCTTCTTCCGCCAAAAACAAAGCGCCCGCATGCTGCGGGCGCAGTTCAAAAAATTGTACGCAGGATTTTAAGCCTGCAGTTTGCGACGTAGCATTCCCAGCAGTCCTACTACGCCGGTGCCGAACATAGTCACGGTGGAGGGCTCGGGGACAGATCCGACGATGGTCGTATCGCCGCCAGAAATCGACGTAGAACCGTTGAAGAATCCCTTTCCGGTGTTAATAGTCAATTGCACGGTGACGCCTTGGACCGCGGTTCCGTCTGCAGTTCCGATCAGCGTGCCCGTCAAGGTGTAGTTATGGGTACCGTTCGCCAGGGTGGTCAGCGCCCACGTCGAAGGCCCGGAAAACGATCCGCTGAATAGCGTTCCGCTAGGCACGCCGTTGCTTCCGTTGCCGGTAATGGTGAAGCTCCCACCCGCCGCGAAAGTGGCTCCCATCTGCAGCGATCCGCCGCTATTCATCGAGCCCGTGCTAAATTCGACGGTCCCAAGATTGCCGGTCACCATGCCGCTTCCACCGCTGAATCCGCTGATCGCAATTAAGGTTGACCCGGAGAGAGACAACCCGCTGCTAGTACCGGTAAGGGTCCCGCCGCTGTTACTGAAATCCACGCTGGTATCAGCAAACGATGCGGCTGGAATCATCAAACAACCGAGGGACAGCAACGCCACGATGAGAAGTCTTCGGGAAACCATCGATCACTCCTTGCAAAAGCCAATTTACGGCGCAAATACACCCCGTTCAAAGCTGCTCTAGAGTAGGGTCAGCCAAAAATTTCGTCTATACAGCGATCACCGTAAGGTATTCGGGGCAGATGCCGTATTGCTCCTCGCACCGGCCCGGGGTGAGATCCCGGGAGGTCGGCCCGTTGCCTTGATTCGCGAGGAACCCTGGGTTTGCGAGGCTTTTTACAAGGTCTGAAATTTGTAAAAATAATGTTAAAAGGCGCTGCAAGAAGCTCAAATATAAGGCAGATTCGGTGTAAGCTGACCACAGTCGGGGCTGCTTCCTGGTGTTCCCCCAGTCCTTTCTTTGAATCTCTGAATACCGCCCGACGGAACGGAAAATTCATGGGCAATCTAGCTACTCCGCTCAATAGCCTGAGAGCCGCAGGGCCAGAACCGCCGTCGAAGGCCGCCAACCGCATCCTGATTGTGGAAGACGACCCCGCCGTGCAAAAAGCGTTGCGCCGGCTCTTTGAGACCGAAGGATACGCGGTCGAAACCCAGTCCGACGGCAAGTCGGCGCTCGACAGCTTCCGCGCTTCCGCACCCGCAGCCATCGTACTGGATCTGCGCCTTCCCAAAGTTTCCGGTCGGGATGTGTGCAAAGAGATCAAAGCCATTGCGCCGGCTCTGCCGATTGTGGTCCTCAGCGCGGCCAGCGACGTTTCCGATAAGGTCCTGTTACTGGAATTAGGGGCCGACGACTATGTAACCAAGCCCTTCAGCCCCCGCGAGTTACTGGCGCGGGTGCGAGCCGCATTGCGGCACACCGCCCGGACCGCCGAAGTGCAGTTAGTAAGTTTCGACGGAATCTCCGTCGATTTCCGGAAGATGGAAATCAAGCGCGACGGCAAGCCGGTGGTGCTGACCGCGCAGGAATTCAAAACCTTCCAGTTCCTGGTGCAGAACGCCGACCGGGTGATCAGCCGCGATGAATTGCTGAATGAAGTGTGGGGCTATCAGAATTATCCCTCCACCCGGACGGTGGATAACCACATTCTCAAACTTCGTCAGAAGCTGGAAAAAGATCCATCGAGCCCGGTACACTTCCGCACCGTGCATGGAATGGGATACAAGTTCGTCCGCTGATTGTGAGCCGGATTTCCAAGCCCGTGCCAAACTCCACTGCCAGTAACTCGGCCGGAGCGTTCGTGCCGCGGCTGCGGCTGCGCACGCGATTCCTGCTGGCCATGCTGTTGATCACCGCGGGATTGACCGTTACCAGCCTGCTGCTGGTGCGGCGCACGGTCGAGAAAAACGTGCGCCAGAGCATTGCCGTGAATCTGCGCAATTCGGTGGCTGCGTTCCAGGATTTCCGCCACGAACGCGAAACCATGCTCACCGGCGATGTTGCCTTGCTGGCTGATCTGCCCATCACGCGGGCCATCATGACGGGGCCGGACCCGGTCACGATTCAAGACGCTTCCCAGGACGTTTCCGAAATTGCCAACAGCGACCTGTTCGTGCTGATCGACCGCACCGGCAAAGTCGTGGGGCTGCACACCAAAACGCCCGGCTTTAACCGCCAGACTGCCGAGAAATACTTCCAGCAGTCTCTCGATGAGGAGCGCGAAGTCTCCAGCCATTGGTGGCTGGGCGAGCATCACCTGTATCAGACGTTTATCCAGCCGGTATACCGGGGATCACGAACGGACGGAACGCTGCTGGGGTTTCTGGTCATCGGCTATGAGATCAATGACCGGCTGGCCGCCGAAGTCAGCAAGGTAGCGGGCAGCCAAGTCGCGTTCTCCTGCGGCGACGAGGTCATTGCCACGACCCTGCCGCAGGCCCAGGTCAAAGGCGGCAGCATTCAATCGCTGATTCACGGCTCTCCCCAGACCGACCCGCACGATGTGGAGATCGGCAAAGAACGCTTCCTCGCCACTTCCCTGGAACTGTCCTCTGCGGGTGAAACCCCGGTACGGCTGACTGTTCTGGGATCCTACGATCAAGCGACCAGGTTTCTCGATCAACTGAATCGCTACATTCTTCTTCTCGGCTTGGCCGCGATCGTCGTCGGCAGCGCCCTGGTATTTTTCGTATCGCACACTTTCACCCGGCCGCTGGGAAATCTGGTGGTCGGCGTTCGCGCCCTGGGAGCCGGTAATTTTCATCATCCGCTGGACTCGCGCGGAGGGGACGAGGTAGCAGAGTTGACGCTGGCCTTTGACCGCATGCGAGCCAGCCTCCTGAAGAGCCAGCAGGACTTGCTGGAATCCGAGCAACTGGCCACGATCGGGCGTATGGCGAGTTCCATCTCGCACGACCTCCGGCACTCGCTGGCCGCCATCGTCGCCAACTCCGAATTCCTTTGTGACAGCCACCTTACTCCCGCGCAGCGCGAAGAGTTGTACCAGGAGGTGCGGAGCGGAGTGAATCTGATGACCGATCTCATCGATTCCCTGCTCGAGTTCGCTCGTACCCGCGAATCCCTGACCGCGGCCCATGCCAATGTGGCGGAGACCATCCAGCGCGCCCTGCAGGCCGTACGCCTGCATCCGCGCCATCACGGGCGTTGCATCGACGTCTTGTGCGACTCTGAATTGAACGGCTGGTTCGACCCGCGCAAACTGGAGCGTGCGTTATACAATCTCCTCCTTAACGCATGCGAAGCGGCCCCTGCCCTTGACGGTAAAGTCCAGGTGACGGCCTCGGAGTTGGCGGGGTCGATTGTAATCTCGGTCGCCGATAATGGTCCGGGGATCGCGCAATCCATACGCGACCGCATCTTCCATCCCTTCGTGAGTTACGGCAAGGAGAACGGGACGGGCCTGGGTCTAGCGGTCGTGCAAAAAATCGTGCAGGACCATGGAGGAGAAATCTCGGTGGAGAGAACGACTGGCGGTATGACCGTCTTTCGCATCACGCTGCCGGGCCGAGTGCAGCACCTGTCGAGTGAGATTGCGGAGACCACGGTCATGGAGCCTCCGCTTGTGCCCGCCCAGCGGGCTGAATCCAACCAGAATTTGTTATCGCATCCCGGCTCTTAGGCACAGTCCCGTCTCGCCACGTGCCTCACTCGGGATGCTGCAGGAGGACGGTGTGAAGAGCCCTCGGACCTTAGTCATGCGCGGCATGCTGTTTACGGTTGCCGCTCTGGCCGTTTTCATCTCTCCAGCCCGTGCGCAGGAGGAGCCAGTGCGTTCTGCGCCGTCGCCGGGCGACGCGGGCAGTGCGATCCGCGAACTCCAGGATCAGGTTCGCGAACTGCGGGCCATGGTCCAGGAGATGCACGCGGAGAGCACCCAGTCCCGGGAAGAAATGCAGCAACTCCGGAAGGAATTGCAGGCCACGCGCGCGCTGCTGGAGCCACCGGCTGCGGGAAGCGCTCCCGCAACAGCGGAATCCGCCGGCCCAAATGCTGCCCAGCCGCCCGCGTCCGATACTTCTGTAACGCAATCGCCTCTGTCCCACTCCATGGAAGAGAGAGTGCAGAAGCTGGAAGATACGACGTCTCTGATCGGTTCCAAGATCGACGAGCAGTATCAGACGAAGGTGGAGACCGCCTCCAGGTATCGCGCCCGGCTGCATGGGATCGTACTGATGAACGCGTTCCGCAATCTTGGAAACTCTGACAACCTGGATCTCCCCACTTACGCTGAACCCGTCATTCCCGGTTGGCCTCAGGCCAATGTCGGGGCGACCCTGCGGCAGTCGCAGATTGGCCTGGAACTGTTCGGGCCGACGGTAGCCGGGGCAAAAACCTCGGCCGACGTTCAGTTTGATTTCTCGGGGGGCTTTCCGGGCACCGGCAACGGTGTGAACTTCGGAATTGCCCGCCTGCAAACTGCCAATGTGCGCTTTGATTGGGAGCGTACTTCAATCATTGCGGGGCAGGACTCCTTGTTTATCTCTCCCCTGTCCCCGACCTCGTTCGCCTCGCTGGCCCTGCCCGCCTTTGCGTCAGCCGGAAATCTGTGGGGCTGGACGCCACAACTTCGGGTGGAACACCGCTTCGCTATTTCCGATCAGCAGAATCTCACTGTGCAAGCCGGCGTGCTGGACAATCTCGATTGGGAGACCCCCTACAATTCCTTCTACCGCTCGGGCCAGGCCGGTGAACTATCCGGACAACCGGCGGTTGCGTTCCGCACAGCGTGGTCGCGGCCTGTGCAGGATCGCCCTCTGAGTTTCGGCGTGGCCGGCTACTACGGTCGCCAGAATTGGTTCTGGGGACGGACCGTCGATTCGTGGGCGGGGATGCTGGACTGGCAGGTCCCGCTCCTGCCGAAGCTTGCCCTCTCGGGCGAGTTTTACCGCGGCCGGGCCATTGGCGGCTTGGGGGGCGGAATATCCACCTCCATCTTGTTTGGCGGAGATCCCCGGGCACCGTTCAGCCCCATTCGCGGCCTGGATAGCGCCGGAGGATGGGCTCAACTCAAGTTGCAGTTGACACCCAAGCTGGAAGTGAACGGAGCAATCGCCGACGATAACCCGTATGCGGGAGATGTGCGCGGCTTCGCCCTCGATCAAAATAATTTCGGACCGATCCTGGGACGCAATCGGGGAGTGCTGGGCAATGTGATCTTCCGGCCGCGCTCCGATCTGCTGCTGTCGGCTGAACTCCGGCGCCTTCGCACATTCCCCGTCTATAGCAGCAGCAGCATGACCAATCTGCTCAACCTGTCGGTGGGGATCCTATTTTGAGGCTCAGTCCCATATGGCGTTTCGTTTATCCAGGCCTGATTCTGTTGGCAGTTCTGCCGGCGCACGCGCAACGGCCGGTCCGGGCGCATGTGGACTTAACTCGTAACGGCCATCCCGTGAAGAACAGTTCGCAAGTAGTCGTGTGGCTGACGCCGGTGGGCATGCCTCAGCAGGCGCCGAAACAGGATCCCGCCAAAATTCCGCAACTGGTGCAGAAGAATAAGAGCTTCCATCCTTCGCTGATCGTAATTCCAGTTGGCGGCAAGGTGGAATTTCCCAATCGTGATCCCTTCTTTCACAACGTATTTTCCCTGTTCGAAGGGAAGCGCTTCGACCTGGGACTCTACGAGGGCGGGTCCACGCGCTTTGTCCAGTTCGACAAGCCGGGAATATCATTCATCTTCTGCAACATTCACGCCCAGATGAGCGCCGTCGTAATTACGCTGGCAACGCCTTATTACTCGATTTCAGATGCGCGCGGCGACATCAGCATTCCCGAGGTTCCGCCCGGCCGCTACCGGATGCAGGTCTTCCATGCCGCGGTCGCGCCGGATGCGCTGCGTGCCCTCGATCGGGAGATAACGATCACCGCAGGGAACACTAGCCTGGGAGATTTCTCTTTAGCGGAATCCGATGTTCTGGCCGGCCACAAGAACAAGTACGGCCGCGATTACGATCGCCCCGAACCGGATAGTCCGGCATACGCGCGGCCTTGATCAGTCCCCGGACCAGGGCGGACGAGGCGTCCGCCCCTACACAAACGTTGCCGCAAGGATGTAGCCCCGGACGCCCCGTCCGGGTTCGCGCGTAGCGCGATGATGCATTCGTCCCTGCATTCAGACCTGACCACGTTCCTCGCTCTCCCGCCAGAAGAACAAGTACACGCAGCCTTGATCAGTCCCCCCAACCCAGGGCGGACGAGGCGTCCGCCCCTACACAAACTTTGCCGCAGGAATGTAGCCCCGGACGCCCCGTCCGGGGTCGCGCGTAGCGCGATGATGCACTCGTCCCTGCATTCAAACCTGACCACGCTCCTCGCGCACCTGCCATAAGAACAAGTACACGCAGCCTTGATCAGTCCCCCCAACCCAGGGCGGACGAGGCGTCCGCCCCTACACAAACTTTGCCGCAAGAATGTAGCCCCGGACGCCCCGTCCGGGGTCGCGCGTAGCGCGATGATGCATTCGTCCCTGCATTCAGACCTGACCACGTTCCTCGCGC
>Ga0070741_10005627_pt1 | contig 27620 bp, 29 predicted proteins | sample Coa_R1_4_FD_66440 | JGI IMG/M metagenome (GOLD analysis project Ga0070741, IMG submission 66440) | Surface soil microbial communities from Centralia Pennsylvania, which are recovering from an underground coalmine fire - Coalmine... | ecosystem: Environmental > Terrestrial > Soil > Unclassified ...
GGTCGCCGCCGCCGCGGATGTCGCCGGATCGTTCGTCGTGACCCGGGCGCATCGGAACGGCCAGGCGCCGCTTCGCTACTTCATCGCTGGCGGCGCCGGCTTCATGCTCGCAGCTGCCTTCGTACGCATGCTGCCCGAGAGTACGCACGTCCCGCACGCCTTCCTCTTCGTGCTGACCGGGTACTTCGGCGTCCATCTCTTCGAGCACACCGTCGCGCCGCACTTCCATTACGGGGAGGAGATCCATCCCGGTGCGCTGGTCCGCCCGTCTGCGGCGTTCCTCGCGGTCCTGGGGCTCGGTGTCCACACGCTCTTCGACGGCGTGGCGATCGCGGCCGGCTTCATGGTCGGTCGGACGCTCGGGCTGCTCCTCTTTTCGGCGGTCCTGCTCCACAAGGTCCCCGAAGGGTTCGCGGTGGCGTCCGTCGTGCTGGCGACCGGGCGCTCGCGCGGCGCGGCGCTCGTCGCCGGCGGCGTCCTCGGGCTCATGACGCTCGTCGGCGCCGTCGGGACGGCGCTCCTCGGCGGCCGCTACGTCGGCTACGCGCTCGCGCTGTCCGCGGGGGTCACGATCTACGTCGCGGCGTCGGACCTCATCCCGGAGGTGAATCGCGAGGGCGGACCTGCGCTCGCCTGGACGGTCTTCGGCGGCCTCCTGCTCTTCACGTGCGCCGACTTCTTCCTCTCGAGCTTCGGACTCGAGTGATGCAGCTCATCGGGGCAATCATCGCGCAGACGTTCTGGGTGCTCTACGAGGGCGGCCTCTGGATCCTCGTCGGGTTCGCCGTGGCGGGCGCGATCCACGTACTGGTGGATCCGGACCGCATCGTGCGTCACCTCGGCGAGCGGAGCCTCAGGTCCGCCGCCGTGGCAGCGGTCCTCGGCGCGCCGATGCCGCTCTGCTCCTGTGGCGTGCTGCCGACGGCGCTCTCGCTCCGGAGAAAAGGCGCGAGTCGGGAGTCCACGCTCGCCTTCCTGATCACGACGCCCGAGACCGGCATCGACTCGATGGCGATGACGCTCGCGTACTTCGGCCCAGTGCTGGCGATCGTGCGGCCGCTCGTCGCGATCGCGACGGGGCTCGTCGCGGCGTTTCTGTCGCTGCACGACAGTGCTTCCGACGACGGTGCGATCGCGCCGATCACGGTGCCGGGGGCAGCGTCGGGCCACGAGACGTCCTGGGGATCGGGGGAGGGACGCGCACCGCTGCTCGGCCGCGCCGAGACGGTGATTCGTCACGCGGCGCACTACGCCTTCGTCGACCTTCTCGGCGAGCTCGCGTTCTGGCTCGCGCTGGCGTTCGTCACGACCGGCGTGCTGGCGGCGGTCCTGCCCGCCGATTTCTTCGCGCGCCTGTTCCCGTCGTCGTTCGCCGGGATCGTCGCGCTCGCGATCCTCGGGATCCCTCTCTATGTCTGCGCCAGCGCGTCGACGCCGCTGGCGGCGCTCTTCGTCGCCAAGGGGGCGAGCGCCGGCGCCGCGCTCGTCTTCCTGCTGGTGGGTCCGGCGACCAACGCGGCGACGCTCGCGACCGTGACGCGGCTCTTCGGTCGCTCCACGCTCCGCATCTATCTCGGGTCGATCATCGCCATCGCGATCGGCGCCGGGGTGCTCCTCGATCTCGTCGCGCCCGGGTTGGGCCACGGGATCCGCGTCGGGACCGCGGCGGCCTCCGATCCGTTGCGTCTCCCGAAGGTCGGGGCCGCGCTCGTGCTCGGGGTGCTGATCGTCGAGTCACTCCGCCGGACCGGCATGGGGCAGGGGCTTCGGGAGCTCGCGGAGAACGCGCGGGCGGCGAGCCAAGCGGTCCGGGCGCTTCGGCCCCGTGCGATCGTGGCGAGCCGCGCGGTCCAGATCGTGGCGCTGCTCTGGGTGATATCGGCCGTCGTGGGCGGCTTCACGAGCGTACCGCCGGGTGCGCGCGCGGTCGTGCAACGACTCGGGCGCGTCGCAGGCACACCGCGCGAGCCCGGCCTCGTGTTCGCGACGCCGTTCATCGATCGCGTCAACGTCGTGCCGCTCGACGAGGTGCGCGAGCGTCCCGTCGGATACCGGACCGCGCCCGGCAGGCTGAACCGCATGCCGGTTCTCGAGGAAGCGCTCTTCGTCACCGCCGACGAGAACGTCATCGATCTGCACGCCGAGGTCCAGTATCGCGTCGCCGATCCGGTGCCGTATCAGCTCGCGGTCGAGGCTCCCGCGGACGTGCTCGCCGCGCTTGTCCGTGCCCGGCTCGTCGAGGCGATGGCGGGTCGTCCGATCGACCTCGTCTACACGAACGATCGCGCCGAGGTCGAAGCCACGCTCCTCGGCCGCGTGCGTCGTGACGCGAAGGAGGTCGGGCTCGGTGTCGACGTCCTCGGCGTCCGGCTCCTCGACGTGCACGCCCCGCTCACCGTGCACGATGCGTTCCGCGACGTCGCGAGCGCCCACGAGGACCGGCTCACGACGATCCATCAGGCGACCGAGTATGCCACCGGCCTGGTCACGGTCGCCCGCGGGGAGGCCGAGCGGCTGATCGCCATGGCGAAGGCGGACGCCACCCAGCGGGTCGCGCTTGCAGAGGGCCGAGCGGAGGCGTTCGCGGCGCTCGCGGCCGAGCACCGGCGCGCGCCCCGACTCACGGAGGATCGCCTGTACCTGGAGGCGGCCGAACGCGTGCTGCCGGCCGTCCGGAAGGTGATCCGCTCGACGACGAACACACATGGTTACGAGCTGTGGCTCCGCGGTGGGACGTCGCCGATCGTCTTTCCCCCGGCGCCGGGCTCGCCGTCGCTGCCCGCCGCCCCCCCGTCGCCGTAGGAGGTCTTGCATGAAGCCATGGAGAATCGTCGTCTGTTTCGCGGTCGTCGCCGCCGCCGCGCTCGGCTCGGCGTTCGTCGTCGACACCACGGAGTACGGTGTCGTCACGCGGTTCGGCCGTCCGGTGCGGACCTACACGACGCCGGGGCTCCGCTTCCGGATCCCGCTGATCGACCAGGTCGTCCGCCTCGATGCCCGTCTCCTCCTCACCGAGCCGCCGCTCTCGGAGTACCTGACGCTCGACAAGAAGAACGTGGTCGCGCGCGCGTTCCTCACCTGGCGGGTCGACGAGCCGCTGCGCTACCTCCAGACCGTCGTCATCCGGGAGGCGGCCGAGGCGCGGCTCGCCGCCGTCACGGGGTCGGAGTTGGGCGCCGCGTTCGGGTCGGTGCCGTTCGAAGCGCTGGTTTCGACCGAGCCGGAGAAGATGCGGCTCGGGACGATCGTCGGACAGGTCGAGGATCGCGTCCGGGACACGGCAGCGCGCGAGTACGGGATCCGGGTCGTGGCGCTGCGGCTCGAACGCCTTGCCTTCCCGCAGCAGAACGAGGCGAGCGTCTTCCAGCGCATGCGCGCGGAGCGGCAGCGGATCGCCAAGCAGTTCCGATCCGAAGGCGAGGAGGCGTCGCTCAAAATCCGCGCCGAGGCCGACCGCGAGCGCGCCCGCATCCTCGCGGAAGCGGATCGCAAGGCGGCGTCGATCCGCGGTCAGGCGGAAGCCGAGGCGGCGCGCATCTACGCCGACGCGCTCGCCACCGACCCCGACTTCTATCGGTTCGTCCGTACGCTCGAGGCGTACGACAAGATCATCGACAAAGACACGACGGTCGTCCTACCCGCCGACTCCCCGCTGATGAAAGTCCTCCTCACGGGGCCGGGAAGCGGCCGATGACGCGGCGGCTCGCGGCGCTGCGCGGGTCGCGTGGCCGCGCGGTGGCGTTCGCGGTGGCCGTCCTCGCGTACGGCGCGACCGGCATCTTCACCGTCCCGACGACGAGCCTCGCGGTGACGCGCGTTTTCGGCGTGGTCATCGACCCGGCGGTCCCGCCCGGCGTGCACTGGTGGTGGCCGCGGCCGTTCGGACGCGTCGATCGGGCGGAGGTCACGCGGACGTTCATGATGCCGGTCGGGTACTTCATGCAGGACGAGATCCGGAACGTCGCGCCGCCCGCGTCGATCAGCAGTTGGCTCACCGGGGACACGAACATCCTGGAGCTCCGCGCGCGGGTGAACTACCGCATCGCGGAGCCCGCGAAGTTCCTCTTCGACGCCGAAGCACCGACGGAGATCCTGCGCTTCGTCGCGGGGTCGGCGTTCACAGAGGCAGCGAGCGCGCTCTCGGTCGATGACCTCCTCACCTCCGGCCGTCTCGCGCTCATCGAGCGCGTCCGCGCGCGCGCGCAGCAGCTGCTCGACGCCTGGGGTGTCGGCCTCCAGATCCTCACGGTGAACCTCGAGTCGGTCGAGCCGCCGCCGACGGTCGTGGCCGCGTTCCAGGACGTGCAGAACGCGCGGGCGGATCGCGAGCGCCAGATCTCCGAGGCCGAGACGTACGCGAACGGCACGCTGCCGGTCGCACGCGGCGAGGCGGACGGGAAGGTGAGCCAGGCGCTGGCGTGGAGCGATCAGCGCCTGAATCGCGCGCGCGCCGACGCGGAGCGCTTCACGCAGCTGGCGGCCGAGCACCGCCGCGCGCCCACCGTCCTCGAGCGCCGCCTCTACCTCGAGACGGCCGAGCGCGTGCTGCCTCGTGTACGGCGCTACGTGCTGGACCCCGGCGGCGACGGTGCGCTGCCGATCCGGATCGTTCAGTGAGCCTGCGGGCTACCGTGCGATCAACGCCACGACGACCGACGTGACGCAGAGGAGCAGCAGCACGAGCTGCAGCCGCGCCGCCCGGGTCTCGTCGTGCATCAGACCGACGGCGCCCTCCGCCCGCGCGAGCGGCGAGCGATGCGCTACCGGATCGGCCTCGACGGCGATGGCGACACCCGACCTCATGACGGCGACCTCGGCGGACATTTTCCGTACGGCTTGCACTTGACGTTCCCGTTCGGGTTCTCGCAGCAGGCCCGCTGGATCACGATCGCGGGTCGACGTCGCGTCGCGGGACAGACGCGCGAGTCGATCCGGAGGATCGTCTTGCGTGCCGGGCAGCGCGTTGCCCGGTCTTCCTGCCGGCGGAACGAGACGCGGCCGTGGGCGAGCGCGGGAACGGCGAGCTGGAAGAGGAGGAGTCCGGCCGTCAGCGCGACCACGATGCCCTTCGGGTTCGAGATGTCGATCACGTTCTGCACCCGCGGGGTTCCGTGCGGGAAGCGTGCCAGGGCGCCCACGCGATGAATGCAGCATTTCTCCGGCGCGTCGTCCGAAAACTGCGGCGCGAATGTCACTACGGCGGCGAGGATGTGCCGCCCATGACACGCATGGCACATGGCGCGGTTGACGCCCCGCCGCGACGGACGCTATGCGAGACGCGTGAAGCGTCTCGAGCTCGTCCGCATCAAGCAATGCAGCCGCTGCGGACGAGGCGGCGCGGAGCTCCGCAGCGCGGACGGCGACGTCGTCGTCGTGCCGCTGGATCCGGTCCGCGTCCGCCAGCTCGCGTCCGACGGAAAGCAGGAGCCCGAGCTCCCGACGTTCACGGACGTCGTGCTCGAGCGGTTCGCGGCCGCGGGGCTCGTCGCGCGCGAGGTCGTGCTCGATACGATCGACGGTCGCCTCCACGCCGTGCTGTCGCTCGCCGCGGGTGCCCCCGACCTCGTCGGTTGCACGGCGGAGGAAGGCGTCGCGGTCGCGGTCCGCGGCGATCTGCCGCTCTACGCGACCGACGAGGCGATCGCGTACGCCGCACGTGCGCGGGAGCATGCGCCCCGCGGTGCCGGTGGTCCCGGCACGCTGCACTGAGTCTTCTGCTCAGCGCTCGGCGTTCGCGATGCCGGTCCGCCAGTCTTCGCGCGCGGGATCGACGCTCTCGGCGCCGCTCCCCCGAAGGAGATTGCGGACGCGCTCGGCCTCCTCGTCGGTGTCGACCGACGCCACGACGACGCTCCGGCCGCGCCGGAGGAACGCCTGGTAGACCTCCAGCTCGTCGCGCGGCAGACCGCCCGAGAGATGGTCCTCGACCTTGTCGCCGACGACGGCGCCGCCGGCCGCGCCGGCGATGCCCGCCGCGAGCATCCCGGCGGCGACGATCGGACCGACGCCCGGAAGGACGATTGCCGCACCGGAGAGTCCGAGCGCGCCGCCGAGCACGCTACCGACCGCGGCGCCCATGCCCTGCGACTCTCCTTCGTCGGTCGGGACGCGCGCGGCGCTCTCGCGAGGCCCCGTGCCGGGAGCCAGGATGCTCAGCCGCGCATTCGGAACTCCCGACTGCTGGAGCCGCACGATCGCATCGCGCGCTCTCTCCGGCGTGTCGAACACTCCTACGACTCCCGTCATCGGGGCCTCCCTCGTGTAGGAATCGGCTGCTTCAAGGCATCCGGCTGAAGTACTCGTCTGCGCTGCGCTCTGCTTCTTCCTTGCTCCAGCCGTAGCGCTCCTGCAGCTTGCCGAGGAACTTGTCCTTTTCCCCGCCGATGACGCTCCAGTCGTCGTCGGTCAGCTTGCCCCACTGCTTGCGCGCTTCACCCTGCATCTGCTTCCACTTTCCCTTCACGATGTCCCAGTTCATGGCCATCAGACGCACCTCCTTCGGGCGCGGGGTACGCAAGTCGCGTGCCTCACCGGGCGGTGCGGTGCCGCTCTCGTTCAGACGGCGACGCGTTCGAACGCGCGGCGAGGATAGCGGCCGCGAAACAGGTCGGGGTGGAAGATCTCCGCGAGAATTTCGGCGGTGTCGACGAGCCGCGGACCCGGACGGCTCAGATACGCGGAGCCGTCGATCACGTAGACTTCGCCGCTCGCGACCGCCGGCAGCGTCGCCCATCCCGGCACCGCGCGGAGCAGCGGGAGGTCCTGCCGCGTGCGCGCGACGTCCTGTCCGCAGCAGGCCAGCACGAGGACGTCGGGCGCGGCGTCGCGGACGTCTTTCCACGTGACGCGCGCGGCGTCCTCGCCCGTGCGCCCGAGCAGTTCTTCGCCGCCCGCGATCGCGACCAGCTCGGGCCCCCAGTGCCCGGTGCGAAACGGCGGCGAGACCCACTCGAGGACGACGCACCGGCGGCGCGGTGCCCCGGCGGCGCGCGTGCGGACCGCATCGAGCCGCGCTTCGAGTCCCGCGATCACCGCCGCCGCGCGCTCCGCCACGCCGAGCGCGACGCCGACCCGCCGGATGTCCTCGAAGACGTCGGCCACGCTCGACGGATCCAGATTCACGACCTCGGGCGGTCCGGGGAGCGTCGCCGCGAACGCGGTGACGGTCGTGTAGCCGACCGCGCACACGTCGCACAGCCGCTGCGTCAGGATGACGTCGGGTCGGAGGCGTCGCAGCGCCTCCTCGTCGAGCGTGTAGAGCGTTCCGCTCGTGGCGAGCGTCTCGGTGACCCAGCGATCGATCGCATCGCTCGGAAGCGCGTTCCCGTGGATCGGGCAGTTCGTCACGCGCGGTCGGTCGGCGACCTCCGGCGGATAGTCGCACTCGTGGCTCACCCCGACCAGCGCGTCCGTCATGCCGAGCGCGGCGACGATCTCGGTGGCGGCGGGGAGGAGCGACGCGACGCGCATCCGGGGTTCGCTCGGTCAGCCGCGGGCTTCGCGCGGTGACACGCGGAACGTGTGCAGCGCACCCGCCCGCACGACGCGCACCGTGGCCTCGGTGCCGATCGGCCACGTGTTCAGGGCGCGATGGATGTCGTCGACGGTCGGCGTCGGCTCCGCGCCGAACGCGACCAGGACGTCGCCGAGGACGATGCCGCCGTCCGCCGCCGGCCCGCCGGGCTCGACGCTCACGGCTTCGACGCCCGAGCTCCGCGCGAGGCCGAGCCGCCGGACGAGCCCGCGCTCGAGCGGACGCGTCTGCCCGGCGATGCCGAGGTAGCCGCGCCGCACGCGGCCGACCGTCATCAGCTGGCCGAGGACCCATCGCGCCGTATCGATCGGGACGCTGAAGCTGAGCCCCTGCGCGCCGAGGATCATCGCCGTGTTGATGCCGACGATGCGACCGCGGCTGTCGACGAGCGGTCCGCCGGAGTTCCCGGGGTTCAGCGGGACGTCGCTCTGGATGATGTTCTCCATCAGCCGGCCGGTCGTCGCGCGCATCGTGCGCCCGAGCGCGCTCACGACGCCCGCCGAGACGGTCGAGCTGAAGCCCAGCGGGTTGCCGATCGCGATGACGAGCTGCCCGACGCGCAGGGTCGCCGACGTCCCGAGCTCGGCATAGGGGAGCCCGCTCGCGCCGACGGAGACGACCGCGAGGTCCGTCGGCGCGTCGGCCCCGACGGTCGTCGCGTCGTGGCTGCTACCGTCGGTCAGGAGAACGCGGAGCCGCTTCGACCCGCGGACGACGTGCGCGTTCGTCAGCAGGTAGCCGTCCGGCGTGAAGACGACCCCTGAGCCGGTGCCGGCACGCGTGCCGCCCCGGCGCTCGGTCTGGACCGCGATGCTGACGACGGCCGGCCCGACGCGTTCGACGACGCCGACGACCGCCTGCGAGTACGCGTCGAGGAGGTCGCCGTCGTCGGGGGGCGACGGGGCGGGCGCCGCCGCGCCGGCGGGCCGCTCTCGATCGTCGACCAAGCGCAAGCGTGCCGGCCGAGCCATTGGCGGACTGTAGGTACGCCGCGCGCCCCGGTCAATTCATGCGCGGCGCGGCCGCTCGCGCTACGCCGCGACCTGGACGGACGTGCCCGACACCGGCAGGCGGACCGTGAACACCGACCCGCGCCCGGGCGCGCTCTCGACCGACACCGTGCCGCCGAGCTGCTCGGCGAACCGCCGCACGAGATAGAGCCCGAGGCCGGTCCCGCCGTAGAGGCGGCTGTCGGAGCCGTCGGCCTGGCGGAACATCTCGAAGATCGCGTCCCGGTCCTCGGTCCGGATCCCGATTCCCGTGTCGGCGACGCGCAGGACGACGACGTCGCCGTCCGCTCGCACGTCGGCGCGGACCCAGCCCTGCTCGGTGAACTTGAGCGCGTTCCCGACGAGGTTCCGCATGATGACGCCGAGCTTCCGCCGGTCCGTCACGAGCGACACGGCCGGGACGTCGGGGACCCAGGCGAGCTGCACCGCGTCCGCCCGGGGCAGGCGGGCGCAGACCTCGCCGAGCTCTGTCCAGACGGTCGAGAGCGGGACGGGCGCGAGGCGCACCTCGTCGCGGCCGGCCTCGATGCGGCCGACCTCGAGCATGCTCTCGATGAGCCCGAGGAGGTCGCGACCCGCGGCCTCGATCCCCTGGAGCGCCGAGACGCGCTCGGGGGCGTCGACGGCGAGGTCTCGGGCCATCTCCGCGAAGCCGAGGATCACGTGCAGCGGCGTCCGGAGCTCGTGGGACATCGTCGAGACGAACTCGGTCTTCACGCGGCTCGCCGTCCGGAGGTCGTCGACGAGCTGGGCGTTGGCGAGCGCGATCGCCGCCTGGTGCGCGATCCCTTCCGCAAGGCTCCGGTGCTGCTCGGTGAGCGGCGGGTCCTTCTCCCGCCCCGCGAACGAGAGGATGCCGAGCAGCCGGCCGTCCCGCTGGATCGCGACGTACAGCGTCCGCGCGAAGCCGAGCCGCCGGGCGTACTCGTACACGTCGGCGAAGGTGCCCGCCTCGGGGAGCTCCAGCATGCCGCGGCGCGCGAGCGCGACGAAGAAGGCGGGGTCGTCGATCGGGAACTCGACACCGCGGAACTGCTGCTCGTGCTCGGGGTCGCCGGTGAAGACCGCGACGGGGATGATGACCCCGCGCGCCTCGTCGACGAGCGCGAGCGACGCGCCCGTGCAGCCGACGAGCCGGCGCGCCTGGTGCATGATGCGCTGGACGAGGGCGTCGAGCTCGAGGGTCCCGTTCAGCTCGCGGCCCGCCTCCACCATGAGCGCGCGCTGGCGCGCCAGCGCGGCGACGTGCTCGCGCTCGACGAACGTCGCACGGCGCTGGCGGTCGAGCACCCACGCGCCGACGACCGACGTCACGCACCCGAGACCGATCCCGATGAGCACGTTCGCCGTGCGCGACGCGCCGAGCGCGCCCCACGGCGGCAGCAGCACGTACCCGACCGCGAGGTACGCGGACGCGAACGACTGCGGGACGACACCCCACGGGAAGAGCAGCGTCGAGGCGACCATGGTCGCGACGATCGGGGAGACCAGCACGTCGAGGTCGGTCGGCGACAGCGAGAGCGCCCAGAGCTGCGCCGACTCCATCCCGAAGACGAAGGCGAGCGCCAGCGGGATCGCGCGTCGCTCCGCGGATCGCAGGCTTCCGAGGACCAGGACGGCGACGCAGAGGGCGGCTTCGATCCCGAAGGTCGCGAGCCGCTCGGACAGACGGTCGGCGAAGACGAAGACGTTCACCAGCGCGACGGCCGCGATCGGGAGCAGCGCGAGCCCCGCGGCCCACCGCGCGCGCGTCAGGATCAGGCGGCGCCGCTCGGCGGCGTAGCGCTCGGCGCACGTCGCGACGCGCTCGGCGTCGCCGTCCGGCGCGCCATTTCCGTGGCGCGCGGGTTCAGAATTGCCCATGCAAGAATGCCCGCATGCGAACCCCGCATGTCCGTCAGACGGACGCCAGGTCCGAATGCAATGAGCATGCCTCGCGGGCTTGCGAGGCTTTCTGTCTACTGGGCGGTCGGCTGCCGCAGGATCAAGGGCCGGACCCGACTCCCGACGGCCGGCGCCGGATTCACGCGCGGGTAGCCGAGGAACGGGGCGAGGGCGGCCGCGAGGAGCGAGCCCAGGAAGGGCTGCGGGGTCTCGAGCTCGAACGTGAACCGGTCTTCGAGACGACCATCGCCGAAACGGCACGTCACCTCTTCGGGACCGACGACGTGAATCACGATCGCTCGCTTGCCGGTCAAGCGCTCTACGACGATGTCCCCGCGATCCGCCATGAAGGTCCTCCTTGGGCTCGAGGTGATGCGCTCATGCATGGGCGGCGGCGGGCTCGGCCGCCGCGCGGCGCTCCTTCGCGAGGGCGTCGAGCCGCCTCTCGAGCGCCGCGGTACGACGACGGAGCTGCGCGAGCTCGTCGCGCGACGGGACGTCGAGCCAGCGCAGCATCCCCGCGACCAGCTCCGTGACGCGCCCCTCGAAGGAAGCCATCGCGCGCGTGCGCCGCGCCTCGAGATCGTGCAGTGCGCGCCCGGCGCGGGCGCGCATGTCGCCTTGCAGCCGATCGAGCGACGCGCGCACGTCGCCAAGGGACAGACGAAGCGGCGAGCCCGTCATGATCGAACCTCCTCCGAGATGTGCGCGGACGAGCCCTGCTTAGTCCCCGGCGCCGGACGCGTCAAGTCAAAAGTGACGCGCGACGCACATCGACCCCGCTGTCGTCGTTCCGTCGACGCGCTAGAGTCGGTGCATGAGCATGCAGTCGATCGATCCGACGACGGGCGAGGCCGTCGAGGCGTTCGAGGAGGCGAGTTCCGCCGAGGTCGATCGGATCCTCGCAGGCGCGGCGGCGGCGTTCGGGCGTTGGCGTCGCGTCTCGTTCGCCGAGCGCGCCGCGCGGATGCGCGAGGCGGCGCGGCTCCTGCGCGCGAAGCGGAGCGACTACGCCGCGGTGATGGCGCGCGAGATGGGGAAGCCGGTCACGCAGGGCGAAGCCGAGGTCGAGAAATGCGCGGTCGGCTGCGACTACTACGCCGAGCACGCCGCGCGCTTTCTTGCCGAGGAGCCGCGGGACACCGACGCCGCGCGGAGCTACGTCCGCTTCGACCCGCTCGGCCCCGTGCTCGCCGTCATGCCGTGGAACTTCCCCTTCTGGCAGGTCTTCCGGTTCGCGGCGCCGGCGCTGATGGCGGGAAACGCGGCGATCCTGAAGCACGCCTCGAACGTCCCGCGCTGCGCGCTCGAGATCGAGCAGCTCTTCCGCGCGTCCGGCTTTCCGGAGGGACTCTTCGCGACGGCGCTCGTCGGCGCCCGCGCGGTGCCGGCGCTGATCGCCGACCGCCGCATCCGCGCCGTGACGCTCACGGGCAGCGAGCGCGCGGGGAGCGAGGTCGCCGAGGTGGCCGGACGCGAGCTCAAGAAGACGGTGCTCGAGCTCGGCGGGAGCGACCCGTTCATCGTGCTCGACGACGCGGATGTCGGAGCTGCCGCGAAGACCGCGGCCGACGCACGTCTCGTGAACGGCGGCCAGAGCTGCATCGCGGCCAAGCGGTTCATCGTCGTCGACCCGATCGCGGATCGCTTCCTCGATCGGTTCGTCGCGGAGATGCAGGCGCGGAAGGTCGGGCCGCCGATGGACCGCGACACCGCCGTCGGGCCGCTCGCGCGGCACGACCTCCGGGACGCGCTCCACCGGCAGGTCGAGGCGTCGGTGCACACCGGTGCGCGGCTCGTGCTGGGCGGCCGGATCCCGTCCGGACCGGGCGCGTACTACCCGCCGACCGTCCTGGCGGATGTCGGGCCCGGCATGCCGGCCTTCGACGAGGAGACGTTCGGCCCGGTCGCCGCGGTGATCCGGGTGCGCGACGAGACGGAGGCGATCCGGGTCGCGAACGGCACGAGCTTCGGGCTCGGCGCGTCGCTCTGGACGACGGATCGCGCGCGGGCGGAGCGCCTCGCCGGGGAGATCGAGGCGGGCGTCGTCTTCGTGAACGATCTCGTCCGCTCCGATCCGCGCCTCCCGTTCGGCGGCGTCAAGCGGTCGGGGTACGGGCGCGAGCTGTCCGAGTTCGGGATCCGCGAGTTCGTGAACGTGAAGACGGTCTGGATCCGGTGACCTCACGCGCGCGAGCGCGCGTGCTTGGCGACCTCGCGATCGTGGAGCCGCTGGAACTCCTTCCGGAGCGCCTCGATCTCTTCCTCGGACAGGTTCTCGAGATCGACGAGCCCGGTGCGCGCGCCCTTCACGGCACGGATCAGCTCGTCGAGCTTCAGGTGGAAGGCGGCGGCGTCGCGGTTCTGGGTGTTCTGGATCAAAAAGACGACGAGGAACGTGACGATCGTCGTGCCCGTGTTGATGATGAGCTGCCACGTGTCGGAGTAGTCGAACCGCGGGCCGAGCACTGCCCACACCGCGACGATGGCGAGCGCGCCGGTGAAGGCCCACGGCGAGCCGACGCCGCGTGCGACGTGGTCGGCGAAGTGCCGGAACACGTCCCGGATCCCGTGGGGATGAACCCGCCCTACGAGGCGTCTCGGCAGCGATCCCCGATGACGCTTCATGCTCGACGGATAGCAACTTCGACGCCACGCGATTCGCGGTGCCGCGGTCGTCGTGTGTAGCAAATGCGGACGGTGAGCGGATCGGCGCCTTCGCGCGGTCCTGCACCTCCCGGTCAAGCGTTATTGCACGTCGCACCAAACGCGGGGATTTCTGGAGCGTAGTCATGGCGACGATCCGCGTTGTGCTCGTTGATGATCATACTTTGGTACGACAGGGGCTTCGCTCCATCCTGAGCGTCGACCCCGAAATCGAAATCGCCGGAGAAGCTGCGGATGGGCGGACGGGTGCGGAGATGGCGGAGCGTCTCCAACCGGATGTCGTGGTGATGGACCTCACCCTGCCGGACATGGATGGCATCGAGGCGACGCGGGAGATCGTCCGCCGTCAACCCGGGACGAACGTCCTCATGCTCACGATGCACGCCGACGACGTCTCGGTGCGCCAGGCGCTCCGTGCCGGTGCGCGCGGGTATCTGCTGAAAGACGCCGACGACCTCGACCTGCTGAACGCCGTGAAGGCGGTGGGACGCGGGAAGTCGTTCTTCAGCCCCGCGATCTCGAAGGTGCTGCTCGTCTCCTACGTGGGCGACGCGGCCGGCAACCAGGTCGAGGACAACCTCGCGCTGCTCACCGACCGCGAGTGCGAGGTCCTGCGGCTGATCGCGCAGGGAAAGCGGAACAAGGAGATCGCGGCGGAGCTGACGGTCAGCGTCAACACGGTCGAGACGCACCGCAAGCACATCATGGAGAAGCTCGATCTCCACAACACCGCCGAGATCGTCCGGTTCGCGGTCCGGAAAAACGTGGTGCATTAGAGGCCGCACCGCGCGCATCCCGCCCCGTGCGGAAGCCCGAGCCGCAGCGCCGGCGCCGGATGTCGGGTGCGCGGTCGAGAACGTAGCGGAGGCCGCTGCTCTCGGCGCAGGCGACCGGGTCGGTGATCGGCTCCGGTTGGTTGGTGCGCGAGCGCGCGCAATTCGCGGGGTGAGCCACGCCGCCATGCACGAGCCGGGCCAGCCGAGATGAGCGTATCGCCGGGCGACACGATTTCGGGTATCGCGCTTTCGTGGGCCTCACCGAGTATCGGCGCAAGCGACGCTTCAGCGTGACGCCGGAGCCGTCTGGCGGCGAGAAGCGGCGTCGGGCGGCGACGCGGAAGCTCGGCTTCGTCGTCCAGAAGCACCGCGCGACGCGGCTCCACTACGACTTCCGCCTCGAATGGCGCGGCGTCCTCCTCTCGTGGGCCGTGCCGAAGGGGCCTTCGCTCGATCCGTCGATCAAGCGCCTCGCGATGCAGACCGAGGACCATCCGATCGAGTACGCGACCTTCGAGGGCATCATTCCCGAGGGCGAGTACGGCGGCGGGACGGTCATGGTCTGGGATCAGGGGACGTGGACGCCCGAGGTGCCCGACGTCGACGCCGCGCTTCGCCGCGGCGATCTCAAGTTCGCGCTCCACGGGAAGAAGCTCTCCGGCTCGTGGGTCCTCGTCCGCACCAAGCCCCGCCCCGACTCGGGCGGGAAGCCGGCGTGGCTCCTCATCAAGCACCGCGACGCGGCGGCCTCCGACGAGGACATCGCGACCAGCCGGCCGCGCTCGGTCGTCTCGAAGCGCACGCTCGCCGAGATCGCGTGGCACGAGGGCGGCAACGTCGAGAAGGCGGCGTCGGGCGATCCGCCCGAGGCGCTCCAGAAGCTCGTCGACAACCCCGCGCTGATCGCGCGCCGCCGGCGCCGGAAGCCGGCCGTGTGGCACTCGAACAGGGCCGGCTCCTGAAGGACCGGATCCCCTTCCGCGTGCGCCCGATGCTGGCGACGCTCGTGGACGAGCCATTCCACCGTCCCGGCTGGGTCTACGAGGAGAAGTACGACGGCTACCGCATCCTCGCCTACAAGGAAGGCGGCACGGTGACGTTGCAGTCGCGGAACGCGAAGGATCGGACCGCCACCTTCGCCGACGTGACGCAGGCGGTGGCGACGCTTCCCGCGCGGACGCTCCTCCTCGACGGCGAGGTGGTCGGCTTCGATCGCGACCTCGTGTCGCGATTCCAGCTCCTCCAGCAGGGAAGCGTCCCGCTCGTCTACGCGGTCTTCGACTGCCTCTGGGTCGACGGGAAGGACCTCCGGACGAAGCCGCTCCCGATACGCCGCGCCGCGCTGGAGGCCGCGGTCGGCGACACGCCGCATCTCTTTCCGTCCCGCCGTCTCGCGAGGAACGGGCTCACCGCGTACGCGCAGGCGAAGAAGAAGGGCTTCGAGGGGCTCGTCGCGAAGGAGGAGTCGGCGCCGTACATCGAGGCCCGCAGCACCAAGTGGCTCAAGGTGAAGGTGCATCAGGAGGAGGAGCTGGTGATCGGCGGGTACACGCAGCCGGCGGGGACGCGTCCGTACTTCGGCGCGCTCCTCCTCGGCGCGTACGGAGCGCGCGGGCTCCAGTACGTCGGGAAGGTCGGAACCGGGTTCACCTTGAAGCGGCTCGCGGAGCTCTACCGGACGTTCCAGCCGCTCGTGCAGAAGACGCCGGCGTTCGTCGATCCGCCGCGGGAGAAGGGCGTCGTGTGGCTCGCGCCGCGGCTCGTCGGGCAGGTGTCGTTCCACGAGTGGACGGACGACCGGAAGCTCCGGCAACCCGTGTTCCTCGGCCTCCGCGACGACAAGCGGGCGGAGGAGTGCCGGCTCCCGTGACCCGACCCGCCGTCCGCGTCACGAACCCGGAGAAGGTCTTCTGGCCGGACGAGGGCTATACGAAGCTCGACGTCATCCGCTTCTACGAGGAGATCTTCCCGAAGCTCCGGCCGTACGTGAAGGACCGGCCGCTCGTCCTTCGTCGCTGCCCGAACGGGCTTCGCGGGAAGTGCTTCTACCAGAAGGAGAAGCCCGAGAGCATGCCGTCGGACACGCCGACCGTCCGGATCGTCCACACGAACGGCGTGCGGAACTACGTCATCGGCGGAAAGCGCGAGACCCAGCTCGCGCTCGCGAACCTCGGCTGCATCTCCGTGCACGTCTGGGGCAGCCGCGCCGCGACCCCCCGCCAGCCCGACTGGGTTTGCTTCGACCTCGACCCCGCGTCGAAGAAGTTCGCCGACGCCGCCCGCGCCGGACGCCGCCTGAAAGAGGCGCTCGACGCGCTCGGTCTCGTCGCGTTCGCGAAGACGTCGGGGAAGAGCGGGCTTCACGTCTTCATCCCGATCCGCGTCGGCCCGGACACCGACACGGTGCGCGACTTCGCCGAGCGCCTCGGCGGGCTCCTCGCCCGCGCGTACCCGGACGAGATCACGATGGAGTTCTCGCTCGCGAAGCGCGCCGGGCGCGTCTACGTCGACGTCGGGCGGAACGGCTTCTCGCAGACGGTCGCCGCGCCGTGGTGCGTGCGCCGCTTCCCGAAGGCGCCGGTCTCCGTCCCGCTGGCCTGGTCGGAGGTCGATCCGTCGTTCGATCCGTACCAGTTCACGATCAAGACGATCGGCGCCCGCGTGAAGCGCCGTGATCCCTGGGCGGACTTCTTCCGCACCCGCCAGTCGATCGCGCACGCGATGGAGGCGGTCGCGCGGATGTGACGCGCTACGCGTGGGCAGCCTCCTTCACCCGCTCGTACTGGACGCGACCGGGCGGTTGGTCGTGATCGCCCGGCTGCTTGCCGGCCGGCGACCGGTGCTCGAGGAGTGCGTTCAGCTCGCCGCCGAGGAGCAGCAGCAAGGCGAGCAGGTACATCCAGAGGAGCAGGATGATGACCGCGCCGAGCGTGCCGTACGTCTTGTCGTACGAGCCGAAGTGCGTCACGTAAGCGGAGAAGGCCGCGGACGCCGCCGCGAAGCTCAGCACGAAGAGGACGGAGCCCGGCGTCACCCAGCGCCAGCGCTGCTCCACGTCGGGCGCGTAGTAGTAGATCGCGCCGACGACGCAGAGGACGAGCCCGAGGACGACGACCCAGCGGAGCACGAGGACGAGAAGCGTCGCAGAGGGGCCGAGTGTCGCGGTCGCGCGCTCCGCGAGCTGGCGACCGAAGACGCCGAGGACGAACGCGGGGATCATGAACAGAGAGAGGCCGGCGGTCAGGACGAGCGCGAGCAGCTGGACGCGCCACCACGGCCGCGACTCCTCGACCCGATACGCGATGTTGAGACCGTCGATGATCGTGGTGAAAGCCGCCGAGCCACCCCAGAGCGCGAGCGCGGCACCCACCGACACGAGCCCACCGCGCTCCTCGCCGAGGACCGCGCGCAGCGTCCGGTCGACGAGCGCGCGAGCCTCCTCCGGGAGGTACCGGAGAGTGACGCCCACGATCCAGTCCTGGAGGCCCGCCAGCGGGACGAGCGTCACGAGCGCGACCGCGAAGAGTAGCAACGGGAAGAGCGCGAAGAAGAAGTAGTACGCCATCGCCGCCGCGACGGTGAAGATGCGGTCCTTCGTGATGCGCTGATAGAGGTCGCCGAAGAACCGCTTCGGCTGCCGGAGGCCCGCGAGGAGCACGGGCCAGGTCGGCGCGTCGGCTTCCAGCCGACGCGCCGTATCGCGGACGGCCGCCCTCTGTTCCGCCATGGTCGACGCGGGCCGCCGGCGAGGGGTCCGGCGGCCCGGCTACGACGTCAGCGTTCCAGCGGCTGAGCCGTCGTTCCGCCCTCGGGCGCGCCGACCCTTGAGGTCGCGGAGCCGCTCGATCCCATCGAGCCGCCGCTGATCGCCGTCAGGTTCCCGACTTGAACGTCGGTCGCGAAGTGGCCGTCGGCGCGGCCCGGCTGCGGCGACTCCGACCGTACCGTGAAGGGCTTGCTGCCGCCGGGCGGAATCTCGCCCGGCACGGTGTACGTCTCGACGTGGCTGTAGTTGTCGACGCCCGGATGGAACTCGTTGTTCCAGAGCCATTCGTGCCGGACGATCAGCTGGACGTCGCGGATGGTGTTGTTCGAGGTGTTGGCGACCGTTCCCGACACGGTCCCGTCGTCGGACCGGACGTCCCGGACGCTGACGTAGCGGGACATTGCTTCCCGCGGCACGATCTCCGGCGTCCCCGAGACCTGCACGTCGGCCGCCGCGGCGGCGCCGGCGAGTGCGACGAGCGCGGCGAGCGACAGCCGCGCCCCGATACGAAGAGCTCTCATTGGCAATCCTCCCATCCGACATTGGGCGCACATTTTTCGCTCCGTCTATCCCCCGTTCCCCTCCTGCCGTTTCAGTCCCGGTAAGATGGCCTTGAAGAAGGCGTTCCGGACGAGGCCCGCGAGCACGTCGATGACGCTGGTGCTCGGATTGTCGAGGGGACCGGACAGCGACGTCTCGGTTGCGATCTGCTGGCGCGGCTGATTGCGCAAGATCGTTGCGACGCCGCCGACGATGCCCTCGTAGATCTTCTGGCCGAGGCCCTGCGACTCCGCGCCGGGATCGAAGATCTTGAGGTCGACGAAGATCGGCTTCACGTAGCCGTCGACGTTTCCGTTCTGCACGTTCATCTGGGAGTAGAACGAGAAGAGACCCGCCTTCGTGTCGAACCCGCCGTACGCCCGCCAGAGGTCGTTCAGCGTGCGAACGTCGGTGTTCTCGATCGCCAGGTTCAGCTTGAAGTCGGTGTGGCTCGGACGGGGATGGAAGGTCGCATCGACCTTCGTGGCGCCGCTGTCCATGAACTTCCCGCGGACCGCGGCGGTGCCGGCCCCGTCGCCGTCGGCGGTCGTGACGTTGCTGAAGTTCGTGAGCGTCGTCTCGAGCTGGCTGACGAACAGACGGAAGGGCGGGTCGACCGTCTCGTTGCGATAGGCGACCGTGCTCCGCTCGACGCGGATCCGCCGGGCCTTCGCGACCGCGGCCGGCTCCTTCGTGATCGTCTTCGCCGCCTTCCCCGCGGCTTCGCCGGGCGTCGCCTGCTCGGCGCGTCGCTTCGCGTACTCGATGTCGGCGCCGGCGACGCGGACGTCCTTCAGATCGACGCGGGCGACCGTCGGCGCGTACTCGATCTTGCCGCTGGCGGACATCTGGCCGCTGCGGACGTCGACGTCATAATGGTGGAGGAGCGGCTCGAGGTACGCGAGCTCCAGATCGCGGAGCGCGAACGCCGCCTTCACACCGACGTGTGGCTCGGCGAGAAAGTCGGCGCGTCCGTCGATCTTGAACGAGGCGGTGTCGAGCAGGGTCGCCCGCGCGTGGATCTCGGACGGATACGTCCGCGCGTGCGAATGGACGTTCCGGATGTTGCTCGCGCGGAAATCGAGCCCGGAGACGTGCATCGGCCGGAGCGGGCCCTGCTCGATGTACCAGATGTCGCCGCCGGTGATGCGGAGAAGGTTGATCTTCAGCGGGTAGATCTGCTCCGCCGCCTGCTGCCAGCCGCGTTCCTCCACCGGCCGCTCGTCGTTCGCCTCCTGCTCGAGCTGGGGCAGGTTCAGATAGAAGTGCGGCGAGTCGAAGAGGAAGTCGGCGACCAGGTGTCCGCGCAGCAGCTGCGTCCATTGCACGCTCGCGTGGAGCTTCGGCAGATACGCGACCGGGGGATCCGGATGCGCCTCCTGGACGATGACGGCGTCCACGAGGTCGATCGCGAAGCCCACCGGGTGGAAGTCGAGCTTCCGGATGCTGACGTGGTAGCCCTGGAGCGTGCCGTTGAGGTCGGCCTCCATGCGCCGCCGGAGCGGCTCGTCGATGAATTGGACGGCGATGATGGCGATGACGACGAGGAGCACCACCGCGCCCACGAGCCAGAGCGCGACTTTTCGCATGAGACGACGCAGCCTCCCCTATGGGGAGCAAGGCGCATGCCGGGCGCGCGCGTGCCGCTCACGCGACGGGGGCGGGGTCGCGGGTCGTGTCGGTCCGCGGGCGCGGCTCGATGCGCGCTCGGCCGCACGACGCGCGCGCCACGGCGTCGAGCAGCTCCGCCTGCTTCACGGGCTTCGTCACGATGCTCGCGAACCCGAGTTCGCCCGCCACCGCCGTCAGCGGCCCCGCGACGGACGTCACCGCGATGATCGGCGTCGTGCGAATCGTCGGCTCGGCGCGGATCGCGCGGGCAGTCGCCGCGCCGTCCATCTCCGGCATGTGCATGTCGAGCAGGACGACATCGAAGGGCTCGTCGAGCCGTGCCCAGTGGAGCAGGAGGTCGCACGCTTCGCGACCGCTCGGCGCGACCACCGGCCGGCAGTCGCGGGTCTCGAGCATCTTCATGAGGATCAGGCGGTTGGTCGCGTTGTCGTCGACGATGAGGACGCGGAGACCGGCGAGCGAGGCGGCCTCCGTGTCCGGAGCGTCCGCCGTGGCGGCGGCGAGATGCGCCGTGAACCAGAACGTGCTTCCCCGTCCGGGCTCGCTCTCCGCGCCGATCGTTCCGCCCATCAGCGTGACGAGACGGCGCGAGATCGCGAGCCCGAGTCCCGTGCCGCCGTAGCACCGCGTCGTCGACGTGTCGGCCTGCGTGAACGGCTCGAAGATGGCGCCGAGCTGATCGGCGGAGATCCCGATGCCGGTGTCCCGGACCGTCGACCGGATCGTGACGTCGGGACCGCCCTGCCGCTCGATGCGAACGACGATCTCGCCCTGCGGGGTGAACTTGAGCGCGTTCCCGACCAGGTTCACGAGGACTTGTCGGAAGCGGCCGGGATCCCCGGCGACGCGCGCCGGGACCCCGTCGGCCACGAAGCCGACGAGCTCGAGCCCCTTCCGGGACGCCTGCACCGCGAACGTGTCGAGGACCCCGGCGAGCACGGTACGGACGTCGAACTCGACGTGCTCGAGGTCGAGCTTCCCCGCCTCGATCTTCGAGAAATCGAGGACGTCGTTGAGGACGGTCATCAGGCTCTCGGCGCACGTACGCGCCCGGGTGATGAACTGCCGCCGCTCGTCGTCGTCGGTCGTGTCGAGCGCGAGCTCGGTCATGCCGAAGATGCCGTTCATCGGCGTCCGGATCTCATGGCTCATGGTCGCGAGGAAGTCGGATTTCGCCTGCGACGCCTCTTCGGCGCGCCGCTTCGCGACGTCGAGCTCGTCGACGAGGCGGACGAGTCGCTGCTCTTCCTGGAGCAGACGGTCGAGGAGGTGGCCGCGCTCGGCCGCGAGCCGCCGCGCGCTCTCCTCCTGACGACGGAGATGATGGCCGAGGAACGAGGTCAGGTACGCCGCGAGCCCGACCATGAACATGAGCGAGACGTACTGACCGCCGAGATATTGGATGTTCTGGGAGAAGCAGACGCCGAGCGAATGCCAGGGGCAGAAGTGCGTGAGCCGTCCGCTCCACTCGCCGAGGAACATCGCACCGAGGAGTAGGGCGGCGAACCCGGCCTGGAAGAGCGCGTCACGGCGCGAGACGAAGCTGCCGTAGACGATCATCGGAATGAGCCAGCTGTTGAGTCCCAGCGACTCCGCACCGCCGCCCATGTGCGCGCCGGCCGCGAGGATGCCCATGTCCGCGGCCGCGAGCGCGTTCATCGTGATGCGGTAGAAGCGCTCGATCGGCATGGACCGCGTGCGAAGCCAGCGTCGCACGGCGGCCGCCGCGAGCGCGTTGTACCCGAAGACGACGGCGATCAGCGCGACGGCGCCCCCGAGCCCCGCCGCGACCGGGACGACCGTCCAGATGACGAGCGTCAGCGCGAAGAGGACGCTGCCCGCCGTCCAGTGGAGGAAGACGATCCACCGGAGGCGTTCGACGAGCGTTTCGGCGGTCGCGTCGAGCGGCGTCGGGGCGTGGTCGGCCATGGGAGGGCGGTCCACGTCGGATCTCGGCAGAAGCCGGCTCCGACGTGAGCCGGGGGGCGGCACGAGCTCGCGGGACGTGATAACCGCGCGGGGCGGAGGTCACCGATGACGAGAATGCGCGCGGTCCAGGTCGCCGAACCCCACGGCCGGTTGGAGCTCGTCGAGCGCGACGTGCTGGACCCGCCCGCCCGGCACGTCCGCATCAAGGTGCAGGCCTGCGGGATCTGTCACAGCGACACCATTACCGTCGACGGCATCTTTCCAGGCATCGCGTACCCACGGACGCCGGGGCACGAGATCGTCGGCGTGATCGATGCGGTGGGCGCCGACGTCCCGGGATGGAACCCGGGAGAGCGCGCCGGCGTCGGCTGGCACGGCGGACAATGCGGCTACTGCAACTCCTGTCGGCGCGGGAACTTCTTCGCCTGCGAGACGATGACGCTCGTGACCGGCATCACGTCGGACGGCGGCTATGCCGACTACGTGATCGCGCGCGCGGAGGCCGTCGCACACGTGCCGGACGAGCTTTCCCCCGTCGACGCCGCGCCGCTCATGTGCGCCGGGGTGACGACGTTCAACGCGCTCCGGAACAGCGGTGCTCGCCCGGGCGACCTGGTGGCCGTGCTCGGCGTCGGCGGCCTCGGCCATCTCGGCGTCCAATACGCCGCGAAGATGGGCTTCCGGACGGTCGCGATCGCGCGCGGAAAGGACAAGGAGCCCCTCGCGCGGCAGCTCGGCGCGTCGCACTACATCGACAGCCGAGCCGAGGATCCCGCCGCGGCGCTGCGTGCGCTCGGCGGCGCGGCCGTCGTCCTCGCGACCGTGACCGACGGTCCGGCGATGAGCGCGACAGTCGGCGGCCTCGGCCTTCGCGGCACGCTCATGATCCTCGGCGCGCCGCCCTCGCTCGAAATCTCCCCGTTCGCGTTGATCGCCGGCGCGCGCGCGATCCGGGGCTGGTACTCGGGCACGTCGATCGACTCGGAGGACACGCTCGCGTTCAGCGTCCGCTCGGACGTGCGCTCGATGAACGAGGTCTTTCCCCTCGAGCGTGCCGCCGAAGGGTACGCGCGCATGATGAGCGGCGCCGCGCGGTTCCGCGTCGTGCTGACGACGGAGCGCTGACCACGGCGGCACCCGGCAAACCGGCCTCGGACGACGTCGTCGTCGTCGGCGCCCGGAGTACGCCCTTCGCGGACGTCTATCATCATCTCCTCCGCGCGCCCTGGTGGCTCGACCTGCTGGCGCTGAGCGGCATCTTCCTGCTGCTCAACCTCGCGTTCGGGATCGCGTACACCTCCGTCGGCGGGATCGTCGGCGCGCGGCCGGGCTCGCTCGCCGATCATTTCTTCTTCAGCGTGCAGACCATGGGCACGATCGGCTACGGCGTCATGCATCCGCTCTCCCCGGCCGCGGAGGCGCTCGTCACGGCCGAGGTCATCGTCGGGGTGTCACTCGTCGCGCTCGCGAGCGGGATCCTGTTCGCGAAGTTCAGCGTCCCACGCGCACGGATGGTCTTCGCCGAGTGGGCGACGATCGGGCCCTTCGACGGCGTCCCGACCTTGATGTTCCGGCTCGGGAACGAGCGCGCGTCGCAGGTCATCGAGGCGATCGTGCGCGTCGTGGTGATCCGGACGGAGCGCACCGCCGAGGGGGTCCTTTTCTATCGCATGCGTGACCTGCAGCTCGCGCGCGACCGCTCCCCCGCGCTCGCCCGCTCGTGGACCGTCCTGCACCCGATCGACGCCTCGAGCCCGCTCTACGGCGCGACGCCGGAGACGCTCGCCGCGGAGGAGGCCGAGTTCATGCTGACGGTCGTCGGCATCGACGAGACGTCGGCGCAGAATCTCCACGCGCGCCACACCTACGGACAGGAGCGCGTACGCTGGGGCGCGCGGCCCGCGGACATGCTGTCCGAGATGCGCGACGGTCGCCTCCAGCTCGACGTGCGCGAGTTCCATCGCGTCGTGCCGACGTCGCCGACGGCAGCGTTCCCGTACCCGCGGGGGTGACAGAAATGGCGGAGAAGGGAAGGAGTCGAACCTTCCGTCCCGCGCGAGGCGGGACAGGCCGGTTTTGAAGACCGGTCCAGCCACCGGGCCGGTTCCTTCTCCGTGCGCTCGCTACGAACCCGGGACGGCGACGTCTATCATCGGGGCAACAACTTCGCGAGGTCGTGAATGCCGACCTCGCGCTCGAGGCGTGCGACCTCGTCGACGACGGCCGACGCGCCGCGCTCGCCGAGCAGCGTCTGCTCCTCGTGCTCGACGGTCTCCGCGAGCTCCGCGTTCGCTTTCTCGTCGAGCACGTCGTGCAGCGCGGGAAGGAGGACCGTCTCCTCGCGGAGCGCGTGCGGCCGGTACATCCGGACGAAGAGCCGGAGCGACTTCGCGAGCCGCGCCTGTCCCTCGGCCGTCGCGAGCGTCTCCGACGCGGACAGGCGCTGGATGTCGTCCGTCAGCAGACGGCCGGCCTGGTGGTGCTGGCGGAGCGCGGCGACGAGCTCGGTGAGCGGCTTCGCGGATTTCTCGAAACGCGGGAAGACGAACTTCTCCTCGACCGTCTCGTGGTAGTCCTCGACGAAGCGGCGGACGAGCCGCGCCGCAGATCGGAGGACGTCGGGGGCGAAGTCCTTCGCCGCTTCGAGTCGCCGCGCCTCCTCCTCGTAGATCAGGAGGAGACGCCCGGCGACGGCGTCGCCACGCATCAACGCCTCGACCGGAGAGATCGCGCGCTTCGGTTCAGCGCCGGCGGGTGTCGCACCCCGCCGGAGGCCGCACGCGGAGGTCGCGACCGCCGTGCCGGCCACCGTCGCGAGCGTGAGGAAGTCGCGTCGTGTCGTCATCACGCTCGTGCAACACGCGCAACGGGATCGGGTCAAGTGTGGTAAGTCGACGGCGTGTACCCGGTGTCGCCGGAGAAGCAGCGGGCGCTCGAGACGCGCATGGCCGAGCTCGGCGTCCGCGAGGCCGACCTCGACGAGCGCTTCGTGCGCTCCCGCGGCAAGGGCGGGCAGAACGTCAACAAGGTGTCGACCTGCGTGGTCCTCCGCCACGTGCCGACGGGCGTGGCGGTTCGCTGTCAGCAGGAGCGGTCGCAGGCGCTGAACCGCTTCCTCGCGCGCCGCGCGCTCCTCGACCGGTTGGAGACGCGCGCCCGCGGCGAGACGCAGGCGCGCGCGGCAGAGGTCGCGCGCATCCGGCGCCAGAAGCGTCGTCGCTCGCGCCGCGCGAAGGAGAAGCTCGTCGCCGACAAGCGGGCACACGGGGAGAAGAAGGCCGCAAGACGACCGCCGCGCGTCGACGAGTGACGCGCTACGGATAGAGCCGGCGCACGAGGTCCGCGACCTCGGTGACCGACAGCTGCCCGGAGGGCGCCGTCGGCGCTCCGACGTGCCCGTATGTGAGGAGCGACCCCGCAGCCGGGAGCACGATCCGGGACAGCGGCCCCCATGGACCCATCGCGAGCGTCACGATGCCGCGGGCGCGGGTCGCGAGCGTGACGTCGATCAGCGTCTGCAGGTCCTCGGGCTTGCGCGCGAGCGTCACGAGCTTCGTCACGTCGGCGCCGAGCGACGCGGCCCGGTCGACGAGCGGGGCGAGCGTCGCGGCGGGCGGGGTCGTGTCGAGGACGTGCGCCGAGAGGATCACGGTCCGCCCGGCGGTGCGCGCGCGCGGGACGATGTCCGCGACGAGCGCCGTCGACGCGATCTCGAGATCGATCGCGTCGACGTGCGGAAGACCGGCGACGTAGAGAGCCGCCCGACGCTCGTCGTCGAGCGCGCGTCCGCCCTCGGCGGCCGAGCGGACGGTCAGGATGACCGGCCGCCCCCCGGCGCGGAGGCGCGCGACGACCGCCGGTAGCGTCTCCGGACGCGGATCGTCGCCGAGGTCGGCGCGCAGCTCGACGACGTCGGCGCCGTCGGCCGTGACCAGCGCGTCGACCTCCCGCTCGCTCCCCGCCGCGACGATGCGTGGCGTGCCGGCGGCGAGTGGGACGGCGCCGATCGCGAGGCGGCGGCTCATGCGCCGCGTATCGCCTCGCCCGGCGCGCCGGTCAAGCGTCCACTGGCTCCCCGGGCGCGCTTTGTCTAATGTTGTCGCCCCGTGGTCGGCATCACCCGCATCGCGACCTACTTCCCGCGCCGGCGCCTCGACCGCGCGCTGATCGCGAAAGCGTGGGGCGCCCGCGTCCCCGCCGGGACGCGCACGGTCGCCGGGATCGACGAGGACCCGCTCACCATGGCGACCGACGCGGTGCTCGCCTGCCTCGACGGTGGAAACCCGTCGGAGGTCGACGCGCTCTACTTCGCGAGCACGAGCTCGCCATATCTCGAGAAGCAGGTCGCGAGCGTGGTCGCGACGGCCGTCGACCTCCCGCGCGCGGTCGCCGTCGCGGACTTCGCGGGCTCCGTCCGGAGCGGGCTCGCCGCGCTCCGTGCGGCGCTCGACGGCGTCAGCGCCGGCACGCTCCGCGCCGCGCTCGTCGCCGCGGCGGACGCACGCCTCGCCGAGCCGGAGTCGGAGCTCGAGCCGGTCCTCGGCGACGGCGCGGTCGCCGTCGTGATCGGGACCGAGGGCGTCGTCGCGGAGCTCGTCTCGGCGGCGTCGGTCGCGGAGGACTTCACCTGCTTCTGGCGAACCGACGAGCAGCGCTACGTGCAGGTCGCCGAAGCGCGCTTCGGCGCCAGCTACGGCTACGCGCGCGACGTCGCGGAGGCGATCGGCGGAGCGCTCCGGAAGGCCGAGCTCCCGCCGGGTCGCGTCGCGAAGCTCGCGCTCGCGGCGCCCGAGCCGCGCGCCGCGGTCGACGCCGCGAAGCGCGCCGGCTGCGACCCGGCGCGGCTCGAGGCGTCGCTCGCCGCCGAGGCCGGGATGCTCGGGACGCCCGAGCCACTCGTCCTGCTCGCGCGGAGCCTCGAGACCGCGGCCCCGGGCGACTTCGTCGTCGTCGCCGGCTGGGGCGAAGGCGCCGACGCCTTCGTCTTCCGCGCGACGGACCGCCTCCCGTCGGCGCGCCCGCGGCCGATCGCCGACCGCCTCGCGCGCGGCCTCGTCCTGCCGTCGTACGAGCGCTACCTGCGCGCGCGCGGCGTCCTTCCCGCGGAGCCGATCGGCGAAGCCGTGACGGCGATGATCGCGTGGAAGGAGGTCCGCCAGGACGTCCGGCTCTACGGCAGCCGGTGCGACGCGTGCGGTCTCGTGCAGTTCCCGCAGGCGCGCGTCTGCCTCCAGTGCGGTGCGCGCGACCGCATGACGGAGCAGAAGCTCGGGAAGCGCGGCACCGTGTTCACGTTCACGATCGACAACCTCGCGCCCGTCCCGGAGCATCCGATGCCGATGGCGGTCATCGACGTGGAGGGCGGCGGGCGCCTCTACCTCCAGATGACCGACACCGCGGAGGGCGAGGTGAAGGTCGGCACCAACGTCGAGCTGACGTTCCGTCGCCTGCACGAGGCCGGCGGCAATCGCAACTACTTCTGGAAGGCGCGCCCGGCGTGAGACGATGAAAGACCAGATCGCCGTCATCGGAGTGGGCTGCACGAAGTTCGGGGATCGGCACGAGCGGAGCTACGAGGAGCTCATCTGCGACGCCGCGTTCGACGCGTACGCCGACGCAGGCATCGAGCCGGGCGAGATCGAGGCCGCGTATCTGGGGACGTATCTCCCCGGTCCGGGCGGCGGGAAGTCCGCGGTCTCGCTCGCCGACGCGCTCCGACTCTACGACCGGCCGATCACGCGCGTCGAGAACTACTGCGCGACCGGCACCGACGCGTTCCGGAACGGCTGTCTCGCGATCGCCGCGGGGGTCCACGACGTCGTGCTCGTCCTCGGCGCGGAGAAGCTGAAGGACCGCGGCGGCCGCGGCATCCCGCGCCTCGG